>Ga0209643_1000424_pt1 | contig 80510 bp, 77 predicted proteins | sample AutmiccBRH37_all_FD_187383 | JGI IMG/M metagenome (GOLD analysis project Ga0209643, IMG submission 187383) | Deep subsurface microbial communities from Mt. Terri, Switzerland - Autotrophic microbial communities BRH/37_all (SPAdes) (version 2) | ecosystem: Environmental > Aquatic > Deep... | reverse complement strand
GATGAACACACAAACCCTCGTCTCACCGACAGCTCGCGAGTCTGCTCTGGCAAAGGTGTCTAGCGGATGGCCTGAAACGCAGAACTCTTCGACCTTCATTGTCTTTCCAGAATACTGGAGAAGGTCCGCTGACTGAAACATCCACGCGTAATGAAACCCCTTACTGCGTATCCCGTCTTTGGTAAGGGCGTATTGGCGGTTTCCCTCGTAGGACACGATTTCGTAGCCTTTGTTTGAAAGGAAGTCCCGGGCAAGTCCGGCTGAAGGAGAATCCAGTTCTACCCGTCTGCTTGAACAACCAACAGCCAAAACCAATGCTATCGTTAGAGCAAGAATTAGGATTGGACTCCGCAAAACAGCCACCCCCTGATTAAGCTGGAAGTTTAGCTGAGAAACATGGTAGCAGCTTTATTTGTCTACGTCTGCAGTTTTAGCCCATCATGATTTCACTTGGCCTCTCAGAAATCCATGCGGCCAAAGCAATCGGCTAACCACCCACTAACACCAAACGTAGCAGATCCCAAATAACCAACTCAATCCTAGCATAATAGCTGTCTAGTGTCTCTTCTAGGGCCGTCGTCTCCTAACCTTCTTAACCACATATCCCGCTGAGAGTGCGAAGCAGATCCCAATTATGCTCCAAAATACGCCAAAGTCAAAAGCAGCTTTCTTAGCACCAGAGACTCTTGTTTCACCTGCGGCATCACTATCATCGCCCGTATTAGCCTCGTTCAGCCGATAATTCTCCATAATCGTCTCCGTTAGCTCCTTACACGCTGGACTCATAGCTGAGGCGTCGGCCGCGAAGTGGGCGATGCCAGCCCCGTGCTCAGCCCTGGCCAGGTCAAGAAAGTCCTCTATCAATAGCGCCAGGCGCTGCACCTCGCTGTCCATCAATTCGATGAATCGCTCGGCCTGGGACCGCTCTGCAAGGGCACCCCCCTTGCTGCAGGGTCTCAATAATCGCCTGAATGGCCGCTAGTGGTGTCTTCAACTCATGGGAGGCGTTGGCGATAAACTCCCGCTGGACCCTCTCAGCCTCCCGAAAATCGCTCCGGTCATGGAATACCGCCAGCACATCCAGCTGCTCACCGTCGCCGTCACCGTCACCGTCACCATCAGGCCGAGCGCCCGTCGCTGGGGCGGTGCCGGCGGCAGTCGGGATCAGGGATGATACTATGATCCCTTTTCTGCAAGAGATCCGCTGCGGCTAAGGCTGAGTCTGAATGTAACCCTTCCAACGCCACAATGTAATTCCATATCGAGCGTCTGTATCACGAGGGGCAAGGAGGGGCATTGAGTATCCCCCAATCACCTCATCACTTACGATGAACACACAAACCCTCGTCTCACCGACAGCTCGCGAGTCTGCTCTGGCAAAGGTGTCTAGCGGATGGCCTGAAACGCAGAACTCTTCGACCTTCATTGTCTTTCCAGAATACTGGAGAAGGTCCGCTGACTGAAACATCCACGCGTAATGAAACCCCTTACTGCGTATCCCGTCTTTAGTAAGGGCATATTGGCGGAACAATGAATACGCCCCCCAAGTGGGAGGGCGCATGGGACCTGTCATGGATCCTAGCTAAGCTATATATCCTGTCCGGCTAACATCTTTCCCTCGCTGTGTGCGGGCCGTTGGCTGAAGCGCGCCCGAGGCCCTACTTCAGGTACTGGGCAGCCCAACCCACATTCAATTCCTCCAGGCCATCTACTGTTGGCATTCCAGTCTCCCGGTCCCAACCCTGCATGCTGTAGAAGATTCTCTTGCCCTCTTCTACCCTGTCGGCGGGAACGGCGACACCCACAAGGGGCCCAGAGTCAAACTCTTCCAGGAACCGCGGTGTCAGGTAGTCATCTTCCGTCGTAAAGCCCTCGCGAGCATTGAAGACGCGGCAGAGGGTTTGGGCGCGCTGCCCAACCTTCATCAGCTCAAAGGCGGTGGTGTTCCATCCCGTAACACCGCTGACAAGGCTGACAATCTGCTCAGGGCTCCAGGGCGTGAAGTTGCAGACAAGGCCACAGTTGTAGAAGTGGCGCCAGTTTGTTACGTAGTGCAGCATCCGGATCTTTTGAGGGCTGAGGTCATCTGCAGGCAATGGCTCCAGGACACCCCACGGTTGAAGCGACCTCGTTGATTTCGTAAAAATCGTGTCATGGATGTTGTGGCAGTGGTCAGCCCCTGTGGGTGAAATAGCGTACCCGATACCAAGGCCGTGCTTGAGCCGCGGCTCATGCATGGGAACCTCCTGGCCCTTGACGTGGATGGCAAAGTCTTTTGCCCTGCCGCCTATCTCTTCGGCTGCCTCTTCCACGCCCTTGGCCAACAGCTCGCCAATACCCTCTCGCCTCGCGATGAGATGGATTACCTCCAGCATGGCATCGGCGTTGCCGAACTGCAGATCGATACCGCCGGTGTCATCCCGGGTCAACAGCCCTTCTTCGAAGCACTCCATGGCAAAAGCGATGCTGACCCCGGTGGAGATGGTATCGATCACATAGGCATTGCAGAGCTCATTGGCCTTTGCCACCGCCTCCAGGTTATCAATCCCGCAGAGGGAACCCAGGGCCGCGATTGTCTCGTATTCAGGCCCACCATAGACTGGATCCACATGGTAGGGTTCACCGGTCTTGACAACGCGCTTGCAGTAGATAGGACAGGCGTAGCAGTTGTCTCGCTCGATGAGAATGGTGTCGCGCATGGTCTGGCCGCTGATCTTCTCAGCACCATCAAAGTGGCCCTGTCTGAAGTTGTATGTGGGTAGACCCCCCGAGGCGCTAAGCCCCTCTACGCCACCAGCGGTGCCAGTGTCGTAGAGACCGCCGGAGGTTTCCTTCCAGTTATCCCTGAGCCAGCGGGCCGTCTCCATGACCCTGTCCCTGTCAGCGAAGTCAAGGCGCTGGGTACCGCGAACGGCGATGGCGCGGAGTTTCTTTGAGCCCATAACAGCGCCCATCCCGCTCCTGCCAGCAAAGTGGGTCAGGTCGTGGGAGACGCAGGCATACTTCACCAGCTCCTCGCCGCCAATCCCGCACTGGCAGACCTTGATGTTTTTGTCATCGTGGTCGCTTGTGATGGCATCCACTACTTCATGGGCCAGCTTCCCCCAGAGGTGCGCGGCGTCCCTTATCTCTGCCTTCCCATCGCTGATCCACAGGTATACCGGCTTATCAGCCCGGCCCTCCACTATCACGGCGTCATAACCAGCCTGCTTCAACTCCACCTGCCAGAAGCCGCCGCCCTCAGCGAAACCAATGCCGCCCGTCAGGGGCGACTTGGCCCCCACACTACTGCGACCCGAACCGCCAAAGGGAGCCCCCTGCAGTACGCCGGGGGCGAAGATTAACTTGTTGTCTGGCCCCAAGGGATCAATTCCTGGTTCAAGCTCCTTTAAGAGGTGGTAGGCAATGAAGCCCGTTCCTCCATAGTAGGTCCGGTAGAAGTCTTCGGAGGGCTTATCCACGGAGATACTTCGATCGGTCAGATTAACCCTAAGGATCCTTCCATTGTAACCGTTGGGCATAGTTCCCCTCCCCTGCCTGAGTTTTCTCTCAGTTTGGTCCCGAATGTGGCTGCTGACCGCGGCGGCTAGCTGCAGCTGTTAGCCGCCGCCAACTGGAGCAACCAGCAGCACCTCATCTCCCTCTTCAACGAGGTAGTCGCCCTTGACCTTCTTTCCATTGACATTGACCAGCCAGAGCCCTTCATCGGGCACCGCTAGACGCTGCAGCAGATCGTCAATGGTGGTGCCTTCGCCTACCTCAAGAACCATGCTTTCCGCCGCATCAGGCAGGTAGAGCCTGAGGTTTCCCAGGGCCCTTACCTTAACCCGCATTGGCCGTCACCTCGCATGGTAATTCTGAAATGTGCCCTTTATCTATTCCAACCCTCTTATGCCTCAAGGACGTGCCTGTACTCCCTCTTCTTGTCGGCCTTGTTAATGCCCTTCTCCCGATCATATACCACCTGGCCATTAATAAGGACCTTCTCGCACTGGGTGAAGGTTGACATGGGATGACCGTTGAAGATGGAAATATCCGCGTCCTTGCCCTTCTCAATGCTTCCCATCCGGTCCGCCACACCGATGATCTCAGCGGCATTGATGGTTATGGCCTTGAAGGCCTCCTCCTCTGGCATCCCTTCCCGGACAGCCAGTCCGGCGGTAACTGGCAGGAGCCGTGTATTGGATGATGTATCGACCTGGATGGCCACCTTTACACCGGCCTTAGCCATGATGCCGACGTTCCTGAGGGTGACATCCATGAGCTCCATCTTGCCCCTGCTCATCAAGAGGGGGCCCACAACGCAACGAACGCCCTTCTCAACCAGGATATCGGTTATCTTGTAGCCCTCTGTGGCGTGCTCAAGGGTGTAATCAAGGTTGAACTCCTCGGCAATGCGGATGGCCGTCAGCATGTCATCGGCGCGATGACAGTGTATCCGGGCCTTGAGTTCACGCTTCAGAACCTTGCCCAGCATCTCTGAGGTCAGGTCACGATCAGGCAGTTTAGGCCCTTTACCCTCTTCGGCCTCGGCTTCAGCCTCGGCCTTCTCAATCTTCTCAAGGTAGTTGGCGGCCTTAACCAGGGCCTCACGGAGTACCGCCGCGTTACCCATCCGGGTGGAAGGCATCTTCTTGTTGCCCCCGTATACGCGCTTGGGGTTCTCCCCAAGGGCCATCTTCATGGCCTCTGTGCCTCCAATGGCCATCTCATCGGCAGAGCGGCCAACCATCTTGATGACAAGGCCTGTGCCGCCAATCACGTTGGCACTGCCAGGCCCTGTGAACACAGAGGTGACGCCAGCAGCCAGCACATCGGCAAAGGCCGGATCGTCGTGGTTCAGGGCGTCAATACCGCGGAGCTGAGCGGTAACAGGATTGGTCCACTCATTGCCATCAACAGTCATCTGAGTCATGGGCTCGCCAAAGAGGCCAATGTGGCTGTGGGCATCAATAAGGCCAGGCGTAACCACCTTGCCGCCGGCATCCAGCACTTCCGCGCCTTCAGGAACACTGATGTCCTTGCCCACGGCCTCAATCTTACCATCCTTGATCAGGATGGTCCCCCCGTCAATGGTTCCACCTGTAATCGTCATTACCTTGCCGTTAATAATCGCTATCAAGGTCTTAACCTCCCACACAGGAATACTGTCTTTCATCAACCCTCAATCATCGACATTTAGAGGCGCTTCAGGGACTAGCTGCCCTGATGGTCTTACTCATCAGCGGCAACAACAAGGGCAGGCTCTCCAGAGAAAACATATGACGCTGGCCTGACGATTATGGCCGCTCCAGTGTAAGGCGCCTTGATTTCCACGATGCCCTTTGCCTCACCCTTCTCATCAAGGGCCTCCACAGTCGCCACCACCTGGTCTTTGACTATCCTCTCCCCGGCGGCAACTTGAGGCTCGTAGTATCCGTTCACTGGGGTGGTGACCCGCTGTAGTTGCTGATAGAAACGGGGCTCCGGTTTTATGTAGTCACCATCAACAACCCCCAGGCCCCGGAGCATGTTTGTCAGGGCGCCGAAGGTCTCATCAACGGCGGCTGTGTTCACAACCCCTCCACTGCCACCACCTGGCAGTTCAATAATGACAGCCGGTGTTCCCTTGTGGCAGAGCTCTGTGAAAAGCTGGCCCCGGACACCGCCGGACTGAACCACCCGGGGGGTCGCCAGCATACCTGCCAGGTCCCTGACAAAGTCGAACTCATTGTAGACAGCAAGGGTGTAGCTACTGCCGTAGACACCGCAGCAGTGCAGGTCTACCAGGTAGTCACAGTCCTGAATCTCCTCCCACAGGGTGTTAGCAAGGCGTTGGGATACAGTACCCTCTTCCTTGCCTGGGAAAATGCGGTTTAGGTCCAGTTGATCGAAGGGGCTAGTTCGCTCCAGGCGACGAAAGGCTGTGGGATTAGCAACAGGGATTACCTTAACGGTGCCCTTCAGTTCACGCCCTCGCAGAAACTGAATAAGCCTATGGGCGCTACGCGTACCAGTGGCCTCTCCCCCGTGGATGCCGCCTGTAATCACTACCTCTGGCGAACCACCGCCAAAGGTATAAACATCAACATGGTGCTCAACCCAATCCTCAATCTTGAGAGTCCTGAATTCCACTCTAAAATCTCCCCTTTAACAGTGTTTACTCGGGCCGGTTTTGACAGGATTACCCCGTCAATTGTCTCGATAGGCGAACCAATTACCTATTTCGCCCTGGGCCCTAGTAAATCCTCTCAATCGGGGCTCATGCGCAAACCAAACACAACCGGGTTCTTGGGATCGGGACAGGATACCTTGACAAGGCCATCCTCTGACCACTCAGGGTTGTGGCCATCCCACAGGATGTGAATCCACGGGATGAGAGAACTGAAGGCCGCGATGCAGATGCCCTCAGGGGTCTTACCAATGGTCTCCCAGGTCTCTCCTCTCCTGTGACCGCACTGACACCGGCCCCTCTGATCTAAAACCTCAACGAGTACTTTCACGGTAATCCCTCCCAGGTCTATACGCAGATGTGATGCTCCGTGGAAGGCCGCCTCTAGTTAGCCTGTCCATAGGCCACCGCTAGAGGGCCCAAGTATCAGTAGTGCTGTCCACCAAGAGCTTGTGAAAGTCGTCGAGGGACCCTCGGTGGTCAAAGTGGAGCAGGTCATCGCCTGCGGCATCAGCCCCGCCTAGAAGCTGCTCGTCATTGAGAAAGGTCTTCATACCAATCCTGGCAGCTACCATATCTTCTCGCGCATCGTTGCCAACCATCATGCACGACGCCGGGTTGAGGCCTAACAGTGCTACAATCTCCTCGTAGTACTCAACATGGGGTTTGCAGAAGTGCATTGTCTCATAGTCGGTTACAAGGGTGTAGTCAAACTCGCCGGGGCCAACCCCCGCCCACTCAAGCCTGTGCTCAATGGCGCGAAGCGGGAATACGGGGTTCGTAGCTATTATCACCCTAAAGCCGCGGTTGAAAGCCTCTTTCATTACTGTCCTGGCCGCCGGCTTCTGCCTTGTAACTGGTTTCAGCTTTGCGAAATCTGTATCGTAGAAACGCTGGATCTCCGGCATGACCTCAGCCTCGTCCCACCCTAAGGCCGGGAAGAAATCCTCACAAAAGGCCTGCCTGTTGGTTTTGTAAGGATCTGTATTGGTTATCATGGTCCTGGTCGAGGCCAGCAACTGCCTGGCAAACTCCTCCGGCGCTATCCGCTTGGCAAAGCGCGCGCTCAGCGCCGGCATGTAGACGGAAAAGAACTCGTCGAGGTCATTGTGAAGCAGCGTTCCGTCGAGATCAAATAACAGTGTGTCTACCATTGATATTCACGTCGCTTTTCCGGGTCTGCATAAGGCATTTACTACAATCAACTCCTTTACTAGTGTTTAATGGTATAAGCAAGGGCAATCGGAATAAACTAACCCTATGGACTCTGGAGGTGGAATGAATTTGCGTTTCGATAAACCGTTATTAGCAGCGTTAGCTGGTGCTCTTGCGACAATTCCTTATGAAATCTTGACTAGAATTATTGTTTCGTTAGGAATTGGCAAATACAGTGTTTATCAATTGGCCAGCCTTATTGTTACATTAAACAGGCCTACAGCTACTATCGGAATGCTTGTCAGTTGGATTGCCGGAGGTACAATTGCGGTCTTACTTTACTTTGCGTTAGAAAAAATTGGCACCGATTATCTGCTGCTAAAAAGTATTTCTATAAGCTTACTTGGCTGGCTTATTCTCGAGGCAGTTTATGTTTGGTTGATTGAAGGTCCGAAACTTGTTCCTGCAAGGCCGGTTTCGGATTACTTTATTGAATTAATTGGTACAATCTTTTTTGGTTTTGTTTTAGGATTGTTATTAAAATCGTTCGTACTAAAAATCAAAAGCACATGAAACAGTAATTCTATAAACCCTTTATTTATAGGGAATTTAAGCCTGTCACTTCCCCGTACATCCTAGCCACCGCCTCAAATGCCTCCCTAACTCCCGGATTCTTTTACCGTTCAGAGAAGTTTTCATACTGAAAGACATGTAATGATTCATGGAGGATGCTGTTTCTATCCCCAGCCCTTCAGGTTAGTGTCTCAGGAACATGTCCCACTGGCTAGATTCAATTAACTGTCAATCATCTCCTGCCTCGGCGTTGCCCTTCTGGCGACATCAGGGACATCAGTAATGATGGCGTCTATCCCTAGACCTGCAAAGGCCTCCATTTTTATGGGACTGTTTACAGTCCACACCGAGATCGTCAAGCCTGCACCCTGTAGTCTCCGAATTAACCAGGGACCCATAATCGGAAGGGCCAACCATATGCTCCACGGGTTATAGCCCACAGCCCCGGATCTAATGGCTTTACCCTCAGGCCTTAATGCTGGCTTGAAGGCTAAAAGCTGGGGGCTGGCCTCGGGCATACGCTGAAGGACTCTTGTCACCACCTGAGGGTCAAAGGATTGGATTACGACACTTTCAGTCATGTCTCCCTCTCGTACCAGGTCAATCACTCTATCGGTGAGTATTGGATGCTTCTCTTTCGAGGGTTTCACCTCGATGTAGAGGCCGATATCTTCGCCCCTGGCAAGCTCCAGAACTTCAGCAAGGGTCGGAATGGACTCGTCGGCAAACTCCGGGCCCCACCAGGCCCCCGCGTCGAGTTTCTTAAGTTCAGTCAGGGTCAACTGGTCTACCCTGCCGGTGCCGTTGGTGGTCCTGTCCACAGTGTCATCGTGGATGACAATAACCTCTTCATCCAGCGTCAAGGTTACGTCAAGCTCAATAAAATCGGCCCCCAGCTCCTTTGCGACCCTGAAGGCCGCCAAGGTGTTCTCAGGCGCGTGTCCTGAGGCGCCCCGATGAGCAACAATCAGGGGTCTGCTGTCTTCGAGGTTGATGTTCTGAGGGCTGACATTTTGAGGACCGATGTCTTGAGGACTGAAGCGTTGGGCCCTCATGGCCTTCATCTTCTCTCTATGTGATGCTGCCGCGGCAAACTGGCGTGCATGCCTGATCCGCGCCACAAGGGATGGATGGGTGTACAGAAGGGTTTCAACGGCCCAGGGCGGATCATATTCCGCCAGATTCTGCTGGCCCAGCTTTGCCATGGCCCAGGCCAGTGCCTGCGGCTTATCAGTGACCTCAAGGGCAAACTGGTCACTCTCAACCTCGTACCAGCGCGAAACAGTGTTCTGCAGCGGCAAGGCCAGGGTTGCCACGGTGCCAAGAAGCAGGATAACCACTGGAACTAGCGACAGGAGGGGCCGTTCCACCCCGGCGGTGGCCAATTGGGCTAGGGCCTGTTGGAGACCTGGAGACAGTGCCCGGGACGACAGGAACATGGCCGTCAGCACCAGCAGCGCGCCGCCGGCAATGCCCCGGACTATGTGGCTACGGGCATGGTGCCCAAGCTCATGGGCGAGGACCGTCTCTATCTCGTCGGCGCTGAAGTTATCCAGCAGAGTATCGCCAAGGATGATTCGACGCGTGTTCCCGAGTCCTGTCAGCATCGCGTTGGCGGCAGTGGTCCTCCGGCTCATGTCCATGCTATAGACTCCACGTACCCTGACCCCTGCCCTCTCCACCATCCTCGCAAGCCGCCGCGATAGCTCCTCATCATCAAGGGGCGTGAACCTGTTAAAGAGAGGCATTACCAGTACTGGGGCCAGGTTGGCCATTGACAAGAAGAATAGAACCCACAGCCCTGATGCCCACAGCCACCACAGGGGGCCAGCCGCCTTGAGCAGATTGAAAAGGACAAGGAAGGTGGCTCCGCCAAGAAGAAGCACCTGCAGCACGAGGCCTAAAACCCTGTCCTTGAGCCACCCTGCTGGTGTCTGGGTGGTCAACCCAAACTCTCTACCCACCCTGAAGCCAGTGAAATAAGACAGCGTTGACTGCAGGAGGTAATGAACCCCCAGGATAAACCAGCCATAGCCGAGGACAGCCAGCGTCGGTTCTTCAACCAGCCCGGTGGCGGCCCTGGCCAGTTCTCTATGACTTCCCGACAGGATCAGCCCTCCAAAGTACAGGGCCGATAAGCCCAGGCGCGCCGCCAGCGCTACATAACGCCTCCGCTGAAAGGCCTTTGCTTCAGGTGCGGTCTCGACATCCGGCCAACGGTTCTGCATTGCCCTCACCCCTCCCTTAGACTTATTCTAAGCCCTCTCAACCCTGATGATCTCACCCTCCACCCTGCGGTCATTGCTCTCATTGTCAGAAATATGAAGAATACCGTAGGTGCAGTAGGGACTCCAGCGCCTGTCTGTGGGGGATCCTGGGTTAAATAGCAAGATGCCCTGATGATAGCGGCAGTAGGGCGAGTGGGTGTGACCAAAGACAACGCAGTGAGCGGTCTCATCGAGATAGTCGGCCCTGTTCCCGCCATGGGGAGTTAACTTCACCCCGTCGAAGGAAAGGCGCCGGATCGCGAGGTCCGTAGGATTAGTAGGATTATCAGTAAAGACCCTCAGGGAACGGGCGGGTGTCTGCCCGCGACCCAGGTCCCCATGGGTAATGCCGATTGACAAAGAGTGCTCTGTCAACTGAACCAGGGTGGCCTTGCCCAGATCGGCCTGGATCTGAGCGGGGTCGCAGTTTCCAGCGACAGCCACCACCGGGGCGAAGCCCCTCAGGGCATCAAGGACCTCTGCAGACACGATGTCGCCAGCGTGCAGAACAAGGTCAACCTCCGTCAATGCCTCCAGTACCACATCGGGGAGAGACTTGGCCCTTACTGGCATGTGGGTGTCGGATAGTACGCCAACTCGCACTTGAGAGTACACCTCCAACTGGTCTCGTTGCTGAGTATTCTACTGCCTCCACACAAAGATATAGTACCACAGAGAGCACCGGCTATCAGCCGCAACGCCGCAGGAAATCCCCTGGCATGGGAGAAACCTAAGGGAGATAGTGCCTAGTCCCTGCCATTAGGAGTTGTTCTACATTGAGAGTACAGAAGATCATGGCCGTCTTCGCCCATCCTGATGATGAGACCTTTGGCCCAGGGGCAACCCTGGCGCGATATTCCCGTACTGGGTCCGAAGTACAGCTGGTCTGCGCCACCAGGGGCGAGGCCGGCAGGCGCCTTGGTGACCCGCCCTTTTGCGTCAAGAAGGACCTGCCCGTCATCCGCGAGAAGGAGTTGAGGGAGGCCTGCGCCGAACTGGGGATTAACCCCCCTCTATTCCTGGATATCCCAGACAAACAGGTCGGAGGCGGCGACCTGGATAGTAAGATGCGCCTGATCTACCGCCATATTAATGCCTTCAAACCCGATGTGGTTATTACCTTTGGGCCCGATGGTAGCCTGTCGGCCCATCCCGACCACATTGCCATTGGCCAACTGGCCACCGCGGCCTTCAGGCAGATGCCTCAACGAACTTCTAACAGACTATATTACCACGTGTCCCTGTGGCACTCCACCCTTGAGGAGAAGCTCCGCCAGTGGCAGGCGCAAATGGCGCTGGTGACCGTTGAGGGGCAACCTGTTGTGGCTTCAATCGATGTAACAGGTTTCGCCCAATACCGTTTGCGGGCCCTGCGCAGGCATCGTACCCAGACAGAACAGGTTCACTGGCTGTGGGGTGATGACCAGCGGATTCTTGCTCAGTTCCCTACGGTTGACCATTTCATCCTGGCAGAAGGGTGCCCGCCGGGTAGCGACGAGATCCCCGCACCTGCCGCCTGCAGCGACCTTGACTGTTGGTCAATCCCAGAACTGTAGGACGTGGTTAAAGTGCTTTCAAAAGAGAAATGGCAGGAGATATACAACCTACTGGCAGAGACTACCCCGCTACCGGTTGATTGCGGACAGCTGTGCAACGAACGATGCTGCGCCGAGTGGGACAGCGGTGTCGGAATGTACCTGTGGCCCGGCGAGGACCAGGTCCTCACGGAGACTGAGGAGTACTTGGCCTGGGAGAAACACTGGGTTGGTCAGTATGAACTGCCGCCATCGTCAACGGGCTATCACCATTTTGTTACCTGCAGCGGCACCTGCAGGCGGCACCTGCGACCCTTTGAGTGCCGGGCGTTCCCCCTATTTGGCTACCTGAACCCCCAGGGGCAGCTCGAACTACGTGTCAATCTATACGGTGTTGGCATCTGCCCCCTGGTGCAGCTCGGCGACATCAATGAGCTTGACCCCAGATTTGTCAGGGCATCTCGACAGGTATGGGAGAGGCTGGCAACAGACCCTGACTGCAGAAAAGTAATGGAATGGCACTCGCGAGAGTTCGATGCCATGGATGGGCCCTGGAAGCGACTGTTCACACCGCCTGATTGACCACCGCTAGCCCGTGTGTGTCAGGAGAAGAAAGGCCGCCAGCAGTGATGTAAGGTTGAAAAACACGTGACTTACGATGGGTACTGCAATGGACCCAGTGCCCTCAAACAGCAGGGCGTGAATGGCCCCCACCGCCACCATTGGCAAGGCAATCGCCCAGTGACCATGTAAGGCGCCAAAGAGTAGCGATGTCGATGCTACCGCCCACCACACCCCCAGGTGATGCCGCACAGGCAGGTAGAGAAAGGCCCTGAAGAGGAGCTCCTCCAAGATGGGGACAACGACCCCAAAGCCGAGGGCAATCAGGATCCAACCCGCCGGACTCTCGGTGGCCTCAGATACCAGTATGAGCGGGTTATTTGTCAGCTCTTCTGGCGCGAAGGGGGACTCCAACAGTCCGATGACAATTGTTGCCGCCTTGGCAATGACCCCTCCCGCAAGGCCTGCCTTCATCCACTTCAGGTTAAAACCCATCCCAATGCTGCCAGCCATTCTGTACACCCCAAAGAGGATGGCGCTGACAAGAACCAGGATCAGGAGGGGACTGCCGAGTCCTGCCCAGAGGACACCAACCAGCCTGGCATCGACCAGGCCTTCCAAGAGATTAACCAGAATTCCCTGGCCCAATGCGGCCAAGAGAGTAAACAGGAAAAGGACTGCCACTGGTAGGGCGATGCCCCAAGGGACGGCCACGGTATCCAGCGGACGAACTCTCCTGGTTTTGATACCATCATCCCGCATAATTTATCCCCACCCCTAAAGGCATACTAAGGTCAGCCAAACCGCAATCCGAACCTGTGGAGGGATGTTCCTTGAGCCAGACAACGAGCAGAAAGGCACTGCTAGCACTCCTGGCAATTATACTCCTTATGGCAGCAGCTTTCCAGTGTGTTGGATGTGGACTTCTCCAACCGCAGCAGCAGCCAGAGCCAACGCGAAGTGAGATCCGGTCCATGGTCCAGGACGAACTGCAGTCACCTGAGATGCAGGAACGGATTAAGGAAGCCACAAAGACCGCGGAACTGCAGCCCCTGCTCCGCGAGATGCTCATGTCCTCGGAGGGCGAGAAACAGATTCAGAAGGCCATGACAAGCCTTGTAGAATCACCAGAGTTTCAGAAGAAGCTGCAGGACGAGATGAAGAAAATCATTCAAGCCCCTGAGGTGCAAAAACAGATCGAGCAGGCCGTTACCTCTGCCCTTATGATGATACTCCAGGGCGGTGGCGGCGGTGGTGGTGGAGGCGGCAGTAGCGGTGGAGGTGGCGGCGGCAGTAGCGGTGGAGGTGGCGGAGGCGGTGGCGGAGGCGGTTAGTACCCTCCAATAATCCTGGCCCTCAGGCCTGTCAAGAAGGATCCCCCTTCTCCCCGTAACAGTCGCAGCCCTTGAGCACTTTCTGGGGCCGGGAAGGAAATACCCTGTCACTGCCCAAATAGTCTTAATAGGCTATAGACAATAGGGGGGAGGTACCAAAGTTGCCCAAATCGAAATTCCCTGTAATGTTAACCTTTGACCTTGACGGAGAATCGCTGCCACTGGCCCAGGATCCGTCAAATGCGTCCAGGCCTGGCATCCTATCTCAGGCAGCCTACGGTCCCAAGATTGGTGTTCACCGTATCCTTGAGATGCTTGACGCTGAGGGGGTGCTGGCCACCTTCTTTGTTCCCGGTATTATCGTTGAGAGCTATTCGAGGACCGTTGAAGCCATTCACCAGGCCGGACATGAGATTGCTCACCACGGATATACACACCACTCACCACGGGTCCTCAATCCCCAACAGGAGGAGGAAGACCTGCTTAGGGCCGGTAAGGCAATCGAGGATATCACCGGATACTTCCCTGAAGGTTACCGCTCACCCTCATGGGATTTCAGCGATGTAACCCTTGAACTCCTCCACAAGCACGACTTTACCTATTCAAGTAATCTCATGGATAGTGACGAACCCTATGTGCACGAGATTGAGGGTGAGCAGTCCAGCCTGGTTGAACTGCCGGTGCAGTGGATACTGGATGACGCGCCCTTCTTCCTCTATCGTCAACCCTACCACAGACCGATCTCACCTGTCAGCGCGGTCCTGGAAACCTGGCAGGGGGAGTTTGACGCCCTTTACAAGGAAGACAATAAGTGCTTTGTGCTAACCCTGCATCCGCAGCTATCGGGGCGGCCATCAAGGGTCAAGATGCTGCGAGACTTCATCCGCAACATTAAGAAGAACTACTCGCGGTCAGAGTTTGGCACCTGCCGTGATGTGGCCTCAAGGTTCTTGCCTTAGGAACCTGAGACGGAACATTTGTTAATTGGTCTGGCTCAAGTGGGGGTTAATGGCTTGGCTGGGGCTGAAACAGAAGGGGAGGAGAGAGATATGACAGGGAAGGTTAGCCTGAAATGGATCCAGGAAAACCGCGGTGAATTGGTAGAGGTTAGCGACAAGATTTGGGCCTACGCTGAGCCGGGGCTCAAAGAGAATAAATCCGCAGAACTCCAAGCTAAGGTCCTGCAGGAAGCCGGCTTTGAGGTGAAGATCGGTGTGGCTGGAATGCCCAGTGCCCTTGTGGCAACCTGGGGTTCTGGAAAACCCGTCATTGGCCTGTTGGGAGAGTACGATGCGCTGCCAGGCATATCTCAAAAGGCCGTCCCCCATCAAGAGCCCCTTGAAGCAGGGGCGGCGGGACACGGCTGTGGTCACAATCTCCTGGGTACAGCCGCCATGGGCGCTGCCATGGCTATCAAGGAAGAGATGCAGGCCAGGGGCCTGGCAGGAACCATCCGCTACTACGGCTGCCCAGCCGAGGAGACCCTGGTCGGCAAGGTGTTCATGGTTCGGGACGGACTCTTCGACGATGTCGATGCCTCCCTGACCTGGCACCCGGGTTCAACAAACAGTCTCTGGGGCTCAAGTTCACTGGCCCTGAACTCAGCGAAATTCAAATTCTTCGGACGCTCGTCCCATGCGGCAGGCAATCCCCAGGCGGGGCGGAGCGCCCTTGACGCCGTCGAACTCATGAACGTGGGGGTTAACTTCTTGCGGGAGCATGTAACCCCGAAGTCCCGCATCCACTATGTCATTACCAACGGCGGCGGCGAACCCAATGTGGTTCCACCTGAGGCCGAGGTATGGTACTACGTCCGCGCCCCGGAACGGGAGGAAGTTGACGAGATATATAAGCGGATTGTAAACATTGCCGAGGGCGCAACCCTGATGACTGAGACCACCTATGAGGTGGAGTTCCTGTCGGGTTGCTACAACATGCTCCCCAACGACATCCTGGGCAAGCTCCTCCATGATACCCTGGTGGACCTGGGGGCCCCTGAGTGGGATGAGGATGATGAGGCCTGGGCGAGAAAGCATGCTGCAGGCTTCGTTGAGGGCAGCCGAGAGAAATCCCTCAAGTTCATGGGCAGGTTTGAGGAGATTGCTGACGATGTCTACCTGCATAACTCAGTCACCCCGATCCCAGAGCACCAGGACGAACCAATGGGCGGTTCCACCGATGTGGCGGATGTCAGCTGGGTGACACCTACGGCCCAGTTTACGACGGCCTGCGGTGTCATAGGAATGACCGGCCACTCCTGGCAGTTTGTTGCCTCCTCAGGAATGAGTATTGGCCACAAGGGGATGTTCAGGGCCACCGAGGTTCTGGCCCTGGCGGGCCTGAGACTGATAGAGGATGCAGAGCTTCTCGACGAAGCCAAAAAGGAGTTTGCCGAGGCTACCGCGGACAAGCCCTATGAGTCTCCCCTCCCTGAGGGTATGGCTCCACCTCTGCACCAGCTTGACCACTGATAGGATAGGGCCTACTGTGAAGAGAATACCTGGGGGTGGGAAATAGATGGACTCAGAATACCGGTTTAGCTACGGAAAGCTCTTCCTGATTGGTCTCGGGTTTTTCAGTATCAGTCTCGTCTGGGCAATCTTCAACTCCTATGTGCCGATTTTCCTCAAGGGGTTCATCGCCAGCAGCACCGTTGTAGGCTTGATCATGGTCCTTGATAACCTGGCGGGAATGAGTCTTCAGCCGTGGTTTTCAGCCCTGAGCGACGGCGCCCTGACCAGAATTGGCCGGAGGATGCCCTTTCTGTGTGCGGGTATGCCCTTGGCGGCCCTGTTCTTCGTGCTGTTGCCGCTGCACTCGACACTGTTCACCCTGGTGGTAACGATTGTTGCCGTTGATGTGTCCATGAGCCTCTTCCGCGGGCCAACAGTTGCCCTGATGCCAGATTTCACGCCTTCGCCGCTTCGAAGCAAGGCCAATGGCATCATCAACTTCATGGGCGGCCTTGGGGCGGTAGCCGCTTTTGGATTGGGTTCTGTCCTCTACGGGATGAACAAGGCATACCCCTTCATCTTTGCCGCCGCCCTGATGATCATTAGTTTGCTGTTGCTGCTCCTCTTCGCCAGGGAGCCGATTGTAGCGGCCTTGAACCGCCGTCGAAAGGGAATGAGCCCAACCGGTGAGATAAATGGGGGCGCTGAGGCAGGTGAGGGCGCTAAAACGAGGGATCTGGGAAGTATTAAGACGGCCTTTCTTGAGGTAGTCAGGAGCCAGGACAAGAGTAAGCTCTTTGTCCTTCTGGCCATCTTCTCCTGGTTCATAGCCTGGAACGGCGCCGAGACCTGGTTCACCAGTTACGGAAAGTACTTCATCGGCATCCCTGAAGAACAGGCGTCCTTCATGCTGACCTTCTTCTCCCTGAGCTTCCTGGTGTTTGCCATACCAAGCGGCTTCATCGCCACAAGGTTTGGGCGGAAAAATGTGATAAGGACCGGATTGATTGGCATGGCGCTCATGTTTGTGCTCCTCTATCTCACAACGAACCTGCTCTTCATGATGATTATTCTGGCCTTCGGTGGCCTCTGCTGGGCTTTAATCAACATCAATTCATATCCCATGGTGGCCGACATGGCAGGCGAGGGAAAACTCGGTTCTTACACGGGTCTTTACTACTTCTTCTCGTCGACGGCGGCTGTTGTTGCCCCACCGATCTTCGGCTTCTTCATAGACATTGTAGGGTTTCCTGTCCTCTTCGGCATCGGGTTCCTGGCGCTAGTGGCTGCCTTCTACTTCATGAGCAAGGTCGAAAGCGGCGAGGTTGTGGTAGCAGGATCAGATCCAGGGGTGACCCTATAGACGGGTGCAACCCGCTAGACAATAGAGACCTCCTGAAACTGCCGGCCCTCAAAGTGAACGAGGCGGGTGTATCCCGCCGCCCTGGCAAGGTCAACGGCCTGGGTTAACAGGTAACCGGCCTCCTCAGGTTCGTGGGCGTCGGAGCCAAAGGTGATTGGCACAGATAGGTCTGCCGCCAACCGAAGCAACCCTGGGGCTGGATATATCTCAGCCGCCGGCTTACGCCAGCCCGCGGTATTAATCTCAATGCAGCATCCGGCTTCCTTTATCTTCAGCAAGGCTTCCCGTGCCGCCCTCAGGGCGGCACCGCCATCAGCAGGGCGATGGCCGTGAACCTTGATTACATCCAGGTGCCCGATTATGTCAAAGAGACCGCTGGCAGCAGCCTGAGAGACGACCCCGAAGTAATCGGCATAGGCCCTGTCAACACTCCTCTCTGGCCAGCCCATCTCTGCGCGATAGTCAAAACACCACTTCCCGATGAAGTGGACAGACCCGATCACATAGTCCCAGGGCCAGTCGGCGATCCACTTCTGAATGGCTTCTTCGCACCCTGGGATGAAGTCTACCTCCACCCCCAATTTTACTGGGAGGCCGGACTCCTTGGCCCTACTCACAAGTTCAACATAGTCCTTAACATCATTCCTGAAGTCCCCTGACAACCACTGGCCGATGGCAGGGTAAGCGCCTTCTCCCTTGCCCAGATGCTCCATGATCGGGGCAAAGTTCTTGAACCGATGCCCGTGTTCTGAAAAACCGATCTCTGCGACCCCGCGGCTGATGGCAGTGTCCACAAAGCGCCTGAGCCAGTCAAGACTAAAGGGCCCTCGCTCAAGGTGATTGTGGTAGTCGACAAGAATACCGTTGCTCGCGTGGATCCCAACAGTAACATCCTCTATCGTCAGGCCTTGCATCACGTCCACCCTTTCTCTCGCTCTCTTCATTGGCAATGGCCTGCTAGATGCCGACTGCCTCCATCTAACAACAACCATGCTTGACACCAAACCCCTATTGCATCCCTCTCATCTATGCTATAGGATAACAAGACAGATGCCTAGAGAAGATCGCTCGACGATATGAGCCTATGCTCAAAAAGAGGGAAGACAAGTTCGCATATCGAATTACTATGTGTTGTTTATGTATTTTTCATATCAGTGCAAGGACTTGACCGAGGGGGCCGAGGATGACATCAAGAATCGATTTTAACGTGGTTGACGAGTATAAGAGCGTCAAGGGGCATTGGGCCCTCATACTGGGTTCGTCCAGCGGCTTTGGGGCGGAGATCTCCAGGGCCCTGGCTCAGAACAACTTTAACATCTTTGGGGTCCACCTTGACCGGCGAGCAACCCTGCCTGCCGTAGAAGAACTGGTTGAAGAACTCAAGGGCTACGGGAGCAGGGTTCATTTCTTCAATATTAATGCTGGCGACTCTGATGCCCAGGCCCAAACCATATCAAGCATGAAGCAGGCCATGTCCAAGGCAGGTGATGCTCGCATCCATGTGATGGTGCACTCTCTGGCCTTTGGCACCCTCCGGCCCTTTGTTAGTGGCGCACCGGAGATGCCTGGGATTGAGGGCCTTGACCCTATAACCCGCAAGCAGCTCGACATGACCCTCCACGTCATGGCCAATACCCTGGTCTATTGGACCCAGGGCCTGGTGGCCGAGGAACTGATTCAACCGGCAGGGCGGATCTTCGCCATGACCAGCTCTGGCTCGGAGATTGTGATACCTACCTACGGCGCGGTCTCTGCGGCAAAGTCTGCCCTGGAGGCTCACGTCCGCCAGTTGGCCTTTGAACTAGCTCCCAGGGGGATTGCCGTTAATGCCCTGCGGGCTGGGGTAACTGATACTCCCGCCCTTCGAAAGATCCCCGTACACAACCACATCCTGACTGAGGCAGAACGCCGGAACCCAAGCGGACGCCTGACAACGCCTGAGGATGTGGCCAGGGCAGTTGTCGCCCTGTCCGCACCTGGCATCAATTGGATTACGGGCAATATCATAAATGTAGACGGTGGAGAGTTCATCTCCGGCTAAGGAGGGCTTGGATGCAGATAGCTCTCGTTCTTGGCATTCTTATAGCTGCGCTTATACTGTTTGTCTCCGAAAGGGTACCAGTCGACCTGGTATCGGTGGGGATTCTCATTGCCCTCGTGGTCTTTGGCCTGGTAACCCCTGATGAGGCCATCGCCGGCTTTAGCAACCAGGCGACCATCACCGTGGCAGCAATGTTCATCCTCAGCGCCGGCCTTGTGCGTACGGGCGTCATTTCCACCATCAGTGAGAAACTTGTCCTCAGGGGCCGCGGCAATGAGACCAAGGTCCTCTTGATGTTGATGCTCATTGTGGGCCTGTCCTCTGGCTTCATTAACAACACAGCAGCGGTGGCGGTTATGCTTCCTGCAACCCTAAGGATTGCCCGAGAGATGGGAATGAGCCCGTCAAAACTGCTGATTCCCCTCTCCTTCAGCGCCATGATGGGCGGGAGCATTACACTCCTGGGTACCTCAACTAACATCCTGGTTCACTCTATCTCCCTCAAGGCCGGATATGATGGCATTTCAATGTTTGAACTGGCAAGACTCGGATTGATTCTCTTCGCAGTTGGCGTTGTATACCTGCTCTATGTAGCACCGCGCGTGCTCCCCGACCGGGTCAAACCACAGCGCATCGCCGAGAGCTACAAACTGAAAGAATACTTCGCCTGCATGAGGGTTCCTGAGGGTTCACCGCTTATTGGCATGACACTAAACGACGCCGGCCTGATGGAGGGGAAGGAAAACGTCCGGATCCTTGGCATAATGCGCGAAGACCAGCGCATCTGGACGGGGATCCGAACTGTGCCTCTCCACTCTGGGGATATCCTGCAGTTTGAGGGCTCCTTGGATGACATCATAGACCTCAGGAAGAACGACATGCTCCTGCCGTCGCCAACATCCGAACCCGTTGAGTTGGCCATGGAAACCCAGGAGGTGGGACTAACTGAAGGACTCATTAGCGAGCGCTCTCCTCTTATCGGGCAGACCCTTCACAATACTGATATCCGCAACCGCTATGGTGTCTTTGTCCTTGCTCTGAGAAGGCCCCAAGAGACCTATGTCAGGGAATTTGGCCACATTCACCTGCGCTTTGGCGATGTTCTGCTGCTGCAGGGCCCTAGGGAGAGATTGGCTGCCCTGGAGCACGGGATCAGCTTCCTGATGCTCAATGAGGTGGAGCGTTCCGTATATCGCAAATCCAAGCTCGGGCTTGCCCTCGGGATCATCGCCGGCGTTGTGTTACTGGCAGCCCTCAATGTCCTATCAATCGTGGTTAGCGCCATTGCCGGCGCCGTTCTCATGGTTACCTTGGGCATCCTGGAGAGGCAAGAGGCCTATGAGGCGGTGGACTGGTCTGTAATCCTGCTCCTGGCGGGGATCCTCCCGCTAGGAACCGCCATGCAGAACTCCGGGGCAGCTGATCTGATCGCGGCGAGCCTGATGAATGCGGCTCAGGGCGCTGGGCCCTACCTGATTATTGCCGGCCTCTATTTCCTGACGTCGCTGATGACGGCCATCATGTCCAACAACGCCTCAGCGGTCCTGGTAGCGCCCATTGCCATCTCAGTGGCCCAGGTGCTTGGGATCAGCGCCCAACCGCTGATAATTGCCATTACCTTCGCGGCCTCGGCCAGTTTTGCAACTCCCATAGGGTACCAGACCAACACAATGGTATATGGCCCTGGGGGTTACCGTTTCTCCGACTTTACCAGGGTTGGTCTGCCCCTCAGCATCATCTTTGGACTGATCGCAACACTTCTAATCCCTGTCTTCTGGCCCCTGTAGAGGGATTTCTGTCATGCCAGTATGCCTGTCCCTTTAAACCCTGTGGGCCGCCTGATCTCCAGGCGGCCCTCAAATGACCAGTTCCTTGATTGATACCCTCAGCGTTACTGTTAGATCCAGCGTCCGCCCTGCTTTCATCCCCTGACCAGCCTGGGAATGTTTCGCACCGGGGCGGCCAGAAGCCGCAGCAGTTCGACTAGTAGTACTCGCATTGCATATCATCCTCCTCGTGCTAAGTATTGGGGCGCCAGCACCAGGCCCCGAGAACCAAGTATAGCCCCGAAGGGCCTGTCCTGTCCAGTGGAAAGATTGAATGTGAAGCAAGAGCTATGGAAGGTAGGGGTAAACTACTGGCTGAGGTGGAATACACTGTGCTCACTGACCTTGTGAACTCCCAAATAGTGAACCTGAAGTTCCTTGACCTGGCCCTTCTGGGCCTGGCGAGTTACCGCCTGACCCATCTCATTGTCTATGATAAGATCTTTGAGTTCCTGCGCAGACCCTTCATGAAGGAGGTTAAGGAGAAAGACAGTGAAGGAAACCTGGAGGTCTATGTTGAACCACGAGGGACGGGGATAAGGCACTTCCTCGGCGAACTGGTTAGCTGCTACTGGTGTGTCGGGATCTGGATGTCTGGGGGTCTGGTTGTCCTCCACCTCCTTCTCCCTGCCATAGTGATCAAGACCTTCATACTGTTTATGGCCGTTGCCGGAATCCAGTCACTGCTTGAGACCTTTATCACAAGCCGGTAGGCCCCCGATGGCGAACATGCAGGAACATGGGAGATGGCAGCAGAGGGGGAGGCCCAGGAGACATGACAGTGACCAAGAAGAAAGGCAATCACCCCCTGCAGGACATCAGAGTCATCGTCTATGACCTTGATGGTACCCTCTACGATGACAGAAGTCACTTTGACTACTACGCCGGGAGACTGCGGGAGCGAATCCCCGGCTCTGAAAGAGAGCGCTTCTGGGGTGATTATGTCTCGATAGCCGAGGGCAGGCACCCTCTGCGCTTTGGCATGATCTATGATGCCCGGGCTGACCTGCTCATCGAAGCTGACGCCGAGTCCCGGTGGATCCTCGCCGTCAGACGCTGGGACGGCACTGAGATCAGTGCTGGCCAGATCCAGGACGCCTACCCTGAATACCCCAAGCTGCCAGCCACAGACATGACCTCCCGGCTCTTCATAGGAGACCTGTGGTGGGTTCCAGCGGCCGCCGCCCTCCACCACGGGGTTGACCGGGCCGCCGTTCACCAGGCCTTTATGGACACGCGAGATTTCATGTCTGGACCGCAGTACCGCATCAGCCCTGTACCGGGACTGCGCCAATGCCTGGCTGCCCTGAAGGCCTCAGGCATCAGGCAGCTGTTGGCCACCAACAGCCCTGAACCAGACTCCAGGGCCCTCCTGGCCCAACTGGGGCTGGAAGACACCCTTGACGGACTACGCTTTGACTGCAACAAGCCCCTCTCATCGGAGAGACTCTTCACTGAGGTTGCGGCATCAACTGGAGTCGCTCCAGCCCAGCTCCTGAGTGTAGGAGACAACTATCATAACGAAATCGTCCCCGCCCATGAAATCGGGGCGAGGACGCTCTTCATAGACCCTCACGGGTATCTTCATAGTGGGCGGTGGGACCTTCGCGTCAGGACAATCCCTGAGGCCGTTGCTGCCCTCCAGGCTATACCAGCTTGCTCCTGAGCCATCCGCTGATTGTGTCAATCAAGGTCACCGCTACGATAATGACGACCATGATCATCGCGACCTTGTCCCAGTTCCGATAGGATATGTTCAGGATCAGCGGCTTACCGATCCCTCCAGCACCGACAAAGCCCAGTACTGTGGCGGCCCTGACGTTGATCTCAAACCTGTACAGGGCATAGGAGACGAACTCCGGGAGTACCTGAGGCAACACAGCAAACCAGGTTGTGGCCACCGAGTTGGCGCCCGTCGCCCTTACACCCTCAACGGGATTGGGATCTATCGCCTCAACCACCTCTGAATAGAGCTTCCCCAGGGTACCGATGGAGTGAAGACCAAGAGCCAACACACCGGCAAAGGGTCCCAGGCCAACGGCGCGGACAAAGATGATGGCCAGAAGTAGTTCAGGAAATGACCGATCGGCATTGAGTAGCGTCTTAGTCAGCTGTGAGCCCTTCTTGCCAGTAACGGTAAAGGCAGCCAGGAAACCAAAGGGTATCGCCAGCACTGCCGCCATCACCGTTCCCACAACCGCCATATTGATACTCTCCATCATGCCCTTGAAGACGGAGCCGGCGTAACTCCAGTCTGGAGGGAAGGCGCTCTTAATGATACTCATAGCGCTAAGTCGTGTAGGCACATACTCGAGGTCCGTAATCAGCAGGACGTAGAAGACCACGATGAGAGCCAACAAGAACCCGCGCTTGTAGATACCTCCCCGTAGCTTCCCGATGATCTGAGCCTGGAGATCGCTCATATCAATCTCTCCCTCAGTTTTCTACTGGCATAGTCAATCAGCATAACGCTAACGAAGAACATCAGGATGATTGCAGCGGCCTTCCGGTACTGGAATATGGCCATACTTGTGTTAAGCCACATGCCAATGCCTCCGGCGCCGACCATTCCCAGAATCCCCGCTACGCGTACATTGATCTCCAGCACATAGAGAACATGGGCGGTAAACTGCGGCAGGATCTGCGGAACCACGGCGAAGGCTATCTGGCTAAGCTTCCCACTACCAACGGCGTCCATGGCCTCTAAGGGACCCGGGTCAATGGCCTCAATGGACTCGCTACTAAGCTTGCAAATAATACCGAAAGAGAATAGGGTCAGGGCGGCAGCGCCGGCCAGGGGACCCACCCCCAGAACTGGAACAAACAGGGCAGCCAGCAGGATGTCGGGTATGGTCCTGATGAAGTTCATGACTGTTCGGGCCGCAAGGTAAATCCCCCGGTTTGAGTTAACATTTCTCGCGGCCATTAGAACTGTGGGAACCGCCAGGATACCGCCAAAGGTTGTACCCAACAACGCCATCTGAGCCGTCTCAGCCAGGGGACCAATCATCGCTGGAATGTAGGCCCAGTCTGGGGGCCACATTCGCCTCAGCAGGCCACCCATCTGAGGGAAGCCCTTCAAGAACATGATCGGGTCTACTCCGAGCCTCATGAAGCTCCAGCCATAGACAAGAGCAAAGACCAGCAGAGCAAAGTGCCAGGGGTGTCGGGCCAGAAGTCCCTTGTTCTGTTGAGCCTTCATTTCCGCCAGGGTGCTCCTGCTAGTCACTGTAAGCACCGCTTCCCGCCAACTCGTCAGTGGAACTATCCTCCACAACCCCACCTCGCAGGTCATCTTCACGGATCGGGCGGCCATATATCTCTGCGAAGGTCTTCTCGTCTACTTCAGAGGCAGGACCGTCAAAGACCAGTTCCCCCTCGCGAAGACCAATAATGCGATCGGCGTACTCAGTAGCCAGGTCAATAAAGTGCAGGTTCACCAGAGTAGTTATACCCAGTTCCCGATTGATACGCTTGAGGTCCCTCATGACAACATGCGAGGTAGGCGGATCAAGGCTGGCCACAGGTTCATCGGCCAGGATGATGTCGGGCTCCTGACAGAGGGCGCGGGCAATGGAAACCCGCTGCTGCTGACCGCCACTGAGTTGGTCCGCCCTCACCAGGGCCTTGTCCCTGATCTCAACCTTGTCAAGACATTGGATAGCCAGTTCAATATCGCTCTCAGGGAACAGACCCAGCAACGCCCGCCAGGTTGGGGTACGTCCCAGACGGCCTGAAAGCACGTTCTTCAGAACCGATGAGCGCTTCACAAGGTTAAAGGTCTGAAAAATCATCCCAATCTTGGCCCTGACCTTGCGCAGATCATTCCCTTTCACCTTGGTAATATCAGCGCCATCGATGTAGATGAGGCCAGAGGTTGGCTCCACGAGTCGGTTAATACAGCGCAGCATCGTAGACTTCCCGGCACCGCTCATACCCACTATTACAACGAAATCACCGTCCTCAATCTCGATGGTTACATCTTTAAGGGCCTGAACCCCACCGGGAAAATTCTTCGTTACATTCTCAAGTCTGATCATTATGGATGTTCACCGCCTCTTCTTGGTCAGAAGCCTTCAGAGAGCCCCGAGATCCGTTGGAACAAAAGTAGAGCGAAGCGGAAGCTGATTGGCGTACAATCCCTGCTAGATAAGCAGACAAGAAGGGGCAGATTAGACCCCCGCCCCTTCTCGTCTGGGCAAATCCAGAAGTTCTACACCCGCCAAAATGGGTGCTAGCAGCTAACTACAGTTAGCTTATCCTCCCATCATCTCTTCAAGGTCAATACCCAGCTCCTCGGCGGCTGCCCGCACAGGATCGTATTCGGAATCCTCGGCCGGCTCGAGACCGTTGATCTCGTAGATGCTATAGAGCATCTCCTGGCCCTCCTCAGTGCTGGCAATGTCCAGGAGTGCCTGCTTAATCTGTTCTGTTAACTCGTCGCCCAGGTCAGCGCGGACTGAAACGGTGTCGTTGGGAATCTCGTCTGTGAAGCCAAGTACCCTGGTCTCAGCTTTGACGTTAGGGAATTCTTCCTCAATAAGGGTCCGGGCATCGTCAAAGGTCACGGCAACGTCTACCTGACCATTCATCAAGGCGATAATGGCGCTGTCGTGACCACCGGCAAACATGGTCTCCATGTCAGTCTCCGGATTGATGCCGTTCTCATGCAGCGTTACCATAGCAAAGATGTGCCCAGAGGTTGAGGTGGGATACGTAAAGGCGATTTTCTTGCCTGCCAGGTCGGCGATGTCTTCGATATCGCTGTCAGCCATAACTAGAAACTGGCCGTGGTAGGTAGCGGAACCATACCTGACGGATTTGAGGATGCACCTGGTCTCACTCAGCTGGTGAGAGAGCACGTAGCCAAAGGAGTTGAGCATGGCGATGTCAACGGTACCGGCATCCAGGCCCTCAACAACCCCACTGTAATTGGTAGGAACCTGTACATCCACGGGAATTCCGATCTTGTCGGAGAGGGCGTCAGCCAAGGGCTGGGCGTTCTCCAACAGGGTCTCGGCGTTCTGAGATGGAACAAGAGCCAGAACCAACTTATCGGGCGCAGCGGTTTCATCCTGGCCTGTGCAGCCAAACAGCGCTGTACTGGCTGCAACCATTAGCACTAATGCAATCAAAAGAACTCTCTTACCCAACATACATTCCCCCCTACTTGAACTCGGTTAACGGGACCTTAACATTGGCAATGAAGCGCCGAACCAAGTTTTCGTTGTCGTCGGCGGATTCTCCTCCACCAGTTCGACAATTATTTCAGTCCAGCCGGGCCAGTAATTGGCTTCAAAAGGAACTACTGCAATGCCTGGATAAGGGCATCGCTGGTATCGGGATGGGAGAATATGAAGAGCGACAGCCCCTGGCGCCGGAAGTTCTTGGCGATGCTTGCCGTCAGCACTGATATCTCGGGGTTCGCCGCGCTTTGGAGTTCGCCCCCCGCCGTCAAGACCGGCACATTAAAGGACAGGGTCTTCTGGAGGCCAACCCCATCGAACAAGACTTCATGGGGTTGCAGATCCCGACCGGCGCGGCGCTGGTAGCCACTTGACAGGAGGGCCCTGAACTCGTCGAGGTCAGGCTCTGGGGTCCCGCCGGTTCCGCAGACATCCCTGAGCCACCTGGAAAGCGGTGTGCGGCCCTCCAGCGACAGATACCTGCCACCGGTTTCTCCACGGCCGTAGAGATATGCCCTGGGAGGAACCGTGGTCTCGCCAACGGGCTGAAGGTCAATCCGCAGGAGGCGCTTGTAGATGCGCCGACCAGGCCCCCTTAGGGCCTCGGTAAGCTGCTGGACCAAGTCATCCCTGCTGCGGGAGAGGACCTCAAGGGCCTCCTCGTCATCCATCCTGGAGAAGGCTGTAAAGGGTACCTCACCGGTCTCATGACCCCTCTTGATGGCCAGTTTCAGCATGGCGTTAGCGGCCCTCGAGGTGTGGTGCCAGTAAACCTCGCGATACATCATGTAACTAGCGAAGAGAAGAGTCTCCACCGCTGTTATGCCCTTGTGGTCTACCGCAAGTTCCCCGGTGTCCAACAGGACCATGGCATCCAGCAGTCGCTGGTAGTCAATGCCGTGTCCGTAGGGCACCCCAACATGCTGACTGTCGCGCCCAAGGTAGTCCAGTTTGTCGGGATTGATGGGGCCACCCAGGAGCTGCCGAAGACACCTCTCCTCGTTGTTCTGGGCAATGGAGCTGTCATCGATGACTCTCACTACGTCCTCGGGTAGGATCCCCCAATCCTCGACAATGGCAACGCAGAGGTCATCATCGTTGAGGATCAGGTCCCGGGCCCTCTCCTCATGGCGAACGTCAGTGAGAGAGAGTTGGTCTCCCAAGTCTCCCGCCACCTCTTCCACAACATGAGAAAAGGGGTAGTGGCCAACATCGTGCAGCAGCGCCGCCAACAGCAGAAGGGTCACCTGCCTGTCACTGAGGCCGGCCTGTCCTCCTGCAGCCAGAGTCTCACCGCCGCCTGTATCTGTCCCACAAAATAAGGACCTACTACGCCCACCAGACAGGCGCAGGTGCCAGGCCAACCGCCGGGCCATTTCGTATGTTCCCAATGAGTGCTCAAAGCGGGTGTGTGACGCCCCTGGGTAGACCAGATTGACGGTCCCCAACTGGCGGACGCGTCTGAGTCGCTGAAATGTCCTTGTATCAATGAGCCGTCTCACCCGGGACGTAATCCTGACGTTCCCGGTCCAGGGGATCCGGATGGGCGGAGTACCGTCACTGCCGCCTAAGAGTTCTGGAACACTTGTCAGGTTCATCATCTGCTACTCCCACTGCTCCCGCCCATGCCGAAGGCCCCAGGCAGGAGCTCCTCCACGGTTGCCGTCCTGGTCTCCTTGCCGTTGGTCATGGCGACCTTGGCTCCGGGGGCTAATTCTGCCAAGACCTGCCGACAGGCGCCGCACGGGCTTGGAAAATGAGGGCCGTAGGAGGCGACCACAACCAGCCTAATATCGTCGGGACGAGCGCCGTGAATAATGGCATGGTGGAGCGCAACCCTCTCAGCGCAGCAGGTCAGTCCGTAACTCGCATTCTCTATGTTGGCGCCGGTGTAGGCCTCTCCATCCGCCGTTACAACAGCGCAGCCAACCCGGTACCCAGAGTAGGGAGCGTAAGCAGATTCTGCGGCTTTTAAGGCCAGATCAAGGTATTCACCCTCACTGTTCTTCAGCTTCATCAGGCCTCGACCTCCCCTTCGGGGCTGACAGTCCCCAGTATGAGCTGGGGCTTGTCTGCCCTGACATCAGATAGAGCCAGCGCTTCCTTCAGGGCCGCGGCTGCCTCTTCGGCGGCGTCCTGGGTTGCGGCATGAACCGTTGCCCAGGGCTCACCCGACTCCAGCCTGTCGCCAACCTTGGCGTGAAGCATTACACCTGTCCTGTGGTCGATTGGATCTCCCTTCTTAACCCTTCCGGCCCCTAGGCCCACGGCGGCAGTTCCAACTGCAAGGGCGTCAATGGTCTCCACCCAACCGACACGGTCCACGGTGAGCTGATACTGGACCGGAGCCTCCGGGAGGATGGAATCATCTTCGCACACAGCGGCGTTGCCGCCCTGGGCCCTGATGAGAGCGGCCATTTTCGCAAGGGCCTTACCGTTGTCCAGGTTCTGCCGGCACATCTCAATACCTTCATCAACTGTGCCCGCAATGCCACCCAGATGACAGATGATACTCCCCAGGGTCAGGCACAGCTCTCGCAGGTCGTCGGGGCCCTGGCCCTTTAGGGCCGAGATGGCCTCCCTTACCTCCAGGCTGTTGCCAATGGCCCTGCCCAGGGGCTGATCCATACTGCTTAACACCGCCCTGGTATCGCGCCCTGCCCTCTGCCCAATCTCCACCATGGTTCTGGCTAGTTCCCGGGCATCCTCCAGGTTCGCCATGAAGGCGCCCCGGCCAACCTTGACGTCGAGGACAATGGCACGGGCCCCACCGGCTATCTTCTTGCTCATGATGCTTGAGGCGATCAGTGGAGTAGAGTCCACGGTGGCGGTGACATCGCGAAGGGCATATAGCTTCTTGTCGGCCGGAACCAGGTTGGCGGTCTGCCCTGCCACCGCGAGACCAATCTCGTCGACCTGCTCAAGCAGAGCCGACCTGTCCATCTCAACTCGCAGCCCGGGAATGGACTCCAGTTTGTCCAGGGTACCACCGGTGTGGCCAAGGCCCCGACCGGACATCTTTGCCACGGGTAGACCGCAGCTGGCAACCAGGGGGATCAGCACAAGGGTTGTCTTGTCCCCCACCCCGCCTGTGCTATGCTTGTCAACGGGCATGCCCGGAAGCCCATTAAGGTCAACCACCTCACCGGAGTTAACCATTGATGCGGTCAGAGCCGCTACCTCAGGGCCAGACATGCCCTGAAAGCAGACGGCCATCGCCCAGGCGGACATCTGGTAGTCGTGGACCTCTCCCCGCACAAAGCCCTGGATCAGGTAGTCAATTTCCGCAGGCGTCAGCTCCTTGCCACGCCGCGTCTTCAGTATAATGTCATAGGGTCGAAACATCGTTTGCTCACTTCCTCAGGACACCCTGAATACTCGGGACAGACTCGAGACACTCCCGATAGTCAGATACTCAGGACAGGCTCAACCTCTCCAGTATGCCTTTGACAAGCTTGATGAAACGGGGCTTGGCTTGGTCGGCCATGGCCACTACCATCTCATGCTCAAGCTTCTCCAGTTCTTCACCGATGGCCATGTCCGTAACACAGGATATCCCCAGCACCCGCTGGCCGCCGTGGTTGGCCACTATGACCTCTGGCGCTGTTGACATGCCCACAGCGTCTCCCCCAATCTCTCGGAGGAAGACCAGTTCCGACCCGGTGCAGTAGCTAGGCCCGCTGATGGGGACATAGACACCCTCTTGAAGCTTGATGCCGAGCTCCGCGCCAACATCTCTGGCCAACTGCCGCAAGTCAGGGTCATAGGCCTCCGACATATCCGGGAAACGAGGCCCGAACTCAGAGAGGTTCTCACCGATCAGAGGGTTGTCCCCGATCATGTTGATATGATCCCTGATGAGCATCAGGTCTCCAGCTCTAAAGCTGCGGTTCATACCACCACAGGCGTTGGTTACTATCAGGGTCGAAATCCCAAGTTGCTGCATAACCCTGACGGGGAAGGTGACCTCGAACATCGAGTATCCCTCGTAGTAATGGAACCGGCCCTGCATGCACAAAACCGTTGTGCCGCAGAGCTCTCCGGCGACGAAGCGGCCAGCGTGACCTGGAACCGTCGAATGCGGAAAATGGGGAATATCATCGTAGTCAATAACAGTGGGTCCCTCTACCTCATCGGCCAGGTCCCCCAGGCCAGACCCCAGTATGAGGCCCACCTGTGGCTGCAGACCCTCCAGTCGTTTCGACAGAAAGGCCCCTGCCTCTCTTATCCGGCTCATCATCTCTTCTTCAGTCAGACGGGTGCTGTCTCTTAGCATCTTAAACCCCCCTCGGGTATTCATTTCGTAAAACACTTCGCAGCAGGGCGCTAAAACCGCCCTTGATGCGACTAGATACCTCAATTACTTCCTCATGACTCAACCTCTGGTCCAGGACCCCTGCCGCCATGTTAGTGATGCAGGAGATGCCCAGGACCCTGGCGCCGCAGGCCCTGGCCACGATGACCTCTGGAACCGTCGACATACCGACGGCGTCAGCCCCTATCTTGCGCAGGTAGCGGATCTCCGCTGGCGTCTCATAGCTCGGGCCTGTGTAAGCGGCGTAGACCCCTTCCCTCAGGGCCAATCCCTGCTGTGCCGCCGCGTCCTGGGCAGAGCTCATCAAGTCATGGCTATAGGGCCTGGACATGTCCACGAACTGGCTTGAGCCCGCCATCAGTCCTTGACCGCCAGCGGGGCCCATCAGGGGATTGACCCCAAGCAGGTTTATATGGTCTTTGATTATCATCAAGTCCCCTGGGGTAAATGAAGTGTTAACCCCTCCGGCAGCGTTGGTAAAAATGAGGTTCTTTACCCCCAGGGCCGCCAGCGTCCAGATGGGGAAGGTTGTGCTGTGAATGCCGTGGCCCTCGTAGTAGTGAACCCGGCCCTGCATGGCGCAGATTGGGACCCCTTCGATATCACCGAGAATCAACTGCCCTGCATGACCCGGAACCGTAGAGCGAGGGAACCCTGGAATGTCTGCGTAGGGGATCCTCAACCCCGGCTGGGCCTCGTCAGCGAAACCTCCCAACCCTGACCCCAAGACAAGGCCCACCACTGGTGCCCGCCGTCCGCCTTCCTTGGCAGGTCCCGCCTGGGCTTCTGTCAACCTCCAGATGGCCTCAGTTGCCCTCTCTAGCCTGGATGCAAAGGAGGGATTGAGCAGGGAACCATCAAGATTTCGTAACTGGCCAACTCCCAATTTAAGCTACCTCCAACCTGGTATCCACTGTCTTATAGGTCAAATCTGTAATACTACAAACTACCTGCCCATAGCGACATCAATGAGGTAGGTAAAGCTCCGGCCCGGGCCTTCTGGCACGAACACCCCAAGCAGTTCTGCAACGGTCTTGCCCAGATCTGCAAAGGATGACCTGGTCTCAAGCTCAATGCCGTGGTTAACCCCCGGCCACCAACCCAGAACAGGCGCGTACTCGCGAGTGTGGTCTGTCCCCGGTGTGGTCGGGTCGCACCCGTGATCCGCCGTAATGAAGACGATATCGTCCTCATTCATGTGCCCCTTCAGCCGGGGCAGGTACTGGTCAAAGGAACCCAGGCATTGGGCATAGCCCCTGGCATCGTTACGATGGCCGTACAGCATGTCGAAGTCAACCAGGTTGACAAAGATGAAGCCGGAGTCTACTTCCTTGAGGGCGCGGAGGGTCGCCTCCATGCCGTCATGATTGCTTTTGGTGTGATAGGTCTTGTCAATACCGCGGCCGCCAAAGATATCGCTGATCTTGCCTATGGCAACTGTGCTGACACCCGCGTCACTCATCCTGTCAAGAAAGGTCGGCTCCGATGGAAGAAGCGAAAAATCCTTGCGCCGGGCGGTGCGTCTAAACGAGCCGGGCAAACCCTCAAAGGGCCGGGCAATAACCCTGGCTACCGCGTGCTCCCCGGTGAGCAGACCGCGAGCCGTTTCACAGATCTCGTATAGCACTGGAACTGGGATGATTTCCTCATGGGCAGCGACCTGAAAAACACTGTCTGCAGAGGTGTAGACAATGGGCCTGCCTGTGCCCATGTGCTCCTCGCCCAGTTCCTCAATTATTGCCGTCCCTGAAGCCGCCCTGTTTCCAAGGACCTTCCGCCGGATTGCCTCCTCAAAGGCCCTGACCAGGTCAGTGGGAAAACCCTCCGGGTAGGTCGGAAAGGGCCGGTCAAGGATGACCCCCATCAACTCCCAGTGCCCCGTAATGGTATCCTTGCCAGCCGTCATGGATGCCATCTTACCGTAGAGCCCCTCCGGCGGCCCGTTCATGGCGGCATCTGAAGACCCGATGGTGCCGGGAAAGACTATCCTGTGGAGCCCCAAGCCCCCCATGTTGGGTAGAGGGCAACCCGTTGCCTCAATTACGTGCCGGAGGGTATTGGCGCCGCCATCTCCATATTCATCTGCATCAGGAAGAGCGCCAACGCCGGCGCTATCCAGTACTATGACAATAACTCGGCTAAATGGCACCGCCTTACCTCCAATGACCGGGCGATCCTGTATGCTTAACCGTCGGTGGCCCCAGAGACAATCCTAACACCAGCGCTGGCGCCAAGCCGGGTAGCCCCGGCCTCAATCATGGCGATGGCGGCCTCATAGTCACTGATGCCGCCGGCGGCCTTGACACCAAACCCCGGTCCTACCGCTTCTCTCAAAAGCCTGACGTCGCTAAGAGTTGCACCGCCGGAGCTGAACCCTGTTGAGGTCTTTACATAGTGGGCCCCTGCTTCTCTTGTAATCTTCGCAGCAAGGCGCTTCTCTTCATCGTTGAGAAGGGCACACTCAATTATCACCTTTACCGTTGCGCCCCCCTGGGCGGCCTCAACCACCGCCATAATATCATCCCTGACCCTATCATGCAGTCCGGCTTTGAGCAGCCCCACATTGATGACCATGTCCACTTCCGTAGCGCCCTCTTTAACGGCCCACCGGGTCTCAGCTGCCTTAACTTCACTTGAGGTTGCCCCCAGCGGGAATCCAATCACTGTACAGACCGCCACGTCGGTACCCTTTAGCTCCGCAACAGCCTGGGGAACGAAGGATGGGTTAATACACACTGCCGCAAAGCTGTGCTCCCTGGCCTCATCACAGAGATTACTAATGGCTGCCGGTGTTGTATCTGCCTTAAGAGCTGTGTGATCAATATAACCGGCCAACTCACCCTTGGAAAGGTTCCTCGCACCCATTACTCAATCCCTCCCTTGTGATTTCCTCCAGCCGTAGCTGCCACTTCCCTGCGACTGATGTCAGGAGCATCAGGAGCCCGACTCTTATCCTCCACCCCGGGCAGTTGATGGCAGATCCTACATCGGGCTTCGTAGGTCTCCTGTCCGCCAATAAGGACGATGGGATCGTCCACCCTGGCGGCCTCACCGTCTATGAGCCTCTGAGTAAAGGTGGCTGGTTCGCCGCACTTCACACAGATCGCCTTGAGCTTGACAACCTCATCTGCCAATGACAGCAGGACTGGCACCGGGCCGAAGGGGCGACGGGCAAAATCCATGTCCAGCCCTGACACCAACACTCGCTTGCCCCTGTCCACCAGGTCCTGAATGACCTCAACCACATCGGCCGGGAAGAACTGAACCTCGTCAATGGCAACAACTTCAGCTTCCTCCACTGCTTTTAGTATCTCCCAGGGAGCACCTGTGTCAACAATGATTGCCTCCAGGCTGCGCCCATCGTGTGACGATACTGAGTCCCGGGAATAACGTTCGTCTACTGCGGGTTTGATAATAACGGCCTTGCGCCTGGCAATGATCGCTCGCTTGACCCGGCGGATTAACTCCTCGGTCTTTCCAGAGAACATGCTTCCAACAATTGCCTCAAGTCTTCCTACCACATCTGGACCCCTTTCGTTCTCATTTGCTAGCGGCATCTTACGCTATTCTTGAATTAAACTGGCTAATCCTGCCCAAAAGAAGAGCCCGCGTAAACGCGGGCCACTTCAAACTACTGCAGCAATATTGACAGTGCTTTTGCGGTAATGAGCTCCTGAGTCAGGCTACTTCTTCTTTGAGGAGGTCTTCTTAACAGGAGCGCTCTTGCTGCTGCTCTTCTTCTTGCCAGCCATTCTTTCAACCTCCCTTCCGTTCTCTCATTTCAAACTTACATAGTTTCAGGGATTATAGCAATGCGCGCGCGAAAGCGATTCGGCAAGCCCGGGAGCACTGGAGGACTATCAAGGGCCATAACCGGCCTAAATCAGACCAAAACGCCTGTTTTTGGCTATCGCCCTGCGCCTATTGACTTCGGAAGAGAACTGTCGTAAAGTCAGTTCATTGAGCCAAGAAGCAACCCTGAGAAAAGCCTTTACAGGGGCCTTGGCAGGAGGATTGCCATGAACGAGCGGATGATCACCTTTAACCCCCTGAGATCCTCAGGAATGCCAAGGGTCCAGTACATAAAACCGGAGGCAATGTACTCACATATTCCAGAGATCCAGACCGCCAGTTGGGTGCTTTTCCCCGCCTATTGGCAGGTAAACACCCTGAGCTACGCCCTAAAGAAGAGAATTTTCCCCAGTGTCAGCACATATCACCTGGGACACAACAAGATTGAGCAGACCCGGGCCCTGATGGCAGTTACCCCCAATCACATCCCTCAGACTCTAATCGCTGCCAACACTGATGCTGGTCTCGATGAGGTCCGGGAGAGGTTCGACTTCCCTATCATCGGCAAAGATGTGAGGAGCGCCCAGGGCAAGGGCGTCTTCCTCCTCAAGAATCGCCGCGACTTGAAGGAGTATGCCGCCGACAGGGAGACCCTCTATATTCAGGAGCAGTTACCCATCGACCGTGATCTCCGGGTAGTCTATGTGGGAGACAAGGTGATTGCGTCCTACTGGCGCATAGGAGATGGCACCAGTCATCTCAATAACGTGGCCCAGGGAGGGACCATCTGCTACTCACCGGTGCCGCTGGAAGCCCTTGAGTTGGTCACAGGGATTGCCCAGGAACTGGGTGTTGATCACGCGGGCTTTGATATGGCCCTTGTCGACGGGCACTGGTATGTCCTGGAGTTTAACGTCTTCTTTGGAACAAAGGGGCTCTCGCCGCTGAAGCTTCCAGTGGGTCTAATAATACAGGACTATCTTGAGGGCAGAGCCAGGTCCCTCTTGACGGAAGTTGGCTAGAGGCCAGGATTAACCGATGGGCTGGTTCACCAGGACCAGCCCATCGCCCATCTCTCGGCGGCTGTTTTCCCCCCACGCAGGGTTCAGCTCAATTTCCCCACATATCCCAAATCAGAGGTTACGTAAATTGAACATCTCCATAAGCTGTTACTAACCGACACGTGAAACACCTGTCTGGAATTACTCCCTGTGTGAGGAGGTGGCGCGAATTGTCTCGCTTAAACATCGTTTTCACCATAGAGGACCCTGAACGGTTGCAGCGGATCGGCGGCAGCAGGCCCGAACTCATTACCCCTGTTCTGTACTATGGAACCCTGCAGTTCAAGGAGGCCGAAATGGTTGTGCGCGGTACAACCCAGTACCGGGCTGGGGTGCAGTTTAACATCGAATACCCTGATGTAGAGAGCGTTGAGCCGTTTGAGGGTGAACCATATCGAACCTGGCTGGGGCCCAGAGACAAGGTACCTCCAGTTAAGGTCCGCTTTCTGCAGGGCGAGGAAGGCTACTCGATAATAATCAAGGCCAGGGTGATGAGGAACGACGGATACTCCAACGCTAACGACAACCTGCTGAAGATGCTACAGGCCCATGTCTACGGGCGAGAATGATGCTAAAAGCATGAACTCTCTTAGACCCCACCCGCCGCTGCGGTCGGTGGGGTTTTTCTTGCTCTACTATGAACTATCTCCCTTTCCCCTGAACAACCCACTGTAACGGAAGCCCTCTCCCGGCAATATGATGTACCAAGTTCGTGTGTCCTGCATCGTGAATAGGTGAGCATCTCCACTGGGCTGTATTCAACACCCCCAACACCGGCGATTTCTAGATGGGCACCACACAATCAACCAGCATTTGCTGAAAGGAGGCAACACTTTGACGCAGTTCCGCAGACACGTAGCATTGGTTACCATTGTCTTCTTGACAACTGCCCTCTTGCTCTCCGCCTGTGCCGTTCCTCCTCAGGATGGCAGCAGCGGCGAGGAACAGTGGGTTGGCACCGGCCATGCTGCCCTTGACAAGCTCATTGAGGAGGGCAAGATTGCCCCCCTGGAAGAGCCCGTGACCGTCAAGATTGCTGAAGACGGCTCGCCCTCCGGCGCCGGCTTCTACATTGCCAAGGAGCTTGGCTACTTCGAGCGCCTGGGTATCAACGCCGAATTCGTCACCTTCTCATCAAGCGCCTACATGCTGCCCTCCCTGGCGGCAGGCCAAGTGGACGTTGCAGGAGGCATCTGCAGCGTTGCACTATTCAACGCCATCAAGCGGGGGCTTGACATCAAGATCATTGGCGACAAGGGCAAGAACATCCCAGGCCAGTCCTACTTTGACCTGGTTCTCTCTGCAGAGCGAGTTGATGATATCAAGACCCTGGCTGATCTCAGGGGCGAGAAGATTGCCGTGACCAGTCCCGGAAGCGTTGACGAGCTCTTTGCAGATATGGCCCTTAAGGCCGCAGGGCTCACCAAGGATGATGTCGAGTATGTAATCCTGGAGTCCTTTAGTGAAATGAACCCGGCCCTGGCCAGTGGCACCGTTGCAGCGGCCATGCACATTGAACCCCTGATAACCCAGGGCGAGGATAAGGGCATCCTGACCCGGTGGGTTGACGCCACTGAATTTGCCCCCGACTTTCAAGTAGCCATTGTCCTCGGCAGCCCCCAATTTGTTGGCGAGAAACGCGCCGTTGGCGAACTCTTCATGATCGGTTATGTCCTCGGCCTTCGCGACTATCACGAAGCCTTCATTAAGGGCGAAGACACCGAAAGCATCATCGCGATAATGGCGGAATACACGCCAATGAAGGACAGGGAACTATGGCACAAGGTCAATGTTGTTGGGCTTAGCCCCAACAGCGAGGTCATTGAGGAGAGCATTGCCCAACAGCTGCAGTGGTTCCATGACATGGGTTACTTTGAGGACGAGATCGACTTGAGTACTGTAATCGACATGTCCCTGGTTGACAACGCCGTAGAACTCCTGGGAACCTATGATACTGGAGAATAGGACCCCGGTTGGTGAGGGGGAATGGGAGCCTGGCCACCGGCCAGGTTCCCTTCTCTCACCTCATTACCGTGATTATCTTTAAAGAAAGGGGGCCCTTTTGGTGAGCCTTGCGAACAAGCTATCACAGTTGTTAGATCCGCTAAAAAACGAAGAACAGCGAAACCAGATTATCTCTATCCTTTCACCAGTGGCCCTGCTCCTCCTCTGGGAACTGATGGTGCGGTCCGGTTGGCTGGACGCCAGGTTCTTCCCGCCACCAACTGTGATTGCCGCTCGCTTTTGGGAACTGGCGACAAGTGGCATCCTTGCAGAGCACATCGGTATTAGCCTGGCCCGTGTCTTTGCCGGCTTTTTGGCAGGTACAATTCCCGCCCTCCTCATCGGGCTCACCATGGGTCTGTTCCCATTGGTTCGGGCGATCCTTGAGCCGATGGTGGCAGCAACATATCCAATCCCCAAACTGGCTCTACTACCCCTCATGCTGCTGGTCTTTGGCAGTGGCGAGCTCTCAAAGGTGGTCACTATCGGTCTGGGCTGCTTCTTCCTGGTGCTGATGAACACTGTTGCAGGTGTCGTCAACATTGAGCCCATCTACCTGGATGTGGCCAGAAACTACGGGGCCTCCAAGCGTGATTTTTATACCACCATTGCCCTTCCTGGGGCGTTGCCAATGATATTCACGGGGATGAAACTGGGTATGGGGGTGTCCCTCCTACTGATTGTGGCAGCAGAGATGATCGGCGCCCAGAACGGGATAGGGTATATGATCTGGACCAGTTACCAGATCTTCGTACTCGAAGACATGTACATTGGGCTTGTTCTGATGGCATTCTTCGGCTACTTCTTCACGATGTCTCTGAGCTATCTTGAGAAGGTGGTTGTCCCATGGAAACAACAGTAGCGCAGGCAAAGATCAGGGTCGACAACCTGACCAAGGTCTTCCGCGGAACCAAACGGGCCTCCGATCCAGTCATCGCCCTGGATGACATCACCTTCGAGGTGCCCGATGGGCAGTTCCTCTGTGTCGTTGGCCCCAGTGGCTGCGGCAAGACAACACTGCTTAGAATCACAGCGGGACTGGAGACCGAGACATCTGGCAGTCTCATCATCCGCTGTGACGACCCCGAAAGGCCCCTTAACTCCATGGTCTTCCAGGAGTCATCTGTACTGCCCTGGATGACGGTGCGTAGAAACATTGGCTATGGGCTCCGGATGCGGGGACTGCCGAGGGCACAGCAGAGAGATATTGTAGAGCGGTTTCTCAAGAAGGTGGGGCTGTCAAAGTTTGGAGATGCCTACCCGCACCAGCTCTCGGGGGGCATGAAACAACGGGTCAGCGTGGCTCGGGCCTTTGCCAATGACCCTGAAATCCTGCTGATGGATGAGCCCTTCGCAGCCCTCGACGAACAGAACAAGATTCTGCTCCAGCGGGAGCTCCTGCGGATCTGGGAGGGATCAGAGACCGACACGAAGACCGTTGTGTATGTGACCCACAGCCTGGATGAGGCCCTCTTCCTGGCAGACAGGGTGATTCTGATGACGGCGCTCCCGGGTAAGGTCAAGCTTGATGTGGATGTTGACCTACCCCGACCACGGAAGATCGCGGAACTCAGAACCTCTCCCCGCTTCACCCGGCTTTTCAGGGAGATCTGGGAGGCCCTGCGGGAGGAGGTAGTGAAGGATAAGCAATCTCGGGGCCTGGATTTCGTGGCCGAGAGCTAGTAGATCGGTTCTAACGGCATCCAGCCCAAAGGCCCCACACCAGAACACGGCTGTCCGCGGCTGTCCACCTTGTGGATGGCCGTGTTTAATTGCGCCGTTGTGGTAAAATGAAACCATGGATGGAAGGGGTGATCGATCTGATGCGTTATTTTACCTTGAACAGGGCGAGACGGCTCTGGAGTTTCTTGACAGACCCAGGGGTGGAGATCTGGCCCAAGCTGGTGGCCCTCCTCATAGTGGCCTACATTCTCTCGCCTGTAGACCTTCTCCCGGGGCTACCGCCAATTTCAGGGCTTGACGACCTTCTCCTTGGGCTCTTGGGCTGGTGGTCCCTGAACGCCACAATGGACTACCACAGCAAGGCCAGCGATCAGGATCAGGACTGATCGAACATTGTGATCTTACCCCTCCGCTTCATCCTCTTCAGCAGGTGGAGGGTCTCCTTCACCGGTTCGTAGTCTGGCGATATCTGAAGTGCCTTATACAGGTGCCACCGCGCTTGCGGCAGTTTGCCCAAGCCAATCAGTGCCGAGGCCAGATTGTGGTGTGCCTTGACATTGTCAGAATCCAGGTCAAGCAGGTACTGGGAGTAGCGGTATGCCTCCTGGTAGTTGCTGGTCTGCCCATAGACCGTTGACAGGTTGAAGAGGGTGTCCTCATCGGTGCTATCAAGGGTCAGAGCATCGTGAAGGAGCTTGATCGCCATCTCCTCCATCCCCAGATTTGCCTGGCTGATGGCCAGGTTGTTAAGGAGCGGCACCCGGAGATCCTCCCACTCATCCTCTATTCGATCAAGGGCCTGGGTATAGCTGTCCGTTGCCTCTTCATACCGGCCAAGCTCAAAGAGGAGATCGCCCTTGGCCTTCCAGTTGATAACCCGGTCTGGATTCTTGGCAATAGCGCGGTCGATGCTATCCAGGACCTGCTCCGGCGCCTGCCAGGTATGGTATATCTGGGCAAGGTTGAAATTGAGGAACTCATCTGACGGGTTTCTCTCCAACCCACGGAGAAACGCGGAAATTGCCTTGGCATAGTTCTCCCGCAGCATGTAGAAGGTACCCAGGTTCAGAAATGCCTCGCCGCTGTCGGGTTGCAGCCGGGCCTGTATCTCCAGGCAGCGGGCCGCCTTATCCATGTCATCATCGTCGGAATCATAGCCAAAGGCCAGCTCCTCCCAGCAGTAGACCCGCTCATCGTCCTTGAAGAACCAGGGGGCCTGGTGGTAGATCTGGTAAAAGAGGTCAAAGGCCAGGTCAAACCGGCCCTCATCCATCTCTCTCCTCCCCCGGTCATAGAGCATCTGGAGGCGCTGGATCAGGCTGTCATCGTAGGTCACCGCTGTCTCCCTGGCTGCCTGCTCAGCGGCCTCAGCCATCCGCGCCACCAGGGCTTCCCTTGTGGCGCGACCGCTGGAGTTATCGGCCAGGTCAAGCTGAATCCAGCTGCCTTCAATATCTTTGTGGCTATCCTTAAACTCGACCCCAAGGATACCCAACCGCGACGCTACCTCTTGAAGAGGAAGCAACTCACCAGCGTTGTCCCGATCAGAGTCAGGGCTGGCCTCCGCCTCTTCAAGTTCCAAAATAAGCAAATCCACCGCCTGCCGAAGCGGATCGCCGACAAGGGCTGGGGAATCGATAAAGATGCGGCGAATGAAGTCCGCCCGCTGGATTCCGTTGGGAAATACGAAATGCATTGAAGACAACGCCTATAACACCTTCTCCTCAAGTCCATCACTACGCGGCAACCTGCCACAGTATTCGTTGAAGACCAGCGTCAAAACTGACGCTGATACTAAGGTTGGAACTGAAGGGTCATAGGGAACTTCGCCTTGACCAGCGGGAATCCTCCCCCCCGGGGGGGCGGGTGCTGGCTGTGGCCAGCCAGTAGGTGCAGATCCATACTCTAGGTTAGCCGTGAATAAGCTGAGGCAGACAACGGGTACAGACCCAGAGGCTTTGGCCCTTGTGTCTAACAGGGACAAGGGTAGCCTGCTCATCACTGGCACCACAGTTAAGGCAGGTGATCTCTATTGCCTGCCGTTGACTGTCTGCGGCACCCCGCTCCCGCTCTTCAAGGTGCTGCTCAACAGCGTCTTCATCAAAGGCAGGGGCCTCTCTCTCCTCCAGGCTGAGGGCGCCAGTGGGGCAGACCGGCAGGCAGAAACCAGCCCCATCGCAGAGGTCCTCTCGAATCACGCAGGCCTTGCCCTCCACAATCTCAATGGCACCCTCTGCGCAAGGCATGACGCACTTACCACACCCATCGCACAGGTCTTCATCTATCAGAACAATGTTTCTTACCACCATGTCAATTCACTCCTTATACTATTGGGTCAGTATCTTCAGTGCCGCCTGGATCTCGTTGCAAACTCTCTCGTGGTCCTCCGATAATAGGGCGCGGCTCAGTGCCTCTCGTCCTCTATCGACAGTCTTCTCAAACCACCTTGACCTTAGGCCGGCTTCACCGGCGGCGGTCTGGGCCTTGACCACCTCACCAATCGCCCAGGCGGCATGGCCCCTGATCACGGGTCGCTGGTCGGAGACCTGCTGGATCAGGACCTCAAGGGCCTCCGGGTTCCCGCTGTTTCCCAGGGCAATGATGGCGTTTCGCTGCAGGGTGGTCCTGCCTCGCCAGCCCGCGGCAGTCTTACCGTACCCGGCGCTGAACTCGCGACTTGATATTGCCAGGAACTCAGGGAGGTCCACCGTGTTAACTTCATCAGTGATCCCACTGCTGACTTCACTGTTGACCTCTCCATCTGTTTCCAGGGGGCTGCACGCCAACTGGCAGGCGTCGCACCCATATATCATCTGGCCCATCAAAGGGCGCAGATCCCGTGGGATAAATCCCTTGCGCTGCGTCAGATAGGATACACAGCGGTAGGGATTGTAGTCCTTCATCTCCGCCGCCCTGCCGGCGAGTGGGATAATCCCTGCGGGACAGGCCCTGGCGCAAGCGCCGCAGTCTGAACAGCCAGTGCCACCGCCTTCAGGGGCTTCCCCCTGGAACCCCGCAACATCGGGGGGAGGTTTTAGCGTGGTGTATACCAGACCAAGGTGGAGTTGGGCCCCGTACTCCGGCGTTACCAGGAGACCGCTCCTTCCAATTGAACCAATCCCAGCCCGGGCCGCAATGGAGCGCTCAAGGGCCGGGCCGGTGTCGACATGCGCAGCGAAGCCAGCCGTCGGGTAGATCTCTCCAAGCCGGGAAACAAGGGCCTCAAGCTTCCTCCCTACAACACGATGGTAGTCCTCCCCCAGGGCGAAGGCGGCGATAAACCCAATCATGGATCCCCTGGGCGCCCAACAGTCAGCCAGGCCCTGACCGACACCGTGTTGCTGGCAAGTAAACCGATGCGGTACCGCCACAGCGATGATTGAGGCAGCGCCCTTAAGCACCGCCTCGGGGTCGGCGCGCCTGTGGATATCTTTCTCGGCAAAGGGTGGATAGGTCCCCGCCACCTGCAGTTGCCTGAGAGTGGCTAATTCCTCGGTGAGGGGTAGGGCCGGACAGATACCCACCTTGATATTGAGTTCCCGCGCTAGCTGAGTCAGGAGACCCTGAGACAGGGTCTCTGTGGCTTCCACCATTTCTCTCATGCCCTTTCTCTCCGGGTCTCCGTAGATGTTACCGCGCTAACAACCCCATTGGCTGTGAGTCAGGTCACAGTATTCCGCGGTCATTAACATTATTGACGCCTTGGACTAATCTAATTGTAACAGAGGGTTCTACCATGGGAGGGATAACCTTGATTACAAGCACAAAGCCGTTGATTCGCAGGCGCAGACTCTCGCTAGACTCAGGGAAGGTTCTGTTTCTATCCGACATCCACCTGGGCTCCAGGACCTTTGTGGCCCAGGATGAGCTCTTGGACCTACTGGAGCGCCTGGCCACCGACGAAGGCCTTGGACACCTGGTGCTGCTAGGAGACATCTTTGACTTCCAGCACTCCAGCGAAGAGACGGTCATTGAACAGAGTAGGGATTTCATGCAGAAGCTCTACAACCTGTCTTCCAGGGGCATCGGTGTGGACTATGTTGTGGGCAACCACGACCTACCCTTCCTGGAGAGGCACAACTGGGTCTCTGACAACTTCGGCATTCCTGAGACAATGTGGGAGGTCCACTACGCCCACCTTCATCTCCAGGTGGAATCAAAGCTGTTTCACCTGGAGCACGGCCACCTTCATGACCCAAGTTTCAAGAAACACAGGGAGCTCTACCAGCTGATCAGTGAAACCTTCGGGCCCATTGCCGATAATTGGCCTGGCCTGAAGGATTGGCTCGGTCGCCTCTACAAGAAACTGCACCTGATCAGGGAGATCATCACCCCATCCAGCGACGGCTATATCCAGCAGTATGAGGGGGCCTTCAATGAGTTCAAGATTGCCGCCGCCCGGATCCTGTTTGAAGAAGACTGCCAGTATGTGTGCTTTGGCCACACCCACCGCCCCTACCTTCGGGAGTTCCTTGATGACAAGACCTATGTCAACACTGGATGTTGGACCAGGTACCGCACGTGCATGGTCTACGACCCCAGGGACGATAACTTCACCTGGTTTGAGCACGGACGCAAGGAGCTCATTAGTCTTGAAGGCCTGGAGCTCCTCCTGGGCGAGGTTCCCCAGAGTACCCTGGCGAATGCCCTGCCCTCGTAAATAAATCTGCCCAATCGGAATTATCCTAGAACTGCGTACCCCCTCCGCCAACGGGCTGAGGGTTGGAATGCAGTCTACTTACAGATGCGGCTGGGCTGACTGCCTGAAGCCAGTCAATGGGGAGGAATAGATAATGGTTGCCACCACTAACACCCAACAGCGACAGCAGGGGTTCCACTTTTCACCCCGGCCCAACAGGGCCAGCAAGATTAGCTGGCGGCACTGGTCCCGTGAAGCCTTTGAGGAGGCCAAGTCCCAGGACAAGCTCATTTTATTGGGGATCAGCGGGGTCTGGTGCCACTGGTGTCATGTCATGGACGAGACCAGTTACTCTCAGGGAGATGTCATCGAGGTCATCAACAGGGATCTGGTGGCCATCAGGGTCGACACAGACCAGCGCCCTGACATCAACGCCCGCTACAACCTTGGCGGGTGGCCGACAACCGCTGTCCTCTCACCCGACGGTGAACTCCTTACGGGAGGAACATACATCCCCCCTGAGCGCCTCAAGCCCTGGTTAACCCAGGTGGTTCAGGAGTGGAAGGAAAACAGGGACCGCATCGAGAGTAGGGTCGACAGGGTCCTGAAGCGGGAGAACATCCGGCAGCGGATGGTAAAGAGAGGTTCCCTGGACCATGACATCTACAATGATATCCTTGCTCAGGTCCTGGCCAGCTATGACCAGCAGTACGGTGGATTTGGGGAGGAACCCAAGTTCCCCATGACCTCCGCCCTTGAGCTGGCACTGGAGGCGCACCTGGCAACCGGCAACAAGCAGCTGCTGGAGGTTATGACCTATACCCTTGAGGCCATGTCCGGCGGAGGCACCTACGACCCGGAGGAGGGCGGATTCTTCCGGTACTCCGTAACTCGAGACTGGTCCATACCGCATTTCGAAAAGATGCTCGAAGACAATGCCAAGCTCCTACGGCTCCTGGCGTGGACACACCTTGTCACCGGCGAGGAACACTTCGAGAGCGCTGCAAGGGACGTCCTCAGATACCTTCTGGACAACCTGTACCTGCCATCAAGGGATGCTTGGGCCGGCACCCAGGACGCCGACGAAGACTACTACAGCCTCGAGATGCCTGACCGGCGCCGCAGGGAGGCCCCTTACATTGACAAGACCATCTACACTGATTGGAACGGCCTGATGGCGCAGGCCCTGTTCGCTTGCCATCGCGTCTTTGGGGACAAGCAGTGGCTTCGCCTTGGCCTTAACACCCTGAGCTTCGTTAAGAAAAACTGCTACAGGGAAGACGGGGGACTGGCCCACTACTACATTGAGGAGCCGGAACTGTGGAACCAACTGATGGATCAGGTTGAGATCGGGATAGCGGCAGCGGAGGCCTATGAGATCACAATGGATCAGAAGTGGTTGGCCTTCAGTGAGGAACTCGCCCGATTTGCCCTGGAGAAACTGGCGGCTCCTGAGGGTGGCCTCTACGATTCCACCCCCGAAGAGGACCAGGCCTACGGCGCCCTGAGCAGACCCCTCCTCCTGATGGAGGAGAACGCCCGGGCGGCCAGGTGGCTTATTCTTTTGCACAAGCTGACTGAAAACAGCCGCTACCTGGATAACGCCGAGGGATGCCTGAAGTCTTTTGCCGGCAGCCGCCGGCGTCACGGCTTGATGGCAGCGGAGTACGCCCTTGCCATTGGCGACTTCCTGAACCCCTGGACCGTCGTCTCCCTGGTGGGGGACCCGGCAGATCCCAAGATGGTGAGGATGCACAGGGCATGCCTTACCAATGCCCTGCCCAGAAGGGCGCTGCGGGAGGTCAGCCCTGTCAAAGATGCCAACACCGACCTCTCCCAGTGGCCCGACATTGATGAGGAGAAGACCCCTGTTGCCCTGATTAGAGTAGGCGATAGAACCATCGATCCCATCTACCGCCTGGATCGCCTGGGCGAGGCATTGAACGCCAATGCCGATATGGAGTTGGGTATTGCCGAGGAGATCCTTGTGGGTAGCAGGCCCGCAACCGAAGGTGGCGGTCGCCACCCGCAGTAGACTACATGGGTGCTATATAGAGGACCATCATGAGGAAATGGGCCACCGTTCCTGCCACCACGAAGAGATGGAATATCTCATGAAACCCAAAGCGATTGGGCAGGAAGTTGAAGGCCTTGGTGGCGTAGATAATGGCGCCAATGGTGTAAAAGACACCGCCAATAAAGATCAACATGATCGCCCCCATGGGGAGGTTCCCTACCAACTGGAAGATGGGGATCAGGGCTACCCAACCCATGGACATGTAGAAGCCAGCCGAGACAAACCGGGGGGCATTTATCAGCCAGAATTTGAGGACAATGCCAACAAGGGCAAGGCCCCAGATAGAGCCCAGCATTGACCAGCGCCACGCCCCGGTGAGGCCGTGGTAGAACACAGGGGTGGCTGTGCCCGCTATCAGCAGGTAGATGGCAATGTGGTCCACTTTGCGCAAGGCCTGCTCCACCCGGGGGGTACTCTTTATCCAGTGATACAGAGAGCTCGCCCCATAGAGCAGGATTGTGGTGACCCCGAATACCGTCAGGGTAACGAGTTTTGGGACCTCGTTCCTGGCCAAGAGAATCAGCAAGACCAGGCCGCCGATGGCCGCTAGGAAGGCTGTGAAGTGGGTCAGGGCGTTGACGGGCTCTTTCATCCGTAGCAGTCGGCGTAAAGGAGCGGGCATAGGGCTACCTCCTCAGTACAATCTGGGTCACACACTCGACGTGAACAGTCTGCGGGAACATGTCAACGGGCTGGACGACGCGGGTCTCATAGCCCAGGTTGGCCATGACCTTCAGGTCTCGAGCCAGGGTTGCCGGGTCACAGGAAACATAGATCACCGTACCCACCTGGTGAGCGGCGAGGCTTTCCAGCAGCTCTGCTGAACACCCGCTTCTGGGAGGATCGACAATGGCCGTTAATCCCCCGAGGTGTCCACCGTCCTCTTCCTTAGGTTCGACGGACAGGTGGGGCAATACCTGCTCTGCACGGCCCCGTCGAAAAGAAACCTTGGCGATCCCATTCAGGGCTGCGTTGCCAACGGCTTCAGCCACGGCCTCCGGGGCGAACTCAATGCCAATCACCCTCTGGAAGTCTAAGGCCAGGGACAGCCCGAAGAGCCCTACACCGCAGTGGATGTCCAGAAGGGTGCCGCCGGAAGAGAACTGTCTTGCCAAGTCAACAAGGGTTTCGGCCTGACGGGGATTGACCTGGAAGAAGGATCGCGGCCCATACCGGAGACATACCCCAGCTAGTTCCTGCTCCATCCACCCACTGCCCCAGATTAGTTCAAGCCTTCCGGGTAGCGCCACATCCACGGCGCCAGCCGGCGCAATGTTCACATAAACACTAGAAAGTTCAGGCACGCGCGCCGACACCGCCCTTGCCAAGGGCGCCAGTAGGGCCGTTGCCTGTGGAGCCTGCTTGCCCTCATAGATCAGGACGAGCATGGCGGCGGTTTCAGGGCTATTTGAGCGGATGAGGAGGCCCCGCAGTGCCGCTGCCAGCCCCCGCAGGCCAGCCACCTCCTCCAAAACAACAGATTTCACCCTCTCTATCAGGCGGCTGACAACGGCGCAGCTATCAACGGCCGCAACCCTCCCGCCGCCGCTCTCAAGGAAGCCGGCCCTGAGGGCAGAATCACCGCTGGGGGTTACCCGGAATAGGGCCTTGTTCCGGTAGTGGAGGCGGGCCCCTTCCGGGGCAGGGAGAGTGTCCTCAACAAGCCTTGGCGATAGCCCCCCAATTCGTTCTACGGTAGCCCTGACCCTCTGTGTCTTCCAGTCAACCTGCGCCGCGTATGACATCTCCCCTAACTGGCAGCCTCCACAGGCGCTGCCCTCTTCACAGAAGCCAGTGGTTCTATCTTCAGAGGGGGTAGTTATCTCCTCCGTCTTCCCCCTGGCGAAGTTCCTGCCCACGGACGCAACGGAAACCAGGATACTGTCTCCGGGGATACCCCTGTCTGAGAAGATGGTCAGACCCTTGTACCTCGCGACAGCGTCGCCCTTATGGCCGATGTCCACTACTTCGGCCTCAACTCTGTCTCCCCTGGAGAGCCCTGGTGACTGCCGCCGGGAGTCCCCAGTGGGCTGTGTATTGCCCTTTACAGGCTTCCTGTTACCCTTTGCCAAGTTTCCTTCCACCCTTCATGGCCGCCCTTTCCGGCCATGCCTAGTGAGGTCCTTCCTCCAGCGCATCGCCCACCGTTATCCCATCAATCCCAACGGCGTCATCGCTGACAACGGCTAGCGCAACCTCGCCTCGAGACTTGCCAGACTCCACAACCTCAAAGTCGACACCCGCGTCCTTGGCCATCTCAATGTAGCGGTAGTAGTCATCGAAACCTGCCTCCCCGCTTATGAGCAAGTGCTTCGCCTCAGGCAGCTCCAACGCCTCCTGGATCTCAGAGAATGTCTCGTCGGCGTGGACCTGGTCAAAGGTGAGGACCCTGATTACCCTCTCCCTGATACTGCCCAGAAAGAACGCCCTCTCCCGGGACTTGGGGTCGAATACATCCTCATGGGCCAGGGTCAGCAGATCGGCCTCTCCCTGAATACCCCGCTTGGTAAGATAGTTACGACGGGCGGCCCTCTCCATCTCACTCTCCTCTTCCCAGTGAACCACTGTTCGATCCCTGGTTTTACCCTCTTGTCTCTTGCGGTCGTCATCACGGCCCACAGTGAAGAACCCCTTTCTGCCCTCGTTCTCCTTCCAGTGCCCTTCCCCAATGCCCCGGTAGGTGGATGTCCCAGTGATTGCATATCTCAGTAATATGTTGCCCCAGGGGCATGAAGGTAACTAGGCTGTAGAGAGCTAATAAAGCAACTATGGATGAAACCCGCAATGAGCAGGCCGAGGAACAGCATAGTGGGGGCATGGACGGACGCTCTGCCGGCTATCTCATGGCCCTGGCCGCAGCCGCCCTCTGGGCATCGTCTGGAACACTCGCCAAGTACCTGTTTAACGGTGGCGTCAGCCCGGCCGACCTCGTATCAATGCGGCTCTGGCTTGCTGCCCTGCTGGCTCTGGCCTACAACGCCCTCTGGTCGCCCAAGCGCCTGGCCATTACCAGGAGGCAGCTGTTTCAGCTCTTTCTGCTTGGCTCCCTTGGCATGGCCCTGGTGAACTTCACTTACTTCCTGGCCATTAGCCAGACCAATGTGGCCACCGCTATCTTCCTGCAGTATACCGCACCGGTGCTTGTGGCGGTGTGGGGCCTTGCCACCAGGGAAGAACCCCCGTCGTGGCCGAGTTTCGCGGCCCTGGTCCTGGCCATGTCAGGCCTTTTCCTGTTGGCCACAGGCGGGTCGATCACAAGGCTACAGGTAAACCCGCTGGGGCTAGCAGCGGGCCTGATGGCGGCGGTCTTCTTCGCCTTCTATACAGTGTACAGCCGAAAGCGGGTCTCGCACCTTGACTCCGTTACAGTCCTGACCTATGCCCTTCTGTCCGGCGCCGTATTCTGGTCCTTTTTCCACCCGCCCACAGTACTGCTGGGGCTCCAACTCGGCTTTGATCAAGTCCTGATGGTGGCGTACATCTCTACCTTCGGAACCCTGCTGCCCTTTGGCCTCTACAACCTCAGCCTTATCCGCCTGCCTGCCACCCACTCGGTGACAACGGCTACAACCGAGCCAGTCATCAGTCTTGGGCTGGCCTATGTCCTTCTGAGAGAGATGCTGCTTCTATCGCAGGTATTTGGGGGATTACTCATAATCGGGAGCGTGCTAGCACTGAGCCTCGGCGCAACCCTATTGAAGAATGTGCCGGCCCTCCAGAGCCGTCTCAAGGGAGCTGGCAAGGACCTGTAGGTGAGGAAGCGCCTCCAGGGCCTGCCCTGGACGGGAAATCTTCCCGTCAACGTGGTAGAACACTCCCCAACGGGTGACTTCAATGCCGGACACACCGGTGTTTCCCAGCTCAATCACGGCCCGGCGAGCCGCCTCATCCATTACAGCGTAGACCTCATCAGGGGACCGTGACACAACGGCAAAGGACTCATCAAATCCTGGCTCGTCAAGGGACACCAACCTGGTGGCCTTAGCCGGAAGCATATCCCGCCTGTAGACGGTAAAACCCCGGAGTGAAGAGTCGTAGTAAAGCGCTATCCTGGTGGTATCCTTGAGCCAACGCTCGAACTGAACAGCGTAGGGAGCGCGGAGACTGAAGGCAAACCCTCCAATCTGTCCGACAACAAAGGGGTAGCGGCCGCCCACCTTCCAGACGTAGAGGTCCGACTGCATCCAGCGCTTCAGGCGGGTACAGGTGAAATTGTCCTGCTCAGCGCCGGGACTGGCGATGAATTCAGCAGCGCCTTTGCCTCCTCGGACAATATCCTCAACAATCCGCATCAGCGCATCGTGGTAGCGCTTCTGGGAGTAGAAGGACGCGGCAGCAAGTCCCAGGCCGGTAAGGACGAGGCCTGCTACAGCCGATCTGCCTCCCCAAACCCCAGGAAGAAGCCACAAGAGGGCTGCTGTAAGCAGGAGCCCGACGGTCGACACTACGATATTCAGTCGGGTGGCCAGAGGTAGAGCGAGAAAGCGGCGCAGTGAAACCATTTTGAGCGAAACCCTCCTAATCGGAACCGGGAGTATTGATGATTACGGCCATCTGTCCCGTGTCAATGCTGACCACGGCCTCGTGGCCCTCAAGTATATTACTAATGCCTAGAGTGGTGTCGCCATTCAGCGTGGCATTGTCCAATGGATAGTAGAGACCCTCTGTGCGAACACCGGCAACAAGAGGCGATAGCGGCAGCAAAGACACCACCGTACCAGGGCTGCCACCAATGCTTGCCTCCCTATTCCCTTCACCGTGAAGAAACAGGGCCTGCCAGTGGGAGTCCCACAGCCGCAGCACCGCGCCGCTGCCTGCCAGTCGTCCCATCACAAAAAAGGTAGCCATGCTCTGGTCCATTCGAGTACCGGCGCCACCAAAGACCAGAACCTCACCGTACTTCAACTCCCCTGTGGCAAGCTCCAGGGCAAGCTCGAGATCTGTGGAATTCTTCTCTGCTGGATGACGTTTCAGTGGTACGCCTGCTTGAAGCAGTTGCCTCAAGCCCTCCGGCCCAGCGGAGTCAAAGTCGCCGATGGCCAGGTCTGGCCGCAAATCAGCCTCCAGCAGAGTAACGGCGCCGCTGTCAACGCCCACCAGGAAGTCAGTGGGCTCAATGGCCTGACGCAGAGCCGGCAGGTCAACAGACCCACCGGCAACAATGACGCATCGATCCGAAGGCACAGTCAACTTAGGCCGCCTTCCCCTGTCCCTCTAAGGCCCGCTGGAGAACTGGGTACACCAATGCCAGGACGATGGCGCTGAGGATGACCTCAGGTACCAGGTACGAGCCGTTGTAGATCGCTGAGTATAACCAGGGGTTCATCCCCTCCGGGGCGTAACTGGCGAAGAAGACAACGCCTGACAACAGGTGGCTTGCAAAGCGGCCTGCTATACCCAGGACGGCGCCCAAGACCGGGTTATTGACAAGGCCCGCAAGTCCAAGAAGGCCGAAGGCCAGGGGATAGTCCAGAATGACCTGGACTGGGGTGTAGAAATAGGGTTCAGCCATGAACTGAAGGGCGCCAAGAACGGCGCCGGCCATGACACCAACCCGCCATCCCCGCCGCAGGGCCAGGTACAGGATGGGAATCATGCTTCCGGCGGTGACAGAACCGCCGTAGGGCAGATGGTAGACCTTAATCATGCTCAGCACCAGGGCTAGAGCAACCATCACAGCGGCCTCAACAAGATCACGAAGTTTCACAGTAAATCACCTCTGTTTGAATTTGAGGTGGGTCTGGGGCAAAACAAAAGACGCACCCTCCTATGAATGCGTCTATGGAGAACCAACGATATTCCCTCCGCAGGCATTACCCTGATCAGGTTCTCGGGTCAGGCGCTCAAAGCCCTTTCTCAGCCCCTCTCCAGGAGCTCCCCACTCTCAAGTTATAGTATACTCCGCGGGGCAACAGATGGCAAGTAGAGAAGACAGCTGCGCCAACCGGCAGCGCAACTATTGACCCCTGTGAGGTTAGTGGAATATAATCAGTTTAGACCTTGACCAAGCGGTCAAGGGGGTGCAGGATTGACTGGGGAAACGCTAAGCGGAGGTGAGGGACTTTGGCCCAACACGCGATCTCGGCTGACAACTTGACCTACAGGTACGGAGACCTGGTAGCTGTAGACCACATCAGTTTCAATGTTACAGAGGGAGAGATCCTGGGTTTCCTGGGACCAAACGGCGCTGGTAAAACCACCGCCGTCAAGCTGCTTACGGGGCAACTGCGTCCAGTGGAAGGAACAGCAACGCTGCTGGGCCAGGACATCTCCAGGAAGACCAACGAAGTACAGCAGTACATCGGTGTCTCCTTTGAGACAACAAACCTCTACGAGCAGATGAGCGCTCTTGAGAATCTCAACCTGTTTGCCCGGCTCTTCGCGGTAAAGGATTTCGATGCCATGGAGTTGTTGAGGAAGGTGGGCCTGTCGAGCCGTGAGAAGGACCGCGTCGCGAGCTACTCAAAGGGGATGAAACAGCGCCTCATGCTGGCCCGGGCGCTGGTAAACTCACCGCGGATTCTTTTTCTGGATGAACCTACTGACGGTCTCGACCCGGTATCATCAAGGACAATCCACGCCCTCATTGAGGAGGCTGCTGCTGCCGGAACTACGGTGTTCCTTACCACCCACGACATGGTAGAGGCGGACAAACTGTCAGATCGAGTAGCCTTTATCAACAAGGGCAAAATCGTAGCCCTGGATACGCCGTCTTCTCTCAAGCAGCAGTATGGGAAACGCGCCCTCAAGGTCGAAGTACAAAGGGCCAACGGTAAGACGGAGATTCGAGAGATAGTCCTTGATGTCGAGGGCACTCCTCAAGATGTACACGACCTCTTCAGGAACGAACGGGTTCTCACCGTTCACAGCGAGGAGGCCACCCTGGAAGATATCTTCATCGAGATTACGGGGCGGGGGTTACACGGATGATTGCCGCCCTGGTGGAAAAAGACATTAAACTGTTTTTCAGGAACCAGTTCTTTGCCGTTGTCACTGGACTGGTATTGGTGTTTTTCATCGCCATCTTCCTACTACTCCCCAGCACCGTTGATGAAACCCTTGAGCTGGCCCTATACGTTGAGGGCATGGCAGAAGCAGACCTGACTGAGGCCCTGAGCGAGGGGCTGGAGGCGAGGGTCTTCGACACAGAAGAGGCATTAGTGGCGGCAGTTGAGAATGGTGACTTCCCTGCCGGATTGATTGTCTCGGCTGAGGCCCTGAGCGCCGTGACTCAGGGGGAAGATGCCGCCATAACTGTGTATTATGCTCCGGGTATCACCGTCGAATTGAGGGAGGCCTACAACGATGTCCTCACCGTTGGCGTCAATTACCTGATCCTTGGGGCAAGAGAGCCCCTAGACATGGCTGAGCAGAGTGAGGTTCTCGGCGCCGATCTGGCCAAACCGGTGCCTGTCCGCGACAGCATGCTCCCAATGTTGATTTTGATGATATTCCTAGTGGAGATGATGGGACTAGCGACGATTATCGCAGAGGAGGCGTCACAGGGCACAGCCAATGCCCTGTTGGTGACACCCCTGGGCTTAGGGCAGTTCCTGACCTCCAAGGCCATTATGGGAGTGGGTCTGGCCTTTATTCAGGCCCTTATCCTGATTGCGGTGACAGGTCGCATTGTCGAGGCTCCCCTGATTATCCTGATATCGCTCTTCCTGGTGAGCCTTCTCACAACAGGGGTCGCCTTTGCCATATCGTCGATAGCAAGGGATATGATGTCAGTAGTCTCTTGGGGGATGCTTGTATATATCACCTTTAGTATTCCAGGAGTAACAACGATTTTCCCGGGGATATCCAGTGATTGGGTGAGGGCGATACCCACCCATTACTTTGTTGACACCCTCCACCGATCGATGAACTTCGGGGCCTCTTGGGGTGAGCTTTCATCAAACCTGCTGATGTTGCTGCTCTTTGGAGTGGCGACACTGGCACTCGGAACCGTTGTCTTGAGGAGGCGTTTTCAATGAATCTCAGACGAATTGCCATTCTGTTTGGCAAGGAGGCCCGCCAGGGCGCGACGAGCTTCTTCGCTGTGTTTGCCGTATTGATGCCGCTAGTCCTTTCATTACTTCTGTCACTAGTCTTCGGAGACGTCTTCTCAGAACTGCCCCGGCTGGGCCTCCTGGACCAGGGCAACTCACAGATGATAGCCATGCTGACAGATGAAGATCACCTTCAAACAACGGTCTATACGGACGAAGAAGCCCTGCGGACAGATGTCACGAATGGCGCCGTTACCTTGGGACTGATAATTCCGGAGGGCTTCGACCAAGCCCTGCGGAGCAGCGAGACGGCTGAGCTGCGCTCCCTGCGCTGGGGCGAAGGACTGCTTAAAGACCAGGCAGTGATTGGCGCCGCCGTTGCCCGAGCTATGGCCCAGGTAAGCGGCGTGGAGATGCCACTGACCCTGGAAGCTCAGCAGCTAGGCGAGGCCGACATCAAGTCCTGGAGCCAGCGTCTGCTGCCCCTCCTTGTGCTGATGGCGGTTGTCTTCAGTGGAATGATCGTGCCGGCGTCGTCCCTTGTGGAAGAGAAACAGAGAAAGACCTTAAGTAGCTTGACGGTGACCCCCGTCAGCTTGTTGGAGGTATATGTATCAAAGGCCCTGCTCGGAACCTTCCTCGGAGTCACCATGGGAGTGGTCATCCTGGCCGTAAATGGCGCCCTGGGTAGCCAACCAGGATTACTGCTGTTCACCCTAGGGTTAAGCGCCATGGCCTCCTCGGTCTTTGGCGTACTCCTCGGATCACTGGTCCACGAGGTTAACACCTTCTTTGCCGTAGTCAAGGCTACTGGTATCCTGCTTTACGCTCCAGGTTTCCTGGAACTCATACCACGGGTTCCGGAATGGGTGGCCAAGGTCCTTCCCACCTACTATGTGATGAACCCGGTGCTAAAGGTCAGCCAGAATGCGGCCAGTCTGGGACAGATCAGTGGCGACCTCTTGATACTGCTGGCAATGACTGCAGGAGCCATTCTAGCGGTGGCGGCCCTGCTTAGGCGGCAACAGGAGCAGATTGGGATTTCCGCCTGAGGGGCACGGGTAACAATTCTTCCTGTAAGGAACAGTGGTCATGACAAAACAAGCTCTTATTGTCAACTGTATGGTAGACGACGGTCGGGCCCAGAGCCTAAACGGGACTCTGACGTGTCACCCGCATTAGAGGTTAGTTAACCACCATGGGTTGCCTTAGTCTCTGGCTTCCCGCTCAGCATCCCAACTGCAAATATCGAAAGGAGCACCGTCCAGAACACAGCCTTCCAGGCCAAGGTGTGGGTCAGATCGTGGGGAAGCAGGGCAATGGCGGGGTGAGTCAGGGTGTGCATCGCAAGCTTAACACCGATCCAGGAGATCATGCCATAGGCCGCCATCTCAAGGCGCGGCCTGCGGTGGAGGAGATCGACAAAGATCCCCGCTGCAAAGCGCATCAGAATCAGGCCCATGAGGCCGCCAGTGAGGACTATTAAAAAGTGCCCTCCGTCCATGCCCCCGATGGCGGGAAGGGTCGTCCGAGGAAGAGAAACCGCAATCGCCACAGCGGCGAGTATCGAATCCACCGCAAAGGCGATATCCGTCAGCTCAATCTTGAGTACTGTCGGCCAGAAACGAACCTCTGCCTCATCCTGCGGATCTGTCGTGCAGGCCACCGCCGCCTCATCTGCGCGATTCTTGTGGTTCTTTATGATGTGCTTGGCGCCAAGCCCCATGAGATAGAGGGCTCCAATCGCTTGAACCTGCCAAACATGAACAAGGATTGAGATGATAAAGAGCGATATGAATCTGAACACAAAGGCCCCCGCCAGGCCATAGAACAGGGCCCGCCTCTGCAGAAGCTTTGGCAGCGGCTTCACCATAACCGCCAGCACAAGGGCATTGTCCGCCGACAGCAGTCCTTCAAGGGCCACCAGGAGCAGTAGGGACCAACCATATTCAGCCAGAATTGTGATGTCCATTGTTAACCTCCAGTACTGAGTTTGTTATGCGGTCAAAAAACAAAAAACCCCGACTTACACACGGCTGTGTAAGACAAGGTCTGGCCAGCGAACCTGATAGGTCGCCCAAAACACCGAGGAAAACTAATCCTGTGATGACGGCGCTTTTGTACGGCTACTCCCCAAGGCTATTGTTGTCACAGTCTATACTTTTGCTAACACCTATATGCTATATGCCAGGGGACAAGGTGTCAACATAGTATTAGGGCCGTCAAAGCAGGTATCGTCGTGACAATGGGTAGGATTTGAAGCAGAAAAAGGGAAGTAGTGTGAGACAGATCTAATCCACCAGACTACTTGTTGAGGTATCCCTCGTATGCCGAGGATCTCATCACAGAAAAGAGGTTTTGCATGACTGCTATTATCTGCGACTCAGGAACTGACACATCGAGAAGCGTCCTCGAGCAATACCCCGTTCAGGTCGTGCCCCTGATGGTATCCCTTGGCGATAAGGAGTATCGAGACGGACCAGGGACAGTTGAGAAGGTATTGGATTTCATGAAGGATGGGTTTCCCAAGACCGCTACTCCCAGCTACGCCGCTGTCAAGGAAGGGTTCCAGCGCCTGATTAAGGAGGGGCACAAACAGATCATCGCCATCAATATCTCCAGCGGGCTCAGCGGAACCCACGGAATCTTCCAGCTGGTAGCCGGGGACCTGGCTGACGAGGACAAGGACATCGAGATTGAGGTCATTGATTCTAAAACCGTATCAATTGGCGCCGGGCTCCTGGTAGCCAAGGCAGCTAAACTCCTTAAAGAAGGGCTGGACTTTCGGACGGTGGTTGACACCGTGCGCGGTCACATCCACAGCAAGGTGAATGTCTTTTACACGATCCCCACCCTCAAGTACCTTGAGGCAGGGGGCAGGATCGGCAAGGTCTCTGCAACAGTGGGAAAGCTCCTCAATATTAAACCTGTCATCTCAGTTAACACTGATGGCATCTACTACACCGTCACCAAGGCTCGCGGTATGACCCGGGCGGTCGGCGACATGATTAACCTGGCCAAGGAGTACATAGGCAGTAATGGCGCCGAGTTGCTGATTATTGCCAAGACCACCGACGACAACGAGACCCTGTCCTTCGTGGACCGGATCCAGGAGAGCCTTGGAAAACTGAGGATCGCTGAGACCCAGGTTACAACCATCAGCGCCTCAATGACAGTCCACACGGGCCCGGGACTGATCGGGCTTGGGGTCATGCTGCCGTAACACTTAATGTCGCATCTATCTTTCGCAGTCTCGATCAGAAAGGTATGCTCACCCGGATTGAGCCCTTAAGCGAACCCAGATGTTTTCGATCCAGTGTGATTAATAGCAGGTTTTCCCTTTCAGCAGTCGCCACAATAATGGCGTCGGGAATTTCGATCCCGTTGGTTGGGCCGTACTCCTGTTTCAGGCGGCCGGCTTCGCGGGCCACTCGGGCATCAACCGAAAGTGCGGCAATCAAGGAAAATAGGGCCTCCACCACCTCTACCTCTACTGGACGCAAACCGGCATATATCTAAGCTACCGTTACCGATGAGCAATAGAGCCTGCCTGGTTCTCCCCCCCATTGGGCCAAGAGTAGACGGGCTTTCTCATTGCCGCGCAAGAACTCCACCAGGAGACTTGTGTCCAACAGGAGTCCCTTCTCACTCATTATGATCACTCTTGTCCCCAGGGTCACGATGCCACTCCTTGCGCAGCTTGCGGGTGTACACTCTCCCGTCAGAAACATCCTCCCGGTCTTTCCACACACCAAATGCCTGCTCCAACGCCCGGCCTAACTCTTTTTTCCTGGGCTCAATATACACCTCATCAATGGCTTCGCGGACCAGATCAGAAACGCTCCTCTCTAAGCGAGCGCTCCGCCGCCTCAGTTCCTCCAACTGCTCAGTGGTTAAGTAGAGCTGAGTTCGGTGCATTTTGCTGCCCATAGTCAGCACCTGCTTTCCTTTAAGGTGGCTCAGTCCCGCCCTTGACAGATTGCGACCTGTTCCTTACTATGTATGTAAGGCAATATGACCCTTACCAATGACTCCCTAAAAAGGGCAGGTGAACATCATGTACAGGGCAAAGATCACGTCCAAAGGGCAGGTCACCCTGCCTGCTGAGTTCCGAAGCAGGCTGGGGCTGAAACCTGGAGACAGAATTATCATCCGAGAAACAGCCAGCGGCTATGTTCTGGAGAAGGACGTGACCGAATCTCCCTTCAGTCGGTTCGTTGGTTGCCTGAGTGATAAAGAAGGCGAGGATCCGGACAAATTGATCGAGGAGATGCGCGACAAGTGATTACCGCAGTGGATACCAACGTATTGCTTGACTTGCTGATTCCCAATACTCAGCACCTGCCAGAGTCTAAGGCGCTCTTGGAGCAAGCTCACTCTGAAGGCGCGCTGGTGATCAGTGAGATCGTCTACACTGAACTGGCTGCTCAGTTTAGCGATCTTGGAGAGTTGGACAAGTTCCTGCAAGAAACGGGGATCACTCTAACGCCTTACTCCAAGGAGGCCCTGAATGTGGCTGCCGAACACTGGAAGCGATACTCCCGGTCTCGGGACCATCGCTTCCAGTGTTCCCAGTGTGGACACCAGCAGAAGGTCATCTGCTCGGAATGTGGTGCGCTGTTAACAGCTCGTCAACACATCGTTCCCGATTTCCTGATAGGCGCCCACGCCTTGATAATGGCAGACCGCCTACTCACAAGAGACAGGGGTTTTTACCGGAGCTACTATAAAGAGCTGAACCTGATGAAAGGTTCACAGTAGAATACGGCATCTTAATCACCCGGCTCGCTCAACCCTCAGAACCACGTCGTGGTCTCCAAGGTTGACGGTGGCAGAGTAAATGTTGTTCTCTTCGTCAACCTCTCTATCAGCAAGTTCGCTCAAGTACTGCAGTGATTCTGACTCCAGGCTGACGGCAAGCGTTTCGCCGGCTATATAACTGGCGAAGTTCTTGACTGCCTCCTGCAAACCCTCCTCACAGCCAACGGTCAGGCGAATCCGGTCAGAGACCTCAAAGCCCGCTGCGCGCCTTGTCTCCTGCACCTGGCGTACCAGCTCACGGGCGAGGCCCTCGGCTCGCAGCTCCGGTGATATCTCTGTTGACACCGCCACAAGGTAGCTCTGGCCCCGGGCAGTGCTGAAGCCGGGCCTCTCCTCTTCCTGAACCTCGAAGTCCTCAGGGGTCAGCCTATGCTCGCCCACCTGGACTGGCTCATTGGCCTCAACTGCAGTCGCCAGCTGCTCCTCAGTCGTCTCTTCCTTGAGGGCGGCAAGGATCTTGGGTAACTCTGCCTGGAACCGGGGACCCAATATGGCAAAATTGGGCTTAGCGGTCTTGTGAACCAATACCGACTCAGAGTCAATCAGTTCGATGTCCTTGACGTTGAGCTCATCCAGGAGATACTGGCGCAGCTGCTCCCCATCATCCTTGGTGTCTTCCCCAGAGCCATCCACTCCCAATGCACCGGAACCACCTTTACTGCTTGACCTATCATCCGACTTCTTCTCTTGCAGGAAGTTGACAGCATATCCTCCGCCTACTACCAGCAGTTTGGCCAGGGGCTGGCGCACCTTGAGGCCCACGTTCTGCCTAGCCGACCGGCCCAGGCTGGCCAGATCCCTGACTACCGCCATCCTCTCCTCCAGGGTGTCGTCAAGGAGCGAGAGGTCGGCCAAGGGGAAGTCCGTCAGGTGAACACTGAGTGGGGCGGCATCGTCAAGGGCAACCACCAGGTTCTGATACATCTCTTCGCTGGTAAAGGGGGCAAAGGGCGCCATGAGCCTTATTAGAGTCACCAGGGCCTCGTAGAGGGTGGAGTACGCAGAGGCCTTATCTTCGTCGGCCTCGCTCTTCCAATACCGACCGCGGCCCCGCCGGACATACCAGGTAGAGGCATCGGAGATGAAGCCCTCAATGGCCCTGGTGGCAGTGGCAACACTGAAGTCATCAAGGGACCGGGTCACCGTGTCTATCAGCCGGTTGAGCTTTGATAGAAGCCACCTATCTAGCGCCGGGCGCTGGTGGGGATCGATTTCGGTAGTAGCAGGATCAAAGCCGTCCAGTGCCGCGTAGGTCGTGAAAAAGGAGTAGACATTCCAGAGGGGAATAAAGACCTGCCGCCGGACCTCGTCAGCGGGTCCGTAACCGAAGTTCATGTTCAGGGCAGGGTTTGCAGCGCTGTAGAGCCAGCGCATTACGTCAACGCCAATCTCCTCTGCCGCGTCGTCGAACCAGATGGCATTGCCGGCGCTCTTGTGCATCTCCTCGCCCTTCTCATCCTTGACTAGGCCGTGTCCCAGCACAGCCCTGAAGGGTGGCCTGTTTTCAAGCAGGGCACTCTGAGCAAGGAGCGAGTAGAACCAGTTGCGGAACTGTCCCGGGAAGCACTCGGTGATGAAATCGGCGGGAAACCACCTCTCCCAGTAGTCACGTTCATGCCTGTAACCCAGGGTAGAATAGGGCACAATCCCCGCGTCGAGCCAGGGGTTGCCGACGTCCTTGATCCGCGACACAAGGGCGCCGCAGTCCGGGCAGGCAATCTTGACGGCATCGATCCAGGGCCGGTGGGGGCTGTGGCCGGCAAACTCATCCCACCCTTCGATGGCTCGTTCCTCCAGTTCCTCCTTGGAACCGATGGCCTCGAACCTGCCGCAGGCGTCACACTGGTAGATGGGCAGGGCCAAGCCCCAGTAACGCTTCTTGGAGATCATCCAGTCCTGCATGTTGCGGAGCCAATCAAGCTCCCTGTCGAGGCCGAACTCAGGCATCCAGCGGATCTGCTTGGTTACCTCCATGATCTCCTGCCGGACCTCATCCATGCTGATGAACCACTCATCTACCAGCCGGAAGACCAGCTCTTCGCTGCAGCGCCAGCAGACGGGGTACCGGTGGGTGATATCTGCCACCGCGAAGAGCAGCCCGGCCTCTTCGAGAGCCGTCATCAAGTCCTCACCTACATCAGACACCCTGCGGCCTGTCAGTTGGCCAAAACCCTCAACATAGAACCCGGACTCGTCAATCGGGGCGACGATAGAGAGCTGATGCTCCTTGCTGAGGCCGAAGTCTTCACGGCCGCAACCGGGGGCGATGTGAACGATGCCAATGCCCTCGTCGGCGCTAACCTCCTTCCAGGGTATAACCCGGGGCCTAACGCCAGACTGGGCCTCAAGGTCGGTAAAGGGGCCGCGGTAACGTAGCCCCACCAGGTCGCTACCCTTGACCTCATCGTCGGCGACTTGCCAATCACCGCCCACCATCGAGAAACCCTGGTCAATTAGGTCACTGGCGATGTAATAGTGCTCCCCTCGCCACTGGACGCGGGCATAGGTTCCCTCTGGGTCAACGGCGCAGGCGGTGTTGGCCGGCAGCGTCCAGGGGGTGGTTGTCCAGACCAAGAGGTACTCGCCCTCCCTGTCAACCAGGGGTAGGCGCAGATAGACGCTGGTGTGGGTCAGCTCCCTGTAGCCCTCGGTGACGATTTCGTGCTCCGAAAGGCCGGTGCCGCACCGGGGACACCAGGGCATAACATCGTTGCCCTTGTAGACAAGCCCCCGCTGGTGAGCCCCCTTGAGGAGGTGCCAAATGGAGTAGTTGTTCTCGTCAGACATAGTGTAGTAGGAGTTGTCCCAATCCATCCAGTAGCCCAGGCGCTCAGACTGGGCGGTCTGGATGGCCGAGTACTTAAGCACCCGCTCCTTGCATCGGTTGACGAAGTCTGCAACCCCGTAGTCCTCAATGTCGCGTTTGGACTTGAGGCCCAGCTCCTTCTCGACTTCAACCTCGACCCAGAGCCCCTGGCAGTCAAAGCCGTTCTGGTAGCGCCCGGCATAGCCCTGCATGGTCTTGTAGCGCTGGAAGAGGTCCTTGTAGGTCCTTCCCCAGGCATGGTGCACACCCATGGGGTTGTTGGCTGTAATCGGCCCATCGATGAATGAGAACCTCTTCTCAGACCCGCTATTGCGCGCCAGGTACTCCCCCAGGATACCCTCTCTCTCCCACCACTCCTTGATCCGCCGCTCCAGCGCCGGAAAGTCAACCTCGGATGCAACCGGACGAAACATGTCAAGCCCCTCCTCTGCTCTCTTGTCTCGCACTCTCTTGTGTTCCCGCTCTCTCATGGCAAGTTCCCCACATAGCACTGGCTCTTTAAAACAAGAAAGCCCGCCCCTGTTAAGGGACGGACTACAGTCCGCGGTACCACCCTCTTTGGCCACTGCTCTGGCGGATGTTGCCCCGGGATATTCCTATCTACCGGGCACCCTCCCAGCGGCAGGCCCCCTCTGTCGATACGGGTCCACAGCAAAGGGATATACCTCCCTCTTGTGAATCGATATCGCCCCCTGACAACGGCGGGGTTCCGTCCACGCTTACTCGCCCTGGGATCCGGTTGGGTTTGCGGGTTCAAAACCCTTTCAAAGATCGGTTTGGATTTCAGCCGGAAGCTCACCGGGGATTTTCAGTTTGGCCCGTTTGCGCCGGTTTCCACCGTCCCGGCTCTCTATTGCCCGTAACCAAGCCTACTCTTCCGGATCATAGCCTTCTCGTGGATATTGAGTTCTCCGTTCTCAAAAACCCTTTCGAGCGCTATCCACCTTAAAGTGGGTTTTCAATATGATAGCACAGGCAGGCCCGGAAAACAAGCCGGCACCCGCGAGGCGAGGCGAACGATACACCGACGCATCGACACACTTGCACACCGACAGAACAACACAGTGGCGCACCCATACAGCGACAGACTGGCACGCCGTCCCACTGACACACCGTTCCCACTGGCGCACTGGCGCACTGGCGCACTGGCGCACTGGCGCACTGGCGCACTAAGAGCTTACTTGCGCCCAGCATTCTCCCACAAGCAGAACAGGTCCTAGAGTCGTCTTGACCATTTTGAAGCTTGTCAATGGCTTGGCTTCCGTGAGCCCTGATGGAGAAGAAAGTTAGTTATGAGGCCAACTGCCTTGAGTGGTATGGTTTCAATTTTACCTTTGCGGACTCACCTGTCCCGCAAAACCGATATTATGGGATCATATGGATCCAAACCAGCCCCCCACCCGAGCTTGAATGCGTCGGTCAGGTTCCGCAAAGCACCTCGGAGTCAGTATTCGGTCCACTTGTCCCACCAATTTCTGCTTCCAGCTGGACCGTTTTTTGACTTTCAGGCAGGAAACACGCCCCTAAGGGAGAAAACACTGTGTACCCAATGACAGTATTTACCAACTGCCCATGGCCCACTGAACTTATGTTTTGCTCCCAGTCGGTTTAACCGACTGTAGAAGCTGCCCGTTCCCCGTCGAAGCAGGAGACCGCGAACGCATGGCTCATCAACTATCACCCGATTATCAGCCATTTAAACGCAGAGCATACGGGCACGGGCACGGGCGCCGGCACCGCTAGGGTCACGGCAATTCCAGGGCTGGGGGTACGGGTGACCGCGGAGAGTATCCGAGTACCAGGAGCACTAATGCTGCTTGATTTGAAACGGGGGGGAGGGTAGGGCCTTTGAGTGTAGCGAAGAACACGCGGGTGCCAGAAACACTGCTGCTGGATCACAATCTGCCAGCATCAGCTAAACTGCTCTGGATGATCCTGGCCCTGCCCAGCGCTGCTGCACTCTCCCAACGCGCGCTGGGAGCCCGGTATCATCTGGCCCGGAGTACCATTCAGCACGCCCTGGCGCGGCTTGAGACTTCAGGATGGGCGGTGCGCAGGGAGTCGGGCGAGTGGGCGGTAACCACACCCACTACCACTACCGACAACCCAGACGCGCACGCTGGACTGCACGCCAAGGTACCGGAACAGCATGAACAGCATGAACAGCATGACACCACAGCCATGTTCCCTGATGATCCGGAGATGTACCCTGGCGTGTCCGCTGAGATACCAAGAGAACTGCTGCGTGATTCCCGGGTCAGCATCCAGGCCCGGGTGCTCTACGGGGCTCTGCAGCTGATTTCGGGGGGTGACGCCGCCCCGAGCCGGTTTACCCACCCGCAGGTAAGCCGCCTGACAGGCCGCGCACCACAGACAGTGCGAAACGCTATCGGCCTGCTAACCGCGACGGGCTGGCTGCGAACCGCGCAAAAGAACAAGTATGCGCCCCTCGAGTTTAGGCTCACCAACCCCTATCGCCAGCAAGGCTACCGGGAAGTGACTGCAGCACGAGCACGTCTGGAACGGGCTTCCTTCCTGGGAGAGGCGCTGCTACGTGAGTACCTCTCTCTGCTCGTGGCTAGCGACGAGTACGAAGACGATGCGAGCCCTGGCTTTCTGGTCAACCCCTTTACCGGTCAGGAAATGGAATTGGACCGCTACTACCCGCCCAAGGTGGCCTTTGAGTTCAACGGACCGCAGCATTACGGCCCAACCGCTCAGTATCCAGACGAAGAGGCAATCAAAAAGCAACAGGCCCGAGATGACATGAAGCGCGGAATCTGCCGCCGACGCGGGATTATGTTAGTGACAGTCCAGGCCAAGGAACTGACGCTAGCGGTCATGCGAAAGAAGGTGGAGGGGTTGCTCCCACTCAGCGACTTGACGGATCACGAACAGCTGGTCTCCTACTTGGACTTGGTGAGCCGCAAGTATCGCCGTAAAGCCCGAAAGGGAGCAGCGTGACCGAAGTGATCGTAGCGGGTAGTGAGGGGAGGGGGGGATCTGGGCCGCATAGCGCGAGACATTGCAGAACTATGTCCGAATCCATCTATCCCCGACTGCCTTGAAGTGTACTGCTGCTGCCCCTGTCTGGCGGAACGCGGAGCGAGTGCTTCGAGAGAGGCGGCAGGAGGTCGTCGGCTCTCAGCAGAAATGTCCGGTAGGACTGTTTGGAGGCTGAAACGGAGCTTAAGGGGAGGCAATGCCTTTGAGAAAACCAGAGTATCCAACAACACTAAAGCACCCCGTGGTCGATAAGGTCCACGGAGAGACCATTACCGACCCCTATCGCTGGCTCGAAGATGACAAGGACCCGGTGGTAGTTGATTGGGCAGAGCAGCAAACGGCCCTGACCCGTGAAGTTCTTGACGCCCTCCCCGTCCGGCAGAAGTTCGCCACCAGGCTTCATGAGCTGATGGAAACCGGCAGCCTGATCTCACCCAAGGTCATTGGTGGAAACCTCTTCTACACCCGGCGGGCGCCAGGCAAGAACCAGCCCTATCTCTGCGTCAAGCCCAGCGATGGCGAAGAGCAGATCATCGTTGATCCCAATGCCCTTAACGAAGCGGGGACAACCGCCCTGGACTGGTGGTATCCCTCTCCCAATGGCCAACTGGTTGCCTACGGCCTCTCTCAGGATGGTGACGAGTGGAGCACCCTGAGGGTCATTGAAGTAGCCACCAGGGTCCACCTCTCCGAGGAGATACCCCGTACTCGCTACTCCAGTGTCGCCTGGCTCAAGGATAGCACCGCCTTCTACTACACCCGCTATCCCCAGAAGGGCGATGTCCCCGAGGGCGAGGAGAACTACCACAGCCGGGTCCGCTATCACAAACTGGGAACAGACCCCTCCAATGATCCCGTAGTCTTTGGCGAAGGTCGCCCCATGAAGGAGATGCGACAGCTCTCCATTTCCAACGACGGACGCCACCTGCTGGTGACGGCCATGGAGGGATGGAACCGGTCTGAGCTATTCGTTAAAGACCTGCCAGGAGAAGGTACAGACTTACAGCCCATTGTTACTGAGAAGGATGCCAACTTCTGGGGCAGGATTGTCGATGGCGGCCTCTATGTGTTGACCAACTGGGAAGCTCCGAAGTACAGGGTTCTAAGAATTGACATGGCCAGCCCAGAGGAGGACCGCTGGGTTGAGGTTATCCCCGAAGCCAGGGACCTTACCCTTCAGGAGTTGACTATTGCCGGGGGGAGACTCCTTCTCCACGGCCTTAGGGACGTTGTCTCCAGGCTCCATGTCCATGAACTCGACGGCTCTCTTGTGAAGGAGGTAAGCCTGCCTACAATGGGCAGCATCCTGGAGATGACCGGTGAGGCAGGCCACGGTACCGCCTATTTTACCTACACCTCATTCACGCTGCCCACCGCCATCATGGCCCTGGACATCGACGTGGACCCTATTCAATGCAGGGCGGCCGTAGAGGTCAAGAGCAGGGCTAACAGTGACATTATCAGCGTCAATCAGGCCTTCTACAGATCAAAGGACGGAACCAGGGTTCCTATCTTCATCCTCCATCGCAAGGACCTGCAACCCAACGGCAAGATCCCCACACTCCTTACGGGCTACGGGTGCTTTAACATCAGCCTGACCCCTAGCTTTTCGCCGGAGATCTTTCCTTGGCTTGAGAACGGCGGGATCTGGGCCGTGGCGAACCTACGCGGGGGCATGCGGGGCAAGAAACAGAATGTCTACGATGACTTCATTGCCGCCGCAGAATACCTGATAGAAGAAGGATACACAGACCCGAAACACCTCGGCATCTCCGGCCGCAGCAACGGTGGACTCCTGGTGGGGGCCACCCTGACCCAGCGTCCAGACCTCTATGGAGCCGTCATCTGCGGGGTGCCGCTCCTGGACATGCTCCGCTATCACCTGTTCCTTATCGGAGCCCTCTGGGATAGCGAGTATGGTTCCCCCGACGACCCTGAGGCCTTCAAATGGCTCAGAGCCTACTCACCCTATCACAACGTCAGGGAGGGCGAAAAATACCCGGCGACCATGATCTTTACGGCGATGTCCGACACAAGGGTCCATCCCTGCCACGCCTTCAAAATGGCCGCCTTGCTCCAGCAGGTGAACGCCTCTGATGAGCCGATCTTGCTACGGGTGGAAACCGCCGCTGGCCACGGAGCTGGCAAGCCCGTCAGTAAGATTGTCGACGAACAGGCCGACATCTGGGCCTTCCTCAGTTGGCAACTGGGCCTTGACATAGCCTGATGAGCCTGAGAGCCAGCTGAGCCCCATTAGCCCGATAGGCCTAATGAATCCGGCTTAGTCACCAGCGTCTGCTGTTGAGTCCCTGCCTGTCTGATACCCTGGCGATGTCAGTGGCATAGCCCCAGTAGTAGAGGAAGGCAGGGACTCCAAAGATCAGTATGATACCAAAGACAACGGGGCTGATCAGGAAGGACACCGGTAGAACAACGGCGGTGATCCCCAGGAGCCACTGCTTGGCCCGGTCAAGTCGGTGCCACCAGCGTCCCGCAAAGGTCCCTGCCGGCCCCAAGCCCTCGGCCTGCCCGGCTTCAGTGGGGGTACCGTAGCGCTCAATGAAGGCCTGAAGGGCTTCAGGGTCTGCCTCTCTCAGCTCAACTCTCTCCAACTGGTCTACCGAGAGGCCCTCAACTGCCTGGAGGGCATCGTCCCACAGGTCCCAGTAGTCCTTAATAATCACCACACCGGTGGGTGGATCTTTTCTCCCGGGCAACGCCTTCTTCAGCAGTTCAAGTACTGCCGCCATTACTATCGCCCCCCTGCCATGACAACCAGGTTCTGCTTGGGAACCCTGACCTTTTCACCGTTACCCTCAAGCTCCACATCGGCCAGGATTACCTGGGCCCCCGTCTCAATGGGCTCAAGGCCTCGTCCGATGGCTGTGACCCGACCACTGATCCCCTGGAAGGGCTCCCGCGTAATCTTCACCTTACAGCCAGCGGTGAGGGGTTGAGCCACTTCTGGGCTAACGGCGGTGCGCACCCCGGGACCACTGGCGACGGGTATGAACACCCTGGGGCGCACGACCCCAGCCCGGATGTGAGTGGTACCGTCCACCGAGGCCACTTGGCCCTCCCCTGCCCTGAGGACTGCAAAGATCGCCTCGTCGAAGGGCGCTGGTAGGAACCCGTCTAGCAGGATTACGGTGAAGGGGATGTCCTCCTCGCCGGTGATTCCCAGTCCCATCTCTTCCTCACCGACAATGGCCGCCAATGTCTCTTGGCTCAGATAGCTGACAATGACGGCGGCAGCCCCAATCCTGGCTGCCTCCCTCAGGGCCTCAAGGGTGGCGGTTATTCCACCTACGATGACGCTGCCAGCGTCGGCTGGCTTCAGGGTGGAGGCCTGCAGGGTAGCGTCAGGAGAACTCACCGCAACCCGAAGAGGACCGAAGGCCTGGCCCCCAACGCCATAGGTTCCCCTGATGTCGTAGCCCTGGGCCTCAATCACAACCCCTTCGCCGGGCAGTACAGCCTTGACGCTCCCCTCAAACTGCGCGGTAATCTCAGTACTGCTGAAGATAGGAGTCAGTGTTATGGTTCCGCTGCCGGCATCAATCTCAGTGACCTTCCCGTAGATTGGCGCTATGACGTAGGTAGAGTGGACGTGGCGGCTCTTCCGGAAGGAGGCAATGATGCTGCCTGCAGGAACGACCTTACCCAGATCAACGCTGAGGCGCCTATTGATGGTCTGGGGCGGTACTCCCAACTGGTTGGTAACATCGACCCGAACAGGCTGGCCATCGCCTGCCACTATAGGCTCGCGAAGGTATGCGAAGCCCAGCCGTTGAGAGACCAGGGTCAGGTAGCCAGTGACCGGGGATCGGTACTCTGCCAGGTCCCATCCCACGCTTCTTGCCGCCAACAGGTCCCCCTCGTCGACCTTATCGCCCACTGCCTTCAGCATGAGCTCGGGCAGTCGCTGGGGAGGAACCCTCAGATCCTGGGCCACTGGTAGGCGCCGCAGGTTTCCCGGCAGGTAACTGAGGCGGGCAATAACAGTCTCGGGACTGACCCGATCGCCCACTCTGACCACTATGTCTCCACCGTAGGGTAGTTCCCTGAAAACCTCAATCCTGGTTGGATGCACTGACTGGCACCTCCTGATTCATGGACCCGCCTGCCCTGGACCCGCCCAACAGCGGGGCCAGCTGCTGACGGCCGTAGGCCCCTGCCGCGACCACGGTCTCGTAGAGCCACTGTTGTTGCCAAGGGGGTTCGGGAACGGCAATGGGGCGGCCCCGGGCGTCGAGAATGAGCCCGATCAGTCCACCCCTGACCTCACCTGACACTGCCCTACCTGAACCGGCGCCGAGGTCAAGGCCCCGCTCCGGGCGCACCGTGACTGCGGCCACCTCATTTGGGGCCAGCGGAAGCACCTTCAGCTGCCCGTCCTTGAGGCTAACCTCCTGGACCTCGCCGTTGCCATACCTGACGGTGGCCCTCATGGCCAGGCCCCTGCCGTAAGAAACCTTACCCCTGGGGGCGATGGCTGTGCCAAGGGGAACATAGCAGTCCTTCTCAAAGACCTCCCAGGAGATGGCGGGATAAAGGTTGGCCAGCACACCCAGGTGGGGGAGCATGAAGATGGAGTCTACCGCCAGCTCCGTGAAGCCCACCGGCTGGAGGGCATCAAGCATCATCAAGGCGGCCTGCCCCCTGTTGGGGGCGTGGGACAGAACCCCGCCGCTGCCAATAAGGAGCCCCACCGCCGCCATGTCCACGACGGTATCCCCTTCAAGATTGGATGTATACACACTGTCGGCACTGGAGAGGGCCTTCTGAAGGCGGGTCTGTTCTTCGCGAACCTGCACTGCCACGGAACGGTGCTGTTCCAGGGCCAAACGCAATGCCTCGCGAGCCAGGGCCTGCTCTATCAGGAGCTGGCCCAGGGTCTGGGGAATGCTGGTGGGGTATACCATCTTGGTAAAGATCTGATCCTTCAAGGCCCCAGGGGTGATATCAAAGGGCAGCCACCGGGCGACGCTGTCGACCCCGGCCTGGTCAAGGACATATCCGGCAGAGTAGCTCATCCCCAGGTTGGCGCTGACGGAGCGGTCAAAGCGGCCGCTGAAGACCGAGAATACATCGGTGGTGGCCCCGCCGATGTCGACACCCAGAACATCGGAGCCGCGCCGCCGGGCGATCTCTTCCATCATCTGCCCCACCGCGGTGGGGGTGGGGATAATGTCCGCTGAGGTCAGGCGGGCGAGACCCCGGTAACCTGGGGCCTGGCTCATTACATGGCTCATGAAGAGCTCGCGGATGGCCCGCCGCGTCGGTCCCAGGACCTCCCTGTTCAGGGTAGGCCGGATGTTGTCGACACAGTGAAGGGATGTGGCCTCGGGATTGAGGGTGTCCCGGACCAGGGGCCTGGCATCCACATTGCCGGCGAAGACCACCGGGATCTTGTAGTCCTCACCGAGACGGCTCTTGGGCCTGGCGGCGTTGATCAGGTCGCAGAGCTCAAGAGCGAAATCGGTATTTCCGCCGTTGGTTCCCCCCGACAGCAGGAACATGTCGGGCCGTAGTCCCTTGATGAGGTCCATCTTCTCAAAGAGGGCGCGGCCGTCATCGGCGGTAAGGACCTCAAGGATGACTGCGCCAGCGCCAAGGGCTGCCCGGCGGGCGCTGCGACCCGTTACCCCCTGAGCTACACCGCAGACAGCGATCTGGAGCCCGCCGCCGGCGCTACTGGTGGAGAGGAAGAGATCAACCCCAGCGGTGTCCGCCCCTGCCTCGCTGGCGCCAGGGTCCCTCTCCTTCTCATTGCCCTTCTTCCTGAAGAGGATTGAGCCCGAGTCATCCAAAAGCCTCTTCCCAATCAGGCCCTCAATCTCCGCGACACTGTTGCGAAGGCCAATGACGACGTCTTCATGGGGAGCCTCAACGGTAGTTGGGGCAGAACCGCGGGCCACAAGGCGGTACTCGCCTCCCGCGCCGGTGTCCTCTATGAGGAGCGCCTTGGTAGTGGTGCTCCCGACATCGGTGATTAGAATGCTGTGAACGTCAGCCATATGTTATCTCCCTGTTACTGACTGCCTGTTGACTGCTTGATGGCCTGGCCAACCTCGGCCAGCAGGCGGTAGATTACCTCAGCGGTCTCAACCTCAAGGGTACCCGTGCCACAACTGGGGGTGAGGCCCATGTTCCTCCATAGAAGCTCTTCACTGACCCCGCGAGCGGCAAGGCGAGATATCATAGCCTTGAGCCTGTCAAGGAGGCCTGCGGTATTCTCATCCAGGGCTGCAGACGATGTCGGCACAAGGCCCCAGGCGATGCGGCCGCCGGCGCTGAGGAATTTCTGCAGTTCCCCGGCGTAGGGTAGGAGCGAATCGAAGTATCCATAGACATCGATGTTGATCATGTCAAACCCGGCCTCGATGGGAATGGACCAATCGGCTCCCGCGCAGACGTGGATCGACACCATGGCGCCTTCACCCCGCAAGGCATCAATAATCCTCCGGTAGGAGGCCAGTATCTCCTCCCGCCCCAGGGCCACATAGGTGCTCTGGCCATAGGAGTAAAGGCCAGGGTCGTCCACAGAGATGATGGGGCTCTCTGCAATGCCCGCCCCTTCTGACAGCCCCTTCAGGTGGCGCGCCTGCCACCGGGCCTGGCTGGCAAGGCAGTCTGTAAGGACCTGACGGAGTTGATCGTTATAGAAACAGGGGCGCCCGTCGGCATCATTGACCTGAAACCCGATGGTGAGGGGACCGCTCAGCTGCCCCTTTAACCGCCGTGCCCACGCCATCTCGCCCTGGGCGACCGCGGCAGTGAAGGCATAGTAACCAGTGGCGTATTCTTGAGGAAAGGCGAAGGAGTCGATGGCGCCGCTATTCCCAATAACCGCACCGCTATTGGCCATAGCCCCCACTCCCACCTCAGCTTCCGCCTCGACTTCTGTCTCAGCTTCAGCCTCCGCCTCCGCCGCCACATGCAGTTCATAGAAGGCGGTCAGGGCCTCAATCCATCCCTCGCTGTCGTTGTCGAAGAAGAGGCCCTTATCGCTGTCTTCCTTGACAAGGCCGGTATCAATCAGCGGAGCTATATACTGACTTGTGAAGCCCTCTTTGTCAGACACTCTTGGCAACTGCGGCCAATGGGGAACCTCCGGTAGGGCTAGCTTAATCAACTCAAGGGCCCTCTGGGGATCAGTATGGGGTAGGCTCCCCACACCTGTCACTAAGAAATCCACGGCATGCCTCCAATTCTGTTAAGCCCGCCAAGCCCGCTCAAGTTAGTTCTCCTGCGTCTTCAATCCCTGGTCCCATCCTGACTGCCGCTTGCAGTGTTGCCAAACATCTGGCCAGGCTCGCCACGACAGCTCTGAAGCGGCAAGGCCGTCAGGCCTCCTCCGCTTCCACCAGTCGCCAGAGGGCCACTGTCGCGATGAACTGGCGGCAGAAGGCCGGACTCAACCAGGGTTGCCACAATAAGGTTGAAAACAACGTGGTAAACCATCTCAATATAATCGCCCCAGCCCGCGCCCAGTTTGGCCTGGGGCAGCTTCTGCCAGGGCTGGACAAAGGCGCCGAGGTTTGCAGCAATGGTCCTGGTCACAGCCATCGCTGCCTCAACGGCGGTATCGCGCAGAACCTGCAGTTCTTGCCATCTAAGAACAGGCAACCGTAACTGATAGTGGCTGACAGGGCCACGGGAGTATTTTCTCAGGGCCCCGATACTGTTCAGGAGGGGTTGCCCCTCCCCCAGAACCGTTACCTCTCCTGTGGCAGGGTCCAACGAGGAGACGGCATAGACAACATCCCTATGGCTGACTACTTCCCTTATCCCTTTATTGTGCCCGTAGGCGCCCCCTTCACTAAAGGCCACAGCCAGGCGAGACGACGTGGGAAACAGGTTGAAGGCGCCACCCTCCTTAACCTCCGGATAGTAGCCGTGAAGCGTGCCAAGCCACTGGTCTTCGGAGCGCTTAACCGGAAGGGAAGATCCTCTCCCGCTCCCTCTCTCTCGTTTGCTCTTGCTCTCGCTCGCCCGCTCCCTCTCCTTCTCCACCCTCCTGAGGAACTGAAGACCCAGCACCTCAAGAACATAGCCGCCAACTATAGGATGGGCCACCGTCCTCCAGGGGAAACTGCCGGCTTCGGCGGTTCCTTCCCATTGGGCAGCCAGGTCGACGATTAGGGGCGCCAGGTGTGTGGCAGCCTGGGTCACGGTGTCCTGGGCAACCCAGGTGATGCGTTCCGCTCTCTGACTGTCAAGTATCGGCAAGGCCGAGAGGTACCTACCCTTCTCCGACAGCACCAGCCTCTGACCCTCCATCTCACCAAGCCGCTGCCGCAGGGAATCGCTATCGATGTCAAGAGCGCTGCCGATAGAGGCCGGAAGCTTAGGCGCTGTCGCTATCTCTGCCAGGATAGCCCGGGCGTCATCATCCAACAGGTTTTGCGGCAGGGTGCCAAACCGACCCAAGGCCTTCTCAGCGCTGGCAAAGTGGGTCACCAGTATCCAGTTGCGGCTCATCTGTTCCTCCTCGCCGGTAGTAATCACAAAAACTCAGAGGTTACAATGCCCGTCTCTTCCTACGCATAGGGGTGGCTAAGGTTCCAGGCTGCCTTCACAGCCGGAGCAGATAGCCCGAGGCCCCTAACTAAACATCCTTGCCACAGTGGGGGCAGTAGTCGAAATCGCCGCTGACCTCCTGACCGCAGAAAGGACAGAACCTTCCGGGGTACTTTCTTGTAGCCGTCTCCGGCATGACATGCGTCTCCTGTCCCGATTGCCGCTCCCGCTCACCGCTGCTCTCGGTCGTCGGTTCAGCATAACCCAGGTATTGGGCAATTGGGTCAGGCTCTTCAGCCTCATCAGTAATGTCGATTACCGACATCCGGTTCCGGCCAGTAGCGTTGCGAAAATTGTAGACCGCCTGCATAATCGCGAGGACGACAAAGCCCAAGCCGAACAGGACGAACACCGGTGGCGCACCCATCGACGAGGCGCTAGACAGAATGGCAATGCCCATGATCGCCACTATTATGCTGGCTACGCCACCCATTGCTGACGGGCCCCGCCCCGGTTTCACACTCTTCATGAGATCCCTCCTCTTCCTCCTCTACAGCCGACCAGCAGAGCCACACCTCTGGCCGTATACATGCGCAGGGGCCAAGATCTCCGGGAAGCGATCCCGGAGCGCTCTTCGCGCCTCATAGCACAGGTGGCAGGCATCAGCAAAGCCGCACTTACCATCTGTTCCTGGCTGGCCGATTGCCTGACTGAACGCCTTGCCCGCCATTGCTGCTAGCCCTTGGGGCCCCCTGGTCAGTAGCTCGCTGACGATGGGGTTGTCCGCTGGATCATACTCTGTCAATATCTGTCTTAGAGGCCTACGTTCCGCATTTCCGATGCATATCCCCTGGCAGACCATGACGTTACCATGGGGATCGACATGCACCCGCCCTGGGTTCGCCAGATCCTCCGACTCACAACTTGTGTACTGACCCCAGTCACTGTCGGCAACAGCGCCGGCCAGTTTATGGGCTGCTCTCCCCCGAAACAAAACCGACTCAATCCTGGTCTCAGCCATAAACGACGCCAGCCCCAGGTCCTGACATGCCTTATGGGCCAACTGGGCCCGGCTCTGCTCTTCCTCACCGCCGTGGTAGTCATCAGTGCTGATCATCACGCTCTCCACACCTTCGCTGGCAAGCTCCCCCACCAGCTGGCGGGCTCTCCCCTCCGAGGTGGCCCAAAAACCATTGGTGACAATCGACACCGATTTCCCTCGCCGCACCGCCTCGCGGACGCCGACAAGAAGTAAGTCGTAGAAGATGAAGGGCTCTCCCCCTTCAAACGCTACCTCTGGAATACCGGCCCTATCGGCCTCTTCCAGATAGTCAACCAACTGATCCCGCTGGAAGACAGCAGGGGCGTCAGGGGAACCCCAAACAAAACAGTGCGGGCATTCCCTGGTGCAGCGATATGTGAGTAGAAAGTGAAATCCAGAGATCAAGGCGACTACCCCCATTTGAAATTCACCAGGTCCATGTCTCGTCTGTGTCTTCGACAACATGCCGAGGAAGTCCTAGCTGGCGGAGAACCTGCTTCGCGCCGCAGGCTCGTCCTGTAGCTGGGAATGTTCCCGTCAGGGGCTAGTCTGCACCTGAGTGGGGTAATGCAGGGGAAACGCAAACGGTTAGAGATAGGGAAAGAGATGCATCTCTGCTCTCAAAGAACGGAGCAGGGGTCTGGATAAATTTGGTGGGCCAGGGGTACATCTGCGTAACCTCACACGAAACGTATGTAGATATCAACATATTTACATATGCTTTGGGAGGCGAGAAGTATATCAACATATCTACATATCTACATATGTAGATGCCTATGGGCGGGGAACACTGTGGCAACCCTCGCCTTTGACAAATCCTGCGCCAGGGGACTGACTATCCTGGTGCGTTAAGGATGGCGATACTCTCGACGGCGTTCCCTTTGGTGCACAGGGTTATGCTGATGATCGTCGTGATGCTGGGGTTGAAGATTGTGATTGTGATAGTGATGGTGCTCGCCTTGGCCGGGGTCATGAATCAGGGCGTCTTCGCTCTCAAGGTCCCCTGCCAGGTATAGTTCTGCTGCCCTCCGGACATCGGTCTCGCTGGTCATAACCTTCTTCACACCGGCTTGTGCCAGATCTTTAGACATATGGATGCCCATACTACCAGCAATCACTACATTGCAGTCGTTCAGCAGACCCATGGCCTGACCATGGTGCTGCTGGGTCTCAACCCTGTCAATAATGTGCTCGCTCTTTATGCCGTTCTTATCGCCCTCAAGGACTATGAAGTACCGTGAACGCCCAAAATGCGGCGAAATCGTCTGCTTATCATCGGATGGAATAGCTATTATCAACTGTTTATCCCCCTTTGGATCGCTTTGCCCGTCTGCGTCAGCAGGTTGTCTGCGCTCTGCTAGCGTTACTACCATCAATCATCATTAGGATTTCCTAAGGGTTATCTGCCTATGTTGGAAACCTGCACAAATAGCCGAGGGCTACCCGTCGGGGTAGCCCTCTTACATGGAGTAATATCTTGGCTCTATATCAGAGTCATCTACTGCCCTTCGTTAAGGGCCATGCGCAGCAGGTCATTGGCCATCTGGGGATTGGCTTTACCCCTGGTCTTCTTCATCACCTGGCCCACCAGGAAACCCAGTACCTGCTCCTTTCCGCCCAGGTACTGCTCGACAGGCCCAGGGTTCTCCTCAATGACCTCCCTCACAATAGGGAGAATCTCGCCTTCATCACTGATCTGTACCAGGCCCTTTTCCTTCACAACCTCTTCAGGACTCTTGCCCGATCTGGCCATCTCCTCAAACACGGTCTTGGCAATCTTGGAGCTGATGGTCCCAGTGTCCATAAGCCGTAACATCTGGACAAGGTGCTCAGGGGTCAGGGGCAACTCCGCTAACTCCTTGCCCTCAGCGTTTAGGAAACCAAGGAGATCCCCCATAAGCCAGTTGCTGACGGACTTGGGGTCTCCCTCGTAGAGCCCCGTGACCTCATCGTAGAAGCGAACCAGGTCCCGGCTGCTCACAATGACCTCGGCGTCGTAGACCGGCAGACCATCGTCCTCAACAAGTCGCTTCAGGATGGTGTCGGGGAGCTCAGGCATTTCAGCGGCGACCCCATCAATCCAGGCCTCATCCACAGAAATGGGAAGCAGGTCCGGCTCGGGGAAGTAGCGGTAGTCGTGGGCCTCCTCCTTACTGCGCTGGGGCACCGTCCGGTCCGAACGCTCATCCCAGCCGCGGGTCTCCCTAACAACCCGGCCCCCACCCCGGATTACCTCAATCTGGCGCTCAATCTCATACTCCAGGCCCTTCTTAACGGCGCGGAAGGAATTAAGGTTCTTGAGCTCTACCAGAGTTCCAAATCTCTCTGAACCCGCCGGCATCACCGACACGTTGGCGTCGCAGCGCAGGGAACCCTCAGCCATCTTCACATCGGAGATGCCAGTATACTCAATAATCGTCTTGAGCTTCTGCAGGTAGGCCCGGGCCTCCTCAGGGGTTCGCATGTCCGGGGCCGACACAATCTCCACCAGGGGAACCCCACAGCGGTTGAAATCAACAAGGGTGTAATCCCCCTCTTCGTGGATTGATTTGGCCGCCTCCTCCTCAATATGGAGCCCACTAATTCGTACCTGCCTGGAACCGGATTTGGAGCCGGATTTGGAGTCGCTGTCAACGGTGAAGTCGACATGGCCGTTGCGGCCCAGGGGTGTGCCTGGCGACGTAATCTGGTAGCCCTTGGGCAGGTCAGGATAGAAGTAATTCTTGCGCTCAAACCTTATCTCTGGTGAGATCTCGCAGCCCAGGGCAAGGGCCGCCCTGATGGCGAAGTCTACAACCTTCTTGTTAATGACCGGAAGCACCCCAGGCATCCCTAAACAGACGGGACAGGTCTGGCTGTTGGGCTCCGCTCCAAACCCCGTTGAGCAGGGGCAGAATATCTTGGTGTCTGTCAGTAGTTCAACGTGGACCTCTATGCCGATAACAGCCTCAAACCCTGTGGCCGGCGCCTTCATCGCCCATCAGCCTCCCCACCGTTGTCGTAATGGCCGTCGCCGTCATGGCCCTCGCCGTCGTGGCCCTCGTCTCTCTCGTCTCTCTTGTCTGGACCAAGGAGGTCAGGCATCCGGCTATGGTGGCCGGTGCTCTCCTGGTAGGCGTGGGCTACCCGCATCACCCTGCCATCGTCCAGGGGCTTGCCAATTACCTGCAGCCCCACAGGTAGTCCCTCCGAAAACCCGCAGGGAACCGAGATGGCGGGAAGGCCGGCCAGGTTGGCTGGGATGGTACAGATATCAGCCATGTACATGGCCAGCGGGTCGTCCTTTTTCTCGCCAGACCTGAACGCCACCGTTGGCGAGGTTGGTGATACCAGGACATCAAAGCGTTGGAATGCCTCACGAAAATCGTCGGTTATCAGGGTGCGAACCTGCTGCGCCTTGCGGTAATAGGCGTCGTAGTAGCCTGAGCTCAGAGCGTAGGTGCCGATGAGAATGCGACGCTTCACTTCTGGCCCAAAGCCCTGCTGACGAGTTGAGGTGTAGAGCTCCTCAAGGTCCTCGAAACCGGCCGCCCTGAAACCATAACGGATCCCATCGAAGCGAGCCAGATTCGAGGATGCCTCCGCTGGCGCGATGATGTAATAGGCTGGGAGGGCGTATTCTGTATGAGGCAGGGAGCACTCTTCAACCTCCGCCCCCATACCGGCCAGGACTTCGATGGCGTCCAGCACCAAGTCCCTGACCCCCCTGTCGATGCCTTCGCCGAAGTACTCCTTGGGAACGCCAACCCGCATTCCTTTAATATCGCCCTTCAACTGCCTGCTGAAGGAGGGTACCGCTCCCTCCAGCGAGGTTGAGTCAAGGGGATCATGGCCGCAGATGGTCTCCATCAACAACGCGCAGTCCTCAACAGTTCGCGTTAAGGGGCCAATCTGGTCCAGGGAAGAAGCGAAGGCCACCAGCCCGTAGCGGGACACAAGGCCATAGGTTGGCTTCATCCCCACAACCCCACAGAGAGCCGCCGGCTGCCGCACCGATCCACCGGTGTCAGACCCCAACGCAAAGGGGAGCTGCCTTGCCGCCACCGCCGCTGCCGAACCGCCGCTGGAGCCGCCCGGAACCCGGTCAAGGTCCCAGGGGTTATTGGTCATGCCGAAGGCCGAGTTCTCCGTGGACGATCCCATGGCGAACTCGTCAAGATTTGTCTTACCGAGAAAAATAGATCCCGCCTCCTGCAGCTTCTGAGCCACAGTAGCATCATAGGGTGAAAGATACCCTTCCAAGATCCTCGAGGAGCAGGTGGTGGGAATGCCCCTGGTAACGATGTTGTCCTTTAAGCCCCCAGGAATGCCGGCCAGCGGACCGCGATCGTCCCCTTTAGACCTGACCTCATCAATGCCGCGGGCCTGGTTGAGAGCCTTCTCAGCCACCACTGAGTTGAAGGAATTGAGCCTATCGTCGGTGGCCTCAATCCAATCAAGATGGGCCTGGGTCAGCTCTTCTGCGGAGACCTCACCACCCTTGAGAAGCTCCTTCATTTCGATGAGGGTGCGCTGATAGAGGTTCATCCGCTACTCCACCACCCTGGGAACCTTGAAGTAGGGCCCCTTGGAGTCTGGGGCATTGGCCAGGGCTCCCTCGGTGCCAAGCTCCTGGTGGCCCTTGTCCTGGCGAGAAACGTTCCGGATCACTGGCAGGCTGTGGGATGTGGGCTCCACGTCACTGGTGTCCAGCTCGTTCATCTTATCGATATGGGTCAGAATCCGGTTGAGTTTCTCAACCAGTTCTTCCTTCTCTTCCTCAGTAACCGTCAGTCGGGCCAGAAGGGCCGTATGTTCAATGGTTGCCTCGTCGATCCGTGCCACAATGCTCGCCTCCGGTTTATCTAGTCATTAAGTTCTACCCGCTCGCCGCTAACCAGGTAGATGATCCATTCGCCAACATTTGTGGCGTGGTCACCGATACGCTCCAGGTACTTGGCGACAAAGAGCAGCCGGGTAGCCTGGCGGATGTTCTTCGCGTCCTCTATCATATAGAGGACAAGCTCCCGGAAGATCTGGTTATAGAGATCATCTACTTTGTGATCCCGCTCCACCATCTCCCGGGCCAGGTCGGCATCGGTCTCAATATAGGCGGTCAGCGCGTCCCGGGTCATGCCCTCAGCGATTTCAGCCATTCGGGGAATATCAATCAGCGGCTTAATCAGCTGTTCACCGGCCATGCGAACCACAATCCTGGCAATGCCCACCGCCGAGTCGGCCATTCTCTCCAGGTCAGTGATGATCTTAAGAGCCGTGGTGATGACGCGGAGGTCCTTGGCCATGGGTTGCTGCAGGGCAAGCAGCCGTAGGCAGGCCTCTTCTATCTCCAGTTCCATATCGTTAATGTGATGATCGTCCTCTATTACCTGCTGCGCCAGTTCCAGATCCCTTTCTTCAAGGGCCTTCACCGACAGGTGTATCGCCTCTTCAACAGCAGTACCCATTTTCAACAGGTCCTGCTGCAAATCCTCCAACTGCGCGCTAAAGCTCTTCCTCTGTGGCATGTGGACGCCCTCCTCCCTCCAAACTCAGCCTCTCCAATCAATCCTACCCGAACCTGCCGGTGATATAGTCTTCGGTGCGCCTATCATCGGGCCTTGTGAAGAGCTTATCCGTCAGGTTGCTCTCTATTAGCTCCCCACTCAAGAAAAAGGCAGTGTACTGTGATATCCTTGCTGCCTGCTGCATGTTGTGAGTAACAATAACTATTGTATACTCTTTTCGCAGTTCATCTATGAGGTCCTCTATCTTGCCAGTGGCCACGGGGTCAAGGGCGGAGGCGGGCTCGTCCATCAGTAGTACCTCGGGTTTCACCGCCAGGGCCCTGGCGATGCAAAGGCGCTGCTGCTGGCCGCCAGACAGGTCGAGGGCGGACTTACTCAAGCTGTCCTTAACCTCGTCCCAGAGGGCTGCCCGCTTAAGGGAGTCTTCAACAATGTCCTCAAGCTCGGATCTCTTCCTGACACCGTGCCGCTTGGGCCCGTAGGCGACGTTTTCAAAGATGGACTTTGGGAAGGGATTGGGCCGCTGAAACACCATGCCGATCTTAGATCGCAGCTCAACTACATCGACCTCAGGGGCATAGATGTCCTGGCCATCCATGAGGATGGTGCCCTTCATTCGCGTTCCTGGTATCAGCTCGTTCATTCTGTTGAGAAGCCGGAGAAAGGTAGACTTGCCGCACCCTGAAGGGCCAATCAGCGCCGTCACGCACTTCTCCTTCATCTCCAGGTTAACCCCTTTCAGGGCCTGGAGGTCGCTGTACCAGAAATCCACAT
>Ga0209643_1000423_pt1 | contig 80807 bp, 82 predicted proteins | sample AutmiccBRH37_all_FD_187383 | JGI IMG/M metagenome (GOLD analysis project Ga0209643, IMG submission 187383) | Deep subsurface microbial communities from Mt. Terri, Switzerland - Autotrophic microbial communities BRH/37_all (SPAdes) (version 2) | ecosystem: Environmental > Aquatic > Deep... | reverse complement strand
TAGGGGCTAGGGGCTAGGGGCTAGGGGCTAGGGGCTAGGGGCTAGGGGCTAGGAGCTAGGAGCTAGGGGGCGTTGTGGCTTCGCGCCTATTCAAAGGCGCGGCCATGGCCGCACAACCCCTAGTTCCTAGCTCCTAATCCCTGCTCTTCAACATGGTTTGAGAATGATCGCCCCCAGCGGCGGCAGCGTCACCTCGACGGAATAGTCGTATCCCATCCACGGCAGGTTCTGCGGGCAAAGCGGCTGGCCGTTGCCCAGGTTGCTGCCGCCATAAAACGTCGAGTCGGTGTTCAACACCTCGCACCACGCGGCGCCCGACGGCACGCCGACCCGATAGCTGCGGCGCGGCACCGGGGTGAAGTTGAACAGCGCCACCAGTTGCGCGGATGCGTCCTGTCCCTGTCGCACGAAGCTCAGCACCGACTGGTCGGCGTCGTGGCAGTCGATCCAGCGAAACCCGCGCGGGTCGAAGTCGTAGTCATGCAGCGCCGCGTCATTACGGTACAGGTGGTTGAGATCGCGCAGCAGCGTGCGGATGCCGTCATGCGCGGGGAAGTCGAGCAGCGCCCAGTCAATCTGGCGGGCTTCGTTCCATTCGGTCCACTGGCCGAATTCTCCGCCCATAAACAGCAGTTTCTTGCCCGGATGCGCGTAATGCCAGGCATAAAACAGGCGCAGGTTGGCGAAGCGCTGCCAGGTGTCGCCCGGCATCTTGTCGAGCATGCTTCTCTTTCCGTGCACCACCTCGTCGTGCGACAGCGGCAGCACGAAATTTTCGGTCCACGCATACATCTGGCTGAAGGTCAGCTGGTTGTGCTGGTACTTGCGGTAGATCGGCTCTTTTTCGATGTAGTCGAGGCTGTCGTTCATCCAGCCCATGTTCCATTTCATCGAAAATCCCAGACCGCCGAGCTCGATCGGGCGCGACACCGCCGGCCACGCGGTCGATTCCTCGGCGATGGTGAGCACGCCGGGAAAACGGCCGTGCACCTCGATGTTCATTTCACGCAGGAAATGAACCGCCTCGATGTTCTCGCGCCCGCCGTACTGGTTCGGCAGCCATTCGCCCGGCTTGCGCGAGTAGTCGAGGTAGAGCATCGAGGCGACGGCGTCGACGCGCAAGCCGTCGATGTGAAACTCGTCCAGCCAGTACAGCGCGTTGGCAACCAGAAAATTGCGCACCTCGTTGCGGCCGAAATCAAACACCAGCGTGCCCCATTCCTGATGCTCGCCGCGGCGCGGGTCGGCATGCTCGTACACCGGCTCGCCGGTGAAGCGTGCCAGCGCCCAGTCGTCCTTGGGGAAATGCGCAGGCACCCAGTCGAGCAGCACGCCGATGCCGGCCTGATGGCAGGCATCGACAAAGGCGCGAAAATCGTCCGGCGAACCGAAGCGCGCCGTCGGCGCGTAGTAGCCCGATACCTGATAGCCCCACGAGGCGTCGAGCGGATGTTCGGCCACCGGCATCAGCTCGATATGGGTGTAGCCGAGGTCGTGCACGTAGGGAATCAGCTCGGCGGCCAGTTCGTCCCAGGTATAGAAACTGCCGTCATCGTGGCGCCGCCACGAACCGGGATGCAGCTCGTAGATGCTGATCGGCCGGTGCTGCCAGTCGAAGTGGGCGCGGGTGGCCATCCAGTCGCCGTCGCCCCAGGCGTACACGGTTTCCTCGGGCACGCGGCTGGTGGTCTCGGGGCGCAGAAACATCTGCCGCGCATACGGGTCGGTCTTTCTCACCAGTTGGCCGTGCCTGCCGAGAATTTCGTATTTGTAGGCCGGTCCGGCGGCGAGGCCGGGGATGAACAATTCCCACATGCCCGAGGTGCCGCGGCAGCGCATCGGGTGGCGACGGCCATCCCATTCGTTGAAGTCGCCGATCACGCTGACGCGCTGCACCGCGGGCGCCCACACGGCAAACAGGCAGCCGTCGACGCCGTCGATGGTCTTCAGGCGCGCGCCGAGTACTTTCCAGGCTTCGAAATGACGCCCCTCGCCAAGCAGGTAGAGATCCATTTCGCCCAGCTGCGGATCGAAGCTGTAGGGACATTGCATGGTGTGCCAGGCGCCCGCGGCCTTGTCCTGCCAGCGCAGGACCGGATGCGGCTCGACCGCGCTACCTGGCGGCAGCAGCCGCTCGAAACAGTCGGTACCAGCCACCCGGATCATGCGGTCGCCCACCACCTCGACCACTTCGGCGGCGGGAAGAAAAACGCGGATCAGGGTGCTGCCGTCGGGCTGGGGATGCACACCCAGCACCTCGAACGGATCGTGATGCGTGCCGGTCTGCACGCGCAGGATCGGCGGAGCGATCACCGGCAGGCTGGCACCGAGCGGGGCTTGTGGGGACGCCTTCATGGTTTGGGTTTTGTCTCGCATCGATGGGCTTTCTGTAATTGTTCCAGCAAACTTGATGCCAGATTGGGCGGCAGCGCATCCCAGGCAAACCGCCAGGTCCAGTTGCCGTTGCCGGTGCCCGGCGTGTTCATGCGCGCCTCGGAACCCAGCCGCAGCACATCCTGCAGCGGCAAAATCGCCAGCGCAGCACGGCTTTCCAGCACCGTGTCGATCATCGCATCCGGCACCGCATCGGGATCGTCGATGTTTAGTTGCCGCATCACCTCCTGGCGCGCCTCGCCGGGCAGCGCGCGCCACCAGCCCAGCGTGGTGTCGTTGTCGTGGGTGCCGGTGTAATAGACGGTGTCAGGGTGCACGTTTTCGGGCTTGTGCGGATTGTCGGCATGGTGGTCGAACGCGAATTGCAGCACAGACATGCCGGGCAAGCCGAACTGGTGGCGCAGCGCGGTGACCTCCGGGGTGATGATGCCGAGATCCTCGGCCACCAACGGCAACTCGCCCATTTCGTCGGCAATTGCCTGCAGCAGCGCCGCACCCGGCGCCTCGACCCACTCGCCGTGGATGGCGGTGGGTTCATGGGCGGGGATCACCCAGGCTGCCACCAGCCCGCGGAAGTGATCGATGCGCACCAGGTCGAACCACTCGAAATGCGCGGCAAGCCGCGCCCGCCACCAGGCAAAGCCGTCGGCCTGCATCGCCGCCCAGTTGTAGTGCGGGTTGCCCCAGCGCTGCCCGGTTTCGGAAAAGTAGTCCGGTGGCACCCCGGTCACCACCGTGGGATACCCCACGTCATCCAGCAGGAACAGGCCGCGTTGCGCCCACACGTCCGCACTGTCGTGGGCGACGAAAATCGGCATGTCACCGAACAACTGGATACCGTGCGCCGCCGCGTGCGCGTGAATGCGCCGCCATTGCATGGCCGCGCCGTACTGTTCGACCATCACCGCTTCCAGCTTGTCGGCGTGGGCAGCGTCGAACCCGGCCAGCGTCTGCGCATCGCGGTCGCGCAGCGCTGCCGGCCAGTCGATCCAGGGCGCATTGCCCTGCTCCGCCTTGATCGCCATGAAGCGCGCAAAATCCTCCAGCCAGTGCGCCTGCCGGCGGCGCCAGTCGGCAAAGCCTTGCATGTCGACCGGTGCAGCGGGAAACAGCCCGGGATTGACCGCGAAGGCCGATGCACACTGATAGGGCGACAAGCCGGTGAGCGGAATCCCCAGCGGCAGCATCTGCCACACGCCGAAGCCCGCCGCCTGCAGGAAATCCAGCCAGCGCTCGGCATCGGCCAGGGTGCCGGCAGGCAGCGAGGTCGGATGCAGCAGCAGGCCGGCGCGATGGGTATCGAAGTTCATCAGGCATTCCTGCGCATGGTGCCGGCGTTTTCCGCCCAGCCGCCGCCGGCGGACAGCGGCACGTCGAGCAGCGCCGGCGGCGCCACGCCGAGCAGGCGGTACAGCTCGCGCAGCTGGGTGCGATACAGCTGCTCGAAGTCGCTGACGCTGCCCGACGGGTTATAGTCGCCGAACCACCAGAACCAGTCCGAGCCTTCGCACACGGCGAGCTGACGGGTGGCCAGCGCGAGCTGGTCGGCGTTCAGCTTGCCGGCGGCTGCCACGCTGTCGTAAGCTTGTTTGGCGGCGACCAGATAATCCCAGCCGCGGTTCTTGTCGGCCGATCCGATCCAGGTCGAGAAGCTGCCGTAGACCCAGCTGCCGGCCGCCAGCCGCTTCATGGGCTTGGCGGGCGCATGCGCGGCCTGCTCGGCGAAGGTGCTGACCTTGAGGGTGGGATGGCTGGACAGCGTCGCATAGAGCGCGTCCAGGAAATGGTGGCCGTTGTCGGGGTAGTACTCCCAGGCATTTTCGCCGTCGAGGATGACCGAGACCACATGATGGCCGGCCTCCTTGCCGAAGACCGTGGCGATGTTTTCCAGGTGCCGGACGAAGTCGGCCACCGCGTCATCGGCGTGCCAGTCGCTGTATTTGAAGCCGATCAGGTCGGACAGGCCGTCGTCGCGGAAAAACACCCGCGCCTTGAAGCCGTCGACGCGTGCCGGCGAGAACAGCGCCTGCCTGCTTTGCACCTCTTCCACCGGACAGCCCGACTTGGCGCAGCTGTTGCGCCACACGCCCTCGCCCGAGGCGGTCCAGGAAAACTCCATTTCATCGAGTTGGGCCAGCGCGTCCTCGCTTACCCCGCCTTCCGACAGCCACACGCCCGCCGGGTTGATGCCGAAGTAACGCTCGAACACTTCGACGCCATGCTGCAGATGCCAGCGCGCGCGCGCGGCGCCACCCGGGTAGACGGGCGCATCGGGAACGGGAACGTCGGGCAGCGCGTCGCGCAGGTTGCCGAAGTCGTTCAGCAGCGGCACGATGGGGTGGCCGTAAGGCGTCATCGACAGCTCGACCTGGCCGCGCTCGGCGAGCGCGCGGTAACGCGGAATCAACCCGGCCATGCAGTGCTGCATCAGGTGCAGCAATTCGTGGCGATCGGCGGCGGAAAAGCCCTTTTCCTGCGCCATCAGCCGTTGCACCAGCGGCAGCTGGCGCAGCGAGTTTCCGAGCCAGGCGAGGTGATACCAGGTCAAGAGATCAAGAAAATACTGCTCGGACAGGTAGCCCAGATGCGCATGCAGGTCGGCACCGTTCTCGACAGCGGCATCGTCGGCCCCGATCATGCGCAGCAGGCGATGAAACGCGGGATACGGATGGATCATGCGCGGCGCATGGCAACGCTGGCAATCCTGCGCGATGCGCAGGCGGCTGGAGACATCCGACGGAATGCGCTCGACACCGGACAGCAGGTTCAGCATGTGGTCCTGGGTGGGCTTGCCCTGCTTCAATAGCGCATCGAGCTGCTGCGCGTAGTCGTCCAGCTGCTCCAGCAGCACCGGCGCAAAATTCACCACCGCGCGCATTGAGGGATAACGCTCCAGATGCGCGGCCATGTCGCTGTAGTCCTTGATGCCGTGGAGATACACCCAGGGCAGGTGGTAGGCGCCCTTGAGGCCTTCACGGTAATACGGCTGGTGCATGTGCCAGCACAGCACCACGTTCAACTTAGCCGTCATAGTCGTTCTGCAGTCTCGCGTACAGGTTCTGCCCGAGCATCGCCGGGGTCACCAGGGTGATGCCTTCCTTGGTCACGTGGAAGCGCTTGGCGTCCTCGACCGGATCTTCGCCGATCACCGTGCCGTCTTCGATCACGCACCCCTTGTCAATGATGGCGCGGCTGATGCGGCAATGGCTGCCAATGCTGACCTTGGGCAGGATCACGCTGTCCTTGATCAGGCTGTAGTTTTCCACCGTGGTGGCGAAGAACACCACCGAGCGCTTGACCCGCGCGCCCGACAGGATGCAGCCGCCCGCGATCAGCGAATCGATCGCCTCGCCACGCCGCCCTTCGTCGTCGAGGATGAATTTGGCGGGCGGATATTGCGGCTGGTAGGTCCAGATCGGCCAATCGCGGTTGTACAGGTTGAGCTCGGGCTCGACCGAGCACAGTTCCATATTGGTCTGCCAGTAGGAATACAGCGTCCCGACGTCACGCCAGTAGGCCGGCAGGCCTTCCTTGTTGCGGAAGGGGAAGGCCATCGCACGGGCATCGCCGATGTTTTCGGGAATGATGTTCTTGCCGAAGTCGTGAGCCGAAAGGGGATTGCCGGCGTCGGCGATCAGTGTCTTGTAGAGAAAATCCTTGGAGAAAATATAAATCCCCATCGACACCAGTGTGGTGCCGGGCTTGCCGGGAATGCTGTCTGGGTGCGCGGGTTTTTCGGTGAAGCGGGTGATGCGCATGTCCTCATCGACCGTCATCACGCCGAATGCGCTCGCCTCGGACACCGGCACCTCGATGCTGCCGACGGTGAAGTCCGCACCGGTCTGCACGTGATACAGCAGCATCTCCGAGTAATCCATGGTGTAGACGTGGTCGCCGCCCAGCACCAGCACATACTCCGGGTGGTGGCGCTGCATGATGTCGATGTTCTGGAACAGCGCATCGGCGGTGCCCTGGTACCACTCCTTCTTGTTGGTGCGCTGCTGCGCCGGCAGGATCTCCACAAACTCGCCGATCTCGGCGCGCATGAAGCCCCAGGCGCGCTGCAGGTGGCGGATCAGAGAATGCGACTTGTACTGGGTGAGCACGCCGATACGGCGGATGCCCGAGTTGACGCAGTTCGACAGCGTGAAGTCGATGATGCGGTACTTGCCGCCGATCGGCACCGCCGGCTTGGCGCGCCAGGCAGTCAGGTCCTTCAGCCGCGACCCTTCGCCGCCCGCCAGCACCAGCGCCAGCGTCCGGCGCGTGAGGTCGGTCGCGACCTTGGGCTCGGTGTAATAGCGATAAAGCCGTGTCTGTTCGTCCTTGGAAATGGTCATGCCCGCTCCTGGTTGCGCTGGTTTGGAATGAAATGCGATTGGATACGATTGATCAAGACATGGCAAACCCGGTCGCGATCGCGCCCTGGACGCCCAGCCGGCTGTTGGTGACCAGAAGAATCGGGGTGCGCTCGACCACGCTTCGCATGCGACCCTTGTCGCTGGCTGCGGCCATCAAGCGCGGCGACTGCATGCGTGCCTGCAGATGGCCAGCTATGCCGCCCGCGACATACAGTCCGCCGCGCGGCTGGAGCAGCAGCGCCACATTGCCGACCCATGACCCATACAGATCGATGAACAGGTCGAGCGCCGCCTCGGCCACTGCATCGCCGGCTGCGGCGCGCGCGACCACCGTGGCGCAGTTGACCGGCTCGTCGGGCGGGGCGGCGTTTTGCTCGGCGCAGCAGAAACGATACAGGTCGTTCATCGCCAGCCCCGACACCGCACGTTCCCACGACACGTGGCCATGGGCGGCACGCAGGCGTTCCAGCAGACGCAGCTGCAGCGCATTGGCCGGCGCGAAGTCGATATGCCCGCCTTCGCTGGCGTAATGCCGATAGCGGCCGCCGGCATCGGCCAGCATGAAGGCCAACCCCAGCCCGGTGCCGGCACCGGTGATGGCGCGTACCCCACCCGTCTCGGCCGGCTGCGGATTGAGCGCGACCACGTCGGCGGCAGTCAGCGTCGCCACTCCGGCGGCGGCGGCCTGGAAGTCGTTGATGAAGCGCACGCGGGCAATGCCAAGCGAAGCCGCCATGTCCGCGGCATCGAGCGTCCAGTCCAGGTTGGTGAGCGTGGTGTGCTGGGCCTGCAAGGGCCCTGGCAGCGCCAGCAGCAGGCGATCCGGCGCCGTTGTCAGCTTCGAATCGGCAACGAACTGGCGGATCAGATCGTCCGCCGTCGCGAACGCTGCGCTCGCATACGTCTGCTCGAAACGCAGCTGCGGCATCCCGTCTGTCTCGCCCGTTACCCAGGCCAGCCAGCTCTTGGTTCCGCCAATGTCGCCTGCAATCAACTCCATGACTATTGGCCAGCGGTACGCCGGCTCATGTGCCGGTAATGATTGATGAGCGCATTGGTCGAGGCATCGTGGCTGTCCACCGGCGCATCGGCGCGCAGTTCGGGCAGGATGCGGCGGGCGAGCTGCTTGCCGAGTTCCACCCCCCACTGGTCGTAGGAATTCAGGTTCCAGATCACGCCCTGCACGAAGATCTTGTGTTCGTAGAGCGCGATCAGCATGCCCAGCGTGTGTGGCGTCAGCTTCTGCAGCAGGATGGCATTGCTGGGGTGGTTGCCGTCGAATACCTTGTGCTGAACAAACTGGCTGGTTTGCGCCTCCGTCTCCTCGCGTGTGCGGCCGCGCATCAGCGCCTCGGTCTGCGCCAGGAAATTGGCGAGCAGGATGTCGTGGTGGTCCTGCAGATCGTCATGCGGCTCGACCGAAACGATGAAATCGGCAGGAACCAGCCGGGTGCCCTGGTGCAGCAGCTGATAGAAGGCATGCTGGCCGTTGATGCCGGTCGCCCCCCAGACGATGGGGCCGGTGGCGTAGTCCACCGCCCTGCCGTCGCGGTCGACCGACTTGCCGTTGCTTTCCATGTCGGCCTGCTGCAGATAGGCAGGCAGGCTGCGCAGGGCGTGGTCGTACGGCAGGATGGCCTGCGATTCCGCACCGAAAAAGTTGTTGTACCAGACGCCCAGCAGCGCGAGGATCACCGGCATGTTGCGGTCGAGCGGCGCCTGACGGAAGTGCGTGTCCATCGCGTGCGCGCCGTCCAGAAGTTCGCCGAAGCGCTCCGCCCCCACCGCCAGCATGATCGACAGCCCGATCGCTGACCACAGCGAATAACGCCCCCCCACCCAGTCCCAGAATTCGAACATGTTGGCGGGGTCGATGCCGAATGCCGTCACCGCCTCGCGATGAGTCGACACCGCGACAAAATGCCCGGCAATGTGACGGTCATCCTGCGCCTGCGCCAGAAACCAGGTGCGCGCATGGTGCGCATTGGTCATCGTTTCCTGCGTGGTGAAGGTTTTCGACGCCACGATGAACAGCGTCGTTGCGGGGTTCAGCGATTCCAGCGCCTCCTTCACGTGGGCGCCGTCGATATTGGAAATGAAATGCACCTTCAGCTGCGGGTGACGGTACGGCGCCAGCGCCTGGACCGCCATCTGCGGCCCCAGGTCCGAACCGCCGATTCCGATGTTCACCACATCGGTGATGCGCTCGCCGCTGTAGCCGCGCCGCGCGCCGCTGCGCACCTGTTCGGCGAACGCGGCCATCTTTCCGATCACCGCGTTCACCTTCGGCATCACGTCCTCGCCGTCGACCATGATCGGGCGATTGCCGCGGTTGCGCAGCGCCACGTGCAGCACAGCGCGGCCTTCGGTGTTGTTGATTGCTTCGCCGCCGAACATGCGCTCGCGCCAGCCCGCCACATCCGCCTCTTCGGCCAGCCGCATCAGCAGCGCCATGGTCTCATCGGTGACGCGGTTCTTCGAATAGTCCAGCAGCACATCGCCCAGCTGCAGCGAAAACCGCTCGGCGCGGGCCGGATCGGCGGCAAACAGGTCACGCATATGCGTCGTCGCCATCCGCGACCGGTGCGCCTGCAGCAGGTGACAGGCCGCCCAAGGCAACGCGCCTGTTCCGCCCAACTCCCCTCGAAGTGTCTCTTCAGATAAAGGCATTCCCTTTTCCCCGTTCAACAGCAGTCTTGACCGTCGTCCCCCTGTCATCAAGCAACGCCTGTGCCACGCATCCTGCATCCTGCACCGCGCCTGCCACCACAAACTCTATACAACGCCGGTGAGCCCTTGATGCAAGGCCATGAAGCGCACCTGACAATACAAACTTATTTTTGAGCGCCGGGCGGAAATGCGCACGATGCACCCCAATAGTGCCGCAAAACAGGGGCGTGCCCATAGCCCCGGAATGAGAATCTCAAAAAAATAACTGGTGCCGGGAGGGGGACTCGAACCCCCACACTGTTACCAGCGGCGGATTTTGAATCCGCTGCGTCTACCGATTCCGCCATCCCGGCAAAGGGGCCGGGCGCGAGCGCATCCGGCAACAGAAGCCGCGCATTATCACCGAATCGGGCGTGCTGCGGCAAGGCGGCGGCTATAATCGCGCCCCATGCAGGTTGCCGATTTTGATTTCGATTTGCCCGACGAGTTGATCGCGCAGCTGCCGCCTGCGGTGCGCGGCGGCAGCCGGCTGCTGCACGTCGGGGTGTCCGGCGCGCTCGCCGACCGCTGGTTTTGCGAGTTGCCGACCCTGCTGCACCCGGGCGATCTGCTGGTGATGAACGACACCCGCGTGATCAAGGCACGGCTGTTCGGTGGCAAGGATTCCGGCGGCAAGGTCGAGCTGCTGGTGGAACGGGTGCTGAATGAATCCGACGCGCTCGTCTTCATCCGCGCGAGCCATGCGCCCAAGCCGGGTTCGCGCATTCATCTTTCCAAAGACATCACCCTCGACGTGCTGGCGCGGCAGGACGACCTGACGCTGCTGCGCTTCCCGCGCCCGGTGCTGGAGGTGCTGGAGCAGCTCGGCCAGCTGCCGCTGCCGCCCTACATCGAACACACGCCGACGGCCGACGACGAGGCGCGCTACCAGACGGTGTACGCCAACGAACCCGGCGCGGTGGCGGCGCCGACCGCCGGGCTGCATTTCGACGACGCGATGCTGGGAGCCCTGCACGAGCAGGGCATCCGTACGGCCCGGGTGACGCTGCACGTCGGTGCGGGCACCTTCCAGCCGGTGCGAGTGGACCGCATCGCCGACCACCGGATGCATAGCGAGCGCTACACGATTCCGCAGGCGACCGTCGACGCGATCCTTGAAACCCGCGCCCGCGGCGGCCGAATCGTGGCGGTAGGCACCACCAGCCTGCGCGCGCTGGAGGCGGCCGCGCAGGCCGGTGAACTGCACGCAGGCTCCGGCGAAACCGACATCTTCATCACGCCGGGGTATCGATTCCAGGTGGTCGACGCGCTCATCACCAATTTTCATCTGCCCAGGTCCACGCTGTTGATGCTGGTCTCCGCGTTTGCCGGCGTGGACGCCATCCGCGCGGCCTACGCCCACGCCATCGCCGAACGCTACCGCTTCTTCAGCTATGGCGACGCGATGTTTCTGGAAAAACGCCCAACCGAATGAAATTCGACCTCCTCGCCAGCGACGGCGGCGCCCGCCGCGGCCAGCTCCATCTCGCGCACGGCACCGTGCAGACGCCCGCATTCATGCCGGTCGGCACCTACGGCACGGTGAAGGCGATGTCGCCGTTTGAACTCACCGAAATCGGCTTCGAGATGGTGCTGTCCAACACCTTCCACCTGTGGCTGCGCCCGGGGCTGGACGTGATCGAACGCTTCGGCGGGCTGCACCGATTCATGGGCTGGGACAGGCCCATCCTCACCGATTCGGGCGGCTTCCAAGTGTTCAGCCTGGGCAAGCTCAGGAAGATCACCGAGGAGGGCGTGAAGTTCGCCTCGCCGATCAACGGCGACAAACTGTTCCTGACGCCCGAGATCTCGATGCAGATCCAGCGCACGCTGAACTCCGACATCGTGATGATTTTCGACGAATGCACGCCCTATCCCGCCACCGAGCGCGAAGCCGCCGCTTCGATGCGGATGAGTCTGCGCTGGGCCGAACGCTCCAAAACCGCACACGCCGGCAACCCCAACGCGCTTTATGGCATTGTGCAGGGTGGCATGTACGAGGCGCTGCGCGACGAATCGGCACGCGAGCTGATCGGCATGGACTTCGACGGCTACGCCATCGGCGGCCTCTCGGTGGGCGAACCGAAGGATGACATGGCGCGCATCCTCGCCCACACCGCGCCGCAGCTGCCGGCCGCCAAGCCGCGCTACTTGATGGGCGTCGGCACGCCGTCCGACCTGGTCGCGGCGGTGGCGCAGGGGATCGACCAGTTCGACTGCGTGCTGCCGACGCGCAACGCGCGCCACGGCATCCTGTACACCCGGCATGGCGACATGCGCATCCGCAACGCGCGCTGGAAAACCGACACCGCGCCGATCGACGATGAATGCACCTGCCACACCTGCACCCATTTCAGCCGCGCCTACGTGCACCATCTGATCCGCGCCGGCGAAATCCTCGGCGCGCGGCTGGCCACGATCCACAACCTGCACTATTACCACCGCCTGATGGCCGACATGCGTGGCGCCATCGAGACCCATCGCTTTGCCGATTTCACGCTGCGGTTTCACGAGATGCAAACACGTGGGTGGTAGAATCTCCCGGTTTTATTAATCCGCATCCGGAGCGCCAACCATGATTTCTCTCGCCCACGCACAAGCCGCCGCGCCGGCCGCCCCCGGCTTTACGCAGTTCCTGCCGCTCATCATCATCTTCATCCTGTTCTGGTTCATGCTCATCCGCCCGCAGATGAAGCGCGCCAAGGAACAGAAGAAAATGCTGTCGGAACTGGCCAAAGGTGACGAAGTCATCACCGCCAGCGGCCAGGTCGGCAAGATCGTCAAGATCGGCGAACAGTTCGTTTCGCTGGAAATCGCCGACGGCGTGATCACACACGTACAGAAGCAGTCGATCCAGACCCTGCTGCCCAAGGGCACGATCAAAGGCCTATAGCAGAGGAGATAGGATCTAGGGGCTAGGATCTTGGGGCATGCGTCCCACCCTTGACCCCAGGTCAGCCATTGGTCCCTATTTCCCCGCCCCTAATTCCTAGCCCCTAAAAAAATGAACCGCTTCCCGCTCTGGAAATATGTGCTCATCGGCTTCACGCTGGTGGCCGCCTTTCTCTACGCTCTGCCCAACTTTTTTGGCCAGGTTCCTGCGGTGCAGGTGTCACCGGTGCGCACCACCGAAAAGATCGATACCGCGCTGCTGGTGCAGATGGAGTCGTTGCTCAAGGCATCCAGCCTGGCCCCCAGCGGAATGGAACTGGCGGACAACAGCATCAAGGCGCGCTTTGCCAGCACCGATCTGCAGATCAAGGCCAAGGACGTGCTGGAAAACGGCCTGGGCGAGCGCTACACGGTTGCGCTGAATCTGCTGCCGGCCTCGCCTGCATGGCTATCGGCGATCAGCGCGCTGCCGATGAACCTCGGCCTCGATCTGCGCGGTGGCGTGCACTTCCTGCTCGAAGTCGACATGAAGACTGCGCTGGAAAAAGCCGCCATCCGCTATCAGAATGATTTCCGCACCGAGCTGCGCAGCGACAAGATCCGCTACGGACGCATCAGCCGCGAAGGCGATGCCGTCACCGTGCATTTTTCCACCCGCGACCAGCGCGACGCTGCCGTCAACAAACTGGGGACGGCGTTCACCGATCTGGTCTACACCACCGAAGACCAGGCAGAAGCCTTCACCCTGACCGCGCGGCTGAAGCCGGAAGCCGAAAAACAGGTACAGGAATTTGCCCTGCAGCAGAACATCACCACCCTGCGCAATCGCGTCAACGAGCTCGGCGTGGCCGAACCGGTGATCCAGCAGCAGGGCGCCAACCGCGTCGTGGTGCAACTGCCCGGGGTGCAGGACACCGCCAAGGCCAAGGACATCCTCGGCCGCACCGCCACCCTGGAAATCCGCATGGTCGACGAACTGGCCGACCCGCTGGCGCTGGCGCAGGGCCAGGTGCCGTTCGGCGCGGAAATCGTGCCCAGCAGGGAAGGCTCGCTGATCGCGGTGAAAAAAGACGTGGTACTGACCGGCGACTCGATCACCAACGCCACGCCGGGCTTCGACAACACCAGTGGCCAGGCCGCGGTGCATATCAACCTGGACGGCAAGGGCGCGCGCATCTTCAAAGACGTGACGCGCGAAAACGTCAACAAGCGCATGGCCATCCTGCTGATCGAAAAAGGCCGCGCCGAAGCCATCACCTCGCCAGTGATCCGCGAGGAAATCGGCGGTGGCCGGGTGCAGATCACCGGCATGGAATCCGCGCAGGAAGCCTCCGACGTGGCCCTGCTGCTGCGCGCCGGCGCGCTTGCCGCGCCGATGCAAATTGTGGAAGAGCGCACCGTCGGCCCCAGCATGGGCGCGGAGAACATCGCCAAGGGCTTTAATGCCAACATATGGGGTTTCTTCGCCGTGGTGATATTCATCATCTTCTACTACCGTGTGTTCGGATTGTTTTCGTCGATCGCACTGGCAATCAACGGTTTCTTCCTGATCGCGCTGCTGTCGATGCTGCAGGCCACGCTCACCCTGCCCGGCATGGCGGCGATTGCGCTCACGCTCGGCATGGCGATCGACGCCAACGTGCTGATCAACGAGCGGATTCGGGAAGAGCTGCGCAACGGCGCCACCCCGCAGGCGGCGATCAGCGCCGGCTACGAACGCGCCTGGGGCACGATCCTGGACGCCAACGTCACTACCCTGATCGCCGGCTTTTCGCTGTTCTGGCTCGGCTCGGGTCCGGTGCGCGGCTTTGCCGTGGTGCTGTGTCTCGGCATTCTCACCTCGATGTTCAGCGCCGTAACCGTATCGCGTGCGATGGCGAACCTCACCTATGGGCGCCAGGCGCGCCTGACTAAGCTCTCGATTTAAGGCCGACCATGATCGACTTATTCCCCTTCCGAAAAACCATCCCCTTCATGAGCTGGGGGAAGGTGACCACCGCAATTTCGTTGCTCACCTTCCTCTTTTCGGTGTGGGCGCTGTGGGACAAAGGCCTCAACCTCGGCGTCGACTTCACCGGCGGCACCGTGATCGAGGTCAGCTACGACCAGCCTGCAAACCTGCCGGCAATCCGCGGCGCGCTCGAAAAAACCGGCCTGCCCGAGGTCTCGGTGCAGAGCTTCGGCACCAGCCACGACGTGCTGATCCGCCTGCCGGTCAGGGGCGACGCCGACGCCGCCCAGATCAGCAACCGCGTGATGGCCGCGCTGACTGCGGCCGATGCCGGGGTGGAACTCAGGCGGGTCGATTTCGTCGGCCCGCAAGTCGGCAAAGAGCTTTACGACAGCGGGGCCCTGGCGCTGCTGGTGGTGGTATTCGGCATCATGGCCTATCTGGCGATCCGCTTCGAATGGCGCTTCGCGGTAGCCGGCATGCTCGCCAACCTGCACGACATCGTCATCATCCTCGGCCTGTTCGCCTTCTTCCAGTGGGAATTCACGCTGACCGTGCTGGCCGGTGTTCTGGCGGTCCTGGGCTACTCGGTCAACGAATCGGTGGTCATCTTCGACCGCATCCGCGAAAACATCCGCAAGATGCGCGGCGCAACCATCCCGCACATCATCGACGACGCCATCACCCGCACCATGAGCCGCACCATCATCACCCACGGCTCCACCCAGATCATGGTGCTGTCGATGCTGTTCTTCGGCGGCGAGGCGCTGCACAACTTCGCGCTCGCGCTCACCATCGGCATCATGTTCGGCATCTACTCCTCGGTGCTGGTCGGTTCGCCGCTGCTGTTGATGTTCGGCATCAAGCGCGAGCACTTCATCAAGCCGGTGGAGAAGAAGGAAGAAGCGGTTGTGTAGGGATCAGGAGCGAGGAATCAGGATCTAGGGGATGAGCGGCCGCAGGCCGCGAAATTTAACTAGCCCCTAGCCCCTAGCCCCTAGCCCCTAGCCCCTAGCCCCTGGCAAATGCTCCACGAACTCATTCAATTTATCGTAGAAACCGTCGGGGCCTGGGGCTACCCGGGCATTTTCCTGATGATGGCGCTGGAGTCGAGCTTCTTCCCCTTCCCCAGCGAAGTGGTGATGATTCCGGCCGGCTACCTCGCCTTCAAGGGCGAGATGAACCTGTGGCTGGCCATCCTCGCAGGCATCGGCGGCAGCCTTGCCGGCGCGCTGTTCAATTACTGGCTGGCGCTGAAACTCGGGCGACCGTTCCTGCTGCGCTACGGTAAATACGTGCTGTTCAAGGAACACTCGCTGCAGCGCATGGAAGACTTCTTCGCGCGCCACGGCCATATCTCGACATTTACCGGGCGGCTGATTCCCGCCGTGCGACAGTACATCTCGCTGCCGGCCGGCCTCGCGCGCATGAATCTTCCCGTCTTCTGTTTTTACACCAGCCTGGGCGCCGGCATCTGGGTCACCATCCTCGCCGTGCTCGGCTACAGTTTGGGCCACAACGAAGCTGCTATCCGCGACAACCTGAAGCTGATCACCTTCATCACACTGGGCGCGGTCGCGGTCATCATCCTGCTCTACATGCGCATCAAGCTGAAGAAAAAAATCATTCGCTGACTTCGTTTTGAATATGCCCGGAGTGCGCGGGATCGGACGCCGCGCGGCCAAGTCCATCCCTGCGGCCTGGACCCATCCCATACAGAACCGCGCTCATAGGAATACCCACGTGCGCAGCCTGCCCATCACGACTTGCGCGTGGCGATCAGGCTTGCGATGACGCTGGCGCCAATCAGCACTGCGATAACCACCAGCGAGACCACCACCGGCAGCTGGACCCAGGGTGCGATGAGCATCTTGGTGCCGATGAAGGTGAGCACCATGGTGAGGCCGTATTTCAGCAGGTGGAAGCGGTCTGCCACGTCGGCGAGCAGGAAATACAGCGCCCGCAGGCCCAGGATGGCGAAGATGTTGGACGTGAAGACGATGAACGGGTCGGTGGTGATGGCGAAAATGGCCAGAATGGAATCCACTGCGAACACCACGTCGGACACCTCGATCAGGATCAGCACCAGGAACAATGGCGTGAAATAGCGCACGCCATCCTTCATCACGGTAAATTTCTCGCCGTGATAGTCGTTGCTGATTCTCAAGTGCCGGCGCGCGAACCTGAGCACCGGGTTTTTTCCAGGTCCGGTTCCTTTTCCGCCATGACCAGCATGCGCATGCCGGTAACGACCAGGAAAATACCGAAGAGATAGAGCACCCAACTGAATTCGCGCACCACCCAGGCGCCGGCCAGGATCATGACGGCGCGCAGGACGATAGCACCGAGCACGCCATAGATCAGCACGCGGCGCTGGTATTCAGGCGCGACGTGAAATGAAGTGAAGATGAGCAGGAAGACGAATACATTGTCCACCGACATCGATTTCTCGATCAGGTAGCCGGTCAGAAATTCCAGCGCCTTCTGGTCGGGAAGCTCCGGGCCAACTGTCCTTCAGATCCCACCACAGGCCGGCGTTGAACAAGAGCGCCAGGCTGATCCAGACGCCCGATCAGACCGCCGCTTCCCCGACGCTGACCTTGTGCACCTTGCGACCGCCAAAAACAAACAGATCGAGCGCCAGCATCACCAGCACGAACGCGATGAATACGCCCCACATCCAGGGTTCGCCGATGGATAGTGCGCTTTGGGTGCTTGCGTCCTGCATTGAGATCTCTCGTCTTTGTCACCTTACCTTGCAGGGCGCCGAAGCGCACACTGATCTACGCCCCTGCCGGGCGGGTATGCGCCCGACAAGGAAAGAAACCCGTCCATCAATCCATGGGCACGGTGCAGCGGGGGCGAGGTTTGAACTTGCTACCGCGTAAAGCGTGCTCAAAGAGGTTTTCAGGAAAAATGCCGCCTTCACCACACCCGAGTCGCGTGCCCACGGGCAAGGGCGACTTGCATATGGATATAGCGTTACTCCTGTTTCTCATCCTGCTCAACGGCGTTTTCGCCATGTCGGAGATCGCCGTAGTGTCCTCGCGCAAGTCCCGCCTGCAGCGGCTGGCCGACGACGGCAGCCCCGGCGCACACTCGGCGCTTGCCCTCCACGCCGAACCTTCAACCTTCCTCTCCACCATTCAGGTAGGTATCACGTCAATCGGCATTCTCAGCGGCGCCATCGGCGAAGCCGCGCTGGCCGACCCTCTGGCTGTCTGGCTAGCGCAATTCGCTCTGATCGAATCCTATGCCAGCGGCATCGCGCTCACGATAGTGGTGCTTGGCCTGACCTATTTTTCCGTTGTGGTCGGAGAATTGGTTCCCAAACGGCTGGGCCTACTGGCGCCGGAAGGCACCGCCTCCCTGATCGCACGGCCCATGAACATGTTGTCGCGCCTCACGCGGCCTGTGGTGTGGTTGCTGTCCGCGTCCTCCAGTTTGCTGTTGCGCATGATGGGTGCGCGCCGCAAGGAAGAACCGCCGGTGACCGACGATGAAATCAACGTGCTGATGGGTCAAGGTACCGAGGCTGGGGTATTCCATCAAAGCGAACAGGAGATCGTCTCCAATGTGCTGCGCCTGGACGAGCAGCGCATCGGCGCGATCATGACCCATCGCAGCGATATTTATCTGATCGATCTCGACGATACCGAAGACGAGATTCGCCGCCTGATCGCAGAAAGCCCGTATGAGCGCATCGTTGTCTGTCGCGACGGACTCGACCATGTCACCGGGATCCTTCGCACATCCGACCTGCTCAAACCTGCGCTGACCGGCAGCCCGCTGAATATCGAAGCGGTCTTGCGAGCCCCCCTGTATGTGCCTGACAGCGTTACGACGACCCGGTTGCTCGAAAGTTTCCGCAAGGCGCGCATGCAGTTCGCGCTGATCGTCGATGAATACGGCGACCTGGAAGGCCTGGTGACGCTGACCGACGTCCTGACCTCCATCGTGGGTGAACTGCCTTCCTACGATTCGTCCGACGAGCAGGACGTGGTCGAACGCGAAGATGGTTCCTGGTTGGTGGATGGCAGCGTGACCATCGAACGGCTCAAGTCAGCCCTGGAGTTCGACGATGACCTGCCGGGCGAGGAAGAGAATGCGTTCAACACCCTGGGCGGATTCGTCATGCACATGCTGGGACATATCCCTGCCGTGGCCGATCATTTCGAATGGGAAAACTGGCGTTTCGAAGTGGTGGACATGGACCGGAACCGGGTGGACAAGATGCTGATCGCCAACCTCGCACCGCCGCAGAATGCAGCAGAAACGAAATCTTGACCGTGGCCGTCGAGCTTTACTGAGTCTCGATCAGGTCAAACCCACGAACCGAACGCGTAAGGCGCCAGGCGGCCGGCCGGTCGGTTTATCCAGATGCTGCTTCCACCATCATCCGCTTCATCTCCGCCACCGCCTCTTTCCATCCCACGAACAGCGCCTGCGCGACGATGGCATGGCCGATGTTGAGCTCATGGATACCCGGCAGCGCCGCGATAGGCTGCACGTTGTGGTAGGTCAGGCCATGGCCGGCATTGACCGTCAAGCCGATGCTGCGGCCGTAGGCGACCGCTTTGCGGATGCGCTCGAATTCGATCATGCGCAACGCATCCGTCGCGGCGTCGGCATAGGCGCCGGTATGGATTTCGACCACCGGCGCGCCGGCAGCATGCGCCGCGTCGAGTTGCGCAAAATCGGCGTCGATGAAGAGTGAGACCCGGATCCCGGCATCCGCCAACCGCGTGCAGGCTGCCTGCATTTTTGGCAGCTGGGCGGCCACATCGAGCCCACCCTCGGTGGTGAGTTCCTCGCGCTTTTCCGGCACCAGGCAGACGTCCTGCGGCCGCGTGGCGCACGCGATAGCGAGCATTTCATCGGTCACCGCCATTTCCAGGTTCATTTTGGTTTTCAGGGCCTGGCGCAGGATCGCCACGTCGGCATCCTGGATGTGGCGGCGGTCTTCCCTGAGGTGCAGGGTGATCGAATCGGCGCCGGCGGTTTCCGCGGCAAGCGCTGCCTCGACCGGACTGGGATAGCGGGTCTTGCGCGCCTGGCGCAGGGTGGCGATATGGTCGATGTTGACGCCGAGATAGATGCTCATGATTCAGCCGGGTGGGTTCAATTCTGTGAGTTCGCGTAACAGCTGGCGAGTATAAAGCGGCTTTGCTCCCAGGGTGTGGTTGATCAGGGTGCGCATCAAGGTCTTGGCCTCGACCAGCGTCGCCGGCTGTTCGAAGCGGCCGGCTGCCAGATCGATCAGCGTCTGGCCCGAAACCGGACAGCCCGGCTGCCCGCTCGCACGCAGCGCGCCGCGTTCGGGCTGGAACACGTAGCGGACACCAGCTTCGATCGGCATCCCGCTGTCGGCATCGACGTCAAAGGTGGCGCCATAGCCGATTTCACTTAACAGATTTTTTTCAAAATGCCGCAGGATGCGCTCGTAATCGGCACCTTGAGCCTCGCCCGCCAGCTGGTCGAGCGTGTCGGCATAGCGGTCGTACAGCAACTCATGCGCATCGCCGCGCGCCAGCAGGCGCAGCAGCAGTTCGTTGAGATAAAACCCGCACATCAGCGCGCGCCCTTGCGGCGCCGTCAGGCCGCCCTGCCATTCGGCGGCGTGCAAAGTTTTCAGCTCGGATTTGCCGAACCACGACAGCAGCAGCGGGGTGAACGGTTGCATCAGCCCGCGCAGGGCCGAGGTCGGTCGGCGCGCGCCGCGTGCGATCAGCGCCGTGCGCCCGTGGCTGCGGGTGAACACCTCCGCCACCACACTGGTTTCCTTGAAGGGATAGGTGTGGAGGATAAAACCGGGCTCGTTGTTGATGCGGGCGTCAGAAGACATGCTTTTTAATCCGCGAAGGGCGCGAAGGGGCGCGAAGAAAACCAAAGATAAATGCTTTGCACATGGAGCGATCCTGCATTTCCGATGGTTTTATCTTCGCGTTTCTTCGCGTCCTTCGCGGATGAAGATTTTCAATCCAGCCCCAGCGATTTCAGCATGCGCACGTCGTCGGCCCAGCCGCCCTTGACCTTGACCCAGACTTCCAGATAGACCTTGCTGTCGAACGCGCGCTCCATGTCGAGGCGTGCCTGGGTGGAAATGGTCTTGAGCTTTTCGCCGCCCTTGCCGATGAGGATGGGCTTGTGGCTGTCGCGGTCGACCAGGATGGTGGCGAAGATACGGCGGAGGTTGCCCTCTTCCTCGAACTTGTCGATGCTCACCGCAACCGCATAGGGGATTTCCTCGCCGCACAGACGGAAGACTTTTTCGCGAATGAGTTCGGCGGCCAGCTGGCGTTCGGTCTGGTCGGTGACGTCATCCGCGTCAAACAGCGGCGCATTTTCCGGCAGGTGGGTTTGCAGGGTTTTCAACAGTTCTTCGAGGTTGTTGCCCTGCTTGGCCGATACCGGGACGATCTCGGTAAACGCATGTGCGGCTGTGACTTCCTGCAGATATGCCATCAGCTCGGCGCGATCCTTGACCTGGTCGATCTTGTTCACCACCAGGATCAGCGGGCGATCCTTGGGCAGCAACTCCATCACCTGGCGATCCTCGTTCTTCAGCCGCCCGGCTTCCACCAGCAGCATCACCACGTCGGTATCCGACAGCGTTTCGCGCACCCGCTTGTTCATCGCGCGGTTCATGGTGCCGGTGTAGCGCGTCTGGAAGCCGGGCGTATCGACGAACACGAACTGCGCCTCGTCGGTGGTGTGAATGCCCATCACCCGGTGACGCGTGGTCTGTGCCTTGCGCGAGGTGATGCTGACTTTCTGTCCGACGATGCGGTTGAGCAGCGTCGACTTGCCAACGTTGGGGCGCCCGACGATGGCGATGAGGCCGCACTTGAATTCACTCATTTTTGCAGTTCGCTCTTCTTTGCTGCCGGTTCATTTTGTAATGCGGCGCACGCCTGGCGCGCCGCCTCCTGTTCGGCGGCGCGGCGGCTTTTGCCGACGCCGCGCGTGCTGATTGCGGGCCTGGTCAACACGCAGTCGACGATGAAGCTCTGGTTGTGCGCCTCGCCCTCGGTGTCGACCAGCCGGTAATCCGGCAGCGGCAGCCGGCGTGACTGCAGCATTTCCTGCAACTCCGTCTTGGGATCCTTGCCCGAGTCCCTGGGGTCGATTTGCGCCACCAGCGGGGCGAACAGCCCGTGCACCACGCGCTGCGCCTCGTCAAACCCGGCCTCGAGGAAGATCGCGCCGAACAGCGATTCGAGCGCGTCGGCCAGAATCGAAGGGCGTCGAAAACCGCCGCTCTTGAGTTCGCCCTCGCCCAGGCGCAGGCTCTCGCCCAGCCGCAGGTTCGCCGCGACATCGGCGAGGGTTTCCTGCCGCACCAGATTGGCGCGCAGGCGCGAAAGACTGCCTTCGGGCAAATCGGGAAACGCATCGTAAAGCGCGCGGGCGACCGAGCAGTTCAGCACCGAGTCGCCGAGAAATTCGAGCCGCTCGTTGTTGATCGCGCCGTAGCTGCGGTGGGTCAGCGCCTGGGTCAGCAGGTCGGCGCGGATAAAGGTATAACCCAGCGCCTGCTGCAGGCGCTGGTTCAGCAAGGCGTTATTCAATCCGGGCGGGCGCGGCGTTGGGGTTGGTGCTGGCGCTGAAGTCGACCACCAGGCTGGCATTGCCGACGAGCTTGGTGCGGAATTCGTAATCGGCGGAAATGATCGGCGTGCCGCCGCTGCGGTCGATCGTGAGATTTTCCGGCTTGACCACCGTGACATAGCCGACACTGGCACGCCTGGCGAAATCACTGCGGAGCTCGGCATTGCTTTTCGACCTGAAATCAGATTCCTGCCCCATCGTGGCAAGAATCTTCTTCACCGAGAAAAACTCGATGTAGGCCGGCACCAGCTTCATTGCCAGCATGGCAATCATCACCAGAACGGCGGCGGCGAACAGGAATCCGATCATGCTCAGACCACGTTGCCGGGATTGCAGAGGGTGTGTGCGGGTCATGGTGTCTCCTTATTTAAGGGTAGTGCCGATGCGGCCAAAGTCGTCGAAATTCATCCAGATGAAGAAGGCCTTGCCGACGATGTTCCGGTCCGGAACGAAGCCCCAGTAACGGCTGTCATTGCTGGCGTCGCGGTTGTCGCCCATCATGAAATACTGCCCTTCCGGGACCTTGCAGACGAAGCCTTCGCCCTCGGCATTGTAGGAGCAGTTTTCGCGATAGGGGAAGTCCACCACCTGCGGCGGATAGACCGCGGGCTTGCCCGGCTCGGTCATCATGGTGTGGCCGACGCCGTTGAGATGCTCCTGGTACACCATGGCGGTAATGTAGCTGAGGCCGTTGCCGACATAGCTGTAGGTGCCGGTGTTGACCGTACGCACCGGCTGGCCGTTGATGCTGAGCCGCTTGTCGCGGTATTCGACCACGTCACCCGGCACGCCGATCACGCGCTTGATGTAATCGAGGCCGGGGTCGGCCGGATAACGGAACACCATGACGTCGCCGCGCTCGGGATTGTTGAGTTGCACCACTTTCTTGTTGAGCACCGGCAGGCGGATGCCGTAGGTGTATTTGTTGACCAGGATGAAGTCGCCGATCAGCAGCGTCGGCATCATCGAGCCGGACGGGATCTTGAAAGGCTCCACCAAGAAGGAGCGCAGCGCGAACACCACCAGGATGACCGGGAAAAAGCTCTTGGCGTATTCGACCAGCAGCGGTTCGCGGGCGCCCCGGTCGCGGCCGCGCTTGAGCAGCAGCGCGTCGAGCAGCCAGATGCCGCCGGTGACGGCCAGCGCGATGAAAAGGATAAGCGCGAAATTCATATTTACTTGTCCGAGACCTGGAGGATCGCAAGAAAGGCTTCCTGCGGGATTTCGACGTTGCCGACCTGCTTCATGCGGCGTTTGCCTGCCTTCTGTTTTTCCAGCAGCTTCTTCTTGCGCGAGATGTCGCCGCCGTAGCACTTGGCGAGCACGTTCTTGCGCAAGGCCTTGATGTTCTCGCGCGCGATGATGTTGGCGCCGATCGCCGCCTGCACCGCGACGTCGAACATCTGGCGCGGGATCAGCTCGCGCATCTTGGAGGCGAGCTCGCGCCCGCGATACACGCTGGTGGCGCGATGCACGATCAGGGACAGCGCGTCGACCTTTTCGTTGTTGACCAGGATGTCGAGCTTGACCAGGTCGCCCGGCCGGTATTCCTTGAATTCGTAGTCGAGCGAGGCGTAGCCGCGGCTGGTCGACTTCAGCTTGTCGAAGAAATCCATCACCACTTCGTTCATCGGCAGGTCATAGCGCAGCATCACCTGCCGGCCGTGGTACTGCATGTCGAGCTGCATGCCACGCTTCTGGTTGCACAGGGTGATAACGTTGCCAACGAATTCTTCCGGCACGAAGATGGTCGCCGTGATGATGGGCTCACGGATTTCCTCGATCTTCGACAACTCGGGCAGCTTGGACGGGTTTTCGACGTTGATCGTGGTGCCGTCCTTCATCAGCACCTCGTACACCACCGTCGGCGCGGTGGTGATGAGGTCCATGTTGTATTCGCGCTCCAGCCGCTCCTGCACGATATCCATGTGCAAGAGGCCGAGGAAACCACAGCGGAAGCCGAAACCAAGCGCCTGCGAGACTTCGGGCTCGAACTGCAGCGCCGCGTCGTTCAGCTGCAGCTTGGTCAGCGCGTCGCGCAGCGCCTCGAAATCGTGCGACTCGATTGGGTACAGCCCGGCGAAGACCTGCGACTGCACCTTCTTGAAGCCTGGCAGCGCCTCGACCGCGGGCCGGTCGAGCAGGGTGATGGTGTCGCCCACCTGGGCCGACTTGAGTTCCTTGATGCCCGCAATCACGAAGCCGACCTCGCCTGCCGACAGACTGGGCCGATCGACCGATTTCGGTGTGAACACGCCGACGTGCTCGGTCAGGTGCTGCGCGCCGGACGCCATGAAACGGATCTTGTCCTTGGGACGCAGCACGCCGTCCACCACCCGCACCAGCATCACCACGCCGACGTAGTTGTCGAACCACGAGTCGATGATCAGCGCCTTCAGCGGCGCGTCCACATTGCCGCGCGGCGGTGGCACCTGCTTCACCACCACTTCGAGAATCTCGGCAATGCCGATCCCGGTCTTGGCCGATGCGCGCACCGCCTCGCTCGCGTCCAAGCCTACGATGTCCTCGATTTCCTCCGCCACCCGGTCCGGATCAGCCGCTGGCAGGTCGATCTTGTTCAGCACCGGGATGACCTCGACGCCGAGGTCGATCGCGGTGTAGCAGTTGGCCACCGTCTGCGCTTCCACCCCCTGCGAGGCATCCACCACCAGCAGCGCGCCCTCGCACGCGGACAGGGAACGCGACACCTCGTAGGAAAAATCAACGTGGCCGGGGGTGTCGATCAGATTCAGGCGGTAGACCTTGCCGTCCTGTGCCTTGTAGCTGAGGGCGGCGGTCTGCGCCTTGATGGTGATGCCACGCTCCTTTTCCAGGTCCATGGAATCGAGCACCTGCGCCTCCATTTCGCGGTCGGACAGACCGCCGCAAAACTGAATGAGGCGGTCGGCCAGCGTGGACTTGCCGTGGTCGATATGGGCGATGATGGAGAAATTGCGGATCAGACTCTGGGACACAGCAAAACGGGCACGTTTCCGTGCCCGGCTAGGGATGCGATAACACCCAGAATTTTAACGGATTTCAGGGCCGTCGGCGCAGCCATTCCTGAAGCGCATGCAGATTAAGCTCATGACGGCAAATCTCGGTGGCACCGTCGAACAGCAGCGGCACATCCCAACCGTAGCGCGTTTTGAGCAAGGGATCGGCATCCACATCCACGGGCGCCAGGCGGTGGCCGGTTCCCGCGATCAGCGCGCCGACTTCTGCCGCCATCTCCTCGCACAGCGGGCAGCCCGCCCTCGTGTAGAGCGTGAGTGTTGACGCCTTGGCGGCTTTAGAGCGAGGTTGTTGCCGATTTATCGGCTTTACAACCACGGCCTCCTCCTTGCGGGGACAACCTCGGCCTCCCCCATGCGGGGACCGTCACGGCCTGCCCCTTGCGGGTACAAAGTGAGCGTCTTACTCACCCGATATCTTCAGTGGAATGTAGAGCGAGCCTTCGCCGCGCCGCACCAGGAGCGCCGCGCTCTTGCCCTTGGGAACGACGGCGATCGCCTTGCGGAAGGCTTCGACCGTGGGCACCTTGCCGTTGTTCACCGCGAGGATCACGTCGCCGACGCGGATCCCCGCGCGCGCGGCGTCGCCGGTCACTTCCTCCACCAGCAGGCCATGGTCGATCCCGAGCTCGCGCCGCTGGTCGGCCGTCAGTTCGGACAGGGCCAAGCCGCCGCGCGAATAGATCTTGCCGCTCTTGCCGGCGGGCGGCTCCTCGCCCGGCAATTCGCCCAGCGTCACCGCCAGTTCCTGCGCCTTGCCGCGGCGCCACACCTGCAGCGGAATTTTCGTTCCCGGCTTGGCCATGCCGACCATGCGCGGCAGATCGCCCGAGTTTTCCACCGGCCTGCCGCCAAACATGAGGATCACATCGGCCGCCTGCAAGCCGGCCCTGGCCGCAGGGCTATCCGCCTGCACCTGTGCGATCAGCGCGCCGCGCGGGCGATCCATGCCGAAGGACTCGGCGAGATCGGCGGTCACTTCCTGCACCACCACCCCAAGCCAGCCGCGCGAGACCTTGCCGCTGCTTTTCAGCTGCTCGGCAACCTCCATCGCCACATCGATCGGAATCGCGAACGACACCCCCTGATATCCGCCGCTGCGGCTGTATATCTGCGAGTTGATGCCGACCACTTCGCCCTTCATATTGAACAGCGGCCCGCCCGAGTTGCCCGGATTGATCGGCACGTCCGTCTGGATGTAGGGCACGTAGCTTTCCGAGGGCAGCGAGCGTCCCTTGGCGGAAACGATGCCGGCGGTGACCGAATTCTCGAAGCCGAACGGCGAACCGATGGCCGCCACGGCCTCGCCCACCCGCAGCCTGGCGGGGTCGCCCAGCTTGACCGCCGGCAGGTTGTTGGCGGTGATCTTGATGACCGCAACATCGGTGCGGCTGTCGGCGCCAATGACTTTCGCACTGAACGTGCGCTTATCGATGAGCTTGACCTCGACTTCGTCGGCGCCGCGCACCACATGGGCGTTGGTCAGGATGTAGCCGTCGTTGCTGACGATGAAGCCGGAGCCGGCGCCGCGTGCGGGGATTTCCTGCATCGGCCCGTGTCCGGGGACGCCAGGCGGAAAGAAGCGGCGGAAGAACTCCTGCATGGCTTCCTCGTCAGGCACCGCGAAAGGGAAGCCCTCGGCGCCACGCTTCACCAGCCTGGTGGTACTGATGTTGACCACAGCCGGGCCGTGTGCTTCGACCAGATCGGCCACATCCTTCGCTTCTTTTGCCAACGCCGGCGCAGACAAGGTAAACACCAGTGCTGTCGCGGCCAATGCCACTCTCATCGCGGTTCTCCTTTCCTCATGTGAAACAGCTTGACGTCTTCACGCCTGAGCACGACCGGGCGCGCCGCGCGACCGCCGCGCGCGGCCAGCCAGCCCGCCACGCCTCCGAGCAGCATGCCAACCACTGCGGGGCCATCGCCGGGCTGCACGGCCTGTGCCAGCAACGCGCCCGCCAGCATCAGCCCCAAAGGCAGTCCGTAGACGCGCAATGCACTCCTGAGCACGCTGCCGCGGGCGATGCCGACCACGATGCGGTCACCCGGCGCCAGCGACAAGTCGCAGTCGACCAGAAAATGCCGGGGTTTGCGCTGGAACATCTCGGCGATGCGGCGCGACGCACAGCCCTGCCCGCCGCAAGTACCGCAGCCTGACGGCTCTACCGCCTGCACCCAGATGCCATCCGCTGCAGTTTTGACGACTTCGGCGGTTTGCTCAAGCATGGCGATGCTTACTTCCGCTTTACAGAGTTGCCTGTTTCGATCAGTGCCATGTTCGGCACTTCGCCCAGGGTGGTCACGGTGTGGCCGTCGACCTCACGCGCATAGATGCCGATCACGCCCTCGGCCGACAGGCCGCGCAGGTTTTGCACCCGGGGATCGACGCGTTCCACGAACATCGACAGCACGGAGAGTCCGTCTGAAAACACCAGATGGGTGACAGGCGCCGGCTTGCCCGGCAGTGCGCGCACAGCCTCCTGCACCCGCTCGAATCCCGGCGGCGGGGTTACGTCCCAAGCCACCTCGGCCGGTTTGTCGAGACTGGCTTGCTGGACGCGTTTGCCCGCCAGATCATTGCGAAACAACCCGGCATCGGGCGCCTTGCCAATCTGGATTTCGGAGAACACGAACATCGACACCACGACGCCGCTGTCGTTGACGACGCGCGACTTGAGCGGCAGTCCAGTTTGTTTATCCAGCCACAAATTGTAGCTGTAACGATAGCCGTCGCGCGGCTCCAGTATCACCACCTGACAGGGCCGGCCCGCCACCCGCTCGGTGCCGCCGAGCTTCGCCTCGTAATATTCGAGCAGGCCGGCCGGCTGGGCAGGCAGCAAGGCGGGGAAGAACCGGCGCAGGGCATTGCGCTCAAGCCGCACACTCTTGCCGTCCGGCAAGTGGCAATAAACATCGTTGTTGACGCGCAGGAACTTGCGCGGCGTGCCGTCCAGCACCTCGACTTTTTCCAGTTCGCCGGTAGCATCGATGCGATGCAGCACACGCAGCACTTCAACGTGTTCGCCGTGATGATACACATAGACGCCGCTGTAGTTCTGCTGCTTGGCTGCGGCAGCGGCGCTGTTGAGCCAATCGAGCGCGGCGTCGGCGCGCGCCGTGCCGGACAACAGCATCAATGCGGCAAACCCCACCGCCAGCCAGTCTTGCCGCCACACAACTCCCGCCCGCATCAACGCGGCTCCACCGCAACCGCCATCACGCGCTGGTAAGGCGAAGCCACCGCCATCGGGGCAAATTCCTGATGCGCCACCAGATAGGAAGCAAAACGTTCGTCGTCACGCGGCTCCGAAGCCAATCCGGCCTGCTGGAAGCCCGGCGCCACCGCCATCGGTGCAGTGGCAGGGGCATCAGACAGCAGCCCGGTCAGCGCAATCACGCCCCATACCGCAACCGAAGCGAACGATGCCACCGCCAGCCGCTGCGGCCACACGCTACGGCGCGGCGCCAGCACGGTAGGTTCGGCTGCCAACTGCTCCGAAAAGCGTGCCATGAAATCGTCCTGTACCGGTGCCATGCCACGCATCAGGTCGCCGACCATGTGGTATTCAGACCACTTCTGCCGCAAGACCTCATCATGTTTCATCGCCGTGATGCAGGCCTCGGTTTCGGCGCGTGCCATTTCACCGTCGAGCGCGGCGGACAGCATCAACAACCGGTCATCGGCCTGCTCTGCCTGGGGAAAGGTATCGGGTTTGCGAAGTGCTGACATGGTTACCACCTTTTATCCTGACTGGTGCCCAGCATCGGGCGTATCTTTTCGGCAATCGCCTCACGCGCACGGAATATTCGTGAACGCACGGTGCCAATCGGGCATTCCATCATCTGCGCAATGTCCTCGTAGCTCATGCCTTCGATTTCACGCAGCGTGATGGCCGTCCGCAATTCCTCGGGCAACGCATCGACGGCCTCATTCACTGCTTGGGCGATCTGCTTGGTATGAAGTTCCGCTTCCGGCGTCGCGATGTCGCGCAACAGGTCACCTTCCTCATAATTCTCGGCATCTTCCGCCTGTACATCGCTCGATACCGGCTGGCGTTTGTACGCCACCAGGTAATTCTTGGCGGTGTTGACGGCGATGCGGTACAGCCAGGTGTAAAACGCGCTTTCGCCGCGAAATCCCGGCAACGCGCGATAGGCCTTGATAAAAGCTTCCTGCGTAATATCTTCCACCTCCGCCGCGTCCCGCACCATGCGCGACAACAGCCGCCCAACCTTGCGGTGATACTTGATCACCAACAACTCGAATGCGCGCTTGTCGCCCTGCTGAGCACGTTCAACCAACACCTGATCCAATTCGCGGTCTGACATATCTCCCTGCTGCTTTATGTTTATGCTGAAAGTATACGTGACCGCAGCTTCCAGAAGATGAGAGGATGCCCCGGCCAAAAAGTTCACCCCGTCAGCTTCGATGCAGCGGGGTGATTCTGGCCAGGCCCAAGCCTGCTATCATCGCCCGATTCATGCATAGACACGACGTCCTCATCCTCGGCAGCGGCCTCGCCGCGCTGACCACCGCGCTCAGGCTTGCCGACCAGCGCCGCATCGCCATTGTCACCAAGCGTCAGATGATCGACGGCGCCAGCGACTGGGCGCAAGGCGGGATTGCGGCGGCAATCGACAACGGCGACTCGGTGGAGTCGCATGTGCGCGACACCCTGGCCGCCGGCGCCGGCCTGTGCGACGAAGCGGTCACGCGTATGGTGGCCAGCCAGGCGCCCGAGATGATCAGCTGGCTGACCGCCAACGGCGTCGCCTTCACGCCCGATCCCCAGGCGCCCAGCGGCCTGCATCTGGCGCGCGAGGGTGGCCATTCCAGGCGCCGCGTGGTGCATGCGGCCGATGCTACCGGCCACGCGGTGCAGACCAGCCTGCTCGACCGCGTGCGCGCCCATCCCAATATCGAGACCTTCGAGCAGCACGTCGCCATCGACCTCATCACCGGCAAGCGTGCTGGCGGCGAGGAGCGGCAGATCCACGGCGCCTATGCGCTGAACAAGGACAGCGGCGAAGTCGAGACTTTCGCCGCAGGCCACACCGTGCTGGCCACCGGCGGCGCCGGCAAGGTCTATCTCTATACGTCCAACCCCGACACGGCGACCGGCGACGGCATTGCCATGGCGTGGCGCGCCGGCTGCCGGGTGGCCAACCTGGAATTCGTGCAGTTTCACCCGACCTGCCTGTACCACCCGCACGCCAAGTCCTTCCTCATCAGCGAGGCGGTGCGCGGCGAGGGCGGACGGCTGCTGCTGCCCGACGGCAGCCGCTTCATGCAGTTTCACGACGAACGCGCCGAACTCGCCCCGCGCGACGTGGTGGCACGCGCGATCGACTTCGAGATGAAAAAACGTGGCATCGACTGCGTCTATCTCGACATCAGCCACATGCCGGCCGATTTCGTGCGCGAGCATTTTCCGACCATCCACCGCCGCTGCCTGGAGTTTGGCATCGACATCACGCGTCAGCCGATCCCGGTGGTGCCGGCCGCGCACTATACCTGCGGCGGCGTGGTCACCGACATGGACGCGCGCACCGACCTGTGCAACCTGCATGCGGTCGGCGAAGTCACGTTCACCGGCCTGCACGGCGCCAACCGGCTGGCGTCGAACTCGCTGCTCGAATGCCTGGTGTTCGGTCATGCCGCCGCGCGCGACATCCTTGCCACCCCGCCCGCCCCGGCGCTCGACCTGCCGCCGTGGGACGCCTCGCGCGTCACCGATCCCGACGAGGAAGTGGTGATCTCGCACAACTGGGACGAGCTGCGCCGCTTCATGTGGGACTATGTCGGCATCGTGCGCACCAACAAACGGCTGACGCGCGCGTCGCACCGCATCCGCCTGCTGCGCGACGAAATCGACGAGTTCTACCGCAACTTCCGCGTCAGCAACGACCTGATCGAGCTGCGCAACCTGGTGCAAAGCGCCGACCTCATCATCCGCTCGGCCCAGTTGCGGCAGGAAAGCCGCGGCCTGCACTACAGCCGCGACTACCCGGAGACACTGCCGATCGCCGGCAACACGGTGCTCAACCCGCGTCCCGGGACGCTGTGTCCGAGCGTATGCGGCGTGTCCAGCGAAGCGACACCCTGAGGCGGCGCAGGTCTTCGGCAGCCGCGCTGTCGGGCAGCAGCGTCAGGGTCCGCACCGATTCGTCTGCCACCCGGAAGCGCAACACGATCAAGGCGGTCGAAACAAAACTGTCGCCCAATATTTCGGCTTCGCGCCATTCAGCCGCGTCGTCCAGGCATTGCAAGCGGCCGTCTGCCGTAATACGCAGGCTGGCCGGCGGGCGCGCCCGCTGCCAACCCCACACGCCCAGGCCCGTTACCGTCATGCCCAGCAGCAGCTGCAGACTGCCCGGCAGCGCCGCAAGATAGAGGGCGGCCAGCGCCAGCAGCAGCATACCCGCCAGCAACAGCCCCAGTCGGTGTGAGGGCTTGAGCTCAATCTCGCGCATCAGCGTGTACACTTTTGGCCTTCATTCCATTCCCCTTAACTGGAACGCATCGTGATCGATTCCTGGAAAACCTTTCTGCAATCCCAAGGCGCAGCAATCGAAGCCGACAGCGTGCTGCATTATGGCGACCCCGCCGCCGAACGCGCGGCCGCCACGGACGGCACCATTGTGGCGGATCTGTCGCAACTCGGCATCATCGCGCTGCGCGGCGAGGACACCGCCGCTTTCCTGCAGGGCCAGCTCAGCAACGACGTGCGCGCGCTGCACGCCGACAGCGCGCAGTGGAGCGGCTATTGCAACCCCAAGGGGCGCCTGCTCGGCAATTTCCTGGCGTGGCGGCAGGGCGAGGATTATTGCCTGCAGCTTTCGGGCGACATTCTTGCCGGCGTGTTGAAGCGACTGTCCATGTTCATCCTGCGCGCCAAGGTGCAGGCGCGCGATGCCAGCGATGAAAACGTGCGGCTGGTCGTCGCCGGCAGGCAGGCGCTGGCGGCGGTGAGCGCCGCGATGGGCGCCGTGCCGGAAGCTGCGATGCGCTCGGTCGCCGGCGAGGCCGGCCAGGTGATCCGCCTGGGCGACGACAAGTTCGTGCTGTCGATCGCGCCCGGGCGTGCCGCCGCCGTGTGGCAGACATTGCGCCAGTCGGCCACCCCGGTCGGGGCGCCCGTATGGGACTGGCTGCGGCTCAACGCCGGCATTCCGATGATCGTCGCCGCCACCCAGGAACTGTTCGTGCCGCAGATGGTCAACCTCGAAGTCATCGGCGGGGTCAGCTTTCAGAAGGGCTGCTACCCGGGCCAGGAAATCGTCGCGCGCAGCCAGTATCTGGGCAAGCTCAAGCGCCGCATGTTTTTGGCGCATGTGGACGCCGAAGCCGCGCCGGGCGACCCCTTATACAGTGCCGACATGGGCGGCCAGGCCACCGGAACCGTGGTCAACGCGGCGCCGGCGCCGGCCGGCGGCTTCGATGTGCTGGCCGTCTCCCAGGTCGAAAGTGCAAATACGCAGACCCTGCATCTAAAAGCCGCCGGCGGCGCGGCCTTGACCCTGAAGCCCCTGCCCTATGCGCTGCCCGAGTAGGTGAAGAGCGCCTACGTCTATTACCGCATCGACCCTGCGCAGGCCGGCCTCGCTGCTACTGGGGTCGACAAGCTGCTAAGCACGCTGGCCCCGCATTGCAGCCAGCCGCCGCGGCGCTTGAACCGTTGTGACGATGCGGCGACATGGATGGAAGCGTACGAAGGGATTGCCGACTTTACGGCGTTTGCCGCAGCGTTGACCTCGGCTGTTCAGACGGTCGACTGCGCCGCATTCACCCAGAGCGAGCGTCATCTTGAATGTTTTTTCCGGACGGATCGCTGAACCGGGTTCGCGTGGCCCTTGATCGAACGGGAACCATGGGCTCGGCACCCGCGACGCGTCGTTCGGCCGCCCGTCAGGCGACTTCTTCTACCGGCACCCGCGCCGCCAGGGCGCACAGCAGTTCATAGCTGGTGGTGCCGGCGGCCGCGGCCACCGCATCCACCGGCAGACCCTCCCCCCACAGCACCACCGGAGTGCCGACGCCGGCACTAGCGCACTCGCTCAAGTCGACACACAACATGTCCATCGACACCCGTCCCAGGGTGCGACTGGCGCGGCCGCTGACCAGCACCGGGGTGCCGGTCAGCGCATGGCGCGGATAGCCGTCCGCATAACCGCACGCCACCACCCCCACCCGCATCGCCCGTTCTGCGCGAAACAGCTGGCCGTAGCCCACCCCTTCGCCCGCTTGCAGGGTCTGCACGCTGATGACCTCCGACTGCAGGGTCATCGCCGGGCGCAGTCCCAGTTCGGCTGCAGACACGTCGGCAAACGGCGATGCGCCATACAGCATCAGTCCCGGTCGCACCCACGCGCCGAGGGTATCCGGGTAGCGCAACAGCGCCGCCGAGTTGGCGCTGCTCCAGGGCAGGCTGTGTCCGGCCACTTGGCGCAGAAACGGCTGCAACTGCCAGTCGATCCCCACGGCCTCGTCGGCCTGGGCAAAGTGGGTCATCAGAGTAATGCCGGCCACTCCGGGCAGGCTTTGCGTTCGCGCGACGATGGCGGCGTGGTCGGCGAGCGGAAGCCCCAGCCGGTGCATGCCGCTGTCGAACTTGAGGAAGACCTGAATGGGGCGTGCAGGCGGCCGCTGCTGCAGCCAGTCGAGATGCACGGGATGATGCAGCACCGGCCACAGATCCAGTTCGGCGCAGGTGGCGATCTCGTCCGCACTGAAAACTCCTTCCAGCAACAGGATCGGCTTCTCAACCCCCATCAGGCGCAGGTTTGCGGCCTCTTCCAGCGTCAGCACGGCAAAGCCGTCCGCTGCCACCAAGGCGCGCAGCGCGCGTGACAGGCCGTGGCCGTAGGCGTTGGCCTTGACCACCGCAAACACGCACGCCGTCCCCGCGTGACGGCGCGCAACGCGCAGGTTGTGCGCCATCGCATCAATGGAAATGCACGCTTTGATTGGGCGCATCTGGATTAGTAGGAGCCTGGCTGCGCCAGTGTTTCGAAGCGCGTGTATTCGCCGACGAAAGCCAGCCGCACCGTGCCGATGGGGCCGTTACGCTGCTTGCTGATGATGATTTCTGCGGTGCCCTTGTCCTGGGTGTCGGGGTTGTAGACCTCGTCGCGATAGATGAACAGGATGACGTCGGCATCCTGTTCGATGGCGCCCGATTCGCGCAGGTCGGACATTACCGGCCGCTTGTTGGGGCGCTGCTCGAGGCTGCGGTTCAGCTGCGACAGCGCGACCACCGGAACGTGCAGTTCTTTCGCCAGGCCTTTGAGGGCGCGCGAGATTTCCGAGATTTCGGTGGCGCGGTTTTCGCCCGAGCTGCTGGCAGACATCAGCTGGATGTAGTCGATGATGATCAGGCCGAGCTTGCCGCACTGGCGCTGCAGGCGCCGGGCGCGGGCGCGCAGTTCCAGCACATTGAGCCCCGGTGTTTCGTCGATGAAGATGGGGGCGTCGTTGAGCTTGCCGAGCGCGTAGGTGAGGCGCTGCCAGTCGTCCTCGCCCAGCTTGCCGGTACGCAGGCGATGCTGGTCGAGCTTGCCGACCGAGCCGATCATCCGCATCACCAGCTGCTGACCGCCCATTTCCATGGAAAACACCGCCACCGGCAAGCCGGTATCGAGCGCGACGTTCTCGCCGATGTTGATCGAGAATGCGGTCTTGCCCATCGACGGGCGCCCGGCGACGATGATCAGATCGCCCGGCTGAAAACCCGAGGTCTTCTGGTCGAGATCGTGAAATCCGGTGGGCACGCCGGTGATGCCGGAATCGTTGTCGCGGTGATACAGCTCGTCGATGCGCTCGACCACTTCTTTCAAAAGCGGCTTGATTTCAGTGAATCCCGCCTGGCCACGGCTGCCCGACTCGGCAATCTCGAACACCTTTGCCTCGGCCTCGTCGAGCAACTGCGAGGCACTGCGCCCGGCCGGGGCATACGCGGTGTCGGCAATCCCGGTCGCCACCTCGGCCAGGCGGCGCATCACCGAACGCTCGCGCACGATTTCGGCATAGCGGCGGATGTTAGCGGCCGACGGCGTATTGCTCGCCAGCGCGACAATGTAGGCAAGCCCGCCCACGCTCTCGAGCTGACCCAACGACTGCAGCGCCTCGGTCACCGTCACCGCGTCCGCCGGGCGGTTTTCCGCAATCTGCCGCACGATCGCGCGCAGGATCTGGCGATGATCCTGGCGGTAGAAATCGCTTTCCGACACCACATCGCCAATACGATCCCATGCGCCGTTGTCGAGCAGCAGGCCGCCCAACACTGCCTGCTCGGCTTCCAGAGAATGCGGCGGCAGGCGCATTTGCGCCAGCTGGGGGTCGGAATTCGGAGTAAACGAGTGGATAGCGGCCATGGCCGGATTCTAGTCTTCCGCCCCCCCCACACAAAGGGATAAGGCTGTGGATAAAGCATGTACAGCCGGGAATACCCTGAGGGCACGCGTAAAAAAAAGGGAGCCGAAGCCCCCCCTTTTTCGACCTGCCAGGCAGCGTTACTTTTGGCCGGCCACCACCACCGTGATGTTGGCGGTAATGTCGGCGTGCAGCGCCAGCACCACCGGGTATTCGCCGAGGGTCTTAAACGGACCTTCGGGCAAACGGATCTCCGACTTGGCCACTTCATGGCCTTGCGCTTTCAGCGCATCGGAAATATCGGCGTTGGTGATGGAACCGAACAGGCGGCCATCGACGCCGGCTTTCTGGCTGATGGTCACGCTCGTGCCTTCGAGCTTTTCGGCACGACGCTGGGCATCGGCCAGTTTTTCGGTGGCAACGCGCTCCAATTCGGCCTTCTGTACGGCGAATGCTTCCATATTGGCTTGCGTGGCGCGACGCGCACGGCCGGTCGGAATCAAATAGTTGCGGGCGTAACCGTCTTTTACTTTGACCACGTCACCCAGGTCGCCCAGTTTGCCGACTTTGTCGATCAGAATCACTTGCATGGTCATCTCCTCAATGCAGGTCGGTGTAAGGCATCAGCGCCAGGAAGCGCGCACGCTTGATCGCGGTGCCCAGCTGACGCTGGTAGTGCGCCTTGGTGCCCGTGATGCGCGCCGGGATGATGCGGCCATTTTCGGCGATGAATTCCTTCAGCACGTCGATGTCCTTGTAATCGATCTCAACCACTTTCTCGGCGGTGAAGCGGCAGAATTTGCGACGCTTGAAGAGACCACGATTGCCGCTGTCGCGGCCGCCTTTTTTGGCGAACTTGCCGCCGGTTTTACCACCCATGGGACGTGCCATGATTCATTCCTTTTCGATTCGATTCAATATCAAGATCAGCTGACGGCTTTTCACGCTGCGCCGGTTCAACGCGCCTTCCAGTTTCACCTGCGTTCCAGTATTCAGCTGCGCCAACTGACTGGCAAGCATTCCGCTCGCCTGCACCGTCAACTCGCATTCCACCTGCCGGACTTGCGTGGCCACTGTCTGACTGCTGCGGTGCAGAACCACCGCTTCGGCAATCGGCACACCCGCCGGACTGTAACGCAAAGGATCGACCTGGATGAGCGCTCCGCTGATGACCAGCCTATTCACTCATTCAGACCACGCACTCAGGCAGCGGCTGGCTGTTCGGCTGCCACGTCTGGATTGGCAGTTTCAGCCTTGGCGATTTCTGCCTTGGCGCTGTCCAGGATGTCGCGCGACTTTTCTTCCTTCATCATCGGCGAAGCCGTGGTCACGGCGGCGGCGTGCTTGATGGTCAGATGGCGCAGTACGGCATCGTTGAACTTGAAGCCATGTTCGAGTTCGTCCAGCGTTTCCTGGTCGCACTCGATGTTCATCAGCACGTAGTGGGCCTTGTGGACTTTCTGGATCGGGTAGGCCATCTGGCGGCGGCCCCAGTCTTCCAGGCGGTGGACGCTGCCGCCGCGTGTAGTGATGTTGCTGCGATAGCGTTCGATCATGGCGGGCACCTGCTCGCTCTGATCGGGATGGACAATAAATACGATTTCGTAATGCCGCATCGAGTTTCCTTTCGGTTCAGCCCCCCGCTGCGGTGCGGTGGAGCAAGGTTAAGTAGCCTTGGGCAATGACATAGCCAAGGTCAAAAAACAATCCCCGGCAAACCGGGGACTGCGAATAATACGCTTTTTTCCTGATGAATCAAGCCTATCGTCGCGCCCGACTGCCGTTCACATCACGCAGTCGACGTAATACATGGCCTTGCCGTCGACCATATCCTCGACCAACCCATGCACGTCGGTCTCGAAGCCGGGGAATTTCACGTTGAAATCGCGGGTGAACTGCAGGTAGCGCACGATGGTGCTGTTAAAGCGCTCGCCCGGGATCAGCAAGGGAATACCCGGCGGATAAGGCGTCACCAGCATGGCGGTGATGCGGCCTTCGAGCTGGTCGATCTCGACCCGCTCGATCTCGCGGTGCGCCATTTTGGCAAAGGCATCGGCCGGCTTCATCGCCGGCGCCATTTCCGACAGGTACATCTCGGTGGTCAGGCGCGCCACGTCGTTGGCCTTGTAAATGGTGTGGATCTGGTCGCACAGGTCTTTCAGCCCGGTTTTCTCGTAGCGCGAGTGCTTTTCAATGAATTCGGGCAGCACGCGCCACAGCGGCTGGTTCTCGTCGTAGTCGGCCTTGAACTGCTGCAGCGCGGTCACCAGCGTATTCCAGCGGCCCTTGGTGATGCCGATGGTGAACATGATGAAGAAGGAATACAGCCCGGTTTTCTCGACGATGACGCCGTGCTCGGCCAGGTATTTGGTGACGATCGCCGCCGGGATGCCCCAGTCGGCAAACGCGCCATCCATGTCCAGGCCGGGCGTGATGACGGTGGCCTTGATCGGGTCGAGCAGGTTGAAGCCGGGCGCGATATTGCCGAACTCGTGCCAGCGCTCGCCGGCCTTCAACATCCAGTCCTCGCGATCACCCACGCCTTCGTCGGCCAGCTTCTGAGGCCCCCACACCTTGAACCACCAGGAATCGCCGAATTCCGCGTCGACCTTGCGCATGGCACGGCGGAAATCGAGCGCTTCCTTGATCGACTCCTCGACCAGCGCAGGGCCGCCTGGCGGTTCCATCATCGCCGCCGCCACGTCGCACGAGGCGATGATGGCGTACTGCGGCGAGGTCGAGGTGTGCATCAGGTAGGCTTCGTTGAAGCGGGTGAAGTCGAGCTTGCGCGTCTCCGAGTCCTGCACCAGGATCTGCGAGGCCTGGGAGAGGCCTGCCAGCAGTTTGTGCGTCGACTGGGTGGCGAACACCAGCGCATCCTTCGCCCGTGGGCGGTCCTTGCCGATGGCGTGCATGCCACGATAGAAGTCGTGGAAGGTCGCATGCGGCAGCCAGGCCTCGTCGAAATGCAGGGTGTCGATGTAGTCGCCCAGCAACTCCTTGATCATGTCAACGTTGTAGAGGATGCCGTCGTACGTCGACTGGGTGATGGTTAGGATGCGCGGCTTGCGCTTCACATCCTTGGCGAACGGATGCGCGGCGATTTTCTTCTGGATGTTCTCGGGGCGGAACTCATCCAGCGGAATCGGCCCGATGATGCCGTAATGGTTGCGCGTCGGTGTCAGGAAGATCGGGATCGCACCGCACATGATAATCGCGTGCAGGATGGACTTGTGGCAATTGCGGTCGACCACCACGATATCGCCCGGCGCGACGGTCGCGTGCCACACCATTTTGTTCGACGACGAGGTGCCGTTGGTGACGAAGAACAGGTGATCGCAGTTAAAAATGCGCGCCGCATTGCGCTCCGAAGCCCCCACCGGACCGGTATGATCGAGCAGTTGCCCAAGTTCGTCCACTGCGTTGCAGACGTCGGCACGCAGCAGGTTCTCGCCGAAAAACTGGTGGAACATCTGGCCGATCGGCGACTTCAGGAACGCGACGCCGCCGGAGTGGCCGGGGCAGTGCCAGGAATACGAGCCGTCCGCCGCGTAATGGGTGAGCGCACGAAAAAAAGGCGGCACCAACGATTCGAGATAGGCACGCGCTTCTCGCCCGATATATCGGGCGAGAAACTCCGGCGTGTCTTCCAGCATGTGGATGAAGCCGTTCAGCTCACGCAGGATATCGTTCGGAATATGGCGCGCGGTACGGGTTTCGCCATGCAGGAAAATCGGGATTTCGGCATTGCGGAAGCGCACTTCCTCGACGAAGCTGCGCAGCTTCTGCAGCGCCTTGCTTGTATCCTCGTCGCTGCCGGCGAGTTCCTCATCGTCAATCGACAGCACAAACGCCGAAGCGCGCGCCTGCTGCTGGGCGAACGAGGTCAGGTCGCCATAATTGGTGACGCCGAGCACTTCTATGCCTTCCTTCTCGATGGCGTCGGCAAGTGTGCGGATGCCGAGCCCCGAGGCGTTTTCGGAGCGAAAATCTTCGTCAATGATGACAACGGGAAAGCGGAAGCGCATGGCCTGCTCCAAAGGGAAGCCTTGACCCGGATGCCATCAATTCGCATGCACTTGACCGGTATTTTGTTCAAAAAGGAACAAAATCCTCGGCAATCATCACGCGAATTGATGAGACATCCGGGCTAGAGGTGGACGGATTCAAAGAAGCGGATTATACGAATCCCGCGTGTCTCGCGGGATTAAGTTTTAGGTAGCGTCACGCCGACCTGGCCCTGATATTTGCCACCGCGATCGCGGTACGACACCTCGCACACCTCGTCGGATTCGAGGAAGAGCATTTGCGCCACGCCCTCGTTGGCGTAAATGCGTGCGGGCAGCGGGGTCGTGTTGGAAAACTCCAGCGTCACGTGGCCTTCCCACTCGGGCTCCAGCGGCGTCACGTTGACGATGATGCCGCAGCGCGCATACGTGCTTTTGCCCAGGCAAATCGTCAGCACGCTGCGCGGAATGCGGAAATATTCCACCGTACGCGCGAGTGCAAACGAGTTGGGCGGAATGATGCAGGAATCGCCCCCGACCTCGACGAAGGAGTTCGGATCGAACGCCTTGGGGTCGACGATCGTGGTGTTGATATTGGTGAACAGTTTGAACTCGCTGGCGCAGCGCACGTCGTAGCCGTAGCTTGACGTGCCATACGACACGATGGGGCGGCCACCGGCCTGCTTGATCTGCCCCGGTTCGAACGGTTCGATCATGCCATGCTCCGCCGCCATGCGACGGATCCATTTGTCGGATTTGATAGACATGTTTAGGCTCGGCCAGGCGGCAGGAGGTGGCAGGCGGCAGGATGCGCGACCAGTGGCCGCTCGTTCCCTGACCCCTGACCCCTGGCCCCTGAATCCTCCATCAGGTGTTGGAAATGACGATGTTGGGGAACTTGGCGGAGTGATCCACTGCGGTTTCGCCAATCTTCACCGCTACGCGGCGCGCGATCTGCTTGTAAATTTCGGTCACCCGGCTGTCCGGGTCGGCTACCACCGATGGCTTGCCGGAATCGGTGTCGGCGCGAATGCTGCCCTCAAGTGGCAGCGAACCGAGAAATTCCACGCTGTAATCCTTGCACATGCGCTCGCCGCCGCCTTCGCCGAAGATGCGCTCTTCGTGGCCGCAGTTCGAGCAAATGTGCAGGCTCATGTTTTCAACCACGCCGAGGATAGGGATGCCGACCTTCTCGAACATCTTCAGGCCCTTGCGCGCGTCGATCAGCGCAATGTCCTGCGGGGTGGTGACGATCACCGCGCCGGTCACCGGCACGCGCTGCGCCAGCGTCAACTGGATATCGCCGGTGCCGGGCGGCAGGTCGACCACCAGGTAGTCAAGCTCGCTCCAGTTGGTGTTGTTCAGCAACTGTTCCAGCGCCTGGGTCACCATCGGGCCGCGCCATACCATGGGGGTTTCGACGTCAATCAAAAAACCGATCGACATCGCCTGGATGCCATGGCCGATCAGCGGTTCGAGGTTCTTGCCGTCGGTGGATTCGGGCTTGTCAGTAATCCCGAGCATGGTCGGTTGCGACGGCCCGTAGATGTCGGCGTCGAGCATGCCGACGCGCGCACCCTCGACGGCCAGTGCCAGCGCCAGATTGACGGCGGTGGTGGACTTGCCGACGCCGCCCTTGCCGGACGCCACGGCGATGATGTTTTTCACGTTGGGGATCAACTTGACGCCGCGCTGCACGCCGTGCGAAACGATCTTGAAGCTCACATTTGCGATAGCGCTGGTCACGCCATCGATGGCGCCAAGCCTATCTTCGATCTGCTTTTTGATGAGGGCCAACTGACTCTGTGCCGGGTAGCTCAGCAAGATGTCGACCGATACAGCGCCGCCGTCGATCTTGATGTTGCGGGCGGATTTGGTCGAGACATAATCCTTGTGGGTGTTGGGATCAGTCAACTCTTTCAGTGCTGTCTGCACCTGAAGTTCAGAAACGGCCATGTTTGCTCCAGCGGGTTAATTAGCAATCGCTCATTTTAACGAATTCCACCGCTTTGGGTGAACGAAAACGCAGAAAGGACGTGGGTTCCCTTGCCACCCGAAGGGCTATCCAAGGCGCTCTGGAGGCGTCGGATAGCGGATCGGCGACGTCCCCGGGCGACATCGGAAACGCGCTTAATGGGGTTCAGCGTAATGCGCCACCAACACCGCCTCGGGCACCCGCAGCCGGATCGCCGCGACCACCTCGCTGATCGCTCCCTGCCGCGGACGCAACGACACCCACAGCAGGTTCAATTTCAGGTTGAGGTCGGCAAACACCACGTCAGGATGCAGCGCAAGCACGGCCTGGATCTCGCGCGAAGTGCGCTCGATCTCGGCGGGCGGCCGGCTGCGCAGGCGAGGAATCAGCATCATGAAATCGGTCAGCCGCTGTCCGGCGCTGTCGCGCGTGGGGGCGATCTGCCACAGGGGCAAACCCGGCATGGGCTCGATGGCAGTCGTCGGCATGGTTGAAGCATAGATCCGTATCTTCATCGCGCCTCCGCTGCACGGCGTTCAGGGCTTCAACTGCAGATCCTGCGCCGCTCCGCGCCGGTCGCATGGAGGCCGCACGCGTTGCCGTAAACAACGGACGTCCTTGTGCAGATAACGCTCGAGCTCCTCGAGCGCGCGGCGATAGACCTCGCGTTTGAAGTCGACCACCACATCCATCGGCACCCAGTACTCGTTCCAGCGCCAGGCGTCGAATTCGGGATGACTGCTGGCGCGCAGCGAGACGTCGCAATCGCGCCCGGTCAGCCGCAGAAGAAACCAGATCTGCTTCTGGCCGCGATAGAGACCGCGATTGTCGCGCCGCGTCCAGTGGGCTGGCACGTCGTAACGCAGCCATTCGCGCGTACGCCCGAGGATGCGCACATGCGCGGCCTGCAAGCCCACTTCTTCTTCCAGTTCCCGGAACATGGCCTGTTCCGGCGTTTCCCCTGCATTGATGCCGCCCTGGGGAAACTGCCAGGCGTGCTGGTTGACGCGCTTGCCCCAGAAAACCTGGTTCTGCGCATTGCACACGATAATGCCTACGTTCGGGCGGTACCCCTCTCGGTCGATCATGGCCGCCACCATCTAAAAATATTCGATTACGCGCATTCTTTCACACCCACCGGAAAATGCAAACCCAGCCCGTCCGGAAAGCAATCGTTATTCATTGTTTTAATTGATATTTCTGGCGGACGCCCACACTTCGAAATTGAAGGCGTAGCGGTAATGGCGGCGGCGCTATTCCAGCAGGGGCGCGGCGTTCGCCGCCCACTGAAAGTCGCGCGCGAAGCCGCGCAAGTCGAGACCGTAGCGTTTGGACAGGTCCTCCAGCCGCGGCCGGGCCGCATCAAGCCTTGCCGCCGCGCCCGGCTCGGTGAAGCCGAACACGATCACGTTGGTTTTGTCCTGCACCGAGATCCAGCCGACTTCGCCATCGAACGCCCGCGTCAGTCGTGCGAAATACTCGGCGAATTCGCTGTCGCGTCCCCATAAATTGACTGCCAGCACGCCACCGGGCTTGAGCGCACGCCGGCAGGCCGCATAAAACGTCTGGGTCGCCAGCGCCTCCACCTGATTGCCTGCATCGAAGCCGTCGAGCAGGATGACGTCGGCGCTACCGGGATGCTGGCGCGCATACAGCGCGCCGTCGGCCTCGATCACGCTGAGCGTCTCGTCGTCGGGCGGCAGCTCGAAATGCGCGCGCGCGGCCGCAATCACCCGCGGATCGATCTCCACCGCGGTGATGCGCGTCTGCGGCCGCTGCCTGCGGATGAACTTGGCGAGCGAGCCGCCGCCGAGGCCGATCATCAGGACCTCCTGCGGCATCGGATTGAACATCAGAAAACCCATCATCGCGCGGGTGTAGGCAAGCTCCAGATCCCACGGCCGGCTCACCCGCATCGCGCTCTGGATCGCGCGGCTGCCCAGATGCAGCGTGCGCAGGCCGCGCTCCTCGGTCACTTCCAACCCGTCGTCCGTTGCCCGGCGTTTACCAAATTTCAGGCGCATTGCCGTTTCACTCCAAAATCGAGCGCGAAAGATTACACCTCCGCACGCTAAAATGCCGTTTTTGGTCCCGACTCCCCCCACCATGCGCGCCACCCGGTTTTTCATTTCCACCACCAAGGAAGCCCCGTCCGAAGCCGAACTCGTCAGCCACAATCTGATGCTGCGCGCCGGCCTCATCAAGCGCCTGGGCTCGGGGCTGTACACCTGGATGCCGCTGGGGCTGCGCGTGCTGCGCCGGGTGGAAGCCATCGTGCGCGAGGAAATGAACCGCGCCGGCGCGATCGAGCTCCTGATGCCGGCGGTGCAGCCGGCCGAACTGTGGGAGGAAACCGGGCGCTGGGCGGTGTTCGGCCCGCAGATGCTGAAGATCAAGGACCGCCACCAGCGCGACTTCTGCTTCGGCCCCACCCACGAGGAAGTCATCACCGACGTGGCGCGCCGCGAGATCAAGAGCTATCGGCAATTGCCGGTCAATTTCTACCAGATCCAGATGAAGTTCCGCGACGAGATCCGGCCGCGCTTCGGCGTCATGCGCGCGCGCGAGTTCCTGATGAAGGACGCCTACTCCTTCCACGCCGGCAAGGACAGCCTCGCAGCCACCTACCAGACCATGTACGACGCCTATGGGCGGATTTTCAGCCGGCTGGGGCTGACGTTCCGCGCCGTGGCCGCCGACACCGGCGCCATCGGCGGCTCCGCCTCGCACGAATTCCACGTGCTGGCCGACTCCGGCGAAGACCTGATCGCCTACTGTCCGGATTCCGACTACGCCGCCAACGTCGAACTGGCCGAGGCGCTTGCGCCCACGACGCCGCGCGCCGCGCCGCAGGAAGCGCTGCGCGAGGTGAATACGCCGAAACAGACCACCTGCGAGGACGTTGCCGCCCTGCTCGACATCCCGCTGGCCCGCACCGTCAAGCTCATCGCCGGAATAAGTAACGACAGCGCGGGCGAGCAGATGGTCGTCCTGCTGCTGCGCGGCGATCACATGCTGAATGAAGTCAAGCTCGGCAAGCTCCCCGGTATGGCGGACTTCCGGCTGGCGAACGAGGCCGAAATCCGCGCGGCCTTCGATTGCCCGCCCGGCTTCTTGGGGCCGGTCGGGATCGACCGCGCCAAAATCAAGGTCATTGCCGACCGCACGGTCGCTGCGATGAACGATTTCGTCTGCGGTGCCAACAAGCCGAAATATCACCTGGCCGGGGTCAATTTCGCGCGTGACCTACCGGAACCCGACTTTGTAGCCGATATAAGGAATGTGACCTCCGGCGACCCCAGTCCCGACGGCCAGGGCACGCTGCAGCTGTGCCGCGGCATCGAGGTCGGCCACGTATTCCAGCTCGGCAGCAAGTATTCGCAAGCAATGAACGCCACGTATCTGGACGAAGCCGGTCAGTCGCTGGCAATGGAAATGGGCTGCTACGGCATCGGCGTGTCGCGTATCGTGGCTTCGGCCATCGAGCAGAACCACGACGACCACGGCATCATCTGGCCGGAAACCATGGCACCTTTCTTGCTCGTGGTTGTGGCCATCGGCTACGGCAAGAGCGAGGCGGTTAGACACGCCGCCGATACGTTGTATGCTGAACTGATTGCGGCCGGCTTCGACGTGCTTCTGGACGACCGCGACGAGCGCCCCGGCGTGATGTTTGCCGACGCCGAACTGGTCGGCATTCCGCACCGCGTCACGGTGGGCGAGCGCGGCCTCGCGGACGGCGTGATCGAGTACCAGCCGCGCCGCGCCGCAACGGGTCAAAGCGGCGAAGCGCAAAAAATCGCGCTGGCCGGCGCAACGGTGTTTTTGAAGGAATTGTTGGGAGGCTGACATGAATAAGACGACGCACACCGGACTGCTGATCGCCGCCCTGCTGCTTGCCCTGCCCGCGCAGGCGGGCGGGCAGCGCGAGGAAGCGATGTCGGCCAATGTGCGTTCGTCCCTGCAGCGCGGACTGGCCGATACCGCCGTCAGCCGCACCGCGTTTCGCCAGATCGCGGATGAGGCGGCCTGGCTGAAGGAAATGTCGCGTCGTCTTGCCAAGCGCATACCGGACGAAGCCGAACGGCTGGAATTCCTCACCACCCTGCACTGGGAAGCCTCGCGCGCCGGGGTCGACCCACAACTGATGCTGGGGCTGATCCAGGTCGAAAGCGGCTTCCGCAAATATGCGGTATCTCCGGTGGGCGCGCGCGGCTACACACAGGTGATGCCGTTTTGGGTCAAGGCCATCGGCAATCCCGACCACAACCTGTTCCAGCTGCGCACCAATCTGCGTTACGGCGCGCTGATCCTGCGCCACTACATCGACATCGAACGCGGCGATTTATTCCGCGCGCTGGGCCGCTACAACGGCAGCCTGGGGCGCCCGGAATACCCCAATCTCGTCGTCGGTGCCTGGAAGCGCCACTGGGATTACGTGCCCCACACCCAATCGGCCGACACGTCCACTGCATCGCGCAGCTGAAGCTTTTCCCCAGCCTGACCGGGTGGCCGCAGGGTAGCGTGCCGGCATTCACGCCGGGTTCATGCGCCCCGCCTCGACCCGGCAACGACACTCTTCCGAGCCCTTTGCAGCGTCACATGATGAAAGTTCGACCATCCGTCGTCCACTCGTCATTCCCGTAGACATTTCCCCCTGTCTCAAGCCCCTCCCCTTACCCGCAGGGCACGTCGTTCAAGGTTTTATGCCCTAGCCAGCGAGCTGGCACAGGCTATGCAGGATGTGTGGCGCAGGCACTCGCCTGTTCGATAACAACGGAGACAACCATGGACATGACAATGCAACTGTCCCGCACGGTTAAGGGACAGGAAGAAATCTTCAACCTGGGCCACACCTTGCGGCCCAGGCATCGACAAATCCTGTTCAGTGTCGGAAACGGCATTTCGTTTCGCGAACTGCGCAGCAAACTGCCCAACTGCGTCGACCTGGAAACGATGGTGAACGACCTGCTGCAAAGCGGATTCATCCAGTCGTTGCGCGACATGGCAACCGAGCACATCGCCGCTGCCGCCGCACCGGCGCAATCCCCAACCTGCCTGGAAGCGGGGCGCAGCTACGTACTGGAATTCATGGCCGCGCTGGTGGGAACCAAGTCCCCGGCCTATCGGCAGATGAGCGAAGTGCAGGATTTGGCCGGATTCAATGCCGTCCTGCCGGTGTGCCGCAGGATAATCGCCGCAGTGGCATCCCCGCATCAGGCGGCGGAGATGGAAGCCGAAGCGGTCAAACGCCTGGCGGGCTGACACTTCGGCGCGGGGTTGTGCCCCAATGCTTGACGCGCCCCTTCATTCAGTAAAAACAGCCGGGCCGATCAGGGCTGACCCGAATCCAGGACAACCAGCGGCTTCGGCTGACAGTCCGCCGTTACCACGGTGCCCGGCCCGCCCGGCACCGAACGGACAACACCGTTGAACGGCGCCTTGAGTTCGGCGTCGGCGAGGTTCTTCTGCGCAATCACGCGACGTGCACTGGCGCCCGACAGGGCGGCTTTCGCGCGTGTGTGGCGCAGCGTGGCCGCTTCGAGTTCACTGGTCGACGACACGGTGCGGTTGAACAATTCCTCCGCCCGCTCCAGATCGCGTCCGGCATCCTCCTGGTCGGCATCCGCTCGCGCCTGCTCCGCCGTCGCCTCGTCGAGTCGGGCCTGCAGCACGGTCTTGTCGAGACGCAGCAGCACCGCACCCTTCTTCACGCGCTGCCCGGGCTTCACCAGAACTTCCTCGACCACGCCGGACACGCGGGTGGTGAGTTCGACCTGCCCTGCCGCCCATAGCGGGCCGCCCCCCCCCAGGCAAAACCCGGCTAGTGCGATCGCCACAATGCGTTGTTTCATTACTGTGCTCCCTCAACAGGCGGCAGGCTGCCACCGGACAATGCTTCCAGCCGGGCGAGCGCGAGCGCCAGACGGTATTCGACCTGCTTGTGGCGCAGCTGCGCCGCCTGGGTTTCGGCCATACTGCTTCCCAGATTGGTTTTCAGTTCGAGCTCGTATTCGGCGCGCGCGCGCTCCAGCGCCCAGTCGCGATATTCCATCTGTTTGCCGGCGGCGGGGCGGCCGCTGTCACGCAGCCATTCGATCTCCTGCAGCGTGGCGAGCAGAGTGTCCGCCAGGTCAAGCTTGAGTTTTTCCAGTTCGGCGACGCTGCGCTCCTTTTGCGCCCGTTCACGTTCCATCCGGGCATCCACGCGCCTGCCCTGATAAAGGGGAATGTTGAACACCAGCCCCGCGCTGAGTTCGTCGCGGGTGGTCGATTCACGGCTATAGCCGCCGCCGATCACTTCAGCGTCCAGGGTCGGATTGCGCTCCGCACGCACGGCGGCAAGCCGTGCGTCTGCCGCCCCTGCCTGCGCCTGCAGCGTCAGTACGCGGGGGTTCCTGGCGATCACCCAGGGCAGCAGGGATTCGTATTCCGGCAGCGGCCGGGCGTTGTCCTTGAGCTCGGGCTCGACCAGTTCGGTGGGCAGCTTGCCGGGGCGATAAATGGTATGGGCCAGTTTCTGCCGCGTGCTGCGCATGCGCTGCAGGCTGGCGCTGCGGCGTTCACGCCAGTCCTGGTAGAACGCTTCCAGTCGCAACAGATCGGGACGGCTGCCGATTCCCAGCTCGAAACGTTCTCTGGCCTTGTCCCAGTCGAGATAGGCCACCGTCATGAACTCGTTGTCGACGACGTACTGCTGGTCGGCCAGCAGTACGTCGAAGTAGCGCGCCATGATATCGATGCGGCGCAGGTGCTCGACATTGAAGAGCGCCGCCTGGCGAGCTGCGATCTCCTGATCCGCCGCAGCGACCGCCTCGCTGCTGCGGCCGAAATCGAGCAAGGGCTTGCGCGCCACGATGCGGCCGATGTTGTCGGGTTTCCACTCGCCATCCGGGCGCCGTCCGCTACGCAGGCTGCCGTCCAGAAACAGGCTGAAATCCTGCCGGCTCGCCGCCTGTTCACGGTCGGCGCGCGACAGCGCCAGTTCGCTCTCTGCCACGCGGCGGTCAGGATGGGCGGCGCTCACCGCCGCCAGCGCCGCGTCCAGCGTCAGCTGTTCCGCCGCTGCCGCGGCGGACAACGCACACGCCAGCAGCGCACTCCATGCGGCGCGCCTCATTTTCCTTGCTTGTACTTGGCGAAGGGCTGGGTCGCGTAGGCGCCCTCCGTGACATACCGGCCGAGCAACAGGAACTCGGCCTTGTCCTTGGTGGGGCCGGTGTGGCGCGCAACCATCTTGCCGTCGAGGTCGAAGAACAAGAGCGTCGGCGTGGCACGCACGCGGTGGCCAAAGGCGAAGGCCTTTTCGCTGGTGTCCTTGCCCTGGAAATCGGCCATTTCGGTGTCGCCGTTGACGTCGATCGAATACACCAGAAACTTTGCGCGGAAGGCATCCTGTACCTCGGCCTGGTTGAGGATAGTGGTCCTCATGCGCTCGCAAAACGGGCAGTCTTCCATTTCAAAAAAAAGGAAGATGCCTTGCTTGCCCTGCTTCTTGGCTTCCTGCAGATCGGCCTGCAAGTCACCGAATTTAGGCTGGAAGAAATGGTTGGATGGATCGCGCGTTTCCGCCCAGGCGGACGCAGAAAAAAGCATGAAGAACACGATAAGCAGTTGGCGCATGGATGTCTCCTCGGTTTTGCAGGCAGTATTATTTTTTCGGGCGGGCCGGCTTGCTGGCAATGTAATTTTCCACCGCCGCCCGGGTGATCAAGCCCACTTGCTGCGCAACCATCTTACCCTCCGGGTTATACAGGTAGGTGGTCGGCAAGCCCTGCACCGGCCCGATCTGCCTCACGACCCTGGGGGTGCCCAGCACGATGGGGTAGTCGACCAGCATGCCGTCGGCGAAATCGGTCACCTGTTTTGCATTTCGGTAATCCATGGCCACGCCGATGACGACGAGGTTGTTCTTTTTGTCCCCGTGCAGCGCGATCAGGTCGGGAATTTCCTCCAGGCAAGGCGGGCACCAGGTTGCCCAGTAATTCACCAGCACCCATTTCCCCTTGTAGCCGGACAGTGTGTGGGTCTTGCCGTTGGTGTCGGTCACCGTGAAATCCGCCGCCTGCACCCACGACGACGCAAGCGCCAACAGCAATCCGGCCAGCCACATCGGATAAAATCGAACGCTTTGTAACGTCTGCATTATTTTTCCATCATGAACGAATTTCGTATCGAAAAAGACTCGCTCGGCGAGGTCAAGGTTCCCAGGGATGCCTGGTATGGCGCACAGACCGCACGCGCCGTCGCCAATTTTCCCATTTCTGGGCGCCGCCCGGATAATGATTTCGTACTAGCGCACGTGCGGATCAAGCTTGCCGCCGCGCGCGCCAACTGCCAGCCTGGCTGGCTGCCCGAAGAAAAGCGCGACGCCATCGCCGCCGCCTGCGAGAAAATCATCGCCGGCGAGCATGCCGACCAGTTCGTGGTCGACCGCTTCCAGGCGGGCGCCGGCACCAGCCACAATATGAACAGCAACGAGGTCATCGCCAACCTCGCCAGCGTGGCGCTTGGCGGCGAAAAAGGCGCGTACAAGCCGGTCAACCCCAACGACGACGTCAACATGGGGCAGTCGACCAACGACACCATCCCCACCGCGATCCGGCTGGCCGTGCTGGCCAAGCTGCCGCGCCTGACTGCGGCAGTGCACAGCATGGCGACCGAGTTCAACCGCCTGGCCGAGCGCGAGAAGGACACGGTGAAATCCGGCCGCACCCATCTGCAGGATGCGGTGCCGACCACCCTGGGGCAGGAATTCGCCGGTTACGCGTGGACGCTTTCCCGCTGTGCCGCCGCGCTCGACGCGGTGCGCCCGGCGCTGTGCGAAATCGGGCTGGGCGGTTCCGCCGCCGGCACCGGGCTCAACACCTCGCCCGACTACGCGGCGCGCGCCGCCGCCGAACTGGCAAAACTTACTGGCGAGCCGATCCGCGTCGGCCAGCTGGTCGCGCAGATGCAGTCGATGAACGACCTGGCGCGGCTGTCGGGCGAAATCCGCAACCTGGCGCTGGAGCTCACCCGCATCTCCAACGACCTGCGCCTGCTCGCTTCCGGCCCGCGCACGGGTCTCGGTGAAATCCAGCTGCCGCCGGTGCAGCCCGGATCTTCCATCATGCCCGGCAAGGTCAACCCGGTGATGTTCGAGATGCTCAACCAGGTGTGCTTCCAGGTGCTGGGGCAGGACGCCGCCGTCTCCTACATGGTGCAGGCCGGGCAGATGGAATTGAATGTGATGATGCCGGCCCTGGGCTCCGCGCTGTTCGACGCCATGGACTGGCTGACCAACGCGATGAACGCCGCCACCGAAAAGAATCTCAAGGGCATCGTCGTCAACCGCGAAAGGTGCGCCTTCTTCATCCACCAGAGCGTCGCGCTCGCCACCCTGCTTAACACCCGGATCGGCTACAACCAGGCCGCCGAAGTCGCCACGGAATCGGAGAAATCCGGCCGCCCGGTGCGCGACATCGTCGCCGAACGCGGGCTGATGAGCGCGGCGGACTTCGACGCGCTGGTGCTCGCCGCCGCGCACGGCGTGGGCAGCGGTGGTGGCGCCGGTTAAGCCCGGACTAATGGGATAATCCCGCCCTTTCCCCCGAACCCCCCTCCCCGATGGCGATCCAGTGGTTCCCCGGTCACATGACCACCGCGCGCAAGAAAGCCGCGGAGACGATGGCGCAGATCGACGTGGTGGTCGAGGTGCTCGACGCCCGCCTGCCGGAAGCCGGCAGCAACCCGATGATCCACGAACTGCGCACCCATCGGCAGCGCTCGTGTCTCAAGCTGCTGAACAAGGCCGACCTGGCCGACCCGGTCGCCACCCGCGCCTGGCTGGACTATTTCAACAGACAGCCCGGCGTGCTGGCGGTGGCGATTTCCGCCAAGAAAGCATCCGACGTGGCGAAGCTGCCGGCGCTGGCGCAGAAGCTGGCGCCGCACCGCGACGACACCTTCAAGCCGCTGCGGCTGATGATCATGGGCATCCCCAACGTCGGCAAATCCACGTTGATGAACACCTGGGTCAAGCGCCGCGTCGCAGCGGTGGGCGACGAGCCGGCGGTGACCAAGTCGCAGCAGCGCATCAACCTGTCACCGCGCCTGATCCTGGTCGACACGCCGGGGATGACCTGGCCGAAGATCGAGCACGACGCCGACGGCTTCATGCTGGCGGCCAGCCATGCCATCGGCCGCAACGCGGTGATCGACGAGGAAGTGGCGGTGTTTCTGGCCGGCATCCTGCTCGAACGCTACCCGTCCTTGCTGAAGGCGCGATACAGCTTTTCGCTGGAGGGGCTGGATGCGCCCGGGGTGCTGGAGGCGGTGGCGAAGAAACGCGGCTGTATCCTGAAGGGCCGCGGCGGCGAACTCGATCTGGAGAAGGCGGCGATGATTCTGCTCACCGACTACCGCAGCGGAACCCTCGGCCGCATCAGCCTGGAAACCCCGGCGTCGCGCCAGGCGATGCTTGCGGCAGCGGCGAGCAAGCCCAAAAAAACGGCCACGCCGAAACCCGACGCCGCCGACTGATTATTCCTCTGCCGGCCAGGCTGCTGCGTCCAGCCAGGCCACGGTGTCCAATTTGCCGCGCACCGCAGATACCGGCAGTTTCTCACCGTTTTTCCAGCGCGTCAGTGCTTCACACTTGCCCGAACCTGTGATCACAAACCACACGCACCGGCTGCGACTCAGCCGCGTCGCCGACAGGCTCACCCGCTCGGGCGGCGGCTTGGGCGCATCAAACACTGCGAGCACGTCCGGGCTGTCCGGCGCGTCGCCCCCGTCGTGGCCGGGGAAGAGGCTGGCAGTGTGGCCGTCCTCACCGATGCCGAGCAGCACCACATCGAAGTCCGCCACGTCTTTCAACCAGCCGGCGTAGCACGCGGCGGCCTCGACCGCGCCGAGTTCGGCCGGGACCGGGCGGCGGTTTTCAGGCGGTATGCGCGAATCCTCCAGCCAGGCCGTCTCACTCATGACGCTGTTGCGCTCGGGATGGCCGGCAGGCAGGCAGCGCTCGTCGCCGTACCAGACCTGCCAGCGCACATCGCCCGCGTTTCGGTCGGCCAGCGCCCGATAGAGTGCACGCGGGGTGCTGCCGCCCGCCAGCACCAGATGAAACACGCCGCGCGCGGCGATAGCAGATTCAGCCTCGATGCACAGCGCATCGGCCAGCGCCGCCACGAGCGTGTCGGCATCGGCAAACACCCGCCATTCGGGCTGCATCACAATTCGTTGCGCCAGATCTGGTCGTCGCTGTCGAACAGGCGATTGGCATCAGCCGGGCCCCAATTGCCGGCAGGATAGGTCGGGATGTATTCGCGCTCGATCGCCCAGTGATTGAGGATGGGATCGACCACCCGCCACGCCCATTCGATTTCGTCGAAGCGCAGGAACAGCGAACGGTCGCCCTCGATGACGTCGAGCAGCAGGGTTTCGTACGCGTCCAGCGTCTGCTCGTCGGTTTTGAGGAAACTCGCATTCATCTGCATCAGCCGGGTGTCCATGTCGAGTCCGGGCTGCTTGACGTGGATTTCCATACGCATCGATTCGTCGGGCTGGATCGACAGCAGGATCCAGTTGGGATCGATCGACTCAAGCGGAGTTTCGCGGAACAGCTGCTGCGGCGGATGGCGGAAGCGGATCGCGATCATCGAGGTCTGGTGCGGCATGCGCTTGCCGGTGCGCAAGTAAAACGGCACCCCTCGCCAGCGCCAGTTATCGATGTAGAACTTTGCGGCGACGAAGGTTTCCGTGATGGAATTTGACTCGACGTTTTCTTCCTGCTGGTAGCCCACTACGGGCTTGCCGTCGATCGTGCCACGGGTGTATTGCGCCCGCAGCGCATGCGCGTGCACCGCACGCTTGGCGATCGGGCGGATCGAGCGCAGCACTTTCACTTTCTCGTCCTGCAGCGCATCCGGTTCGAGCGCAGCGGGGGGTTCCATCGCGACCACGGTCAGCAACTGCATCAAATGGTTTTGCAGCATGTCGCGCAGCGCGCCGGCGCGATCATAGTAGTCGGCACGATTCTCGATGCCGATCGACTCGGCCACGGTGATCTGCACATGGTCGATGAAGTTGCGGTTCCACAAGGGCTCGATCAGTGTGTTGGCGAAGCGGAACACCAGCAGGTTCTGCACGGTCTCCTTGCCGAGAAAGTGATCGATGCGGTACACCTGCTCCTCGTCGAAATGCTGGTGCAGCAGACGATTGAGCATCTGTGCCGATTCGAGATCTTCGCCAAAAGGCTTTTCAATCACCACCCGGTTCAGGCCGCGTGGCTTGTTGAGCCCCGCGGCCTCGAGGTTCTGGATCACCGCGCCGAATTCGGCCGGCTTGATCGCGAGATAGTAGACTGCGCTCGAACACGCCGATTCGGGCGGCAGCCGCTCGGCCAGCGCGCGGTAGGAGGCCGCGTCGTTGAGGTCGCCCTTGAAATAGCTGAAGCGCGCAATGAAGCGTTTGAACACCGGCGCATCGAGCGAGCCCTTGATCTTGCCATCGAGAACCTTACGCATATGCTCGCGCCAGTTTTCCGTCGTCCAGTCACGCCGCGAAAACGCGATGATCGAGAGCGACTCCGCCAGCCGTCCGGCAGCCTCCAGGTGGTACAGCGCCGGCAGAAGCTTGTTGGACGCAAGATTCCCGGTCGCACCAAAAATCACGAACGTACACGGCAGATTATCGGCTGCTGGATCTTGGGCCAGTTTCATCTCATCCCTCCTTCACGGCATGGCCGCCGAAGCCCTGGCGCATTTTTGCCAGCATTTTGTTCGCGTAATCGCCCTTGCCCTGGCTGGCAAAACGCATCATCAGGGACAGTGTCATGACCGGCGCAGGGATGCCCTGTTCGATCGCTTCCAGTGCGGTCCAGCGACCCTCGCCGGAGTCGCCGACAAAAGGCTGAATATTCTCGAGTGTCTGGTCCTGCGCCAGGAAATCAGCCGACAAGTCCAGCAACCACGATTGCACCACGCTGCTGTGGCGCCACAGTTCGGCAATGTCGCTGACATCCAGCTCAAACCCGGGCTTGTTTTTCATCAACGCGAAGCCTTCGGCCAGTGCCTGCATCATGCCGTACTCAATGCCGTTATGAACCATCTTGACGAAATGTCCGGAACCGACCGAGCCACAATGCAGCCAGCCGCGGTCCGCGGCGGGCGCGAGCTTTTCCATGTAGGGCTTGAGCCGCGTCGCTGCCGCGTCGCTCGCACCGAACATCAGGCAATAGCCGTTCTCCAGCCCCCACACGCCGCCGGATACCCCGACGTCCGAAAACTCGATCTGGCGCTCGGCCAGCCAGGCAGTGCGGCGCTGCACATCTTTGTAGAAGGAGTTGCCCCCATCCACCACCAGATCGCCCGGCGCCAGCATCGGCCGCAAGGCTTGCAGCGTGGCCTCCGTTGCGTCGCCGGCCGGCAACATCAACCACACGATGCGTGGCATGGCGAGTGCATCGACCAGGGCCTGCAAGCTGTCACAGGCGAGATGGCCCGTTTCTTCAGCCAAGCTTTGCGTCACGTCAAAGCTGCGGTTGAACAGCGCAATCTGCGCGCCCTCGCGCGCCAGTCGCCGCGCCATATTGCCGCCCATGCGACCCAGTCCGACGATACCGAATTCCATACTTGACTCCTTTGGGATGAATATTTGCATGGCGCAGCAATCGTGCCAGCAGTGAACACATGATAGATCGCGGGGGTGACGGGCGCGCTGCGCAGGGCCGGCACCCTATCGGTGCGCGATGCACCCGATCAGGCCAGCAAACCCGGGAACAGCTTGCCCAGGCCGCCTGCGATCATCTCGACCGAAATCGCCGCGATGATCAGCCCCATCAGGCGCGTGACGACATGAATTCCGGTTTTTCCAAGGCGCCGCGCAATCATCGGCGCGGCTCGAAACGCCAGCCATACCGACAGGGCCACCAGTACCACCGGGATCAGCAGCAGACCTTGATGCAGCGCATCGCCCTGCGCTGCGCCCGACGCCACGATCACGTGGGTGATTGCGCCCGGCCCGGCCAGAAGCGGCACCCCCAGCGGCACCACGCCGACCGAGTCCTTCTCTTCCACCTCCTGCGCCTCGTCCACGGTCTGCCGCTGCGGGCTAATTTGCGCCCCCACCATCGACAGCGCCAGCAACAGCAGCAACAGGCCCCCCGCCACCGAGAAAGCCGCAAGACGGATACCGAAGAACATCAGCAGGGGCTCGCCAGCAAAGGTGAACAGCGTCAGCACGCCAGCCACCGTCAGCGCCGCGATGCGCGCCGCCGCGTGGCTCTGTGCCTGCGTGAAGCCCTGGGTGGCGAGAAGGAAAATCGGAATGACGCCAACCGGGTCGACGATGGCAAACAGTGCGAATGCGGATTTGATCAGGGCAAGGATGTCCATGCCTGCATCATAGCCGCATGGCGGCGCGAATCAGGCCCGGCGAAACACCAGATCCCACACCCCGTGGCCCAGTCTCAATCCGCGTTGTTCGAATTTGGTAAGCGGGCGGCTGTCGGGGCGCGGCGCGTAATCCGCCACGGTGTTTTGCAACTGCGACTCAGCGGAGAGCACCGCGAGCATCTGCTCAGCGTAGTCCTGCCAGTCGGTCGCCAGATGGATATAGCCGCCCGGCTGCAGGCGGCTGGCCAGCAGGCTCACCAGCGGCGGCTGGATCAGGCGGCGCTTGTGGTGGCGCTTCTTGTGCCAGGGGTCGGGGAAGAAGATATGGATGCCGGCGAGGCTGGCCGGCGCCAGCATGCGGGTCAGCACCTCGACGGCGTCGTGCTGGACGACGCGCACGTTGGTCAGGTCACGCTGGCCCAGCTGCTTCAGTAGCGCACCGACGCCGGGCGTATGCACCTCGACGCCGAGATAGTCGTTCTCGGGGTGGGCAGCGGCAATCTCGGCCAGCCCCTCTCCCATGCCGAAGCCGATTTCCAGAACGCGGGGTGCGCTGCGGCCGAAAGCGGCATCGAGATCGAGCAACCCGGACTGGTACGGCAGCATGAACTGCGGCCCGATCTCGGCCAGCGCGCGCGCCTGACCGGAGCCGACACGCCCGGCGCGCAGCACATAGGAACGGATGCGCGGGTGCGCGCCGGTGTCGGTCGTCATGCTGTTATTTGCTACCGGTAATGAGGCCGCTGGTCGGCGAACTGGGGCTGGCCTGGTAGATTTTCTTCGGCATGCGGCCGGCCAGGAAGGCCTCGCGCCCGGCTTCCACCGCCTTCTTCATCGCAGAGGCCATCAGCACCGGGTTGCCGGCGCCGGCGATCGCGGTATTCATCAGCACCGCGTCGCAGCCGAGCTCCATCGCGATGGTGGCGTCGCTGGCAGTGCCGACACCGGCGTCGACGATCACCGGCACCGAAAGACGGTCGATGATGATCTGCAGGTTCCACGGATTGAGGATGCCCATGCCGGAACCGATCAGGCTCGCCAACGGCATTACCGCGACGCAGCCGATGTCCTCCAGCTGCTTGGCGGCGATCGGGTCGTCCGACGTGTAGACCATCACCTGGAAGCCCTCTTTCACCAGCACCTCGGCGGCCTTGATCGTTTCGGCCACATTGGGATAGAGCGATTCGGCATCGCCCAGCACCTCCAGCTTGACCAGCGCGTGGCCATCGAGCAGCTCGCGCGCCAGGCGCAGGGTGCGGATCGCGTCGTCCGCCGTGTAGCAGCCGGCGGTATTCGGCAGATAGGTGTATTTCGACGGCGGCAGCGCGTCGAGCAGGCTGGGCTGACCGGCGTCCTGGCCGATGTTGGTGCGGCGGATGGCGACGGTGACGATTTCCGCGCCCGAGGCTTCGACCGCGAAGCGGGTCTGTTCGAAATCCTGGTACTTGCCGGTGCCGACCAGCAAGCGGGAAGCATAGGATTTTCCGGCGATGACGAGTGGGTTCATAAATTCAGGTAAGGCGTAAGGGGTAAGGGGTAAGGGGTAAGGCACGGGGATGAGAAGGAAGAACTCAGGCCGGGGCTTCACGCCTCACCCCTTGCACCTCACGCCTCACCCGCGCTCAGCCGCCGCCGACCGCGACGACGATTTCCAGGCAGTCGCCGCTGACCAGCGAGGTGCTGGCATGCCGGCTGCGCGGAACGATCTCGCCATTTCTTTCGACAGCGATGCGTTTTCCCGCCAAGTCCTGCGACTCGATCAGTTGACTCAGGGTAAGCGGCGCAGGAAAGCTGCGGGTTTCGCCGTTGATGACCAGTTCAATCACTTCTTTTCTATCCGTGGGGCATGAGTTTCAGTATCATGCCGAATTCTACCCTGAAGGGCACAAGTACCGCGCGGGCGTCGTATAGTGGCATTACCTGAGCTTCCCAAGCTCATGAGGAGGGTTCGATTCCCTTCGCCCGCTCCAAACGCTGCTTGCAGACATGTCATCTGGCCGGCCTCGGTTCAATAAATTGTTCTCCATGGCCGTTATTGCAACCAGGCCATGAATATCCAATCCCCCTCCCTTGCTCCTGCCGCGCTGTTACGCGAAGCCGATGTGCGCATGACGCAGGCGCTGGATAATTTTTTTCAGCGCAGCCATGCTCCGCTTCAGGACACCGTTTTGCGCGCCATTTCGGTGCAGATGGCGCCTGCGGCCATCGCAACCGGGCAGACTTGCCTGGACTGGCTCAATACCCGTCCGGATGATTTGTCCACTGCATTTGCCGATCAGTTCCGCCGTCATCTCGCCCGGCCCGAAACGTTTAGCCAGCGCCATGATAGTCGTCCGGCCGAACTGCAACTGCTGGACGACGACGCGCTCAAGCGGCAGCTGGCGGAAGAAAAAGCCGCCGCTCAACTGACCGAGGTCTTGCGTGCGGACATGTTGCTGCTGTTCGGCCGTTTGCGGGCGGTGCGGCGAATTGCGCTGGAAGACCAGGATCACGTCGGCGCCTATGGTCCGCTGCCGATCATTCGCGCCCTGTCGCGCGCACTCGATGCGCTGGACATCGAGTCACGGTGCGGCACCCTTCTGCTCCAGTGTGCCGCCGCCCCCCTGCTCGACACGCTCAAGCATACCTACTCCGCGCTCAATCAGTTTCTGTGCACGCAAGACGTCCCCGAACTCCCCGTCGCGCATGCAGTTCCTCCGCCGCGGCGAACGCAAGCCGGCGCCGGGCAGGCCATCCTGGCGCATATCGAGTCTGTGACCGCGCATGCGGGCGAAACCGGCCCGGCAGAAGGGTTCCCGCCCATGCCGCACCGCCTGATCGACAGCCAGGCAGACTGGCAAACCCGTCCGCCTGGCATGCCGGCCACCGCCACGCACATCCTGCAGCCGTTGCAGCAGGATGTGCGCCTTGCCGATATGGGCGCACGGGATCTCGCGGTGCTGGAAGCCGTGACCGGGCTGTTCGCGTGCATCCTCGACGACCCGGCCATGTCGCCGCGTTACAAGGCCGCGATCGCTCAACTGCAAATCCCGACCTTGCGGGTCGCCCTCGTCGCACCCGATTTTTTCAGCGACGACCAGCATCCGGCTCGCCAGTTGATCGATCTGGCGGGGCTGTTCTCGCGCCGCTTCCCTGAGCACACGCCCTCGCACGTCGCTGCGCTTGAACAAATCGAGGCCCACTGCGCTGCCATCCTCGACGATCCCGGACATCCAGCCGGGGCCTTTGCACAGGCGCACAACAGCCTGGCCGCCTGGCTGGCAGACAAGAATGCGCACGCGAAGGCCCGGCTTACAGCCGAAGTGGCGCATCTGGAGCAAATCGAACGCCTGGAACTGGGTACTCTGTTGGCCCTGGAGAACCTGCACGACCTGACCGAACGTTACCCCGCGCCGGAGTCGGTGTTGCGGCGACTGGAAGCGGCCTGGGTGCCGCACATGGCCTCGCTGTATGTGGCCGAATCCGGCGAGGGGCCAGACTGGCGCGCAGCCTGCCACACCCTGCTACAACTTTTTCTCAGCCTGCAGGCGCCGCAAAGCGACGCCACGCGCGAGGCCCGACTACAGTCGATTCCGTCCATCAACACCGCGCTACGGGCCGGGCTGCTGGCGCAAGGGGCCGAGTCCGGGCAGTTGAAAGATTTTTTCAGCGCCATCACCGCCACCCAGGAATGCTGGATTCGCCCCGCCTTGGGTCAACGCGAAGCGGTGCTCAGCACGTTTACACCACGGCGCGTCTCGCAACAGCAAATCGAATCGCTTGCCCGCCAGTTTGTGGACACACCGGCCGATGATCCCGTCCTGCACCGGACGCAGCAATTGCGCGAAGGCGACTGGGTGGATTTCGAGCCGCCTTGCGAAGGTCTGGCGTCGGCGCGCGTGGCCTGGGTCGGCGTGCACGGCCATCTGCTTTTCTGCGGCGGCGAAGGCGAGCAGCGGTTTTCACTCGACCACACGCGACTCGCGGCTGAGATTCGTGCTGGCCGCGCATCCATTCCGGAGCAGTCACTCACCGGAAAAGCCATGCTGTGTCTCAAGAAAAAATTGCCGGCCAGTCCAGGCTGACATTTTTAATCCGTGCCCTAAAGTTTCCCGCACCCCTGCCGATAGATCAATTGTGCGGTTATGTGTCGATTTTCAGGCATGATCGCCGACCACCGAACAGGGCAAACCCGCTGCGAGGCGGGGACGCAAAGTTACCGGTCTCAGTTCCCGCAGCAGGCGGCCGAGACAGCGGGACCGCCGGCAGCATTCCTGTCACGCGCACGTCACCCCGTTCCCAGGTCAGCCAACCGCCGATACCGCGAGGTGACCCCATGGAGCGCGAGATGCCAGAAAACTCAGTCGTAGTTAACCTCAGTCAGTTCGAGCGTACTCGTCGCGCACAGGTCTCCGCCGAGACCCTGTCCGCTTTGTATGGCTGCCGCGACTTGCTGATCGAAGGCGCCACCCGTGTGCTGACCCGGCAGTCCGAGGCGATGGAAAACACCCTGCTGGCGATGGCCGACCGCTCGCCGCTGCTGGATACGCGCAATTCGTATTACAGTGCCCAGGGCATCCTCAACACGCGAACCAATGAATTGCTGAGCGCCTGCAAGGATGCGTACTGCCAGACTTTCAACGATTTCGCCCATAACCGCGAAAAATCCGCCGGCCCCGAACTACTCGAGTTGTCCCTGGTGGACGATCAGGATTACGAAATCACCCTGGTAGTCGACAAGGCCACCTCGCGTCTGCGCTACAACTGCGCCGAAGAGCTGGTCGCCCTGGATGCCCGCATCGCCCATCTGCTGGGCCGCTCGGACCTGGCCGAAAACGACAGTCCGCTCGGCCCGCGCGCGCTGTGCGAAGCGCTGCTGGACGGCATCACCCGCATGCAGCTTGAACAGGACATACAAATCGTGCTGTTGAACCAGTTCGATCTGGTGCTGACCACCGAACTCGCGAACATCTACCAGTCCATCAACCGTTACCTGATCGACCGCGGCATCCTGCCCGACATCAAGGTCGGCGCAAAAAGCCGGGCGCACGGCACAGCCCAAAATAGCTCCGCGGCGGCCGGCCCCGCTCCGGCCATGCAGGGACAGACGGGCGGCGACATGTTCAGGCTGTTCGAACAACTGGCGCAGGGCAGCAGCAGCGCAACGGGGGGGGGGGCGGGCGGCGCGGCAGCGAGTCTGTCCGGATTCAGCCTGCTCGACTCGCTCGGGCAATTGCAATCCGGCGCCATGATGCTGCCCGGCGGCGGCCGCTTCGAACTGCCCCTGCTGGAAGCCGCCACCATCCAGAACGTGCTGCGCAGCCTGCAGCAAAGCCCGGTGATGCAGGCTGCAAGCCCGCTCGACGCGGTGCTGGTCGATGCGGTGGCGATGCTGTTCGACGTGGTGTTCGATGACGCAGCCATCCCGGATCATCTCAAGGCGCAAATCGCGCGCCTGCAGATTCCCGTGCTGAAAGCTGCGATGCTGGACCGCAATTTCTTCTCGCAATCGAAACATCCGGTCCGCCGCATGCTGGATGCGATCGCCACGCTGGCCGTCCACCTGCCCGACAACGAGGCAGGCAATGCGCGGCTGGAAGCCATTTCGCAAGTAGTCAGCCGGGTGCTCGAATGTTTTGAGCAGGACATCGGCGTATTCGATTCCGCCGCCACGGAACTGGAAGCCATGGGCAACCTGCTGGAAAACACGCTGGAAGAAATCGTCGACGCCGGCCTGCAGCAGGATATTGCCCAGATCAGGCAGTCCGAGCGCGCAGAGCTCGCGCCGGTGATCGTGCACGATTTCATCAACCGTGCGCTCAAGGACCAGCCGGTGGTGGACGCCCTGCATGAATTCCTGCGGCGCGACTGGGCGCAGTTGCTGACCGTCGATTACATCAACGAAGGCGAGCAGGGCGCACATTTCAACAGCCACGTCGAAACCATGCGTGAACTGGTATGGAGCGTGCAATCCAAAGCCGACATGGACGCGCGGCTGATGCTGGTGCGCATACTGCCCGGATTGCTGAAACGGCTGCGCGAGGGCGTGGCAGAAATCGACCTGCCGCAAAAGATCAGCGACCGTTTCTTTGCCACCCTGGTCATTCTGCACGCCAACGCGGTGCGCCCCAACGCCCAGCCGGTGCCGCTGCCCAACATCACCCCCGAAGAAATCGAGGAACTGGCGCCCGCCCCCGCAGCCGCCGAGGCCGCCCCGACAGCGCCCGCATCCGAAGCCGCTCCCGTCGTACCCGAAGTGGAAGATGAATTCACCCTGCGCGCCCGCGCCCTGAACAAGGGTGACTGGGTGGAATTCCACTACGACGACGGCACCTTCCGCTGGGCACGGCTGGGCTGGGCCAGCAGCATCAAGAACACCTATCTGTTCTCGGACCAGGACGGCATGAACAGCTTCTCCATCAGCCAGAACCGCCTGGCCGACAAGCTGCGCCGCGGCGAGGCGGTGCTGGTCGAGCGCAAGTCCATCACCGAGTCGGCGTTCGGCAAGCTGATGAGCCTGTTCCGCCAGAAACTCGGCCACGCCTGAGCGCGCGACCATTGCCGATTCATCGGCTTTAGCAACCACAGCCTGGCCCTTGCGGGGGCTTTCAGCACTCCCATTGATTCACCCATCCGTCCCGGCTACCCTGCCGGAATGAAATCATTTGCCTCCCGCATCATCCGCTGGCAACGGCAGCACGGCCGCCATGCCCTGCCCTGGCAGAGCGCGGTTATTGGCGCTTCAGTGTCTTCAGAACCGCAACCTGCCCCTTGCGGGCAGGTTGCCCGCGACCCTTACCGCATCTGGCTGTCGGAAGTCATGCTGCAACAGACCCGGGTCGCCACGGTCATCCCCTACTTCGAGCGCTTTGTCGCACGCTTCCCCGATCTGCCCGCCCTTGCCGCCGCGCATGAGGATGAGGTGCTCGCGCTATGGAGTGGTCTCGGCTACTACAGCCGCGCACGCAACCTGCATGCTGCTGCGCACGCCGTCATTGCAGATCATGGCGGAAAATTTCCGGAAGACATTGATACCATCGCGCAGCTGCCCGGCGTCGGGCGCTCCACTGCCGCCGCCATTGCAGCGCTGGCATTCGGCCAGCACTGCGCCATTCTCGATGGCAACGTCAAACGCGTGCTGACACGCCACGACGGGATTGCCGGCTGGCCCGGCGACAGAAGCGTTGAAACGGCGCTGTGGCAGCTGGCCGAATCGTATCTTCCGCGCGACGCCATCGAAGCCTACACCCAGGGCATGATGGACCTCGGTGCGCTCGTCTGCGCGCGCAGCCGGCCCGCCTGCCCGGCATGCCCGGTCAATACCGATTGCGTTGCATTCACACAGCATCGGATCGCCGAATTGCCCACCCCGCGCCCCCGAAAAAAACTTCCCGAAAGACAGGTGCTGATGCTGCTGATGCTTGACCGGGGCGAACTGATGCTGGAAAAACGCCCGGCGCGCGGCGTGTGGGGCGGCTTGTGGAGCCTGCCCGAACTCGCCCCGGGCGCCGACGCCGCCGCCCACTGCCATGATCACTTCGGCTTCACCACGCTCGCGCAGCAGGCACTGCCACGATTCAGTCACAGCTTCACCCACTTCAAACTGCATATCCAGCCCGTCCGGGTGCAGCTGGCGCCTCGCCAATTCACGCGGCCCGGCCAGATTTGGCTGTCCCCGGCTGACGCACTCGGTGCTGCGCTGCCCGCGCCAGTACGCAGGCTGGTGGCCCAGCTCGAGCGCACCTGAGCACAGGGGCTGCACGTGTCTGGCTGACTTTGGACGGGTGCTATATATATTTCATGAGCCTGCCTGTCACAGGAGTTGCCATGAACACGCCCCCCACCATGCCCACCCCCGCCATCTTTGACCCCGACGGTTTTCTGCTCGACCCGGCCATGTGGAGCGAGAGCCTGGCCAACCGCATTGCCCGGAACGACGGACTGGGCGAACTCAGCGAATTGCAGATCGGCCTGTTGCTCGCCCTGCGACGCGAATACGCCAAACACGGCAGCGTGACCGCGCTAAGCCACGTCTGCCATCTCACCGGACAGAGCGCCGATTGCATGCAGCACCTGTTCCCCAGCCCGCGCGAGGCGTGGCGGATCGCCGGACTGCCCAATCCCGGCGAGGAAGCCAAGTCCTACATGTGAGTTTTCCTGCAATGCAACGACGAGGCTGATTCGTGCGCCTCGACACGCCCGGATCACAAATTCGCCCGTGTCCAGGCGCGTCACGCTCAGCGCCAGCGGCACGCGAAAAACCTCCCCTTCCCGTCGCATGTTTTGCCTCGGTGTGGGCGCATCGTGCCGCAATGCGGCCGCCTCGACGCGCCCGGATTCCGGTAAAATCGGCGTTTTCCATTCGTTAAGAGATTTTTCACCATGTCCATGGCCGACCGCGACGGCGTCATCTGGTACGACGGCAAACTCGTTCCCTGGCGCGACGCCACCACCCACGTCCTCACCCACACCCTGCACTACGGCATGGGCGTCTTCGAGGGCGTTCGAGCGTACAAGGCCGAACAAGGCACGGCGATTTTCCGTCTCGATGAACATACCAAGCGGTTGTTCAATTCCGCCCACATCCTCGGCATCAAAATGCCGTTCGACAAGGCCACGATCTCCGAAGCGCAACGCACCGTGGTGCGCGAGAACGGGCTCGAATCCGGCTACCTGCGGCCGATGGCGTTTCTCGGTTCCGAGGCCATGGGCATCTCCGCCAAGAACCTGTCGGTACATGTCATCGTCGCCGCCTGGCCGTGGGGTACCTATCTCGGCCAGGAAGCGCTGGAGCGCGGCATCCGCGTCAAAACCAGCTCGTTCTCGCGCCATCACGCCAACGTCACCATGTGCAAGGCCAAGGCCAATGGCAACTACATGAACTCCATCCTGGCGCACAAGGAAGCCGAGACCGACGGCTATGACGAGGCGCTGCTGCTCGACGTCGATGGCTATGTTTCTGAAGGCTCGGGGGAGAACATCTTCATCGTCCGTGACGGCAAGCTCTATACCCCCGACCCGAGTTCCGCCCTGGTCGGCCTAACCCGCGACACCATCATCCAGCTGGCGGAGGAGTGCGGCCTGCAGGTGATCGAAAAACGCATTACCCGCGACGAGGTCTACATCGCCGACGAGGCTTTCTTCACCGGCACCGCCGCGGAGGTCACGCCGATCCGCGAACTCGACAACCGGACGATTGGCGAGGGCACCCGAGGCCCCATCACCACCAGGCTGCAGGCGATGTATTTCGACTGCGTGCATGGCCGTGCCGCCGCCCACACCGACTGGCTCACCCCGGTCAAATAAGCGAGGTCGGCATGAGCGAGCAGCAGGACAATACCCAGCGCATCATCGAAGTTGCCGAGGGCGACCTGCCCCTGCACTGTCCGATGCCGCAGCACGCCGTCTGGAATTCGCATCCGCGCGTCTACCTGCCCATCGAGTCGCGCGGCGATGCGCTGTGCCCCTATTGCGGCACGCTCTATCGCTTGAAAGGCAAACCCAGCGGCAGCCATCACTAAAACAAACGCTTCTGGCCGCATCCTGCAGCGGAAGCCAGAATCCGCTTCAAGCACCCCGCTAGCCCGGCAGAAACAATTCCAGCAGGTCGTTCAAAAAGCGCTGCCCCTGCAGCGTCGGCTTGAGCCGGGTTGCGTCGCGTTCCAGCAAGCCCCGGCTTCGCGCCCGTTCGAGTGCCGCAGTACAAACGTTCAGCGGCAGGCCGGTGCGTTCCTCGAACAGCGCGGCAGGAACCCCTTCATTGAGCCGCAGCGCGTTCATCATGAACTCGAACGGCAGGTCGCCGCGCGTAAGGCTGCGGGCGTCGGCGATGTGCGCGCCCTGTGCAACGGCATCCATGTATTGCTGCGGGTGCTTGGTTCGCATCTGCCGCAGGATGCGGTCATGGAAACTGAGTTTGGAATGGGCGCCGGCGCCAATGCCGAGGTAGTCGCCGAACTGCCAGTAGTTGAGGTTGTGGCGGCTGGCGTGATTCGGCTGCGCATAAGCCGAGGTCTCATAGTGCTGCATGCCGGCCTCGGCCAGCCGTGCTTCGATCGACTGCTGCATGTCGGCGGCGAGATCGTCGTCGGGCAAATTCGGCGGCGCGGCATGGCCGAACGGCGTGTTGGGTTCCAGCGTGAGGTGGTAGGCCGACAGGTGCGGCGGCTGGAATGCCAGCGCGGTGTCGACGTCGGCCATCGCCTCGGCCAGCGTCTGCCCCGGCAGAGCGAACATCAGGTCGAGATTGAAGGTGTCGAAGTGGGTGGCGGCAAGTTCGGCGGCGCGACGCGCTTCGGTGTCGTCGTGAATGCGCCCGAGCGCCCGCAGATGCCGCGGGTTGAAACTCTGGATGCCGAGCGAGACGCGCGTCACGCCGGCTTCGCGGAAACCAGCGAACTTGCTCGCCTCCACCGTGCCGGGGTTGGCCTCGAGCGTGATTTCCGCGCCCGACAACAGCTGCGTCAGGGTGCGCACGCCGGTCAGGATGCGGTCGATCCCCGCTGCCGAAAACAGGCTGGGGGTGCCGCCGCCGAAAAACACCGTATGGATCCTGCGTCCCCAGATATCAGGCAGCGCGCGCTCCAGGTCGAGCAGCAGCGCGTCGATATAGGCGGCTTCGGGGAGGCTCTGCGCGGCATGCGAATTGAAGTCGCAATACGGGCACTTCTTCACGCACCACGGGAGGTGGATGTAGAGCGACAGCGGCGGCGGCACTTTCAGGCCGCCGTTGTGTACGCGGATAACGGACTCAGCCAAGCCGCACCAGTTTGTCGGCCAGTTCTCTCAAGGCCTGGCCGCGGTGCGAGATGGCGTTCTTCTGATCCTCGCCGAGTTCCGCGCCGGTTTTGCCGAATTCGGGGACGAGGAAATACGGGTCGTAGCCGAAGCCGCCCTCGCCGCGCGGGGTGTCGATGATTTCGCCGAACCAGCGGCCTTCGGCGATCAACGGCTCAGGGTCGTCGGCATAGCGCACCAGCACCATCACGCAGTAGTAGTGCGCGCGGCGGTTGGGTTGGCCCGCAAGCGCTTCAATGAGCTTCTCGTTGTTGCGTTGGTCGGATTTTGGCTCGCCCGCATAGCGCGCGGAATACACGCCGGGCGCGCCGTTAAGTGCCTCGACGCAGATGCCAGAGTCGTCGGCCAGCGCCGGCAGGCCGGTGTGTGCGCTGGCATGGCGCGCCTTGGCGAGGCAGTTTTCGACGAAAGTGACGTGCGGCTCGGGGCATTCGGGGACGCCAAAATCGGACTGCGGCGCGGCTTTGATCCCGAGCGGTTCGAGGATGCGCGCGATTTCGCGCAGTTTGCCGACGTTGCCGGATGCGATGACGATTTTTTCCATGGTTTGATTCTTAATCCGCTGTTAACGCTTTTTGCTGCGCCACGGTGATTTGCACGATACCGGTGGTCGCCAGGTCGAGCAGCGCTTCGAGGGTGGTGCGGGAGAATGGTGCGCCTTCGGCGGTGCCCTGCACTTCGACGATGCCGCCGCTGCCGGTCATCACCACATTCATGTCGGTGTCGCAATCGGAGTCTTCCACGTAGTCGAGATCGAGCACCGGCTGGCCCTGCCAGACGCCGACCGAGACGGCGGCGATGCTGTCGACAAGCGGGGTTTCGGTGAGTTTTCCCGCGCGCAGCAAGCTGGAAATGGCGTCGGCCACTGCGACGTAGGCGCCGCAGATGCTGGCGCAGCGGGTGCCGCCGTCTGCCTGCAGCACGTCGCAGTCGATGTGCAGGGTGCGTTCGCCGAGCTTTTTCAGGTCGACCACGGCGCGCAGGCTGCGTCCGATCAGGCGCTGGATTTCCTGGGTGCGCCCGGACTGCTTGCCGCGCGCGGCTTCGCGGTCGCTGCGGGTGTGGGTGGAGCGCGGCAGCATACCGTATTCGGCAGTCAGCCAGCCCTCTCCGCTGCCCTTCTTGTGCGGCGGCAGTTTGTCAAGCACGCTGGCGGTGCACAGCACGCGGGTATCGCCCATGGTGACGAGCACCGAGCCTTCGGCATGCCGGGTGAACTTGCGGGTGAAGGTCAGCTGGCGCAGCGCATCGGGAGCGCGGCCGCTGGGACGGGCAATTGGAGCGGACATGGCAGGCGGTTCAAAACGGAAAGCGCGATTTTACCGCGTCACGCGCGCCCCACCCACAAAGCCCGCTCCTAGCAGCCTGTCGGACTTGAAGGAAATCGGCTGCAAATCCGCCTGGTTTCGCAAGAGAACGGCTATTGCCCGGCGAAACCGTCAAAACCTGACCTCGCCCAGACGAATTTTCGCTTCGATTCTTCAAGTCCGGCAGCCTGCCAGGCTATTTGGCGGAAATTTTCTGGATGGCCTGCTGGATTTCGGCGATGGCACGCTCGATTTCGTCGTCCGACACTGCCTGCGAGCCGGATAGAGGGCTCATTGCGTTGATCTGGGTGGTGACACCGCCATCCGGCAGCGCCAGGGTGGAAATCGAATCCTTGCTCGGCATCCGCGCCTCGCCCCAGGTCATGGCGATCAGGCTGAGGTTGTCGCCGTGTTCGCCGCCGCGGAATTCGGCGTGATCCATCAGGTGGCGCACCGCGTCTTCCAGCGTGTAGGCATGCAGCAGGGCCGCCACTTCCGGGATGCTGACCATGCCCCAGATGCCGTCGGTGCATAGCAGCATGGTGTCGCCGTCGTGCAGCGGAATCGGCGCGTTGCATTCCACCTGCGGCGGGACGTAGCCCCCAAGGCAGTTGGAGACCTTGTTGCGCTCCGGATGGGTGCCCGCCTCTTCTTCGCTGATGATGCCGTTGCGCACCAGTTGGGCCACCGCGGTGTGGTCCTCCGTGCGCGCGAGCAAGCTGCCGTCGCTGAACAGGTACAGCCGCGAATCGCCCACGTGCGCCCAGTAAGCCGTGTTGTCCTGAATGACTGCGGCAACGCTGGTGGTGTGGGGGATTTCCAGCAGATCCTGCTCGACCGCGTAATCGTTGATCGCATAGTGCGCGCGCGTGGTCGCGTCGGCCAGGAAGGCCATGGGATCGGCCAGGCGCGGCTTGGCCATTTTCTGGAACTGGTCGGTCAGGGTCTGCACCGCGATCTGTGCGGCGATTTCACCGTGCATGTGGCCACCCATGCCATCTGCCACCACCATCAGCAGCGCTTCGCGACTATAGGAATAGGCCACCCGATCCTGGTTGTTTTTGCGCCCGCCCTGACGTGACGCCTGGTAGATGGTGAACTTCATTGGAGCCTGGAACCTTCAGTTGGGCGCGCCCGATGGTACGTCCAGGTGGGTGTCTGCCGCAAAGCGAGAAGGTGGCAGGCCGGGGCCTGCAACGACGAGCGACAAAGGCAGGCGGACGACCGGGCGTGCCAGCGGGTGCTGCGCCAAGACCGCCCAAAGGGCGAGCGTCTGGCGGCGTACCCCTTGCGGGTGTGTAGCGGTCTCACCCGGCCTTCGAGCGCGATCGAAGGGGGAAAAACAAGAATCAAGCGGCATCCCATGACGTTTCAAGCGATCAACTGAGAATTTCAGGTTCACTACTTTAAAACAATTCGCGGTTCAGCGAGCGTTTTATGCTGCTCAACAGCGAGGGACGCGGCGATGTCATCGCGCTGCGGTCCATCAGCACCTTCTGCAGGCTGAACACACTTTGCGGGCGTTCCATGTAGTTGAGCTTGAGGCACTGGTCGATGGTTTCCAGCAGTTGGTCGGAGTAGGCGCCGCGCCAGTTCACCGATGCCGGCACCAGCTTGTCGTTGAGCAGGCGCGCATCGGCCGCCTGCGGCGGGTAGCCCGCCAGGCTGGCATAGAGGCTGGCACCGACGCTGTAGATGTCGGTCCACGGCCCCAGCCGTTCGCGGTTGTGATACTGCTCGGGCGCGGCAAAACCGGGGGTATACATGGGCTGCAGCTTGGTCTCCTCCTGGCTGAGCGTCTGCCGCGCCGCGCCGAAGTCGATCAGCACGGGCGAGCCATCCAGGCGAATGTATAAATTCGACGGCTTGATATCCAGATGCAGCAGCTTGTGCGTATGCACTTCTCGCAAGCCATTCAGAAGTTGTGCAAACACCCGCCGGATGAAGCCCTCGCGGATGGTGCCACGATTGGCCTGGATATGCTGTTGCAGCGTTTTGCCGCGCTCGAAGCGCATCACCATGTAGACGGTGTCGTTGGCGCGAAAGAAATTGGTCACGCGAATGACGTTGGGATGGTCGATGCACGCCAGCGCCCGCCCCTCCTCGAAAAAGCACTTCATGCCGTGACGGAAGATATTGTTGTTTTCAGTCGAACTGGCCTGCACGATGACCGAGCCTTCGGTACGCAGCACCAGCGCGCCCGGCAGGTATTCCTTGATCGCCACCGACTGGTTTTTGTCGTCGCGCGCCAGATACACCATGCTGAAGCCGCCACCACCAATCTTGCGCACAATGGTGTATTCGTTCAGCCGATAACCGTTGGGCAGCGCCTGGTTGGGTTGAGTCGCCATAGTCGAACGTCTATTATCTTTGTCTGTTAATCGGCCATGCCGAAAAATCCCCGGCTCCGCGCCGGCAATCATTTCCATAATTCATATTTCAAACACCCATGACAGCCAGCATGACCGGGTTCGCCGCCCACAGCCTCAACCTTGACCATGCCGGCGTCAACATCGACCTGCGCAGCGTCAATCAGCGCTTCCTGGAACTGCATTTCCGTCTGGGCGACGAATTCCGGGCCCTCGAGCCGCAGCTGCGCGAGTTGATCAATCAGCGCCTCGTGCGCGGCAAGGTGGAGTGCCGACTCAGCCTGAACGTGCTGCCCGTCGCCTCGCTTGATAACGGCTTGAACCCGGCCATTCTTGAGCGTCTGGCGCAATGGCAGGGCGACGTGCGGCAGCGCCTGCCCGACAGCGTGCCGTTGAGCGTCAACGAGATCCTGCGCTGGCCCGGCGCGATGCAGGTCGCTGCCCTGTCGCAGGATGCGCTGAACGAGGCGGCACTGGCAGGCGTGCGCGCCACGCTGGATGAACTGGTGGAAAGCCGCCGGCGCGAGGGCGCCAAGCTGAAACAGTACATCCTCGACCGCCTCGCCGCGGCCGAAGCGCAGGTGGCCAGTCTGGAACCGCTGCTGCCCGCGCTGGCTGCCGCCCAGCGCGAAAAACTGACGCAGCGACTGCGCGACGCGCTGGGCGAGGCAGGGCACGAACGGCTGGCGCAGGAAATCGTGCTGGCCGCGCAAAAATCCGATATCGACGAAGAACTCTCCCGCCTCGCCACCCACTTTGCCGAGATGCGCCGCGTGCTGAATCAGCCCGGCGCGATCGGCAAGCGGCTCGATTTCCTGATGCAGGAACTGCATCGCGAGGCCAACACCTTGGGCTCGAAATCGGTTGCAGCGGAAACCTCGCGTGTCTCGCTCGAACTCAAGGTGCTGATCGAGCAGATGCGCGAACAGGTGCAGAATATCGAATGATTTTTTATCCGCGAAGAACACGAAGAAACGCGAAGAAAGTCATCACAAGGTTTTTCCTTCGCGTTTCTTCGCGGACAGGCTTTTGAAATAACAGGACATCCGGAACGATCATGACCCCGAATCCCAGCCAAGGCGTGCTTTACATCGTCAGCGCCCCTTCCGGCGCCGGCAAGACCAGCCTGGTCAAGGCGCTATTGAAAGCCGACCCGGCAATTCGCCTGTCGGTCTCCTACACTACGCGCGCCCCCCGCCCCGGCGAAACCGACGGTCGCGACTACCACTTCGTCAGCCGCGAACATTTTGAAATCATGCTGGCCGAGGGCGAGTTTCTCGAGCACGCCGAGGTGTACGGCAATTCTTACGGCACCTCGAAAGGCAGCATTGCACGCGATCTCAACGCCGGTCGCGACATCCTGCTGGAGATCGACTGGCAGGGCGCGGCGCAAGTGAAGCAGCATTTTCCGCAATCCGCGTCGATATTCATTCTGCCGCCGTCGTTCAATGCGCTGCGTACCCGCCTGGCCGGGCGCGGGCAGGACAGCAACGAGGTGATCGAGCGCCGGCTGGCCGCTGCCGCCCACGACGTCGCTCACGCCGATGCATTCGACTATATAATCGTCAATGATGACTTCGACCATGCCCTGCTGGACCTGGTCGCCATTACCCGCAGCATCCGCCTCGAAGCGACACGCCAACTGGAGAGGCATGCCGCGCTGTTCGAGGAATTCCGACGCATCGCCTGAAGCAGGAGTCCGTATGGCCCGCATTACCGTTGATGAATGTATTGAAATGTTTCCCAACCGCTTCGAACTGACCCTTGCCGTGGCCTACCGCGCACGCCAGCTGGCACAGGGTTCGCAGTCCATGGTCGAGTCCAAGGACAAATCCATCGTTACCGCGCTGCGGGAAATCGCTGCAGGCAAGGTCGGGCGTGAAATCCTCAACCGGGGCCGCGCCTGAGCGGCCACTCACACGTCAACCGGCGCACACCCACCGCGCGCCGGCGATGACGCACGAATTCGAATCGCTGCGTCCAGCCCTGGCCTATCTTTCGCCTGACGAAATAAGCCAGATCGAGCAGGCCTACGAATTCAGCCGCAGTGCCCACGAAGGGCAGTTCCGCAAGAGCGGCGAACCCTATATCTCCCACCCGCTTGCCGTTGCCGGCATTCTCGCCGGCTGGCATCTCGATACGCAGACCCTGATCGCCGCGCTGCTGCACGACGTAGTGGAAGACACTCCAGCCACGGCGAGCGAAATCGAGGCGCGCTTCGGCAAAGCGGTGGCGCTACTGGTCGAGGGCGTCTCCAAGCTCGACAAACTGGCGTTTGAATCCGAACAGCACGCGCAGGCGGAAAATTTCCGCAAGATGCTGCTGGCGATGGCGCAGGACGTGCGGGTGATCCTGGTCAAGCTGGCCGACCGCCTGCACAACATGCATACCATGGGCTCGATGCCCCCCGAAAAGCGCAAGCGGATCGCCAAGGAAACCCTGGAAATCTATGCCCCCATCGCCAACCGGCTGGGGCTGCATTCGGTCTACCAGGAACTGGAAGACCTCGGCTTCCGCTACAGCCACCCCAACCGCTACCAGGTGCTGGCCAAGGCGGTGAAGGCGGCGCGCGGCAATCGCCGCGAGCTGGTCGACAAGATCAAGATCGCGCTGCTGGAAAAACTCGAGCATTGCAAGATCGAGGCCACCATCACCGGCCGCGAAAAACACCTCTACAGCATCTACCGCAAGATGCAGGAAAAGAACCTGGCGTTCTCCGAGGTGTTCGACATCTACGGCTTTCGCGTGGTGGTGCGCGACCAGCCAACCTGCTATATGGCGCTCGGCGCATTGCATGCGCTGTACAAGCCGATCCCCGGCAAGTTCAAGGACTACATCGCGATTCCGAAGGCAAACGGCTACCAGTCGCTGCACTCGATCCTGTTCGGCCCCAACGGCACCCCGATCGAGGTGCAGATCCGCACCGCCGACATGAACCGCCTGGCGGAGTCGGGCGTGGCTTCGCACTGGATGTACAAGTCGGCCGACGCTGCGCTCAACGATGTGCAGACGCGCACCCATCGCTGGCTGCAGTCGCTGCTCGACATCCACGCCGACCACGGCGATTCGCCCGAATTCCTCGAACACATCAAGATCGACCTGTTTCCAGACGAGGTCTATGTCTTCACCCCCAAGGGCAAGATCATGGCGCTGCCGCGCGGCGCCACGGCAGTGGATTTTGCGTTCGCGGTGCACACCGACGTCGGCTATCACTGCATTGCGGTGAAGATCAATTACGAGTTGATGCCGCTGCGCACCCAGCTCAGAAATGGCGACCACGTCGAGATCCTCACCGCCGCCAACGCCAGCCCCAACGCTGCCTGGCTGAATTTCGTCGTCACCGGCAAGGCGCGCTCGCACATCCGCAATTACCTGCGCAACACGCGGGTGGAAGAAGCGGCGGCGCTGGGCAAGCGTTTACTCAACAACGCCATCGCCGCGCTTCATCCCGATGGGATCGAGCCCGACCCGGCAGTATGGGACCGCGTGGTCAAGGACTACGGCCTGCAGACGCGGGAGGAACTGTTTGCCGGCATCGGGCTGGGGCGCAAGCTGCCGCTGGTGGTAGCGCACCAGCTGCTGCATGTGCAGGGCGAAAAAACCGGGGTTCCGGCCCATCCCCATGCCATCAGCATCCGCGGCACCGAAGGCATCGCGGTCGAACTGGCGCAGTGCTGCCACCCGATCCCCGGCGACCCGATTCTCGGCTTCATCCACAAGGATCGCGGACTCATCATCCACACCCACGACTGCACCTCGATCCGCGCCTTCCGCACCGACCCCGACAAATGGCTGGACGTCGAATGGGAAGCCGAGCCCGGCCACATGTTCGATGTCTCGATCAAGGTCATCGTCGGCAACCAGCGCGGCGTGCTGGCCAAGGTCGCATCCGCGATCGCCGAACACGGCTCCAACATCGGCAACATCGCGATGGAAGAAGAAGATGGCAGCCCCTATACCGTGCTGTTTTTCACCGTGCAGGTGGAAAACCGGATGCACCTCGCGCGCGTGATGCGCGGCCTGCGCGTACTGCCCGACGTGGTGCGGATTTTCCGCATCAAGGGCAGGAAGGACGGCCGCGCCGCGCAATCCCAATAATTCAACCGCATCAGGATTCAGCATGAAAAAAAGCATCATCCAGACCAGCGAAGCCCCTGCCGCGATCGGCACCTACTCGCAAGCGGTGCGGGTCGACCACACCGTGTACATGTCAGGCCAGATCGGTCTCGACCCCGCCTCCATGCAACTGGTCGACGGCGTCGACGCGCAGATCCATCAGGTGTTCAAGAACCTGACTGCGGTAGCGGCCGCGGCGGGCGGCTCGCTGGCCGACGTGGTGAAGCTGAACGTGTTTCTGACCGACCTCGGCCACTTTCCCCGGGTCAACGAAATCATGGCGGGCTACTTCAGCCAGCCCTATCCGGCGCGCGCCGCAGTCGGCGTTGCCGCGTTGCCGCGCGGCGCGCTGGTCGAGGCTGACGCCGTGATGGTGGCTGCTTAAATCGCCACCTTGAAAGCGGCGTCGCCGTTTTCCTTTCCCGTCAGTCCGGCGCTCGCCGCCAAACTCGCCAAGCTGGGGCTGGCCCGCGACACCGATCTGATGCTGCACATGCCGCTACGCTGGGAAGACGAAACCCGCCTCACGCCGATCCGCGACCTGCTGCCGGGGCAGACGGCACAGGTGCAGGCGGTGGTTCGCGAGGCCAGCGTCACCTACCGCCCGCGCCGCATGCTGACAGTGGCGGTGGCGGACGCCGGCGGCGTGCTTGGCATCCGCTTCCTGAATTTCTATCCCAGCCACCTCAGACTGTTCCAGCCGGGCGAAAGTTTTCGCTTCAGCGGCGAGGTGCGCGGCGGCTTTCTGGGACTGGAAATGGTGCATCCGCGCTTTGTGAAAGCCGACGATGCCACGCCGCTACCGACCCAGCTCACCCCGGTATATCCCACCACGGCCGGACTGGGGCAGGCCACGCTGCGCAAGCTGGTCGCGCGCGCGCTAGCTGCGCCGATCACCGACACCCTGCCCGCCGACTGGCTGGCCGAACTGGGTTTGCCTGAACTGGAAGCCAGCATCCGCTTGTTGCACCAGCCGCCGCCGGATTGCACGCTGGCCGATCTTGAATCGCACCAACACCCTGCGTGGCAGCGGCTGGCCTTCGACGAGCTGCTGGCGCAGCAGCTGTCGCTGGCCACCGCGCGCCGACAGCGGCAGCGCCTGTGTACCGCCCCGCTGCCCGCGCAGCAGCAGCTGACCGCCGCCTTCCTCCACACACTGCTGTTCGCCCTGACCGCCGCGCAGGCGCGCACCTGGCAGGAAATCAGCGCCGACCTGGCGCAGCCGCACCCGATGCGTCGCCTGCTGCAGGGCGACGTCGGCAGCGGCAAGACCGTGGTGGCTGCGCTGGCCTGTCTGCAGGCGATCGAGAACGGCTTTCAGGCCGCCTTTATGGCGCCGACCGAAATCCTCGCCGAGCAGCATTACCGCAAGCTCGCCCCCGTCTTGTCGGCGCTCGGCGTGCGCTGCGCCTGGGTGTCGGGCAGCCAGCGCAAGTCCGAACGCACGGCAGCCTGGCAGGCGATTGCTGCGGGCGACATTGACCTGGCGTTCGGCACCCATGCATTGTTCCAGGAGACCGGCAGCTTCGCGCGTCTGGGGCTGGCGGTGGTCGACGAGCAGCATCGCTTCGGCGTCGGCCAGCGACTGGCGCTGATGCAGAAAGGCACGGAACCGCACCAGTTGATGATGAGTGCAACGCCGATTCCGCGCACGCTGGCGATGAGCTTTTTTGCCGACCTCGATGTCTCGGTGATCGACGAACTGCCGCCGGGACGTACCCCCGTCGTCACCAAGCTGGTCAGCGCCGCGCGCCGCGATGACGTTCTGGCACGGGTGACGGCCGCCTGCCTCGGAGGTGGCCAGGCCTACTGGGTGTGTCCATTGATCGAGGAATCGGAGAAGCTGCAGCTGCAAACCGCGCAGGATACCTACGCGGCGTTGGCCGAGCAGCTGCCGGAACTGCGCATCGGCCTGGTTCACGGACGACTGAAGCCGGACGAAAAACAGGCGGTGATGGCCGCGTTCCAGGCGCATGAAATCGACTTGCTGGTGGCCACCACGGTGATCGAGGTCGGCGTCGATGTGCCCAACGCCGCGCTGATGGTGATCGAGCACGCCGAGCGCATGGGGCTCGCGCAACTGCATCAGCTGCGCGGGCGCGTCGGGCGCGGCAGCCGCGAATCGGTATGCGTGCTGCTGTACCAGACGCCGGTATCGGAACTCGCCCGCGCGCGCCTCAAGGTGATTTTCGAACTGATCGACGGCTTCGAGATCGCGCGCCAGGATTTGCTGCTGCGCGGCCCCGGCGAATTCCTCGGCAGCCGCCAGAGCGGTCTGCCGATGCTGCGCTTTGCCGATCTGGAACGCGACGTGGCGTTGCTGGAACGGGCGCGCGACTACGCCCAGCGCTGCCTCAAGGCACACCCCATGATTGCCGCGCGCCACGTCGAACGCTGGCTGGGCAGCCGTGCCGGGCTGTCACAGACCTGATTGATGCACCACAGGCTCAAGGCGGGGATGCAGGCCAACAGCGCGAGCCACACCATCATCAGCGCCAGAAAGGGGACGGCCAATTCGCGCGCAGCACGACATCAAGTCCGACAGGGTGCTAGCGCCGGCCGAATGTCTCCGCCGCTTTGGCATAATGCGCGTTTTGTCCTGGGCCCCACAGTGACCGCTTCACGGCACGACACACGCTCTCACATCGAGCCACAGCGCGGCTGGCTTGCGCATCCTTTTCGCGCACCACGGGCGTTGCGGAGCTGGCTGTCGGACCGCGGTTCGCTCACCCGCCGCCTGAAGGTGCGCCATGCCGATTTCAGGGTCAGTCCGGTCGCACGCGGGTTCGCGCCGCCGTTTCCCGACGAAGCCCAGGCATTGCGCTTGAGCCCCAAAGCATTGGCCTACGTGCGCGACGTCCTGCTCATCGGCGGCGGCCACATGCGGGTGTTCGCCCACAGCGTGCTGCCCCGCGCCAGCCTGCGCGGCGGCTGGTGCGGAATCACCCGACTGGGGACGAAACCTCTGGGAGAAGCGCTGTTTACCGATCCGCGTATCCGACGACTCGGCCTGACGATGCGTCAACTCGACGCGCGCCATCCACTCTATCGCGCGGCCCGGCGTCACACCGGGCTTACCGCGCATCATCTGTGGGCACGCCGCTCGGTGTTCTGCCTCAACGGCCACCCGCTTCTGGTGACCGAAGTTTTTCTACCCGCCATCGAGGCCCCATGACCCTGACCGAACGCCTGTCCCATTACGAGAAACTGATGCGGCTCGACAAGCCGATCGGCATCCTGCTGCTACTGTGGCCCACGCTGTGGGGACAATGGCTGGCCAGCAACGGCCAGCCGGACTGGCTGATCCTGTGGATTTTTGTCATGGGCGTGGTGCTGATGCGCTCGGCCGGCTGCGTTATCAACGACTACGCCGACCGCGAAATCGACCCGCACGTGGCGCGCACCCGCGAGCGCCCGCTGGCCGCCGGCAAGGTGTCACCGAAGGAGGCGCTACTGCTGGCAGCGGGCCTGTTCCTGCTGGCATTCCTGCTGATCCTGCCGCTCAACGCGCTGGTGCTGAAACTTTCGGTCATCGCGCTGTTTCTGGCCGCAAGCTACCCGTTTACCAAGCGCTTCTTCGCGATCCCGCAGGCTTATCTCGGCATCGCCTTTGGCTTCGGCATTCCGATGAGCTATGCCGCGCTGTGGGGCGAAGTCCCGCTGGAAGCCTGGGTTCTGCTGGCGGCCAACGTTTTCTGGGCGATTGCCTACGATACCCAATACGCGATGGTCGACCGCGAAGACGATCTCAAGATCGGCATCAAGACCTCGGCGATCACCTTCGGACGTTTTGACCTGGCCGCGATTGCAGTTTGCTATGTGACGACTTTGGGACTGCTCGGCTGGGTCGGATTACAGCGGGAAATGGGCGTGTCGTTCTATGGCGGGCTGGTGGTGGCAGCAGCGATCGCGCTCTACCACATGAAACTGATCCGGCAACGCGACCCGCAGCAATGCTTTCGCGCCTTTCTGCACAACACCTGGTTCGGCGCCGCGGTGTTCGGCGGCATTGCGCTGCACTATCTGCAGCGCAGCTTATGACCGGCAGGCCACGCGCGACTGCTGGCTATTCGGATAGGCCTGCTTGACCCCGCCCAGACTTTTAAGCGTGTCCGTGTCCTCGCTGCGAATTACAAAGTAAAAATCCGTGCCCTGGCGCGGCAGCAGCTCGACGCGCGTGCCGAGCACGCCCTTGTCCTCGACTTCGCGCATGCGCCGACGCGCCGCCTCGTCGTCGGCATACAGGCCGAGCGAAATGGCATTGCTCCAGGCGCCATCCTTCACCACAAAGGCATCCCCCACGCCCGCCGCTGCAAGTTCGCCCAGCTTGTCCGCCGCCGACTGCGCGCTGGGCAAGGGCGGGAAAATCACCCAGTGCCGGGTGCTCAGTGGCACCTCGGTGAACGACATCGCCCGCTCGCCGACCATGGTCTTGAGCTGTTCGCGTACCTGCGCGAACTCATCCGGGTTCAAGCCACGCCATTCCACACACATGGCCTCGGGCGCCACCACACGGGCCGCCGGCACCTGCGCCGGCGCGGACGCCGACTGGGTACGCAGGCTGAGACGGTCTACATTCATCGGCGCATTCTGGTCCGATTGGGCCTGCGGCCAGTGGCTACGGCCGATAAAAAACCCCGCCACAGCCAGGTTCAGCATCAGCAATGCCCATGCGATCCATTTCATCTCGATTCCCTCTCCCGGGCAACACAGTCGATGCCTTCCAGCACCAGAGCAGGCACATGCTCGGAAGGCACAGCCAGGCGCGGCAACAGCATCCCGGCGTCCCCGCCCGTCAGCAAGCACAGCGGAACGCCTCCCGCAGCCACGGCCAGGCGCGCAAGCTGCTGTTCTATCGCCCCGCACAGCGCCGCCACAATCCCGCTTTCCACCGCGTCGGCCGTGCTGCGCGGAAATGCCTGCCAACGGCCTGTAACCTCTGAAACGTGCGCCGTACCCTGCTGCAGCGCTCGCCGCATCAATGAGGCGCCCGGCACGATCACGCCCCCCAGAAACACGCCATCTGCCGACAGGGCATCCACCGTCATCGCCGTCCCGGCCGACACCACCAGCACTGGCCCGCGGGTGCGCCGGCGCGCGGCGATCAGGCCCATCCAGCGATCCACACCCAGTTGCAGCGGATTCTGGTAGCTATTTCTCACCCCGCCAAAGTCCGCCTCAGCCACCAGCCATAGCGCGCTGATATCCGCAGCCTCCAGCAACGCGGCCAGCCGTTGTTCGTGTGCGGCGCTTGCTACGCTGGCGATGAAGCAATCGGTTCCGGCCGTCAGCTGCGCCTTCAAAACTGCCAAATCCGCATAATCGCAGCAGCCTTGCGCACGCCATTGCCCATCTTCAACCGCGGCCCATTTCAGGCGCGAGTTGCCGGCGTCGATCAACAGCTGGCGGGCCGTCATGCGGCATCCAGACGCAAGCTGATTTCACCGCCACTATAGGGTCGCAAAGTCGCCTGGGCGTCGCGTAGCAGGAATGCGCCCGTTTCGTCGACACCCGACGCCATCCCCCGAACGCTGCGCGCATCCGGCAAGGCCAGCGCCACAGCCTTGCCCGCGTAGGCATCCAGCTTCAGCCAGTCCTCGCGCAGGGGCGCGAATCCGTGCTGGCGGAACAGGCTCAACACCGCGTGCAATTCCAGTAGGCAATCTGCCAGCAATCGGTTGCGGCCCACCGCCACACCCATCTCGGCCAGGTCGACCACGGCCTGATCGACCGCATCGCGTTGTGCTCCGCTCAGCCGGACGTTCAGCCCGACACCCACCACCGCGAAAGCCGCCCCATGCATGTCGCCCTGTACCTCGACCAGAATCCCCGCCAGCTTGCGGTAGTCCACCAGCACGTCGTTGGGCCATTTCAACCTGACCGGATGGCGGCTATGGCGATTGACCGCGCGCGCGATCGCCAGCCCCACCGCGAGGCTCAGGCCGGACAGCGACTGCAGGCCATTCTCGAAACGCCACAGTACAGAAAACGTGAGGCTGCCGCCGAGAACCGAATGCCACTGGCGGCCTCGCCGGCCCTTGCCGGATTGCTGGTGTTCGGTGCAGATCAGCGTGCCGTCCACAGCCCCATTCAAGGCCGCAGCCATCAGGGTCGTGTTGGTCGAATCCATGCTGTCGTGGACGTGGATCGTGTAGGCCGCTGCCGCCGTCCCAAGATGATCCGCCACCGTGACGCCATCCAGCCACTCTACGGACTCGGGCAACCGGTAGCCGCGTCCGCGCACAGCGTGAATCGTCAGGCCCATGGACTCGGCCTGGGCAAGTGCGTTGAAGATGCTGGACCGGGAAAGATTGAATTCATGCGCTAGCGCCTGGCCCGAATGGAATCGGCCATCGGACATACGGCGCAGGAGCGGAAACAGGGTTTTATGGGTTCGGGCTGGCACGCCCGGATTTTACCTGTCTTGACGTATTGGATTTACATAAAAAAACCCCCTCATTTTGGGAGGGGGTTTTAGTGTGCGGCGAGGCACGGATAAGGAGTCTGACGATGACCTACTTTCACAGGCGAGATGCCTACTATCATTGGCGCGGGAGCGTTTCACCGTC
>Ga0209643_1000421_pt1 | contig 81048 bp, 91 predicted proteins | sample AutmiccBRH37_all_FD_187383 | JGI IMG/M metagenome (GOLD analysis project Ga0209643, IMG submission 187383) | Deep subsurface microbial communities from Mt. Terri, Switzerland - Autotrophic microbial communities BRH/37_all (SPAdes) (version 2) | ecosystem: Environmental > Aquatic > Deep... | reverse complement strand
TCTGATTGATAGAGCTATTATGCCATAAAGTTCAGGATCAAAGGAAAGCATTAAGAATATTGCTTTGTTAAAGACTTCAATGAAGTATTCCATAAACATCTCCTTAAGATTATTGTTCTATAAAAATTATACCTCAAAAATAAAAAACAATCCTGAAAAGGATTGTTTCATAGCAACATTTAACAAAACATTTTCCTTTCCTAACACGGGAGGCTCAGGAATTTCTTCCTAAACCCTTATGGGACTTGCCCATTCGGTCATAGCTTCATAGATAACCTTAGAAGCGACGACTCGGAAAACTTATATTTCTATTCAATTATATACAATATGATTACTTTTGTACAGCCTTTTTAAGCTTTTGCGTTTCTTGCCGGAATAAGTGATGCAGACTTCATGTATGCTACATAGTAGAAAAACGGAACGATAAGTGCTCCACCTATCAGGTTGCCGATTGTAACAGGCAAAAGGTTGTTCAGCCAAATCTGTCCCCAAGTCACAGGTGCTCCCAAGAACATCCCGAGAGGTATAAAGTACATATTCGCAACGCTGTGCTCGTACCCGGACAGCACAAAGAGCATAATCGGGAACCAGCAGGCAAATATCTTACCTATTACGTCCCTTGCTCCTGTAGCCATCCAAACCGCGAGAACAACTATAATATTACAAAGTATTCCTCTTATTATTGCAGGTACAAAAGCTATTGCTACTTTATTTTTTGCTATTCCTATGGCAAGTTCAGCGGCTGGTGATCCTGGTGCCATTAGCCCGGAATTTGCAATAACGATTGCCAATAATACTGAACCTATGAAATTAGCAATATATACAAAAATCCAGTTCCTATAAATATCTGACCATTTGTAACGGCAGTTAAGGCATCCTAATGTCATAAGATTGTTACCTGTAAAAAGCTCTGCACCACAGATAACTACAAGCATAAGTCCCACAGGGAAAGCCCCGGCAAATGCAAACTTCTGTAAGCCAGGATCAATTTTTGTCAGCGATTGTCCCACAGTAATCGCTCCCTGCGCTCCAAAGCCTATAAATACGCCTGCGAAAATTCCAAGTACAAGCATCTGTGAAATTGTAAGCTTTGCTTTTGCTGAACCGGCATCGCATGTTGCCTGCGCAATTTCCTTTGGAGTAAGAATTCGTTTCTCCATTTTAATAGACCCTCCAATCAAAAACTTTGTGAAAAACTATATATAAGTTTAACATTTTTTTAACAATATAAGTTTAACATTTTTTTAACAATCTGTCTATAATTGTTGAAGGGTTTTTATAAATTTTACCGCATTTATTTTTTTTTATGCTACAACCTCAATTTCACCTGTGTTCGGGTCCATCATCAGTCCATGTATACTCACATCCTTGGGGATATACGGCGACTCTTTCAGCTTAAGAACTGCATCCCTGACATTCTCCATTTCATCCTTCAATAGTCCGAACCATTCTTCTATATCTATCGCTTCAATTGCATCTGCGGGAATACCCTTTTCCGCCATCTTCACTCTTATGCCTTCCACTGTCTGCTTCCTCATTCCACAATCCCCGTGTCCTACCACATATACTTCCTTCAAATCCATCAGTACTGTTCCTACCGCTACACTTCTAATAACGTCACTGCAATTGTTTCTGATAATATTGCCGGCATTCTTCAGCATTTTAATATCGCCTCTGTTAAAACCCATTGCAGCTTCCAAAAGCTCTACAAGCCTTGTATCCATACAGGTGAATACCATTATGTCCTTATGAGCATGTCCGCTTATTGGCTTGTCCTCTCCTGCACTCTTTCTTTTCTGCACAAATCTCCTGTTGTGCTCCAGTATCTTCTCTAACATGATGACCTCCTAAAATACAGCTATTACAACTTAAAGCTTTACCCTTCCGGGATTACTATATATATTCATTCTCTGCCCCCGGGCAAAGCCAATTATTGTTATTCCAAGATTATTTGCAAGCTCTACTGCCAGGTCAGTAGGTGCAGACCTTGATACTATCACAGGTATTTGACCCTTGGCAGCCTTTATGAGCATTTCAGAAGACACCCTGCCGCTTGTAAGTACTGTCTTGTCAAACAGTTCAATATTCTTTAAGGAAGCTTCCCCAATAGTCTTGTCCATAGCATTATGGCGCCCCACATCTTCGTGAAAAAGCAAGATGCCCTCATCAGTACCGAGAGCAACACTGTGAACCCCGCCTGTGTTCAGGAACAATTCAGATCTTTTGTTAAAATCCCTCATAAGCTCAAGTATCGCTTGTGCACTAAGTATTATATCGCTAGATACCTTCCTGCAGCTTAGTGAATCCATCGCATTATAAAAGGTGGAACCTTTGCCGCAGCCGGTGGTCATTGTTCTCTTTCCCTGCAGCTTCTTTGCAATAAAGCTGCTCTCATGGGTATTTACATCCGCTATGCCTTTTTCTTCATCTATACTGATTTTCTTTATGTCATCCTTGCTCTTTATAATACTTTCAGAAAGCAGGAATCCAACGATCAGACAGTCAAGTCTTGATGGGGTACAGAGTAATGTGATGAACTCTTCACCGTCCAGTATAATGGTCAAGGCATACTCTTTGACTACAATATCATCAATTGATGACATCGTGCCATTTTCATACTTTATTATTGGAATATCCCTGGTCAGTTCCATGCCTTCGCCTCCTAAACTTCCGACAGCCTCTCCCTCAGTCTTTCATAATCCTTAATGGTATTCACATTAGTGAACATTTCCCAGTCCGGACTGAATTCCCTTGCTTTTGCCTCACTGATATAAAGTACATCGGAGTCTTTCAACAGCAAATTTATCTGCTTTTTGCCCTTCTCCATATTCTCTTCTATCCTGCCAATCAGACTTTTGGAATAAAAAGCATTAAAGGGCTCAATCCATTCACCCAGTCTGGTTATAACCCCGTCAACCTTGCATTCATGCAATTCGATAAGCTCCTTCATATAATCCAGGTATTTGAGATTTATGAAGGGCATATCACAAGCTACAATATAATTGTGCATACTTCCTGAGTTTTTCAGTCCTATATGTATCCCTGCCAGAGGCCCGAAATCCTTAACCTCATCCTCTACCAGCTTGAACCCGTATTTTTCATACTCCTCCGGCCTACTGGTAACAATTATTATCTCATTGAAAACCGTCTCCAGTTTTTCTGTTATCATTTCTATCAAATACTTATCCCGGAGCTTGAGAAACTGCTTGTCAAAGCCCATTCTGCTGCTCTTGCCTCCGGCAAGTATTATTGCTGTATCCATATTTGCCATTTTGACCTCACAGAACTATATGCCTCCGGCACTTATTTTCATATCCATAACCTTTATATCATACCTTTATTCCAGTTGCAATTCATTTTACATATAATTGTTAAAATATAAACATATAAAAAAGGAGCCCCAAGCTCCGCTCCTAATCAAAGTATATTATTTCTCCCCTTATATCCTCGTTCACGTACAGTATCCCCAAGGAGTACCTGGGCTCAAACCTTCTTGAGGTCGGTGAGCCGGGATTAAAGAACAGAACTCCGTTAATAACCTCATTATGGGCTTTGTGGCTGTGTCCATACACCACACAATCTACATTATCCCCTGTGAATTCAGCGTAAGCGTTCATGTAGGTACGTCCCCTGCTGGTCCCGTGAGTCAGACCTATTTTCTTCCCATTGGCAGTAATTATCCTTTTTGTCCCGTATCTGTCCAGCATTTCATAACTGTCATTGTTTCCTGCAACTGCATATACAGGAGCAATCGTCGCAAGCTCAATGACAACCTCTTCAATCAGGATATCCCCTGCATGCAGTATCATATCCACGCCGTCAAATACCTCATATATGATATTGGGAAGCAGCTTGGCACTGCTTCTGATATGTGTATCAGAAATCACTCCTATTTTCACCTGTCGTATCCTCCGGTTCATTCTCTGCGTCCGGCTCAGCTGTTTCGTCCCTGCAGCTTATAACAGCCATAGCCACATATAGCATGGATATCCCCCAATATATAAGTCCAAATCCCGGTACAGGATAGCCATATAGGTTAACAGCCAGCTGTACGAGCATTGGAAGTGTCAGGGCATATATGCTTATATTCAGCATATTATTAAATTTAAGCCTGCCTCTCAGCATTGAATTGGCAATTAGCCCCAATAATGCCAGTATGACGGCATTAAGCAGCTTCCAGCCCAATACAAAAATAAAACCGAAAGCAATAAATATAAACACAATCCAGCTGAGCTTGGGCAAAAATTCCATCACATCTGATTTTGTAAGAGTAATTCCTTTCAGCTCGGTCAAGCTGAATTCCCTGGTCTCTATCTCGCTTCTTTTCACATATATCATATTCCTGGTTATGAGCATTCCGCTCCCTACATCCTTCAATACGCTTTCTGTCACCTGTCCTGTAGTGTCGATAACGAAAGCCTCATTGGTACTGCTGCTTATATAGTAGGGCATCTCGCCTTCAAAGCTGAATTCACCGTTTTCCAGCCTGAACTCCGGAATATTTGAACTCAGATTAGCGACCAGATCATCCACTGCTATTCTGGTTACTACAAAAGTCCTTGTTCCACTTATAAAATAGATAATAAGGAAAAGCAGCAGCAGATATACAAAACTTCTGCTGAACTTATTATTCTTAATGCTTCTGTAGAACTTGAAATCAATTACGCTTTCCCTCATCTGCATGAAAAAATTCATTCCATCCGCCTCCCTGTTTGCATATCACTGACTATTATACCAAATAAAAAGGCAACTTTGTTGCACTTTTTTCGCTAGGAACCCTATGGCTCCCTTCGACGGATGCTTCGCATCCTGAGACAATCCTCCGGTAAATAATTATATTCCTGTTATATTTACTACTTTACCGCATTTGGAGCATATACCCTCGTCCAAGTGTTCAATGAATATGCCTCCTGCCCTTCTTATAAGCAGAGCGCCGCACTTGGGACAATATGTATTTGAATCCTCACTGTGAAGATTGCCTATGTACACGTACTCCAGATTGCTGCTTGCCGCTTTTTTCAGAGTCTTCAACGTTTCCGCCGGCGTAGGCTCTTCTTCCATCTTATACATTGGAAAATACCTTGATAGATGGAGCGGAATTGCGGGGTTGATAGCTGCCAGCCATTTTGAAAGCTTATCCATCTCCTTTTCACTATCATTACGGCCTGGAACAATGAGAGTGGTAACCTCCACATGGCATTGGACCGCGGCTGTCTCGACAGTGCGCTTCACATGTTCAAGACTGCCCCCGCATATATCCCTGTAATATTCCTCGGTAAATCCTTTTACATCTATATTCATCGCATCTATATAGGGCAGCAGCGCAGATATTGCCTTTTCATTGATATATCCGTTAGTCACCAGTATATTTTTGTAGCCCTTGTCTTTAATATATCTGGCTGTTTCTAATACATACTCATACCATATTGTCGGCTCATTGTATGTGTATGCTATCCCGATGCAATCCTCTTCCTGCCTGCACAAGCTTAGCAGATAGCCTTCCGAGGCTTCATACAGAGCTCCTGCTCCCATCTTCTCCTCCGCACCACGCTGTGCAATGTGATGGTTCTGGCAAAAGCTGCATCTGAAATTGCAGCCCACAGTTCCCAGGGACAGAACATATTTCCCAGGAAAGAAGTGATAAAGCGGCTTCTTCTCCACAGGATCCATTGCCACTGCAGAAATTTTCCCGTAATTATGAGTGTAAAGGGTGCCTTCAATATTGTTCCTTACTCTGCATACCCCGAATTTGCCCGGTGCAATGGTGCACTCATGGGGACAAAGCCTGCAGATTACCTTATGCCCTTCAAGTCTTTCATAATGCATTGCTTCCTTTAATTGATCCATATTGAATCACTCCATTGCTTAATAATGTCTGATAACCTCAAAGCGTTCCATCTCATATGCCTCATCACTTCTGATACCTGCTTTCTGCAGTGCAATATCCACTTGATAATCAACAGTAGCTACACCTTCCAGATTTGGAAGCAGCAAGCCGGACCTGCGCCCGCTTCTGACAATTACACCGTACCTTTTCACATCCAATTCCTCTTTTGTTCTTATGGGTTCCGGCTCCATCAGGACATCCACAGAGTAGTCCAGCTCAGAAAGCTCATCCTCCTCTACAGGAAAAAACCTCGGATCCCTGGTTCCGGCACTGATGGCATTCTGAATGATTTCCATTGCAATGCTTATAGTGGTAGGACCTATAGTCCCGATGCAGCCCCTAAGCTCGCCGTGTTTTTTCAAGGAAACAAACACCCCTGCCCTTCCTGTAAGCATTTCGGCAGGGAGCTCCTCAGGCACAGGAATCTGCTTCCCTGTCCTAACATAGGTTTCCAAAGTATGTATAGCCAGCTTCACATAGGGGTCGCCGCCTTTTTCCGGCTTGTTGCCTTCACAGGCCTCATAGTGGATTTCTGCTATACAGTAACCCACTCCGAAGGGGCCTTCGTAGGATAATATCTCCCCCTTTATGCTGCACCCATCCAAACAACCCATAAGTACTACAGTAGAGTTGTACGCACATTCCCCCGCAGACTCAAGAAGCTCAGACGGCATAGACATCAGCTCTTTTGCATCCCCCGTTTTTATTATCTCAATGTATTTTTGGTCATACTCAAAGCCTCTGGGACTAAAGCCTGCCGGTGCGCCCTGTGTAAGCCTGTGGGAAAGGTCACCGCTGGCTATTACCACTGCCTTCCGGTCAAGCTCGGACACGGCATCCCGTATAGCCATCCCAAGCTTATAGTGCTCTTCCCTGGAGAGAAGACTGTAGGTTATATGCACCAGCTTGAAAGCCTTATATTTCTTGTATACAAAATAAAGAGGGACCATAGCACCATGGTCAAGTCCGGGCTCAAGCCCATATGTCTTTTTAACGTCTTCATGCATTGGAATGCAATATGCACCCTTCTTATCAGCATGCTCCATAATTTTATCAATCAGTTCCAGATCATTGTCAAAGCTCAGCTTTACTCCTGCGGCTCCGAACCTGGCAAGACTTCCCTCCAGGCTATTATCCGCTGCAATGGTAATAGCATCCTTAAGAAGTGTGCCGTGAGGAGTTATTATTACTACCGTATCAGGGCTGATACCCGCAATACGCTCCGAAGCCTCCATTGCATCTTCAATTGATTTCCTTACCTTCTCAGTCTCTTTCTTTCCCACTTCCTCTACCATTATCGGCGGGTGAGGAAAAATAAATGCTCCTGCAATCCTACCCATTTTCTTTACTCCTTCCAAAACTTGAGGTATTTTTATATTCCCCTACAGAGCTGCGGTTAATTCCTCAGCTTTATAATGTCGGATGCGCCGGTATTGTTCCAGCTAATTCCATTATATAGATAAAAAGAAAAAAATTCCATGCCATGCAAAATTTAAGATAAATATTTAAAACATATATTGACATTATCGTAAAATTGCGATATATTTAAATCGTAAATTTACGATACACGGGGGTGCAAACTATGGATGCAATCAAAATCTGTAATGCATTGGGTAACGAAACAAGGTACCAGATAGTAAAAGCGTTGAAAGACCGTGCTATAGGAACCTGCTGCAGCAGGATCGAGTATTATGAGAACGGCATAAGCGTAGGAGATGTTGTTAAGGTTACTGGACTGGCCCAGTCCACCATATCCCAGCACCTTTCGGTCCTTGAGAAGTCAGGACTTATATACAAGGAAAAAAGAGGCCAGTGGACTTGCTTCTTTCTTAACAAAAAGCTTATTGAAGAGTTTTTGAAATTCTTAGGAAAAGAACTATTATAACAACGGAAGTAATTGCGTATGCAATTACAACACACCCGGGTTGCATGGGCGAGCAGCAAGCTTTGCTTGCGACCAGCCTTTCAACGAGGCGGGGGATATTCCCACCAACTGTAAAGCTAATTCGGTACCTGCCACCTATAGAGGTGGGGGACATCTTTTGGCCTCGTTATAATTTTTTACATATATATATCGGTAATTTACGATATTAATGGAGGTTAAAAGATGTTAGAAATCTTAAAGGAAACTATCAGCTATGTGTCCGCCACTCTGATCCATAATGCCCCCTCCCTGATATTAGGAATACTCGTGGCATCAGCAATAAAAGTTTATGTGGATCCGGAGACGATGAAAAAAGCCATTATGAAAAATGCGGGCATATCAATTCCGGGCAGTGTGGCTTTTGGTGCTTTTACACCCTTCTGTGCATGCGGTACCATGGCCATCATAGTGTCAATGCTTACAACAGCACTTCCCTGGGGGCCTATCATGGCTTTTATTGTATCCTCCCCCCTTATGAGCCCCGACAGTTTCATAATGCTCTCAGGCATTATAAGCACAAGATTTGCAGTGATGTTAGCTGCCGCTTCTGTTGTAATAGGGCTCAGCGCAGGCTATATAACACACTTCATAGAGAAAAATACCGGGTTTCTTGATAATCAGGCAAGATTTCAAGAAAATGCCGGCAGCTCCTGTGGCTGCAGTCAGGCTGCAGAAAGCTGCTGCAGCTATTCAAGTGCATCAGTGATTGAAGACAGCAAGGCCTGTGGCTGTTCCAGCGCAGCCGCAGCATGCTGCAGCAGTGAGGCTTCAGAATTGACGGGATTGAATACAGTTATCGAAAAATACAGGCTGAGGGAATTTGTGAATGCTATCGTTGACATTGGATTAAAAAAAGTGCTGCTATACTTTACAATATTCGCTGCCATAGGTTACTTTATCAATCAGTTTGTACCTGCAGAGCTTATATTAAGATATTTCAGCCCTGAGAATATGTTTGCAGTTCCCTTGTCTGCGGTAATGGGTCTCCCTCTATATGTAAGCGGCTCTTCCTCCCTGCCTGTTATAAAGGTACTTCTGGAAGGCGGAGCCAGCGAAGGCGCAATGCTGGCATTCATGATCACCGGTCCCGGCACAAGTGCAGGGGTGATAGCAGGTGTAGCAACCATCATGCGCAAGAGAGCCCTTGCCCTGTATGTAGCTTATATATTGACCGGCGGGATAATCCTGGGTTATTTGTATGATCTCCTGCTCAGATTTGTAATATAGTTGAAAAAGGAAGCTTAGCTTCCTTTTTTCCCTGTGATCTCACTTATATCCAGTCTTAATATACCTACTCCCTCATAAACACTGTCATTTTTCAGAAGCCTTGCCTTTACCGGCTCCGGCACCCCCTCAAGATGGTGTATCATGGTGACTAATGCATGCTTTTTCTCTTCCAGGTCCTCTACTGCATACATCTTTCCCCAGAAAACCACAGAGGCATATTTGTGCTCGCACTCCCCTGGCTGATAGCCTCCATCCTCAATTACAGTGGCACATACCTTGGGATTTTCCCTTATAAAATCAATTTTCAAGCCCTCCTTGGCACTGTGGAAATAAAGCGAGTTTCTACTCCCGTCATATCCATAGCTCAATGTAACTATGTAGGGCTCGTTATTTCTGCACATAGAAACAATTGCATATTTACCGTTTTTTAATATATTGGAAATATATTCCTTATCAGTAATTTCCCGCTCGGATTTCTTCATATGATATTTCGTCATTCGCTTTCACCTCAATCTTTATATTTTAAGCTTCCTTTAATATTATAATACTAAAACATATCTCTTCACAGCTTTTTCCTTTGACATTGCCGCATTTCGTTAATATAATATTTTAATGTTACGGATAAAATGCGATTTTTTTAACACAAAACGATAAAAGCTATCGCATTTGTTAAATATATATTATATAATAATAATGAATATTATTATATTAATATTTTTTTGTTCCTTAATAGGTTAATTATATACAAGGGGGTATTATCTTGTCAGACTTAAAGAAAATAGTCATACTCGGCGCAGGCTACGCTGGAGTCGAGGCAGCAAAGGTTCTGAGCAAGAAGTTTAAGAAGGATCACAGCGTTGAAATTACTTTGATAGATGCAAATCCTTTCCACACTCTTCTCACAGAGCTGCATGAAATCGCAGGCCGTAGAACAGACAAAGAAAGCGTAACAGTAGACCTTTACAATGTATTTAAGGCTACCAAGGTCAATGTTGTAAGAGATAAAGTTGATAGCATTGATTACGAATCAAAAACTCTTACATCAAGCAAGGAAACCTATAAATATGATTACCTTGTTCTTGGTTGTGGCGCTGAACCGGCATTCTTCGGAGTTGAAGGCGTTAAAGAATATGGTTTTACCATATGGTCACTTAAAGATGCTCTGAAAATCAGAGAGCATATCGAGAACAGCTTCCAGCTTGCTAAAGATGAAAAAGATGCTGCCAGGAGGAAAGAGCTTCTTACTTTTGTAGTTGCCGGTGCAGGCTTCACTGGAATTGAAGTTGTAGGGGAACTTTTCGAATGGAAAGAGCTTTTATGTGAAAAGCATGAAATCGATCCGAAGGAAGTTTCTCTCTATAATGTAGAAGCACTTCCAACAATACTTCCAATATTGAGACCGAGCCTGCAGAAAAAAGCGGAGAACTTCCTTACAAAGAAAGGCGTAAAAGTATTGACGAATTCGCCTATAGTCAAGGCAACTCCGGACAGCATAGTTCTCAAGGATGGACAGGTAATAAACACAAAAACTCTTATCTGGACTTGCGGTGTACAGGGCAACAGCTTCGCAGTATCAACCGGCCTTACTCAGGGTAAGAGGAACAGAATACAGGTCAATGACTACATGCAGAGCATGGACAAAGAAGAAGTATATGCTGTTGGAGACAACGCATACTACGAAATAGACGGAAAACCAATACCGCAGATAGTTGAAACAGCTTTGCAGACAGGCGAATGTGCCGCTCATAACATTGCTGCTGCTATAACAAAAACTGAAAAGAAGAAGCTCGCACTTAACACTCACGGTTTTATGGTATCCATAGGAAGCCACTACTGCGTAGCTGAGCTTATGGGTACACCAATGTCAGGCTTCATAGCCATGGCTATGAAACACTTGGTAAACCTCCACTATTTGTGGGGTGTTGGCGGTTTGAGACTTATATGGAACTATATGCTCCATGAATTCTTCCACATGAAGAACAACAGAGCATTCGTAGGCGGACATCTGGCACACAAGACACATACTTCCTGGGCAATACTTCTGCGTATGTACGTAGGTGTAATGTGGTTCCTTGAAGGTTGGAAGAAAGTACAGGAAGGTTGGTTAAATCCTGCCAACATTAAGATAGTGTCGGTTGCAGGAACCTCAGCTGCATCAGGAGCCGCAGAAGCTGTAACAGCCGCTTCAGGAGCTGCAGAAGCTGTAGGAGAAGCAGCAGCTTCATATCCTACACCAATATTCGCAGAGCCTTGGGCAATATATCAGTGGTTCACAGATGTAATAGTTACACCTAATGCATTCTTATTCCAGTCAAGTGTAGTATTGATGGAAATAGCAATCGGTCTGGCACTTATTGCAGGTCTCTTTACATTCCTTGCATCAGCAGGATCAGTATTCCTCTGCTTGAACTTTATAATATCTGCAATGGCAGGCTACGAAATACTCTGGTATGTATTCGCATCAATTGCCCTTATGGGTGGTGCCGGTGGAGCCTTCGGCCTCGACTACTATGTACAGCCGTGGATTAAGAGGTTCTGGAAAAAGACCAACTTCGCACGAAGCAGTTATTTATATTTTGATTAGTTAATAGTGAATCAAAAGGAAGTCTCTTCAGATAGAGACTTCCTTTTTTATAACGAATAGGAAAGTATAAATTTCATTAATGTACCACTTGACCTGAATGAGTTTCATAAAAGGCTCCCTTGGTCGTTAAAATACTTCAATAGAAGCCTTTTTTACTAGCTCTCAATAACTGCATCCAGCCCCAGTACCGCTATGACCTCGCCCTTATCATATATAGGAGCTGCTATAGTCAATACAATTTCATTTGTATCAGTAGTAATATATAAATCCGATATAAATATCTTTCCCTGCAGTGCTCCGATAAACCAAGGCCGGTTCCTCAAGTCTATGGGAGGTATACCGTCAAGGTTACAGCCTACTCTGGTGCTGTCAGGTTTATATGTATAGAGCACTATCTTTTCATTATTCTCTTTTGAAAGCTTCTTAAACAACTTTGTATGTTCATCCCTGTCCAATCTGATTATATCCGTTCTTGCTGCCAGATCCTCTGCAAAACCCCTCCATTTGTTTGTAATTAAATCCATTGCCTCTTTTCCTATTTTTACTTGTGAATGCTCCTTAATAATTTTTGTCATTATCTCACTCATCTTTTCAAAGGATGCCGCTTCAGATGCCATCTCTTCTATAATTGTTGACTGCTCTTCGATCACTGCAGCCACTTGTTCTGTTCCTGCACCAATCTCCTCTGCTACAGTCGTTACCTTTCCGAGGCAATCATTCACTTTTTCAATTTCCTTCTCTTGCAATTCAATGTCCTTACAGGTCTCTGTCATTGTCTTCACTGTCAATTCACCGGTTGTGACCATATCCTCGAACCCTTTTCCGGCCTTCGACAGTATTTTTGAATCTTCCTGCTCTTGGCTGATCCCATTATCAAAGCAATCAATAAGTGCAACAATTTCACCTTCAAAGCTATTTACCATTTTACCAATCTTGTCAGCTGCTTCTTTGGATTCCTCAGCCAGCTTTCTTATTTCGCTTGCCACGATTGAAAAACCTCTGCCGGCTTCACCGGCTCTGGCTGCTTCTATTGAAGCGTTCAATGCCAGCAAATTTGTTTGTGCGGAAATATTTTTTACTACACCTATAATGTTATTTATGCTTTTTAAGCTATCCGATATTTGCTTTGTATTCTGTGACAATGAAATATTCCCTTCGACTCTGGATTGCATTCTCTTAATAAGCTGCTGAATGATTTCCTTGCTGTCCTTGAAATATGAAACAGTCTGTTCCAGATTTTCCCTTGTATTCTCAACCCTTCCGCTGGTTTCCCCTGCCAGCTTCACAAGCCTGCTGCTGCTCACCATAACATCATTAATCATCTCGTTCTGCTTCTCTGCACCTGAAGCAATATCTTCAATTGTGCCTGCTATTTCCTGCATCGCAGAGCTGGTCTTAACAGTTCCGGCAGACAATTTTTTAGTTTCATGATATAACTGATCAGAATTCATGCCAATCTGCGCAAGAACCTTTCTGTAATTAAAAAGCAGCTCATTTATCCCATTGGTAAGTTCTCTTACCTTTATATCCTTGCTCCAGAATTTTTTACTCAGATTACCTGAATTGACTTCTTTTATTCCTGAAATAATATCATCATATTTTGCTGCACTCCCTATGCCTATCAACCTTCCCAGCCTCTCCAACACTCTTTTCATGCCTCCTCCGTGTAACATATTTGTAATATGCCTTATAACATATTCTACCTATTATCAGTTTATTTAGCGTTTAAAAATGCGTTTTAAAATACAAAATATCAGAAATCAAACAAAATTGGACCAATACCCTAATTTATGGTATATGGGTTTGTATTATTTCATGAATAATATACCTTGTATATAAAAGACTAATGAATATGAATATTGCTATAGAAAAATCAATCTTAAAGAGGAACAATAACATGAAGGGGGACAACTTCATTAGATCATATAACAACAGTATATTATACTTAATGAGCCTGTAGGCAACTAATAAACCGACACCAATATTGATGCCGGTTTTTCAATGATCTCAAAGAACCTTATTCGCCAAAGTTAGAATCAAACAGTTCCATTATTTTTTTGGCAGCCTCCTTCTCATCAATGCCGTTTACTGTTAAAACAATACTGTCACCCTTTGCAGCCCCTAATGACAATATAGACAGTATACTTTTGGCGTTAGCGTTTTTACCATTTTTTGTGATTGTTATATCCGATTTGCACTTTAGGGCAGTTGTGACCAACAAGCTGGCTGGTCTTGCATGAAGACCGGTTTTATTGTTTACTGTAATGGTTTGCTTTGTCATATTGACATTATCCTCCATTCATAATTAGAAACAGAGAGCTCACCCAAAGCAAACTCTCTGTGGTCGTTTTATGTACTACATAGTCTTCCAGATGTCACTACTGCGTAACTATTATTCTGTAGGTATTCGGTACAACTGCCATCTCAAAAGCTTTCTGCACATCTGCCAGGCAGTATGTACCTGCAATAAGTTTATGCGGGTTTATAAGCCCTTTGGAGAGAAGCCTTACTGCCATTTCAAAGGACCTGACACTGGGACTTACCGCACCGGTAATGATTGCCTGGGATTTGTGCAGCCACTGCGGGCTTATGCTGATGGGCTTGTCGGGATGGATAGAGCTGTACATTACAACACGGCCTGCATAACCTGCCATATTGACTGCCTGTTCTGCGACAGCTGAAATCGGAGTTGTATTAAATATCACATCCGCCCCTCTTCCTTCTGTCATATCCTTAATTGTCTGTACAGGATCCTTTTCAAGAGGGTCAATTGCTATATCGGCTCCCAGCTCCAATGTCAGCCTCCTTCTCGTCTCATCAGGCTCGCTGATTATTACATAAGCGCCTTTAAGCTTGCTGAGCATTATATGCAGCATACCCATAACACCGCCGCCAATTACGACGACATTTTCCCCCAGTTGTATTTTCCCCTGCTCAATGCTGTTTACAACACAGGCCAGAGGCTCCGCAAAAGCTCCATGCTCAAAGGAAATACCGTCGGATAGCTTGTAAACCTGTGAAGCATTTACTGCAATATATTCACCAAGTCCACCGGTGCCCGGTATTTCCATGTTTGAATCGTCCAGATTATTGATTTCCACACAAAGATTTTCCATGCCGTTTCTGCAAAAATAGCATTTTCCGCAGACATTGATCAAGCGGGCAGCAACCTTATGACCAATGGGGAAATCTGATACATTAACTTTTTCGCCAACAGCTTCGATCACTCCGGAAATCTCATGACCGCCTACAAAAGGAAGGGGCATTTTAGTAAGTCTTGTAAAGGCTCTTTGTTCCCAAGTGCATAGAGCACAGGCTTTGATATTGATTAATATTTGATTTGCTGAGGGTATCGGTTTCGTAACCTCTTTTATCTCTACTTTTCTTTCATCTGTAATAGCAGCTACCTTCATTTTTTCACTCATCAGATATTCTCCTTTACTATTTGCCATAATACATTTTTGTGAACATTTCCCGAAGTTCTAAAGCATCAGGAGTTTTTGCGGCAAACGTGACATTTGCATCAGCTTTAGCCAGCTCTACATAGGCATCAAGCTTGGACATATATGCTTCCTCGGGCACACCAGCCTCTTTAAAGGATAAGGGCATGCCTATATATTTATTAATCTCAAATATTCTGTCAATCAGCTTCCTTTGTTTTTCTTCACTATTTCCTTCAATATTCAGTCTGTAAGCAATTGTTTCATAAACAGGGTTAGGCATTAAAAACTCCATGGTATAAGGCAGAAGCATTCCGGTAACGAGTCCATGGGGGAGATTAAAATCTCCGCCGGCAAAATCCATTCCATGAGCCAGCCCCGTTATGCTGTTACTGATCCCTGCTCCTGCAAGAGAGGCAGCTATATGTATTTTTGCCCTGGCATCCAAATCTCCGTCAAAGGATTTGGGAAGCAGTTCGAGAATATCTACGGCAGCACATACAGATACCATTTCAACTAAGGGGGATGCCACTTTTGCAGTAGCAGATTCAATTGCATGAGCTAGTGCATCGGTGCCTGAAAATGCGATGATATTCGGGGTCAGGCTTCGCAAAAGCTCGAAGTCAAGTATTGCCTCGCTGGGCATAATCTCAGAAGTCAGAACTAATCTTTTTCTTTTCCCATGATCCTTTACCACTGCAGCGTGTGTCGTCTCTGAACCTGTACCACTTGTAGTAGGTATGGCTATCAGCTTTGTCCTGCCGGGGAATTTGGAAACTTCATATGGAGCCAAGGCCTGTTCCCAGGTGTAATCAGGAAGTTCATAGAAGAGCCATAATATCTTGGCACTATCTATCACTGATCCACCTCCAATAGCAATAATGTATTTTGGTTCAAATTGTTTTATATCCTCTATGGGCTTTTCCAAAAGCTCCATTGTTGGTTCTTTGGGCATGTCACAGATGACCTTGTAATCACAATCCTTGAGTATAGTATTGTACAGCCTGTCTTCAAGCTCAAGAGCGTTGAGTACTCTGCTGTCTACTACCAGCGCAATTTTTCCGTCTTTATAATTTTTCAGGCTTTCCAGGCACCCATTCCCCAAGGTGTAGCTGGTATTCACGAATTTAAAATCACTCATTATTGTTCTCCTTTTAAATGGAACTGCAACATGTTGCTTCCTCCATGTTGCAGTAAAGTGTTATTTCAATAGCTTGAGGGCACTATCCACTTCCTCATTGCCATGTACGATAGCAGTGATTGCCGCACATAATTTTTCCGGCTGTGGATGTCTCCATATGTTCCTTCCCATGATAACACCGCTTGCTCCGCAATCCAATGCATCCTTGACCAGTTGAAGCACTTCCCGTTCTGCCTTGGAGCTTCCTCCGCCCAGTATAAGCACCGGCTTATAGCAGCCCTGTACAAGTTCTTTAAAGCTTTCTTTGTCTCCTGTGTATTCTGTTTTAACAAAGTCCAATCCCAATTCGCAGCCTATCCTGCCGGCAAGCTTGAGATTCTGGGGTGTTCTGCAGTCTTGGAATTTGCCGAATTCAAAGCCTCTTGGAAGCATTTCTGCACCTACAGGGATATTCCATTTAAGTCCTTCTGAAACCAATCCAGCTATACCCTTAAGGCTGACTTCCTCTTGTGTGGCACCTGGAAATCCCATGCAGAGAACCGCATCAGCACCTACACGTATGGCATCTTCAACAGAATACATTACTTCCATGGGTGATCCTGTGACATTGAGTTCTGATGTTCCCCCATCCATTCTAAGCAGCATGGCGGCATTACCTAATTCTTTCTGATAAGCGGACGCCATTCCAAAGGTCATAAGCACACCATCCACTCCGCCTTTTACAGCTTTCTCAATTAGAGCACCTGTATTGTTGAGCTCCGGCAGCACATTAACGCCTGATCCGTGGTCAATAGCAAGTATGAAGCTTTTGCCATCCTTTTTAAAGATATTGTTCATTCTTCTCTTCATTTTTTCCTCCAAATAATTAATAATTAGAATATTCCCAGTAATCCTCCAACAATTCCTGTAGCAATAATCATAAGCATTACCTTTATGGAAGTGAAACCCTTATCCAAAAGCTTATATGTAAGATAAGTTATCCCCAGGGGCAGTGCTTTCGGAAGTATGACATCCAGAAGTTTCTCCTGGAGGCCTACCTGTTGTTGTCCTATAGTCAGTATTACAGGTGTACTGAGGGATACATAGTTTGCAACGAGAGCGCCCAGTACTATACAGCCTATTATTCCTGCACCGGTCACAACTTTATTTATAACACCGCTTTGCAGAAAGGATATGATTGCATCCCGGCCTTTCTTGTAGCCTTGCATGAACCCAATATATGATATTCCCAGTACAATTGTTGAAACCAGAATAATATAGAGTATAGGGCCCATCAGGTTCCCTTCAGTTGAAAGTCCTATGCCGAAGGCTAAAAGCAGAGGTACCAATACCCCCTGTATGACCGTATCGCCTATTCCCGCAATAGGACCCATCAGCCCTGTTTTTACAGAGTTAATGGCATCATCACTAATATCTGCTCCATTTGCTCTTTCCTCTTCCATGGCTACTGTCAAACCCACTATGGGAGCACCGAAGTTAGGCTCGGTATTGAAGAAGCCCAAATGCCTCTGGAGCGCTTTGCTTTTTTCTTCGCTTTTGTCTTTATACAGCTTGTTTATAATGGGTACCATTGCATGGCAGAAACCCACCCCCTGCATTCTCTCGTAGTTATAACACCCTTGATTGAAGAAGAGCCATGTCAGCCATGATTTTACTATATCTTTCCTGTTTAATTTGCCATTTTCTTCTGTGCTGCCCTTAATAGCCGCATTTTCAGCAATATTAGACTGCATTAGATTCTCTCCTTTCCGTTAATTGCATATAGATCAATGCAATACATACTGATAAGAAGCCTATTGAAATCATTGTCAGATTAAAGTATACAGTGATCAGAAAACCTAGGAAAAAGAATATTCTTGTTTCACCCTTGTATATTGCTCTAAGGTTGAGGCCGATACCGAGTGCAGGCATCATACCCCCTACAACTATTAATATATGTAATACATTTCCGCCAAGCAGATTGATTACATTTGCCACAGAGGATGTTCCGTAGAGTGCTGCCAATGTGACCGGGACAAATGTCATAAGAAATATGAGGCTTTGAGGTGCCAGGACATTCATGAGCCAGATCTTGCTGCTTTCACCTTCTACTGCATATTTATCTGCCCTGTGCGCAAAAAAGGCTGATATTGTGAGCCTTCCGAACCATATAAGTGTTCCAAGCAAGCCCAAGGGAACCGCAATGGCTACAGCAGCTTGTGTATCAAGGTGTGAGGTAATGGCTAATGCAGTACCCAGTACACCTGCCAGACACGGGTCACCTGGCAGCGCTCCTCCGGCAGCTATAAAGCCTATGTACATCAAATTAATAGTTGCACCGACAATTGTTCCGGTCACGGGGTCTCCAAGGACCAAACCTGTCAAAAAGCCTGCTACGAGAGGTCTGTAAAAAGTATAGTATCCTATAGGGCCTGCTATTAATGCACTATTCCCTAGAAAGTAAATCATTCCGAGCATTACCGCTTGAAGAACTGTCATTTATACATTCTCCTTTCAAATTAACTTATTAATATCGATTGCCCTCTCATCAGGTACAATCTGTATCAATACCTGGACACCTTTGTCAGCTAATTTCTTGAAACACTCCAATTCGTCATTATCTACCGATATGTTTTTATGAAACCTTTGTCTTCCGGCTCTTGCTCCCATACCTCCCAAAATTAACGTCTTTATATCAACCCCGTTGTCTATCAGATATTCAATTACCTGAGGTACTTTTACCAGAATAATGATCCTTTCATCACTATTGGAGTTTCCTTCTAGATCTTCTATAGCAGCCTCCCGGCTGAATACATCAACCTTTATCCCACTCGGTGCAGCCATCTTGAGCACTTGCTGTATAAACAAGTCCTTTATCAGCACGTCGTCTACAATGATTATTCTGTTGCCCTTGACATGCTTTACCCAAGCTGTTACTACCTGACCATGAATTAACCTGTCATCTATTCTTGTCAGCACGATGCTTTTCAACTATCCTACCTCCTTAAAAGATCATTGACCAACTTAATGGAATTGCGTCCGTTTTCAACAGCCGCTTCACTTATTTCTCTGATGCCGGCAGACTGTCTCATCAATAGGATTTCAATAAGTATCGGAAGGTTGATGCCAGTAATATGGATGAAACCAAGCTCATTCATATTAGCTGTTGTTACATTGAATGGACTTCCGGAAAACATATCTGTCAGTGCAATAACTTCATTTCCTTCCTGCAAGCAAAGGGATACTGCCTGATTGATATTTTCTTTTAGCTCATCAACACTATCACCATGTTTAAGACAGAAGGTCTGGATGTGTTTTTGTTTTCCAACTATCAGTTCAGCGCTTTCTTTCAATGCTTTTGCTAGGTCTCCATGGGTAATGATGATAACCTCAATCAAAATATTCCTCCTCTCTCGATATTTTTATAGGTTCTATAATAAGTCATTTGGATATCCGATTATTTATAGTGCAATTAATGTGCCAAAGTTAGTATCAAAAAAAGAATAGTGCAGTAAAGCCGCTGAAATCCTCAGCCTTACTGCACTATTCTTTTTAAATATTATATTCAGCAAAACCTGAACTCCATAAATGCTTGCTCATATGCTTATTTGTATCAGTTTTGGCCAATCAATATCGAGAGGATGGCATTCTGTATCAAACTGTATTAATCATATCTATTACATAGCAAATTTCTGTATCAGGAATGCTTACTCCAAATACTTCTTCAGTATTTTTTAAATTGTACCGGAGTATGTTATAAAGAAGCTTGTTCTCATTAATAGTGGTATTTGCGTCGTGATGGTATATGGAATCATTTCTGATCAACCTTTCTATCATACAACAGCAGTGAATCATAAATCTTGTTTCCAGACTTTCGCTGCCTTGGATATCAAGCTCACTTGCTATCAGCTTATATGCACTGCTGATACACTGATAGACCTTTGCAGGATTAAGAAAAACCAGGGTCTCCTCCAGGGCCTTTAGAAGAGTGACGCCCAATGAGCTGTTCAAGCTGCCTAAAATATAGGGATCAGTATTTTTCAGCAAGAGTTCGAATTTGTTCATACCCTCTTGGGTTATTATCTGTTCAGTTGGTATATACACTGCATCAGATATGTTAAGATCCACAGTCCCTGCTACTGCCAAAACCTGTCCTTCAAAAAAGTCAGACTTATGCTCATATTCGTTTTTATTGATATTAATGACTTCAATTTTATGGTTTTTCACAAATTTCATATTCCTGATAATAGAAACCAGCTTTTTTGCAGTGCCCACTCCTGTCATACAAGTGACCAGGATATACTTCTTCCTCCTGTTTTCAAGCTTATATCCCTGCCTTAAGGCCGCACTTCTTTCCGTATAAGGCGTAATTGTCTTAAGCTCTTCTCCAAGGCTGTCCAGATCAATATCGAAAAAAAGGCACTTCCGTATGGCCTCCAAAACCAAAGGCGTTGAAACCATTTCTACACATTTCGTTTTGATGCCTGTTTTTTCTGTAATGATTTCAGGGAAGGTTGCCAAGGCACCCATATCGATCATCAGAAGAACTCCCATTTTCCGGTCTATCTTCCTGACTATATCTATGGCCTCCTTCAAGGTATCTTCCACGTTTCTGTCAAGGGGCATATCTATAGCATTGCATATATTAGTAGATAAAAGCTTATTGGCTACATTTGCAATACTTGTTGCAGTGTTTTCACCGTGGCATATAATCAATATCCCTATTTTATTACTGTCATAGCTATTCTCCTTATTAACGGCATAAAGGAACATTGTAATAAATATTACTTCCTCTTCTGATATTATTATTCTCAACTCTCTTTCAAGTTCGTCCCTGATTATCCCGGCTGCTTCATATTCCTTGGGATAGTTGAGCACTATGCTTTTTATATCTTCCAGATTTTCATATCTCTTGCTGCCATAGTTCGCAATCAATTCGCTTATATGCATCGAAAGTGAAACATATACCCGGCTTGCAAAACTGCGCTCCAGACTTTTTTCTGCTAATTTCAATGAGTATTCAACAGCATGGTATACATTAGGCTTTATGAATCTGAAATGCTCCTCATTCTGAACGGATTGACAGCGGTAGTTGAATTTCTTTTCCAGTTCATTTATATATTTTTGTATGTGCTTGTCCAAAGCCTTGTTAATTATGTCCTTACTATATCCTTTTTCAGCGTATTCAACCAGCTTGGTATTTATCTCCCCATATATTTTCTGGGAAATACTGTATTTATCCTCAATATTGATACAAGTATCCAAGGATTTTGAGAAGATTATTTCTTTTTTATCCGACAACTCAATAGTGCTCTCAATCTCATTTCTTTTTTTCGAATCAAAAAACCCACTGAATATGTAGTCCGGCAAAAGAGCCATTGTCATTTCTACTCTTTTCCTATTCTGAGTTTTATATTCCAGATAGCCTCTGGCACATATCAGTTGTATATCGCTCTTCAACTGTCCTATATTTCCTTGACAATTATAAAGCAACATAGCCTTAATAACCTCAGCATCTGTAGCAATATCAACATTGATACGTTTAGCTTCATTGCTGATAAACTGCCTTACCATCTCATATCTTTCCGGCAGAGAACGTTGTTCAAGAGGCGGAAGCTCAACTATTATGGGAATTCTTCGCACAAAGGTCTCAAGGAGGCTGGAATTAAGATCTTTTGTTGTTGCACCTATTATGCGCACATTTGCTTTTCTTTTCAACTCAATTTCCCCAAGCCGCCTATAAAGCTTTTTGTCTATAACGGTAAAAAGCATCTCCTGACCTTCGGGAGAAAGCCGGTGGATTTCATCTAAAAACAGGTATCCCCCATTTACTTTATCTATCAAACCGTCCTTGTCCGAATCAGCACCTGTAAACGCACCTTTAACATAGCCAAACAGCTGTGCCATTAAAAGTTGGGGGTTTTCTGCATAATCCGCACAATTGAAAACTACAAAGCTTGCATTTTCACTGATTACCTTGGTTGCCACGGCATATTTGTACATGAATTCAGCAAGCGTTGATTTACCTACACCGGTAGGTCCTACAAGGAGGATATGAAGCCCATCGGGCGGATAAATGACAGCTGCCTCCAGCTTCTTTATCTGATTTTTCAGGCTGTCGTTATAGCCTATCATGTGACTGAAAGGATTTGCTATAAAGACGTCTTTGCTTTTATTCTTCAAAGCCAGTAAAGCATCAATAGATTGGTATATGCTTTCATTCAACTGCAGAGACAAGGAATTCTCCAAATACTCCTTGTCCAGATAAAACACAGGCCGACCTGTTATCTTAACGACCTTCATTTCATTAATCAGTACATTTAACTCTTTGCTTACATTATTTCTCTCTATGTTAACATATGCAGCCAATTCTTCTGTAGTAAAGCCCTGAAAACCTTTAAAAAACTCCTCTGCAGCCATTTTATCGCATAAGGACTTTAAAGCATTATGCACCTTCTCTTTTCGCTTCAATGCAATCAACCCCTTTAATAGATAATAATATCACTTTTTCTGTTAATTTGAAATGTTCAAATAAATCCCAATGACGATATGTCACGACCAATAAAAAGCACAGGTGGTACAGAGTATCACCTGTGTTTGCCGGCAAACATTGAGTTTTATACAGTATTTCTAATTAATGAAATCAAGCTGCTCTTTTCTATGCTCCTGCTTTGTTTTCGTATTCTCCAGGGTATTTTCATCCAAATGGGCAGCATGGTGCTGAAGATAGTGATTTGTAAACTCCATGTTCCTTTTAAGATTTCCAACCTCATCCACATCTTCATGTTTGCCGTAAGCGATTATATTCTTGAGGTTTTCCATTCTAGCTTCTCTTTCAGCCTGAATCTCGAAGGAATGCTTTATCTGGTCAAGCCTGGCTATATCTGAGTTTTCTTCCAGATGCCTTTGGGTACGGACATATCGGTTATTGATTTTCAATAACTCTTCGATTCTTCTGTCATTTGCATACTTTAACTCATCTACGCTATCCTTTGCTTTCGATTCCTGCTTATGATGACTCATAGAATCCCTCCTAAACATATAATCACATCCTTGATTCAGTGCCTCCCATGCTCAAGAAGAAATATACGTTATGAGGCACTATTATATTTTCTGTAATTTCTGTAGTAATTATCGTGGAATCTTTTTCATTTTTCAAATTCTAATAATTCCAATAGAGCGTAAACGTCTCCATAATTTAATTGAATTCGCACTATACCCGCTGTAATACTTTAAGTGCGTTCAATATATTCGCAACAGCCTCTGATGGTAAAAGAAAAACTCATGCTTCTATTTGATTTGATCCGGAATTCTTCATGAGTTCTTGCACCCCAAGTATTATCGCCGCCCACACCCATCTGCTTATGAGAAATGTTCAGTACCGTATTGGTGATGCGCGGAAGCTCATAGTGATGGTAGGCATTTTCCAGCTCGTGGCAGGTATAGGGCAGTACCGAAAGCTCTATCGGCTCATCTGCTGAAATTTGAATGCCTGTACCCATTTCGTCAGTGATCCTCGCCCAGCGTACCTGTGTGCGATTGCCGCATTCCTGCGGAATTACATACTGCGAGACATTCTCCTGTGCAGTAGTTTCAAAGATACCCAAGCGTGCACCCTTTGCTCTATCGCAGTAATTTTCATCCGGTCCAAATCCATACCACTGGAATTTATGATAGCTATCAGGAATCTTGAAATCAACACCAAAATTCGGCATTTCCGACAGACCTTCCACCCCTGCATATGACATGGTAACATGGATGCTTCCATCTCCAGCGATTTCATGGATGAGTGTACACTGGGACGCAGGAGTTGTTCCCAGTTCATAATCAACCATTACGGTAGCTTTGTAATCATCATGGCCGAAGCGTACATTCTTTGGTATTGCATACAAGCTTGCAAGCTTCCACTGTGCGCAGCGGGCTTTGAGCTGATTACCCTCATCATTGTCAGTAGGTGCACGCCAGAAGTTTGGAAGCACTGTATGAAGAGGCGTCTGCACGAACTCTCTTCCATTATAGATCAGTGAACCGAGTCTTCCAAAGCGTTTGCAGTACTGTATCTGAAAGCCGCTGCCGATTATCGCAAAGGTACAATCTCCATCAATTACCTTTATAGGTTCTCCGTAGATATGGGCTGGCTTGGTTTCTACATTATAAATGTGCTGTCCAAAAGCAATTTCATGTCCTGCCTCAGCGAACATCGTCTTTTCTGGCAGTACGAGGCTGACATTCACCGCATACTCACCTCCCTCAGTCTGTTTTTCAAGGGGCAGTGAGGTACGCTGTTGGCACTGTGGTTCGATGTCCACCCTAGCACTTCCTTCTTGGATGATTACGCCATTCTTCAACAGCACAAATTGAAGGATGTAACAGTTTGCATTGATGAACAGGTTTTCATTTTTGATGGTCACTCCCGTTGCATCAGGTGTGATTTTGAAGTTCTGATAGAGGCATTTTACCTCCTGCATCTTGGGGGATGGTTTTCTATCCGAGTAGATGATTCCGTCCGTACAGAAGTTATAATCAGTCGGCCGATCGCCAAAGTCACCACCAAAGGCAATGAAATCGTTGCCAAAGGGGTCTTTTTTGACAAGACCCTGATCTATAAAGTCCCAGATAAAACCACCTTGATACATTGGGTATTTGTCTGCCAACTCAGTATATTTATATAGATTACCACAGGAGTTGCCCATTGCATGAGCGTATTCGCACAGGATATAAGGCTTCTGGGGACTGTCATTTAGATATTCTTCAATATTTGGAATAAATGCGTACATCCGGCTCTCAAAATCGGAGCTGTCGTTATAGCGACGATCATGACATACACCCTCATAATGTACAAGCCTCGATGGATCAGCTGAATGGAAATATTGACTCATTTTATAGATGTTGCTGCCCCCGTGGGACTCGTTTCCACAGGACCAGATTACAATTGATACGTGGTTCTTGTCCCGTTGAAGCATCGCTTCGGCACGGCTCAACACTGAGGCTGTCCATTTCTCATTGTCGTTGGGAAGTGTGTTTTCGTTCACCCCCATATGCCATGTTCCGTGTGTCTCCAAATTGGCCTCATCTATCAGATAGATGCCGTACTCATCACACAGGTTGTACCAACGGGTTTGATTTGGATAGTGTGAGGTGCGTACTGCATTTATATTGTTTGCCTTAATAAACTTGATATCCCAATCCATCTCCTCATCGGTAATAGCTCTTCCGCGATAGCAGGAAAATTCATGACGGTTCACGCCTTTGAATACGATACGCTTGCCATTGATGTGCATCATCCTGTCGATCATTTCAATCTTACGGAAGCCAATCCTATAGGGTACGACCTCTATCAGATTGCCTGTGACCACATCCTCCAGATACATATAAAGCTGATAGAGGTTTGGTACTTCCGCGCTCCAGAGAGCAGCATTGGCGACCTCTGCGGAAAGATATGCCGCATCGGTGCAGGGCACTGCTGAGGTCTCGATTACAAGTTCTCCTGCGTGGTATAGCTTGAAGCGGGTAGTCAATGCAGTTTGTGATGGATTTGCAAGTTTCAGATTCACCTTAAGCGCAGCATCCTTATAATCGGCAGACAGATCAGTCTTTACAAATATATCCTGAATATGCACGTAGGGCACAGTATAGATATACACTTCTCTTATGATACCGCACATACGCCAAAAATCTTGATCTTCCAGCCAGCTTCCCGAACAATATTTATAAACCTCGACAGCAAGCTTGTTCTTACCTTTGGTAACACAATCTGTGATGTCAAACTCACTGGGAGTATAGCTGTCTTCACTGTAGCCTACATATTTTCCATTACACCAGACATTGAATGCGGTTTCTACTCCCTGAAAGGACAAAAAGATTTTGTTCCCATTCCAATCCTCGGGGATTGTGAATTCCCGTACATAGCATCCGACAGGGCTGTTATCCTTGGGAATGTTATGTGGCACAATCTCCTCAACTCCATCCCAGGGATAGCGGGTGTCGTTATATTTAGGATTGCCATAGCCCTGCAGCTCCATATGTCCCGGCACTGTAATATCACCCCAGCCCGAACAGGAATAGTCAATTGTATGAAAGTCCTGCGGCACACAGTCAATATTCATTCCATAGTAAAATTTCCATGTACCGTTCAAGGTTTTTCGCATATGCATTGCACCACCAGTGAATGCTTCCTGCTCACTGGTATAATAGGTATGATCAGAATGTGCCGGCATACGATTCACCTGAAATACCTCGGGATTTGCCAGCATTTTATATAATTCCATACGTTTCATAAGCCGCCTCCTTTATTTGACTGACCCCATCATGCCTTCTACGAAGCTCTTCTGCATAAGAAAGAACACCAGTGCCGACGGAATTGTAGTAATGATTATTCCCACCATAATAATACCATAATCCGGTGTATACGCCGAGCCCAAAGAGGAAATCAAAAGGGGCAGTGTCCGCTGATCCTTGGTTTGCAGGGATACCAACGGCCACATGTAGTTGTTCCAGCTGGACATAAATGTAATGATCGCCGCCGCCGAATAAGTAGATTTCATCATAGGCATATAAATACGGAAGAAAATCCCCAACTCAGAAAGTCCGTCAATACGCGCAGCCTGGATCGTTTCATAGGGAAAGGATTTCGTATTCTGACGGAAGAAGAAAATCAGGAACGCAGTTGAAAGAGCGGGCAACGCCACTCCAAGCTTGGTATTCAAGAGGTTCATCTTGCTGAACATTCTGAACAGCGGCACCATAAGCGATGAGGTGGGTATCATCATTGACAGCAGAATCAGTGAGAAAAACCTGTCCTTCATCCTGTTGCGGAAGACGACAAAACCATAGCCCGCAAGTGAGCAGACAAGCATGCTTGTTACGGTGATGATCAGCGCGAGTATGGCAGAGTTTTTGAAGCACAGCCACACATCTCCCGCCTGAATCAGCTTGTTAAAGTTGTTGGCAAGCTGATTGCCGAAGGTCAGTTTACCCATTGTAATATCTTTACTGACATTGGTTGCTCCAATGATTATCCAGGCAAAGGGGAAAATTGACAGGATTGCTGTTATTGACAGAAAAATATACTGTCCTGCTGCTACAGCTTTCCTCATGCGGATTTCTCTTTGAATATTAGCTGATTTTGTCATTTTTATCACCACTCACTTTAAATTGTATCAGCGATAGTATTGCAACCATGAAGAAGATTGCATAAGACACTGTTGAGGCATAACCGAAATCAGGTGCAAACTTGAACAGAAGGTTGTAAATATAATGTGAGATAGAAACCGTTGAATTGGCTGGGCCTCCATTTGTAATATTTACAACTTCGTCAAAGATTTGCAGCGTTCCGGTGGTAGACATTATTGCAGTCAAAAGTATAACAGGCTTTAACATCGGAACAATGATTTTCCAAAAACTATGCCATGGACCTGCGCCATCCACTTTAGCCGCTTCATAAATACTATTGTCAATATTCTGAAGGGCAGAAAGATAAAATATCATGTTGTAGCCGGTCCATCTCCATGTAATGGCCATAATAATTACGGCCTTTGCCCATATGGTGTTTAAAAGCCACGGAATCGGTTCAGAGATGATATGCAGATTCATAAGAAACTGATTGCAGACACCATCCAATGCGAACATACTCTTGAAAAGCAGGGAATATGCAACCAGCGATGTAACGCAGGGCAAAAAAATTGCGGTGCGGTAGAAGCCTCGAAAGCGCAGCTTAGGGTTATTAAGCATGGCAGCGAGGATCAGTGCCAGTACCAGCATTGCCGGAACCTGAATAATAAGGTATGTAAGAGTATTGCCAGTTGCCCTGATGAAAACAGGGTCACGGAACAGTCGTGCATAATTACTCAGCCCTGCAAAGGTAGTAACAATTCCCTTGCCCTTTTGCAGTGACGTGATAAACGATTGGAGCATGGGAAGCAAATTAAACCACAGGAACAGAACAATTGCAGGTGTGACAAATCCCCAGCCATTAAGATGAAACAGGGGCTTTTTTCTTGTTGTAGTTTTATTCATCGTTAGACTCCATTTCTGCTGATTCCAGTAAAAATAATAGTGCCCTACCACTTTACACAGATAAGGCACTATATTCTTTAGTATTTTTACTTACAGTAATTATAGTGCGGCATGCCGGCAGTTTACTGAATCTGTTGTTTTAACTGGTCTTCAACTGATTTCAGAGTAGTCTTAATGTCGGCACCATTGTTGATAATTTCATTCATACCTGTTACCAGGAAAGAATCTGCCTCATCAGAGTAGATTCCCAAATTGATTGACGGAATCTTCGCTGACCACTCTGAGAAATCAGAAAAGATCTTCTACCCGCCAAAGAACTCTTGTCCCTTGCCATATTCTTCACCTGAAGCAGCGGGCAGATAGGTACCTATAGCACCAACGTTGCTCAGGATGGTCTGGTAGAAATCTATGTCAGAAGCAAGGGTTTCCTTAAGGAAATCTGCTGCTATATCAGAGTTTGGAGCATTGTTGAGCACAAGCCAGCTCGAACCGCCACGGTTACCGTAATTGGTGCCTCCTTGGATTTCAAGTCTAGGCATATGTGTAACCGCCCATTTGCCTGACTGCGTCGGTTCTGCCTTAATAGACGGTATGATCCAACAGCCTGTTGTGATACTTGCAACATCACCGTTGTTCAGTGCAGCGACCATTTCACCCCAACCTGTAGTCAGCTTGACTATACCTGAATCCATCAGGGACTTGTAAACCTTGGCACCCTCAATTATGGCGGGATTGTTCGCAATATTAACATTGCCATCATTATCAAAGTACCAAGCACCTGACGACCACATAATATCTCTAATGATGTTCACTGAGTTCGGATCGAGAGTCAACATTGCTTTTCCAGTCTTTTCTTTAACCTTTTTACCGATCTCGATGAACTGCGACCAGGTGATGTCTTTCAGGTCATCGGCAGTGTAGCCTGCCTGCTCAAGGTAATCGGTTCTGTAGAACAGTCCTTCTGTGCCCATGTCAAAGGGTACACCATAGGTTTTACCATCCACGGTCAGCGTCTTTACCTTATATGAAGCAAATTTTGAGAAGTCGATCTTATCTGTAAGATCATAGAAAGCTCCCGGGTAGGATGTCAAGTTTTTCTGTATATTGGGATCTTCGCAGAGAACAACTTCAGGCAATCCTTCGTTCACACCTGAGGTCAAATTTGTGTTCAGCTTCTGAACTACATCATCATATGAATATTTCTGCACATTGATTGTAACATCCGGATGCTTTGCTTCGTAACGCGCCTTGGCCTCGTTCTTAACGTTCATAGCCTACATAAAACATGTTTATACTTTATAGATTTGCAAGTGCTATTTATATATTGAATTGAATTCTGCATATTTATAGGAGCTGCTTTATATGAAAAAAATACTAATTGTAGATGATGAACTCATTTTTCGTCAGGGAATCCGATATATGGTCGATTGGGAAACCTACCATTATACGATTGTTGGCGAAGCCACAAACGGTAAGAAAGCGTTGAAACTGATGGACAAGCTTTCTCCTGATATTGTATTCTGTGACATTGTAATGCCCATTCTAAACGGTGTGGAGCTTGTCAAAATAGCAAGTCATCGCTTCCCGTCTGTTAAAGTTGTAGTTCTCAGTAATTTCGATGAATTCAATAATGTGCGACAGGCATTTAAATTCGGAGCGTGTGATTATCTGCTAAAATCACAAATTTCTAAAATTGAACTGCTTTCCTGTTTGGATAAGCTCAATCTGCAAGATAAGGAATGCAAGGACAGTCCCTCAGTGTCCCTTGCAGAGCTGGCAAAGCAGCTTCTGGATGGATTCGCTCAAGAGCCCTTTGTGGCATTTGATACCCTGCTCTCCCAAAAGATGAGTGAAAAATATTTTTATATGATTTACATGGAGCGTTTTGAAACTGCAGAGGGTTCCAGCGACCTGATTTATGAAATCCTGGAGGTGTATCTCAATAAATATACCTATCTGTCACTAATGACCAATCATCACGGTTGTGTAGTTCTGATCAACGCCGCGCAGGCTTTGCCTCCCTATCTCGTATCTGCGCTGTTTCAAAAGCTTGATTCACTGTTTCCTAACTGTTTCTGCATCCTAAGCAATCCATTTTGTAGAGAGGACAGTATTAAAGTGGTGTTTGACCAGCTTTGCACACTAGCGAAGTATTCAATCTTCTTTGAGGAGCGCGTTTGCTTTTTTGAATCCGACATCGTTCCTCATTTTAAAAAGCTGTCCTTTTCATTTGAGCTGTACCACGAATATGTCCGGAAATATAATTTTGCGGCGGCACAATCGCTTATGTTGTCATACATAGAGCGCATCAAGTCAACGCTTTCAATGGACCCCTTTGAGTTTAAGAAGCTTATTGAAAATATCATCTACAACACCATCGGTGAGATTAAAGCAACCCTTTGTGATGATCCTGCGCTGGATAATATCAAGCTCAAGCTGTTTAAGAATATCGATAAGGCATTTCCAAGTACATTCCTTATATGGACTCCTACATTATCAGTTTCATGGATTTAAAGACCATTTTGAGCGATTTCTACACTACTCAGAACTCGCTGATATATATTTCCCTGGTAATTGTACTTCTGCTGCTTGCAATCATCGCCATCATCGTCAATCGAAACCTTGCCCCGCTTAAGATGCTTTCCCAGACCATGTCCGCTCCCGAAAGTGTTATCCCTCAGCCAGTTACAATTTCTTCCTCTGCTGAAATTGATATCGTTAGCAACTCCTACAATGCAATGGTTGAAAAGCTGAACCACTATCTCAAACAACTAGAGATCGAATATAATGAACGCCGTGAAATTGAGTTGAATTTACTGCAAATGCAGATCAATCCACATTTTCTCTATAATACCCTAGGTTCAATTAAATATCTGATCACGCGCAATGACGAAGAACAGGCATGCACAAGCATTAATTCTCTGATTTCACTCCTGCGCAGTACCCTGAGTAAAACAGGAACCCTCGTCCTTATAGAGGAAGAGCTCAATAATGTACAAAATTACATCAATATCATTTCCCCTCGCTATGATAATTTTATCACTACCAGTATGTATGTTCATGATGACTGTCTCTCTTACAAAATTCCAAATTTGATTTTGCAGCCCTTTGTGGAGAATGCCTTCTTTCATGCTTTCCAGAAAACTCAAAAGGGTAAGATCAGCGTGTTCATTACGCTGATAAATAAAAATATTATATGTGAGATTATCGACAATGGCGATGGTATTGAGCCTGATGTGCTGAGTGCACTATTTGATGAACACTCCACAGTAAAAGCAAGATCGGCATCCAGTATTGGCATCACTAATGTTATGGAGCGTCTGAATATGATCTACCCCAAGGAAAGCTCCCTCCGCATCATCAGTGAAGCAGGTTACGGCACATCAGTAATTATCACTTTACCGGCACAAAGCTATTGATTTATATATTTTGCAATAAACATTGTACATAGATCTATAAAAATACAGGTGATACATAGTACCACCTGTGCATTATGGCAAACATTGAATATTATTTAATGTTCTCAACTGATGAAGTTAAGCTGCTCTTTCCTATGCTCCTGCTTTGTCTTTGTATTCTGTAGAGTATTCTCATCCATATGGCCGCCATGATGCTGAAGGTAGTGATTTCAGCTACATATTCATGCTTGCCGTAAGCGATTATATTCCTGAGGTTTTCCATTTTCTATATGCATATCGCTTGTCCTAAACAATTATAATATCCCTGGTGGATTTGTTCAAAACCTCTTTTCCGCTTTCTGTCACCAGAACAATATCTTCCACTCTCATACCGAACCTGCCTGCTATATATATCCCCGGCTCAACGCTGAATGTCATGCCCGGCTCCAGAACCTGAGCGTTTCCCTCCTTGATGTACGGCCCCTCATGCACAGCCATGCCTATTCCATGTCCTGTCCTGTTCAGGAAACAATGTCCATACCCTGCCTCTCTGATCACTGTCCTTGCAGCCAGGTCCACCTGCTCTGCCGTTATTCCCGGCCTTACAAGCTCCTCAGCATCTGTATTTGCCCTGACTACTATATCAAATATCTTCCTCTGCTCCTCTGTAGGCTCCCCCACAAAAATAGTCCTTGATATATCAGAACAAAACCCGTTATACCTGCATCCGAAGTCTAATATGATTATATCCTTCTCTTCAATTATTCTCTCATCCTTGTTGTAATGAGGCCTTGAAGTATTGGGACCGGAAGCTACGATAGAGTCAAAAGCCAGACCTTGGCCTCCACATTCAATGAACAGCTCCTTTATTCTATTGCTGATATCTCTCTCAATTAATCCCGGGCGTATATATTTTATGATCTCACCCATAACCCTGTCTGCTATTTCAGCAGCTTTCCTCAGAAATTTCCTTTCTTCCTCACTCTTTATCAATCTCATTTTCTCTAATACCCCGCTGCCATTTGCAAAGCTTACATTCAGGCATTCCTGCATGTCAAGCAGGTCTACAGCCCTTACACCGTCATTAACACCCATTGCCATATCCTTGATTCCATACTCGTCCCTTGCCTGGACTACTGCAGACAGGAAGCCGGCAGTATCACTCCAGACATAAATTTTTGATTCATTTCCCAGCTTCTCTCTTGCTTCTTCGTAATATAATTCAGGGATTATGTGAAAAAATCTTCCGTCTGACAAAGCGAAAAGCGCCTTGAACCTTTCATCAGGGTGAAAGTGCAGACCGGTAAGATACTCCAAATCAGATGATGGTCCGACTATCATGGCATCCAAGCAGTTTTCCTTCAACCTGCGGGATAATTCTCCTATTTTGCTGTTTTGCGACATATATAATACCTCCATGCTATATATAGTTTGTTTGTTCCATATTATACAATTATACCAGACTTCTATCAAACCGGGCTAATGAGATGACACGCAACATAATGGTTGTTTCCTGTTTCCTTCAGTTCAGGCTGTATTTCATGACATACGGATTTTGCATACCTGCACCTCATTTTAAACCGGCAGCCTGCCGGTGGGTTTATTGGACTTGGCACATCACCTTCTAAAAGTATCCTGCTTCGATATTTTTCAACCTTTGGATCCGGAATAGGAATTGCAGAGAGCAGTGCCTTGGTATACGGATGCATTGAGTTGCTGTACAGCTCACTGCTTCCTGCCAGTTCCACCATTACACCCAGATACATAACTGCAACCCTGTCGGAAATATGCTTCACCATACTCAGGTCATGGGCAATGAAAAGATATGTAAGCCCGAGTTTATGCTGCAGATTGATGAGTAAATTCACCACCTGAGCCTGAATTGAGACATCCAATGCAGAAATCGGCTCATCACAGACAATAAACTTAGGTTCAATCGCCAGTGCCCTAGCCACACCTATCCGCTGTCTTTGCCCTCCGGAAAATTCATGGGGAAAGCGGCTGGCATGTTCCTTGTTCAGTCCTACAATTTCCAGAAGTTCATATATTCTATCCGTCCTGTCCCTGCCTGTATATAAATTGTGTATATCAATCCCTTCCCCTATTATATCGCCAACTGTCATCCTTGGATTCAATGACGCATATGGGTCCTGGAAAATCATCTGAGCCTTTTTACTGAACTCTTTTGACTCGACTTTGTTCATTTTGTATATATTGCTTCCTTCAAACAATACTTCACCGTCAGTTGCATTATATAGCTTAATCATTGTTCTTCCGGTTGTGGATTTTCCGCATCCGCTTTCTCCAACAAGTCCCAGGGTTTCTCCCTTATTGATGGAAAAGCTTAAGCCATCTACTGCTTTAAGTACTTGGTTATTTCCTACCTGGAAGTATTTTTTCAAGTTCCTGACCTCTACTAAAACAGAATTATCACTTGCCATAATTAACCTCCCGAGCTTTAGAGCGCTGCTTATCCTTTGGAGTTTTTTCATGATGAAGCCAGCATGCGGTTCCATGAGTATCATTTACCTGTATCATTGGTGGCTCCGCCATTGTGCATATTTTCATTGCATACTCGCATCGAGGTGCAAAGGAGCATCCGACAGGGGGCTTGAATAAATCCGGTGGTACCCCTTCAATTGAAGCCAGCATCTCTTTATTCTCAGAATCTACTCTCGGCATTGATTTTAGAAGTCCCCATGTATAGGGATGTCCCGGGCTGCTGAATATTTCATCGCAGTCTCCTGATTCAACTATCTTCCCTGCATAAAAGACCAGAACACGCTGTGCCATATTTGCAACGACTCCTAAGTCATGGGTTATCAACATTATTGAAGTATTAAACTTTTTTTGAAGATCCTTCATCAAATCCAGAATCTGAGCCTGGATTGTAACATCCAAAGCTGTGGTCGGCTCATCAGCAATCAAGAGCTTAGGATTACACGCCATAGCTATTGCTATCATTACACGCTGCCGCATCCCGCCGCTGAATTCATGAGGGTATTGCTTGACTCTTTTCTCCGGATTTGGGATACCGACCAATTTCATTATTTCAATGATTCTTCCATATACCTGCCTTCTGTCTGCATGCTGATGCTTGATTATTACTTCACCTATTTGTCTTTCTATTGTCATGGTAGGATTTAATGAGGTCATAGGGTCCTGAAAAATCATACTAATCTCTGCCCCTCTTATTGGGCGGATCTGTTTTTTTGTAAATGAAATTATATCTCTGCCATTAAATATTATGCTCCCGTTTTTAATTTTCCCGGGAGGTTCCGGTATAAGCTTCAAAAGCGCCTTTGCGGTAACACTTTTACCACATCCTGATTCACCTACTATGCCAATGCATTCTCCTTCGTCCAGATGAAAGGATACACCCCTGACTGCCTGCACTTCTCCTCCATAGGTTTTAAAGCCTACCTCCAGGTCCTTTATTTCAATTAATCTGCTCATTTGTCATACCTCCACTATTTATTCCGCCCACGCAGTCTCGGATCTAATGCATCTCTCAATCCATCGCCGAACAAGTTCAAAGCAAGCATTGTAGTACTTATGAAAAACGCAGGTATGAACAATTGGTAGGGATAAGCCCTAAAGACCGTTGCACCTATTCTTGCCAGCTGCCCCCAGCTGGTTTGAGGTGGTTGAATCCCCAAGCCGATATAGCTCAGAAATGCCTCTGTAAAAATTGCATTGGGTATTGCCATAGCCAAATTAGTGATAATAAGCCCCATGATATTTGGTATTAAATGCATCGCTATTATACGAATGCTGCCAGCTCCAAGAGTTTTTGCCGCTAACACAAACTCAAGATTCTTAAGCTGTAGTATCTGCCCCCTTACAAATCTGGCACTGCCTATCCAGCCAATAATGACCATGGCAATTATCAGACTGGCTATTCCGGAATTAAGCAGCATCATTACAAGTATCGCAACAATTATTGTAGGAATTCCATAAAGTACATCAATAATCCGCATTATAAACATATCCAGTTTTCCGCCAAAGTAGCCCGAAATCCCGCCAATAACAACACCTATGAATGTATTTATTGTGGTAACGACAAAGCCTATCATCAGCGATACCCGTCCACCCATCCATATTCTTTCCCACATATCCCTGCCCAAAGAATCAGTTCCAAACCAGTGCTGTGCGTTTGGGAGTAAATCTGTAGCATCAGGATTATTTGACTTAAAGTCATATGGCGTCATATACGGACCCGCAACAGCAAGAATAATATACAATAAAATAACACCGAGGCTTATAAGTGCAACTTTGTTTTTTGACAGTCTGATCCAAGCATCCTTCCAATAAGAAAGGCTTGGTCTTACAACAATGTTAAGGTCCTTTTCATCCCTGGCAATATTCTCATACAGGCTGATGTCATTTAAATCGATTTCCAGCATTTTGTTCACCATATTTTCCACCCTACTTTCCTGTAATCCTTATTCTTGGATCCACAAAGCCATATACAATGTCAACAATAAAGTTGGCAGCTACAAGAAAAACTCCATAAAAAACTGTCATTCCAAGAATCAGAGAGTAATCCAGGTCATGTATGCCCTGCACATAAAACTTACCCATTCCGGGTACCGCGAATATCATCTCTATGACAAAGGTGCCTGTCAACACTGCAGCTGTGATTGGCCCCATTACCGTTACCACAGGCAATATGGCATTTCTTATCTGATGTCTCCAAACTACCTCAAAGCTTGACAATCCTTTTGCTTCTGCGGTAGTAACGTAATCCTGGTTGATTACTTCCAGCATGCTTACTCTCATAAGCCGGGTTATAAGTGCCACTGTATACAGACTTAGTGCAAATACAGGAAGTATAGTATATTTAAAACCCATCCACCTGGCTACAGGAAGCCATTTAAGCTGTAAAGCAAACACATATTGCAGCAGCGAGCCCAGTATAAAATCCGGTACCGATACCCCAATTATCGCTAAAATGATACAAAAGTAATCCCAGAACTTACCCATATTCAATGCCGCGTTTATACCAAGGCACAACCCTGCAATCAAGGCAAACAGAAGAGCCCTGATGCCCAGATCCGCAGAATAGGGGAAGGTCTGGGCAATGATATCAGTTACCTTTTTATTATGGTATTTCAGTGATGTACCCAGGTCGCCCTTCATGAGATTCACTATATATCTGCCATACTGGACATGCAGAGGTTTGTCAAATCCATAGTATTTCATCATATTTGCTTTTATTTCGGGAGTCGTTTTCTCACCTGTAAAAGGGTCGCCGGGAAGCACTCTGACCAATATAAAAACAGCTGTGACCAGCACCCATACTGTCAATAAAGATATTATTAATCTCCTGAAAATATAATTAACCATAAAACCCCCACTTTTCGTTAATTATGAAGGTATATGCAGCAAACATATACCTTCATAATTTAAACTCTCTCTAAATATTCCTTACAGATTTCCGATGTTATTCAAAGTATGCATAAACATAATCTGTATCTGCACCGATGAAGAATCTGGACAGATTCTTAAGGTTATCATTGGAAAGCCATGCTCTCTGCCGGAACTGCAGAGGCACAAAGCCTGCATCTTCCAACAGTATTGTCTCTGCCTTATGGAACATCTCCATTCGTTTTTTCGCATCTTTTTCTACTCTTGCAGCAGCTATAAGCTTGTCAAATTCAGTATTGCTGTACTTGCCGCCATTCTGTGAATTTGTGGTTTCCCAAAGCTCCAAATAAGTCATTGGATCATTATAGTCCGGACCCCAACCGTTATAAATCAGGTCAAAGTCACCCTTTGTGTCATTGGCAAGCTTCTGCTTGTATGTAACCATCTTTATTTCAAAAGAGATTCCCAAATTTGTATTTACCTGGTCCTGCAGCACTTCTGCCATAAGCTTTGTAGCATCATCATCAGATATAGTGTATTCTACTACTATTTTCTTTGGATCGGTAATATTAAGCTCTTTCATTGCCTTGTCAAGATATTCCTTTGCTTTTGCAGTATCAGCTTTTGTAGGATAAACATTTATCGGATATTCCTCACAGTAATACCCGTTAACCCCTGCCATAAGAGGGAGGACCAAACGAGTTGCCGGAAAGAATAATCCTTTGGTAGCTGTCTTTACATAATTCTCTCTATCTATAGCATAGTTGAGAGCCTTTCTGAAGTTTACATTCTGCAGCCATGGCTTTTCTGTCCTTTTAAAATTGATTCTCATCCAGTCGTCAGCACCACTCATATACACCTTTGTCTTACCGTCTGCCTGATATTTTTCAACCAGCGCTGTAGGCACGTCACAAAAATCAATTTCACCGTTTTCATACATTCCCAATGCAGTATTTGGATCACTTACCTGAAGAATCTTTACAGTTTCGAGCTTTATGCTGTCTTTATCCCAGTAGTTGGGATTTTTTTCAAGTACTATTTCCTGTTCATGCTTCCAGTCCTTCAGAATAAAAGGTCCGTTGCTGAGTATCTTGTCAGCTGAAGTTGCAAAGTCAGTGCCATATTTTTCAACAAATTCCTTTTTAGCCGGATAGAAACATGAAAGATCCAAGGTAGAAACAAAGTAGGAGGTCGGACTCACAAGCTTTATCTCTAATGTTTTATCGTCAATTGCCTTAACTCCTACCTGCGAAGCATCAGTTATTTTGCCGGAATTATATTCAGCCGCGTTCTGGATAATGTATGCTGCAAAGGAGTATGAAGTTGCATTTGCCGGGTCAAGAAGTCTTTTTATTCCATACTCGAAGTCCTGTGCAGTTACAGGAGATCCATCGCTCCAATTTGTATCTCTCAAATGGAAAGTGTAGGTAAGCCCATCCTCTGATACATCCCACTTTTCTGCCATACCGGGCTTGATCTGTCCTTCAAAACCTCTTATAAGTCCTTCGCTGAAGCCCTTGATCACATTAGCAGACGGTATTGAGTTGGAAAGCTGAGGATCAATTGAGGGTACCGATGCTACTGTAAATGTCAATGTTGTCTGACCCTCTGCCACCTTTTCTCCACTGCCTTCGGTCGTTGCGACAGTCTGCTGTTCTTTCGGTCCACAACCGGTCAGTATGGAACTAATCATTAATACTACCAAAAGCATAGCTGTTAATGTCAGGTGCCTTTTCTTCATTTTTATCCCCCCTAATTTTAATATAATGAAGGCTCTTGCCTATTCATTCCTGTGCATAACCCTACGCCAGCACAATAAGCTCTTTTGATGCTTTCGTAAGTATCTCTGCCCCGTCAGCTTTGACAAGTACTGTATCTTCAATTCTCACTCCACCCCAGTCCGGCAGATAAATGCCAGGCTCTACAGTTATCACATTACCTTCCACAAGTGTTTTTTTACAGCTTTGGGACATAAAGGGCTCTTCATGTATGTCCAGACCTACCCCATGTCCCAGACCATGGCCAAAGAAGTCTCCATACCCGGCATTTTCTATATAGCCCCGTGCACAGTCATCAGGTATTTTGCCGGATACCCCTGCCTTTATTGCCAGCACGCCTTCTGCCTGTGCTGCCTTGACGATATTATATATCTCCCTCTGCTTTTCGTCGGCTTCACCAACAACTACCGTTCTTGTCATATCAGATCTGTAACCCTTGTACATTGCACCAAAATCCATGGTAATAAAATCCCCTTTTTCTATGCTTTTATCTGAAGGAATTGCATGGGGAAGTGAACTTCTTTTGCCGGAAGCCACTATTATTGGAAATCCTATATCCTCGGCTCCCTTTTTCTTGATCAGGTATTGCAGTTCTCTTTCGATATCCTTTTCCGTAACCCCAACCTTTATATACTTAAGAATCTCTTCAAAAGCCTCGTCTGCTATCTTTGCAGCATTCCGTATGCACTCTGTTTCACCCTCGTCCTTTACATATCTTATACCTTCAACCAATTGGGAAGTTGGCACTGGTTTTACTCCTTCAAGTCCCTTTGCCAGCTTTTCGTATAGTTCATATGTTACCTTGCCCTGTTCAAATCCCAGTACCTTTACTCCATTAGTCTTACAGACCTGTTGAATAGTCTCCACCAAACCCGGCATAGGAGATCTCCATCTGACAATCTCAAACCCGTCACACTCAGCTTCTGCCTGCTCGGTATATCTGGAATCAGTTATGAATATCCTTGCTTTTGCTGATATAATCACATAAGACTCAGAGCCGGTAAACCCGCTGATATACCTTATATTGGAATCATTGACAAGCAGCATCCCGTCAAGATTTCCGGCTTTCAGAATTTCTTCAAGTTTTTGAACTCTGCACATTGTAATACCCCTCCTAAAAAGTAAGAATTATGATTTGTATTAAGTTAATTTACAATGATAAAGCTTATTTAAATACACTTGGAGTGCTGACCGCAAGTATCTTCACCAGCTTATTGGTGAAGTTGGCCCAGTTATGCGGTGTTGTGGATGATATGTGTATGCTGTCTCCCGGATACAGCTCATATTGCCTATCCTCCAGGAATATAGTGAAAATACCCTCCAGGACGTATACAAACTCCTCTCCCTGATGGTCGTATGGAATCACTTCCTCGACATTCTGAGATGGAAGGATTGTTACAATTACAGGATCTATCTGCCGATCCGGTATGTCACTGCCAAGGTTATGATAAATAAGCTTGGACTCGTCAATTCTGATCACTTCATGCTCGTAGCTTCGTATTATCATAGGACGATGACTTTCAGGAGGTGTGAAGAAGTGATTCAGATCGACATCAAGGGCTTGTGCTATTTTTTTTAACGAGTTAATAGCAATAGATGTTAATCCCCTCTCTGCCTGTGATAGGAAGCTCACCGACAAATTGGCCTTCTCTCCCAGCTCCTTGAGGGTCATCCCTTTGGAGCTTCTTAATTCGTTTATTTTCTCTCCGATTTCCTTATGCATATTAGTCCTCCATTATTTTTTTACTAATGTCTTTATCCAATTTCATTACCTTAAAATCAATTATCATCCAATTCTAATATTACTGAATATTTTAAATATATATTCTATATTTACTGTAATATTCCTGCTTACTTTTCAGTATACTTAAAATATTTTTAATATTTTTCTATATTGCTTAACATAATAATATGTGTTTTTTTACACATTCCAGAAATCCCAATGGTTTCCGCTGTTTTTTCAATTTGTGTCCCCCCTATAATTTTTAATCTTTCTAAAATAATTTATTGTATATAAATAGACTTTTTACCTTGGCACTTAACTGTATGTTTATTAGCAATTTCCAATTTTTGCGCTAATTTGACATATAACCTGATATGTTATATAATATGCATTATGTAAACACAGACATTCGCTGAATCCCGGTCTTGCCGGGTACGGAGGAACCAATTCTGGGGTTAATCTATGGAAAACCATAGTAGGGAACCTTCTGTCCCGAGCCCGTCAGCTAACTTCGGAGGCAGGCATTATTAAACTTTCAGCTTATATTTGCATTTAAAGTTTAATAATGCATTAACGATTCATGTGTCCAGTATCTTCTTGTATTGCATTCGAGGGCACATATCTATGGAAGGAGTGTATTGTGTATGAAAAATAAGTTTAAGACCATTATCTGTGTTACAATTATTTCTTTGCTTTTAGTGGGACAAACTCTAAGTGTGTTTGCAGATACCTATTATGGTGTCCTGAAATTCAGAAGCAGAGGAGAAGCTGTAGTTCACCTGCAAAAAGAATTGAATGCCAATAACTTCAAAGTTGGGACCGTTGATGGAATTTATGGAAAAAAGACTGAAAATGCAGTTATTAGATATCAGCAGATGAACGGCCTGAGAATTGACGGTATTGCAGGCAGACAAACTCAGACAAAGCTTTTTGCCTCCACTGCTGCTAATACAACTGCTGCAAGAGGGACAAGATATTCAACCACCGACCTTTACTGGCTGTCAAGAATAATTAATGCCGAAGCGGAAGCTGAGCCTTACTCAGGCAAGGTTGCCGTTGGTAATGTCATTATGAATAGGGTAAAGTCAAGTTCGTTCCCGAATACAGTTAAAGGTGTAATATTCGAGTATTATAAAAACATTCCTCAGTTCAGCCCGGTTGCAGATGGTACTATTTATAATACCCCGAATGCTGATAGTATAAAAGCGGCAAAAGCCGTATTTGCCGGGACAAGCATTGTTGGGAATTCGACATATTTCTTTAATCCGGACAAGTCAGAAGGTACATGGATTGTAAATAACAAAACCCTTGTCAAAAGAATTGGTGATCATGTGTTTTACAAATAGTTATAAAAAAATGAAGACCAAATTGGTCTTCATTTTTTTATCATATATTAATTCTTTTCCAGAAGGAAGGCATACCGAGAAGTAGTATGGGATATATCTCCAACCGTCCGATTATCATGCACAAAGACAACACTATCTTACTGAAGTTCGACAATGATGAGTAGTTGCCTGCTGCGCCGACGATCCCAAAGCCGGGTCCTATGTTACCGAGAGTCGCTGCTACAGAGGATATGGTTGTTGCCCAATCAAGATTATCAAGAGAAACGGCGAGTACAGCGATAATGAAGACTACTATGTACATAAAAAAGAATCCCAACACCTCAGATATTGTTTTCTCATCCACTGCTCTGCTTCCAAATCTGACAGTATAAACTGCCTTTGGATGTATTATTTGCAGCAGTTCTCTTTTCATAACCTTGAAAAGCAGCATGAATCTGATATTTTTTATGGCACCGCCGGTAGAGCCTGCACAGCCTCCAACGAACATCAGCATTAAAAGTATAATCTTACCGAACATCCCCCATGTTTCAAAATTTGTTGAGGTATAGCCAGTTGTACTAATAATGGAAACAACCTGAAAGGCCGAATGCCGCAGAGATTCCCACAAGGAGTTGAACACATTTCCATATAGGTTAATTGTGATTAAAGCAATTGATAATATCACTACTCCGGAATAAAACCGGAATTCCTCATCTTTAAATGGTGCTTTAAGGTCACCTTTAAGCATTTGATAATACAGGGTGAAGTTTGCACCGCATATAAACATGAATATAGTAATAATAATCTCGACATATATATTATTGTATGCTCCCACACTGGCATTCATATTCGAAAATCCGCCCGTACCAACAGTACCAAAAGTATGGATAGCTGCATCATAAAAAGGTAAACCTGCAAGCCTCAGTAAAATGATTTCCACAATTGTAATCATGATATATATTCCATACAGTATTTTTGCCGTTTCAGCCACTCTTGGCACAATTTTCCCCGGAGATGGTCCGGGACTTTCTGCTTTCATCATTTGTACTGCACCGGCACCAATTGAAGGCAGAATAGCAAGAGTCAATACAATTACACCCATGCCGCCCACCCAGTGGGTAAAGCTTCTCCAAAATAGAATACCTCTTGGCAAATCCTCTATGTGAGTTAAAATACTTGCTCCGGTAGTAGTAAAACCGGAGCTGGCTTCAAAAAAGCTGTCAATGAATGAAGGAATGGCACCGCTTATAAAAAAAGGAAGTGCACCAAAAAAAGACATAAGAATCCAACCTAAAGCAACAATAGCAAAACCATCACGGGCATAAATGCTTTTCTTTCCGGTTTTTAAAAACGTCGATGGAGCACCCACTAAGCCTGTTATCAATATGCTTAGCGCAAAGGCATGTATATCCGTACCCTGATAATATGCCGATACTACGAGAGCCGGCAGCATCAATAACGCTTCACATACCAGCAACATACCAAGGATTCTTGATACTACTCTAAAATTCACCCTAAAATCCTCCTGCTGAGTTAGCTGCTACCTCATTCAAGCTGGAAATGTTTTTGTTTTTCGAAATAACAATAACCCGGTCTCCCTCTCTGATTATGTCATTTCCATGAGGTATAACAACTTCTTTCTTCCTTACAATTGTCGCAATTATAACATCCTTTGGAAGTCCGAGCTTCTTGATTTTTATATTCAGGATATCGCTGGCGCTGTCTGCAATAATCTCTGTGATCTCAGCCTGCCCCTCGATTATTCTGTATAAGGACTCAATGTTGTTGCCACGGACAAATTTTAATATGTGATTGGTTGTAATAAGCTTTGGACTTATCACGCTGTCAACGCCCAAGCTTTTTATAATGTTTATATAGTTAACCCTGCTGACTTTTGCAATAACCTTCTTTACTCCATTCTGCTTCGCCAGTAGTGCTGACATAAGGTTTTCCTCGTCCATACCCGTCATTGATATAAATCCATCCATATCACTCACATTCTCTGATTTCAGCAATTCTTCATCAGTTCCATCCCCATGTATTATAAGTGCCTCCGGAAGCAATTCAGACAGTTGGATACACTTCTCCCTGTCAAATTCGATCAACTTCACCTTAATATCCATTTCTGACAATAGTTTTGCAAGATAAATGGCTATTCGGCCGCCTCCTGCAATCATGACATTTCTTATTTTCTGCGGACATTTTCCTGACATCTTGCAAAAATTATAGAGATTGGACGGCTTTCCTATTACATAGATTCTGTCATTTTCCTCAATTACAAAATCTCCATTTGGAACTATGACCTCTTCATTCCTTATAACCACTCCAATCAGTATGGATGATATAAGCTTACTGCCCATATCTCTCAAAGGAATGCCTATTATACCCATTTCTTCTGTAACCTTCAGTTCTACCATTTTGACTCTTCCCTTGGCAAAGTTCTCTACATTAATAGCAATAGGAAAGTTCAGAACGTTGGCAATTTCCTCAGCTGCTGCTTGTTCGGGATTTATAATAAGATCCAGATCAAGCTCCTCCTTTAAAAGAGAAAGCTCTTTAGCATACTCAGGATCTCTTATCCTTGCTATTGTAAACTTAACCCCAAGCTTTTTTGCAGTAAGGCAGCAGACCATATTGACCTCATCACTGCTTGTTACTGCAATCAGCAAATCAGTGGTGTCTATTCCCGCTTCCATAAGAATACTGGTGCTGACGCCGCTCCCTCTGATGCAAAGTACCTCAAGATTTTCTTCAGCTTTGCTCAAAGCAGCATAGTTCTTGTCTATGATTATCACATCGTTATTGCTCTTCGACAAGCTTTCAGCCAGGCTATATCCGACTTTCCCGGCACCAATAATGATTATTTTCATTGCTTAAGCCCCCATATATATTTTACACTAATTCCATTACATAATAGTTCAATAGTATAAAACATTTTCATTGTATTGCAAATTTCAGCTATTCAATGTATTCTTCTGAATGCGATTTATATTATTACATTCTAAAAAGAACACTGTTTTCAAAAGTATCATTGAGCTGTTCCTTAAGTTCATTGACAATCTCTTCATCGTCAAACATAACTGCGCATTCAAAATTAGTACACAACTGATTGAGACTGTTCAGTCTGCTGGAGAATGAAAGTATAAACGCATATCCGCCAATTATCAGAAGGTTGTTTGTCACTGAATTGTTGACCCTCACCTGACCCTCTGCTTTACACACATTTCTCATCAGAGTCAAGGATATGTTGCCCTTAAAAAGCAATTTTGGTATAATTACCTTGCAAGAGTTGCTGCATTGCTTATCAATGATCAAATCAATGATATCCTTATGCAGAGACTTGACCCAAACTCCGGAAATCATGATATCCGGCTTTTGATAAGCTTCAAGCAGTGCTTTCACAGTATCTACAAGCTGTTGTCCGGTTGAAATATAGCGAACTTTACTCCCCATAGCACACCTCCCATACAGTTTTACTGTTCAGCCATTTACATTTTAATATTATTTTACAGTTATCCGCAAGTATAAGCAAGAGTTATCCTACTATTTGACTACTATTGACAATTTCACCGTATATTGATTATTTCTCGTTATCTTCATACAATCTTCATATTTCAGGCTTATGATTAGAATTGCGATAATAATGAATTCTTTAGCTTCACAGGAGGTATGACGGATGATACTGTCAAAAGATCAGATTTGCAGATATATGAGACATATTTTAATACCTGAAATAAGCGGGCAAGGTCAGAGAAAAATCCTTGATTCTTCAGCGGTTTTTTTTGGTGAGGACCTTAAGGATGTATCCCTTGCGTTATATTATATCTCAGCATCAGGAATTGGACAAGTATACTGCCACATAGCCAATGCTTCTAATTGGGAGAAATTATCAGAAAATCTTTCTGATTTAAATAGCGATACAAAAATCCAGCTTCTGGCTAAAGAAGTCTCAGAAGCTTCAGAAGTACAAGCCACGACAAGGATAATTTCGGGCAGTCTCAGTTATGTTGAAAAAACCTTGCGGAGCATTCTCAAAACTGATTGCCGTGAAAAATATATACCGACAATAGTAGCTGTAAATAACGGATGGAGTGGAGCTGTGCAAACCTTCATCAATCAGCTTGAGCTTGAGGCGTTTTCAAAGGAATTGGGAGGGTATCCGAACCTCGGCAATATCAATGCTTCTTGTTGTTTTGACAATATTTCCGCCTACTTTTCAAGCTTAATAGCCGTTATTGAACACATCAAGCTGACTTTATCCCTTGGAAAGCCTTTGTCAGAAGCATTGTACCACGACTTGTCAGCTATGGAATTTGATTTTGTCGGCAGCTCGACTGATTTGCTTAACAAGCTTCGCAGTATTAAGGTGCCGGAAAACAGTCTTGCGGCTCTATCTGATTTTAAAGCACTGATTATAGGCTGTGGCGGCCTGGGCTCTCCTGCTGCTTATGCTCTGGCAGCTTCAGGTATAGGCAGGCTGGGGCTGGTTGATTTTGATGATGTAGAGCTAAGCAACCTTAACAGGCAAATTATGCACTCTACTTTAAGATTAGGTATGCCTAAAGTGCAGTCAGCGGAGATATTCCTCAGGCAAATAAATTCCAATATCAGCTTGGATACATATTATACCGGAATTAGTAAAGATAATGTCCGGGATATTATAAGCTCATACGATATTATAATAGGAGGCCTTGATAATCTGCCCGCCAGATATATCCTCAATGATGCCTGCTATGCAGCAAAGAAACCTCTGATAGAAGCCGGCGCACTGGATATATCCGGTCTTGCCACATCCATCATTCCTGATGAGGGGCACTGCTACCGCTGTATTTTTCCTGAGTCAAAGGAGAACAGTTCATTGCCTTCCTGCTCTGAAAGAGGCGTTTTGGGTCTTGTACCGGGAGTAATGGGTATAATACAAGCTGCAGAAGCTATAAAGCTTTTAACAGGCATTGGTAGATCCCTTAAAAACAGAATACTGCTTTTTGATGTTTTTGATACTGATATATATGTTGCTGATCACGCAAAAAACCGCTACTGCGAATTATGCGGCAAGTGAAAAAAACTTCTGCCTGTTATTAATCAGGCAGAAGTTTTGCTTTTTGTTATACACTCTGGAATAGCGTTGTGGACAGGTATCTTTCCCCTGTATCCGGCAGAAGCACTATTATGTTTTTACTTTTATTCTCCGGTCTCCCGGCAACCTCGGTTGCTGCATGAAGCGCTGCCCCTGAGGAAATTCCGACCAACAAGCCCTCTGTACCCGCAAGCCTCCTGGCTGCTGCAAAAGCCTCTTCATTCTTTACCTTGAAAATCTCATCAATAACATCTTTATTTAGAATGTCCGGAATAAAGCCGGCTCCTATTCCCTGTATCTTGTGAGGTCCCGGGCTCCCCCCCGACAACACCGGTGAATCCTCGGGCTCTACTGCTATAATCCTTATATCAGGATTCTTTGCCTTAAGTGCCTCTCCAACTCCTGTAATTGTTCCACCGGTTCCAACTCCTGCAATAAATACATCTATCTGCCCTTCTGTATCTCTCCAAATTTCTTCCGCTGTTGTTACCTTATGAATCTCAGGGTTTGAGGGATTCTTAAACTGCTGCGGCATAAAAGCATTGGGTATTTCTGCAACCAACTCTTCAGCCTTCTTTATTGTCCCTTTCATTCCTTCAGCTCCTGGAGTAAGAACCAGCTCTGCCCCAAGTGCAGAAAGAAGACTCCTTCGTTCAATACTCATAGTATCCGGCATTGTAAGGATAAGACGATAACCCTTTGCGGCTGAAACAAACGCCAGAGCTATTCCTGTATTTCCGCTTGTAGGCTCGATTATTACCGTATCCTTGTTTATAAGCCCTTTATCCTCTGCGTCCTTTATCATAGCATTACCTATCCTGTCCTTGACGCTTCCTCCCGGATTGAAATATTCAAGCTTTGCAATAATCCTTCCTCCAATGCCATTTTGCTCATTATAATTCTTAATCTCAAGCAGCGGGGTGTTTCCTATAAGCTCAGTAATACTCCTCGATATTTTCTTCACACCAATATACCTCCAAAATAAATTATCATTTTTTCTGTCTATATATAATACATGTCCGCTTCCAGGTTTGCCATCTTGTTATACTCATCCATCAGTTCTTCCAGAGTTATCTTGTCTACCACTTCGTTAATACTTGTATTTATTGTACTCCACACCTTTTCTCTTATACAGTCTTCAATTCTGTCATTTGTTTTCTCTTCCATACTTTTCTCATCAATTACCGAAAGATTTCCCTCCAGTACTCTCAACACCGCACCAACAGTTATATTTGTCGGCTTCTCTGCCAATACATATCCTCCCTGTGCACCTTTAATGCTGTTTAGCAGCCCGGCTTTCCTCAATATGGAGAAAACCTGCTCCAGATAACCTTCTGATATATTCTGTCTTTCAGCAATGCTCTTCAAGGATATATGATCCCCTCTGGAATATACTGCCAGATCAACCATTGCCCTTAACCCATACCTGCCTTTTGTAGAAATCTTCATTTGTATCTCCTACTATTCCTATATGTTTTATTTTATTTTTATTATATCATCCAGTTTTAGTTATTTCAAGCACTTTATTATATATTCCAAGAGATTTGAAAAAATATGTTTCTTCAAATTTTCTTCACATTACCCTGGTAATATAAAGATATAGAATTACAAGGAGGTTATACATATGAAAAGAATAACAGCATTAGTCACTATAGTGACCGTACTGTCACTTATGCTTACAGCTTTTGTATTTGCAGATGACACTACAGATGTACCACAATGGTTCAGGGATATGATATCCTGGAAAAAGGCACAAATCGAACAGGCCGAACAAGCCGGTTCAATAACAAAGGAGCAGGCTGAATTGTATAAAAGTAATATTGACCAAATGGAAAAATTTCATTTAGGAGATGGCTTTACAAATGCCACAGGCTTTGGAGTTTGCGGTGGAATCCGCGGTGGTGCTAATACAGGATATGGGTTTGGCCGTGGTATGATGGGCACAGGATATGGCTACAATATGATGAATGGTTTTAATTCCGTCCAATAAACCGGTAACATCTAAGACCCTCTCTATAATAAAGAAGGTTCAAGATTGAACCTTCTTTATTGCATTCACACATTAAATTTCTCCATAACCGAATGGGTCTTCCCAATATCCCCCGTCAGCATGTCAAGTTCTTCTATCAATTTGACAAGCTGCCGGCTTTGTTTTAAAGCACCTTCGTGCATAAGCTCCGATTGACTGAAGGAGTCTTGAGATATAATACTTGCATCACGTATGATGTTTGATATTTTATCAGTATTTGCGGCCTGCATGCCGGCCTTGCCCGATATATCCGATATCATACTGTTTACTTCATTAATTGTATGTACAATGTCTCCGAAGGATTTTTCCGTGCTATTTGCTATAGTACTGCATCGCTCAAAATTACTTGCACTTTCCTTCACAACATTTATTGTTGCTTCCATTTCAGTAAACAAGGCTTTTATTATTCCATTAATTATAGCAATTGAGTTGTTTGACTCATCCGAAAGCTTTCTTACTTCTTCAGCTACCACTCCGAAGCCTTTACCTGCATCACCGGCTCTGGCTGCTTCTATTGCAGCGTTTAATGCGAGAAGCTTTGTTTGAGCTGCTATGGCAGTTATAATTCCAACAGCTTTTCGTACCTGCTGCAGATTCAACTTAAAATCAGCTATTTTATTAGTCATATTCATGATTGTATCTCTGGTAAAATACATACTATTTGCTAGCTCTTTTAACGAGTTTGCCTCTTTTTCCACAACTTGCTTTGCTGTATTCGTGTGCCTGACAATTTCTTCAGTCTGGCTGGATATTTCTGTTGCCGAAATAGAAACATTAGTAATTTCGCTCTTAGTTTGGTTCAAATACTCAAATTGCTCCTGAGAACCTTGTTTTATACTCTCTGATATTGCTTCCACCTTATGTGATATCTCTCTTACATCCTTTATATATAAAGTTAAGGTTTTTGAGGAGCTTGTACTTGTATCAACAGTATGCCGCACCTGCAATATAAGATTTCTCAGGGAGTCCGCCATAGCATTGAATTCACTTGCAAGCCGGCCGACTTCATCCTTACCGTTAATATCGGATTTATATATCAGGTTTCCTTCTGCTATCACCTTGGTGTCACTCACAAGCTTTCTGATCGGGTTTACAATGCTTTTGGAAGTGAGGGCAGTAAATAGGATTGCAAATAAGATACCGGCCAGGCCTATCATAAAGATATAAATCTGTACATTTTTTTTAGCTGTAACAATCTCATCCTGGGGCATCGCTATTGATAATATACCTACAATTTCTGATTTATTATTACAAATCGGTTTGTATGCAACACTATAAAGCTTACCCTCAATTTTCTTGGTCTCAATTTGCTGTTCCTTTGACTTAGCCAGTCTGTCCTGCATATCACTGCTGATTCTTAACTCTGACTTGATCTCACTTAAATTCGGATCTTTTTCATCCACCAATGTAGAAATTATGCTGTCTCCAACATAAAGTGCAGTCTCCATCCCATTCATTTCTTTTATACTTTCAACAAAGTGCCTATCAATATTGTATTGGATGATTATCGCGCCTATTGTCTGTACTCCGGTTGCAGCAGTACTTGATTTGATTGGCGAGACTGATTGAATTGTCATCCCGTTTGCTGTTGGATATATAATTGTGTTTCTGAATCCGGCAAATCCGCTTTTAATCATATAGTCATTTGATAGGTCATCCCCGGATCTCATAGGTTGATCAGTTCTGCTAAGCAGCTTTTTATCCTTATCTGCAACCATTGCAAAATCCAGTTCAATCTCACTTGAAAGCTGGACTAGGAACTGCGAGGCCTTTAAATTATCACCGTCTGTGCAATATTGTCTAAGCTCTGCTGCATTAGAAAGAATAGATGCATTATCTTTTGCTCTTTTCTGATAATCTTCAATATAGAAAATTGATGAATCAAGCGTATCAAACAATCTTGCCTTTGCTTCATTTTCAATTTTGTCCGCTACTGTTTTCCCCGAAATATATGTAGACATGCCCATTGGGATCAGAACTGCTATGATAACAATACTGATGATTTTATTACGTATAGAAACATTTGATAGCTTAGAAAGCTTTTGGTAAGGTCTTTTGTTTTTTCTAAATCCTATAAGCGTAGATTTTAATAAATTGAATGGCGAGGTATTGTTCAGTCTGTTCATGTTATCATTCCTTACTTCAGATTAGTAAATAGCATCATCTCTAATTTAAATATACAAGAGCTCTGTTAAGTCCTGTCGCAAGGAATGTTAAATTACTATTCAGATAGTATAAAATGCATGTAAAATACCTGCTCATAGAAAAAACCTTCTTATACTATAGTACTTCCAAGTATAAGAAGGCTAATCATCCAGGTACAATGGCTTATTTGAGTTTTATTCGTTGCACTCCGTCATTCGGGCGCATTCCGAGACACCTTTGTCCATTTCCTTTGCACAAGCAGCTACTGCCTTTCCGCCTTTTTCTGTTGCCATGACGGACACTGCATTATCAGCGAATACTGATACAGAGGTAGCGATCATAATCATACCTGCCAAAGTTAGAGCAACCAATTTCTTCATCTGTTATTACCTCCAATAAAATACGTTTTTTAAATTTGTGGAAAAGGCTTCTATTGAAGCATTTTAACGACTAAGGAAGCCTTTTATGAAATGCATTTAACGGAAAGTTTGTTTAAGATAAATTTATACTCTCCTATGCATTATAAATAAATCTATGTTAAATGGAGGGGACCATTTAGCATAGATTTATTATAATTCATTGATGTGAAGGTTTTATGGAGAAAATATTATTCCTTTATATTTGTTGTCAATCAAGTAAAAGTAATCATAAAATATCGCTAAAGATGCCGAAATTCTTACTTGGAAAATCTAAAACTTATCTATATCACTTTTAGGTCCGATTACTACTAAAACGTCATCACTGCTTACAATATAATCAGCAGTAGGTGATACATTTATCTTTGACCCGTTTTTTATTGCAATGATATTAATGCCATGCCTTGCTCTGACGTTCAATTCCTTTAATGTCTTGCCCTCCCAGCGCTTAGGCGGGTTTATTTCAATTATTGTATAATCCTGCGATAACTCAATATAATCAATTATATTGGTAGAAACCAGATTATGTGCAACTCTTACGCCCATATCCTGTTCAGGGAATACTACCCGGTCAGCTCCCAGCTTGCTCAATACTCTCGCATGCAATTCATTTTGAGCTTTGGCCAGTATATACTTTATCCCCATTTCTTTTAGCATCTGAGTTACAAGAATACTGGACTCCAGGTTTTTACCTGTAGAAACGACCGCAGCGTCAAAGTTCTTTGCTCCCGCTGATTTCAATACATTCTCATCAGTAACATTTCCAACCAGAGCATACGTGATATGGTCCGCAATATTCTGTATCAAGGTTTCATTTTCATCAATTGCCAATACCTCATGCCCCAAATCGTAGAGAGTTTTTGCCACACTTTGTCCAAATCTGCCAAGTCCTAATACTATAAATGACTGCATAGAAATCCTCCTATTTATCCTACCAATACTTTTGCTTCGGGATATTTAAGCTTTACTTCTGATTTTTGCATTCTTACAGTGATTGCCATACCCATGGTAAGAACCCCGACTCTGCCCAGGAACATGGTAATAATCAATGCTGCCTTGCCTACACTGCCAAGGGTAGTGGTGACCCCCAGTGATAAACCTACAGTGCCAAATGCAGAAATCGATTCAAATAAATACTCCAACAATGCCGCCTGCCCGGATATGGACAGTACTATTGTTGTACCTATAATAACAATAAGGCTTAATATGACAATAGCCATAGCCCTGAAAACAACTTCAGTTTCCAACCTTTTTCTGAACATATTAACATCATTGCATCCTCTAAGCACCGAAATTACAGAAAATAAAAGCACACCCGCAGTAGAAGTCTTGATGCCTCCGGCAGTTGATCCTGGTGATCCTCCTATGAACATTAATACCATTGTCATCAGCTTTGAAGCATTAGTCAAGTCACCTGTCGGCAAGGTGTTGAAACCCGCAGTCCTTGGAGTAACCGACTGAAACATTGATGCAAGAATTTTGCCTTTAAAGCTTAGAGGCTGCAAGGTTTTAACATTTGAATACTCCATTGTCAGGAAAAATATAAAGCCTGAGATCAGTAGTATGGAAGTCACTGTCAATACCAATTTAGTATGCAATCTCAGCTCGCTGAAGTTCCTTGTTTTGTATACGTCCTCCCAAACAGCAAACCCCAATCCCCCTATAATAACTAAAGTTATAACCGTAAGGCTTACTACAGGATCTTCAGCATATGCCGTCAGACTGGAGAATTGTCCCTTCTCCCCCATAAGGTCGAAGCCTGCATTGCAGAATGCAGAAACAGAATGAAAAATTCCTTTAAAAATGCCATTCCTTATTCCAAACTGGCCTGCAAACCTGATAGACAGTATAATAGCTCCCAAGCCTTCAAAAATAAGTGTACCCAACATAATATCCTTAATAAGCTTAACCATCCCCTGGGGACTGAACTGGTTTAAAGACTCCGCAATAAGCAGTCTCTCTTTGAAAGAAATTCTGCGTCCCAGTGCCAATGAAAACAAAGTTGCCAGGGTCATAAAGCCCAGACCGCCTATTTGTATAAGCAAGAGAATTACTATCTGTCCAAAAACAGTCCAGTGTGTATAAGTATCTACAACTACCAGCCCTGTGACACATACGGCTGAGGTTGCTGTAAACAGTGCATTGATAAAACCTATGCTCTGACCGTCCTTGGAGGAAACGGGGAGATTCAGCAATATGCTTCCCATAATAATAATCGCAGCAAATACAATAACGATTGCCTGGGTCTGCTTTATTTTAAAAATTCTCATTTTACTTCCTTATCTGAGCTAATAGTACTAGGTGAAATAAATGCACCATCTATAGCAATATCTATACCTATTTGCTCAAATTTCTTAGCATATTTGGGGTTATTAACCTTTGTTATCGTTCTTTTGTTAATAAAATTGTTCTTAATATATAAGCAAGCTTCAAGGTTATCCAGGTCATCATCCATAAGAACTATAAACACATCTGATTCCGAGACACAGGACTGTGAAAGAACATCTACGTCCAAACCTGCACCAAAGATGGTATTCACTCCAAGCTCGTTCAAACTATTCACATTTGCTTCACTTTCCTGCCTGATGATATTTACTCTGTGATTAAACAGCCTGAGAATCCTTGCCAGTGTATAGCTTAGTTCGCGCCCTTCAATGATTGTCACTACCATCTACAGTTCCCCCTTACTATTAGTGCCTCGCAGCGTATATTCCTTCTAGAACATGGGAGGCACTGAATCAATGTTGTGCTTATTGACACTATGAAAGATTAGAGATTTGTTGTGTTGATAAGCACTAATTACTGAATATCAGATAAGTCTTATAGAACCTGTCTGCACTTTCCCTATTCCCCATGCCTTGATATGCCTTGCTGATAAGAAAGTAAACCTCAGGATTGCTGATTTCTTTTGCAATAATACCTTTGAGCATTTCAAGAGCATCAATAAATGCACCTGCATCTATCAATTCTCTTGATTCTCTCAGTATGCTGTCTGCTTCTCCAAGTATACAGCTATCCGCATGCCTGCTCATTAATTCACTCAATACTGTCCTGATTTTTTCAGCAGTAAAAGGCTTTTGAATATAAGTTACCGCTCCCAGCTTTGTGCATTCTACAGCGTTCTTAACAGTTGCATATGCCGTTATAATAATTACAGGTGTTTCTATCCCTATCTCCCGGATGCTTTTAAGAACCTCAGTGCCGCTCAGCTTTGACATCTTTATATCCAGAAAAGCAAGATCATATCTGCTCTTTCTGAACATATCCAAAGCCTCCTGTCCATCACTGGCAGTATCCACCTGGTAGCCTTCGTGCTCCAGACACTTTGTCAAAAGCATTCGTATATTTTTTGTATCATCAATTACCAAAATTCTTTTCACCTGGTACCTCCAAAAAACTTAATGGAAGGGTAAATGTAAATATGCTGCCGGTATCCATTTTGCTCTCACACCATATTTCCCCTCCGTGTGTATTGATTATCTCTTTGACAACAGCCAACCCAAGCCCTGTTCCACGGGCTTCCAGATCCTGTCCCCTTACCTGCACATATTTATCAAAAATCTTCTCCTGGAACTCTTCAGGAATGCCTATCCCCGTATCTTTTACCGAGACATGCATCTTCCCATTTTCTATAAAAGCATCAATAACTATTTCATCACCGGGATTGGTGTATTTCAGTGCATTGCTTATAAGATTATTGAAAACCCAGGTTATCTTCTCATTATCGGCAATAACCTTCGGCATATTTTCTTCAATCCTGGTACTGATGCTCACGCTTTTGTGTGCTGCCTGTATAGCAAACTGTTTTACGGAATTATCTATAACAGTATCAATTGAGCAGGGCTCCATATCAAAAGCTGAGCTACCCGACTCAATCCTTGACAATTCAAGAAGGTCATTGACAAGCCTTGTAAGCCGTTCACCATCTTCCTTTATGGTATTCATCACATCTTGCTGTTCTTCATTTAATGTACCCATACTTCCGTCAAGCACCATACTTGTTCCCATCATGATAGATGTCAGCGGCGTTTTAAATTCGTGGGATATGGTTGAAACAAAGTCTGTTCTGGCTTTCTCAAGCTGTTTTAATTGTGTTACATCCTTTAGGAGTATAATGAGGCCTGTAACCCTGGACTCTCTGTCCTTTATCACAGTAACTATTACATTAAAATAGTACTCCTCCTTATGCTCTATCTTTATGATCCGGTCATCCATTTCCACCATGTCCTCGAAGGCATTTGATACTATCTCAAAAATTTCTTCGTTCCTTATAGCTTCAAGAAAATGCTTCTTAAGTACCTTTTTTTCCTCAATACCAAAAAACATTTCACAAGTATCGTTCAGCAGCAAAATCCTGTAGGCTGTATCAAGTACAATCAATGGATCCGGTATGCTTTTTACTATAGCTAATGATTTGTTTTTTTCTGTCATAAGCTTGCCTAGTGCGCTCTGTTCATACTGATAAAGTCTTTTTGTCAATTTGTTGAACTCTATAGAGAGCTCTCCAATCTCATCCCTGCTGACAACGTTGATTTGTTGGTTCCAATTTCCCATCTTCACTGATTTTATTGTGGTAGTTAATTTATCCAACGGCTTCATAAATCTATTGGTAAAGTGTATTGACAGCAGTAGCCCTCCGGTAACAGCCAAAGCTGAAAGCGCCAGTATTACATACATGGACTCATGTGTGCTTTTCGTTGCTTCATCCTTTGAACTGAACATACCTACCTCATTTAAATGTGTAAGCTCGCGCAGCTCATTTTTTATTTTTACAAATTCCGGCATCATTTCGGTATCATAGAAATATGCCGACTCATCAGCACCTTCTTTATTCCTGATTTCCTGGAGTTTGGAAAAGAGCATTGAATAATCCATGTAATCTTTATTAACCTTGTTCAACAACTCTTTTTCCCCTGTCTCGGTAGTATTATTGCTTGCTGTGATATACCATTTCATGAACTCATTGCTATTCTGTGTAAATAGCTCAATACCTTTCCCAATATCAACGTTAATGTAAATCAAAGTGGCACTGTCCTGGCGTTCAAAAGCCTCCAGCATGTAGGATATTGCATTTATACTTTTGTAGTTGTCCACCATTAATCCGTCAATTGCCTTACTCAATCTATATAAATTCAATACAGATGCGGACCCTATTATAGCTATCATTAATACAAGGCAGGTATAGACCAGGGTAATTTTCCCTTTTAGTGTTTTTAACATAGGCACTCTCCTATATAATCTAAAACCGTATACATAATAATTATAGGTTAGGAAGTATTTAAAATCAAAGAATTATACTGATAGAAAGCAATAAAAACAAGAGAGAATTCCATGATAATAAAAGATAATCCATCCTTATGCTTACTGGTACATCTGTAAACGGTCCATGCTCTCTTTCTTATAATTTGATTATTCCTTGAGCTATATGCTTTGGAATATACGACCCGCATAAAAGAACACCTTACATGTAATATAGTTATACTATAGAACACATAAGGTGTCTTCTTACTTGATATTCAGATGCTTTAATCTACAAAATTATTTTGTCTTTATTTCCTGCACTCCTGTTACCGAGCTGTCAGCATCCATCGTGAAAGTGTCTTTAGCTTCCTGATTAGCGAAATATATATTTCCAGTAACCTTATTTTTCACTAAAGAAAAGTTGTTTGCTTCAACATATATATCACCGATAAAATATCCATATTGAAGAGTAGCATATGGACTCTTAATAGTTAATGATGGTGCTGTTAAAGTGAATGAATGTGTAGCAATCTTTTTGTCTTCAGGATTGTTATGAGTATAGAGACCTATTTTACGTTTAAGGTCTTTTGTCGGATCATTCTTATCATGGAATACACCTTCTAATACAAGATCCTTATCAATAGCAAGGTCTATTATAGGAACAATAATCCAATATCCATCTTTGCTTATTGCTTTTTCAAAAGCTGCTGCATCTTGTACTTGTGTAGGCGTTGCAGTTGATACTGCATCTACATCAAATAGTATCTGCTTTCCTGTTATTGAGCTTTTTTCGTCAGCATTGAATGTATCTTTAGCTTCCTGTGTTGCAAAATAAACATTTCCATCAATTTTAGCATCTACCAGGCTGAAGTTCTTTGCGTAGATGTAAAGATCTCCTATAAATGTACTACTTTGAATTCTTGCATTTGGACTTTTTATAGTTAATGATGGTGCTGTCAAACTGAATCTAGCTGTTACATTATGATCATCATCCTGAGTATAAAGACCTATCTTACGCTTTAAATCTTTAGTCGGATCATTCTTATCATGGAATTCGCCTTCTAAAACAAGATCCTTATCAATAGCTAAATCATTCAGAGTACATATAATCCATGTACCATCTTTGCTTATAGCCTTTTCAAAAGCAGCTCCGTTATCTACTATTGAAGCTGATGATACTGCATCTGCTACTGGTTCCACAGCTTCAGGCTCAACTGCTTCAGGCTCAACTGCTGCAACTTCCGGTGCTGCAGGTGCAACTGGATTTAACAATGCAAGAGTTTTGGGTCCGACTATACCGTCAGTTTTTAAACCATTTTTGCTTTGGTAGTCCTCAACTGCAGCTAATGTTTTCTGTCCAAAGAAGCCATCAACCTTTAAAGTGTACCCATTATTGTTAAGCATTGTCTGCAGAAGCGCAACTTCACCGCCGAAAGAACCTTCTACAAGTAAACTTGCTACCTCTGTTGCTGTTTGTGCTTTAGATGCAGCTGCAGGTGCAGGTGCAGTGTCGTCTCCTGTAGCTGCTGAAACAGCATCTACAACGTATAGTCCTGGGTTTGGCCCACTTACTAAGACTGAGATTAATAATACTGCTACTAGTGCATAGGATAATAATTTTTTCATTAAATACCCTCCTTATGTATTTTTGCTAATATTACTACGGAATACTTAGCTTGTTAATTATCAAACTATGAAATTTATTATCATTCCGTATAAATATTAACAGTTATATTATATCAAGATAGTATTCCATTGTCATGCATTATTGTGAATTTTTTTCTGTGTTTACATGAAAAAATAAAGCAGGGTGTAGCTAGGTAATAAATCTACACCCTGCTTAGCTTTCCAGAAGCTATTTCACTGTCCGTTTTTCCTCTTCAAGATACTTCACAATACCAACAAAGATACTCCAGGCAACCTTCTCCTGATAATGCTCGTCATCCAGCAGGCGTTCCTCTTCGTGGTTCGAGAGAAAACCGCATTCTATAAGGGCCCCCGGCATAGTGTTGTTTTTCAGCAGATGCACAGTGTCTGTGGCTTTTGCCTTCCTCGTATTTCCTCTGCCCAATACTTTTATGGCCTCGTTCTGGATTTGTTCTGCCAGTTTTCTGGACTTATCGTCATTCTGCAGATAGAAGGTCTGAGCCCCATAATACTGGGACTGTGGAAAGCTGTTCATATGTATGCTTATGAGAATATCTGCCCCGCAGCTGTTAATAAGTGCATGCCGATTCTTCAGATCCTCGCTTTTTCTTGTTTCTCTTCCGTTTCCACCCTCTGTATAAAGACCTGAGTCGTCTTCCCTTATCATAATGGCTGTACCTCCACCCTGCTCTACAAGCTTTCTAAGCTTAAGAGCAATCTTGAGGTTAACTTCCTCTTCTGTTAATCCGCTGGCTCCGGATGCCCCCGGATCCCTTCCCCCATGACCTGCATCTATTACTACTACAGTACTCCTTATGGGAAGAGAAAACGCAGTTGTAGTGCTTTTGCTTATAAAACCTACGCTTAACAGCAGTGCCAGCAACCATACAAATTTGAACATGTATCTGGCAGCTTTTTTTCTATCAATTATATAGAGCCTCATAAAATACACCTCCCAATACGCCGACTTGGCCGCAAGAAATTACCGATCATTTTATGATATTCATCCGGCTATTTATTAAGAACAGCGATTATTACTGAACCTTTTATGTGCTATAATAATCTATAATGTTATTGTGGAGGTTGTATGTTTTGGTTGATGAAAGACTTAGCAAACTAGCCAAGGTACTTGTAAACTACTCTCTCTCCATTAAAGATGGAGACAGCTTTCTTATCCAGGGGCATGAGATTACCATACCTCTTATTAAGGAAGTATATAAGGAGGCCCTTTTAAAGGGCGCGAATCCCGATGTGAGGATAATTGTGGAGGAGCTTCAGGAGATGTTGTTCAAATATGGAAATGACAAGCAGATAAAATATGTTTCTCCTGTGATACAATGCAGTTCAGAAAAGTATAATGCAACCTTGAGAATAGGCGGCAGCTTTCACAGTAAACCTCTTATCAGTATAGATCCTGCAAAGCTGGGAAGCTATGAGGCTTCGCGAAGGAAAGCCGGTGCCTCTGAGCAGCGAAGAACTCTGGAAGGTAATCTGCGCTGGAGTATTACTCATTTTCCTACTATTGCAGGTGCAATGGAAGCAAATATGTCTCTGTCTGAATATGAAGATTTTGTGTTTTCGGCGTGCTTTGCAGATAAGAAAGACCCTATAGCAGAGTGGAAAAAGCTTAAGGAGGATCAGCAGAGAATTGTTGATTTCCTTATGAAAAAGGATCATATCCGAATTGTTGCCCTGGATACTGACCTTTCTTTAAGGGTTGGAGGCCGGACCTGGATAAATAGCTGCGGCACAACGAACCTGCCCAGCGGGGAGGTTTTTACCGGCCCTGTAGAGGATTCTCTGAATGGACATATCCGCTACACATACCCTGCTATAAAGTCCGGGACTCAGGTGGAGGACGTAAGGCTGACCTTTGAAAACGGAAGGGTTGTTAAGGCTGAAGCAAAGCAGGGTGAGGAATTCCTTAATACAATGATAGGAATGGATTCCGGCTCCTGTTATGCCGGAGAGTTTGCCTTTGGTACAAACTATGGTATAAACCGCTTTACAAACAATATGCTTTATGATGAAAAAATCGGCGGGACCATTCATATAGCCCTTGGTGCGGCATATCCCTCCACAGGTTCAAAAAATGAATCGGGGCTCCATTGGGATATGCTGTGTAATATGAGGGAAGGCGGAGAGGTTTACGCTGATGGTGAACTTGTATATAAAAATGGTAAGTTTATTTTCTGAGGCTCTCCTTCAATCGGCGCCCGGCTTCATAGGCTTCCAACTGTATATCGGTTCTGTCCTTTACATGCTTGTCATCCACATTAGAGACAAGCATGCTTCCTATTAGTTCTGTATTTATGCACTTGTAGAATAACTCAAAAACCTTGACTGTACAGCCAAAATAGCTTTTTTCCTCCGGTTCCCCGGCCGTACATGCAATATAGCCGATCCTGTGCTTTTTGGATACTAAGCTGCCGGACCTCTTGTACTTGCTGGCCCAGACGGCCTGGCACCTGTCAATAAGCTTCTTCATATGGGAGGTCACTGTATAAAAATATACCGGTGACGATGATATAACAATATCAGCTTTATCTATAGCCTGATATACCTGCTGCATTTCATCCTTAATGACGCACCTGCCCAGCTTGTAACAGCCTTCACAGGCTGTACAGCTTTTTATTCCAGGTGCTGATGCATATATCTTCTCAACACTCACCTCATCGCTTCCTATGCCCTCCAGAAGCTTATCAACCAGAATATCACTGTTCTGTCCCCGTCTATGACTGCCGTAAATGGCTAAAACGTTTATCATAAAATATGACATACCCTTTCTTTCTAGTTTACGAAATGTTACGCATACCGTTATTGGGTTGCGCGTTTCGAGTTTCGCGTTACGCGATTTAAGCAAATTCTTCGAAGCCTCTCGGACGGCCGATGACCGCCCCTACAACTCTGAATTGCGCACCAGGTCATTATGCTCCAACGCCACTCCCCAGTCCTCGCGACTAGAGACTAGCGACTAGTGTCTCGACCACGTAACCAGGCCAATCAGCCTTTAATGTACCCTTTCCTGATCAGCTTCTCAATATGACTTTTGACTTTATTCTGAATATCTATTGAGTAGCTTTCCTCCAGCACAAACATCATGGAAATCGCTACTTGGGCAACATCCAGCAGTTCCTCTGCTATTCTGTCTATTGCCTGCTTTTCTTCCATTTTACAGTTTTCGCCATTGAGTCCCCTATACTTCCCGATAAGCTGCGCCAATTCCCCCGCTTCCTCCATCAGCTTCAAAGCTGTGGATTCAATATTCGGCTTAAGATTGTTAAGCCTGGGCAAGCTGATGCTCTTGAACTCGGTACCTTCGAATTTATCCATTGAGAATCCTCCAATTAATATATTTTGTTGTGAACCATCCTTATTGCGGCATTTTTATTGCGGAACGACACGGGGGTCGTTCCCTACATGGTATTATTATATCAAATTTATTATGATTTGTCGTTTTTAACACATATCACTTACCACCAGCACTCCAGCGTCCCACTTATTCCTCGTATCTCGTATCTAAGTCATACAAAAAGAGAAGGCATAATACCTTCTCTTGACCTCTGTATTGTAATTCTTAACGTTTTGAGAACTGGGGAGCTCTTCTTGCTTTTTTGAGTCCGTACTTCTTTCTTTCCTTCATCCTTGGATCTCTAGTAAGGAATCCTGCTTTCTTAAGCATCGGTCTAAGCTCCTTATCAGCTTCCAAAAGCGCTCTGGAAATACCATGTCTTATAGCACCTGCCTGGCCTGTAAAGCCACCGCCAACAACATTTACCAAAACATTAAACCTTGAAAGCGTTTCTGTAAGAACCAGGGGTTGTCTAACGATAAGCTTCAATGTTTCCAAACCAAAATAGTCATCTATCTCTCTATTGTTAATTACAATTTTACCTTCTCCAGGAACCAGTCTAACTCTCGCAACGGAGTGCTTTCTTCTTCCTGTTCCAAAATACTGAACCTTCTTCGCCACAGTTACTTCCTCCTTTCAAACCTATATGTCCAGTTCAAGAGCTTCAGGCATCTGAGCTTCATTCTCATGTTCAGCACCCTTGTACACTCTTAACTTTTTAAGCATTTTTCTGCCCAAGCTGTTTTTAGGAAGCATGCCTCTAATTGCTTCATATACGGCTTTGTCAGACTGTTCAGCCATGAACTTTCTATATGGAGTCTCCTTCATACTGCCAGGACGGGTTGTTACAGTCCTGTGCATCTTCTGGTCAAGCTTCTTGCCAGTAAGCACAACCTTGTCGCAATTTATAATTATTACGTGATCACCTGTATCAACGTGAGGTGTATATATCGGCTTATTCTTACCTCTCAATATCTTTGCAACTTCGCTTGCAAGTCGCCCGAGAACCTTGTCGGTTCCGTCAACTACATACCATTTTCTCTGCACATCCTCGGCTCTTGGTATATAAGACTTCATTTTCTTCACTCCTTGTCTAGATAATTAAAAATCGTACTACATCCTCTTAATACTGACTTTACCACCGTCATTTGTGTCCCACAATCACAAAAGCAAGCCGCTCCCCAGCAAAAAAGGAGTATGTTTTATATAATTCAACGTACTGCATGTTGTCTAGTCTATTCATATTAATATGCCGCAAGTGATTCGGGGCTAATGAATCACCATCCGCAACATATAATATTGTAATACATTGAACCACGCGTGTCAAGACAAATTATAGTATACCTCTTCCAAATACAAACCGCATGCCGGAACAGTTATACCGGCTCTGTCCCTGTTCTTTGACATTATGATTTCCTTTATGTCCTCCGGATTTATTTTGCCTATTCCTGCATATAAGAGCGTGCCTGTAATGATGCGGACCATATTGTACAAAAAACCATTGCCCTTATAATTAAAACGAATCAGTTCCTTTTCTTTTTTTATTGAAAGTTCATATATTGTCCTTACAGTATCAGAAACCTTGCTGCCCGTGGACATGAATCCCAAAAAGTCGTAAGTGCCAATAAAGGCTTCTGCACCCTTCTCAATCCTATCTATATCTAATCTTTCACAATAGCCTGTATGATATGCATAGTTCCTAAGCAGTGCAGAAGGAAATTTGCTATTAACGACAAGATAGCTATACTTTTTTCCCACAGCACTGTATCTCGCATGAAAATCAGCAGGCACTTCTACCGAATCCTTTATTACGATATCCCGCGGAAGCAGGCTGTTCAAGGCATAGGCAAACTTTTCCTGGGGAATAGTGCTGCCTGTTGTGAAATTGGCAACCTGTCCTCTGGCATGTACTCCTGCATCAGTCCTGCCCGAACCGTTTATCCTGATTTTTTCACCGGTTGTCACCTGCAGAGCCTTCTCAATCTCTGCCTGAATTGACGGCCCATTCTCCTGCACCTGCCACCCACAGTAATTAGTCCCATCGTATTCGATTGTCAGCTTTATATTTCTCATTTATGCATACCTGCTTAACAAAAATTCTCCAAAGCCTCCGGACGGCCAATGGCCGCCCCTACAACGGAACGACGGGGGCGTCGTTCCCTACCACTCGCAACTCGAAACGCGAAACGCGCAACCGCTTCGTAGCCTTACCCTAGGGTAGTGTTACCTACTCCAAACCACTAAGAAGCAAAATGCTGCTGTGATAAGCATCGCACTGTAATCTCTGAACTCCAGCTTCAGCTGCTTCATTCTGGTCCTTTGCTCACCGCCCCTGTAGCATCTTGCCTCCATTGCAAGTGCCAGCTCATCGGCTCTTCTAAAAGCGCTTATGAATAACGGTACTAGCAGCGGCACCATTGCCTTGGCGCGATTTATCAGATTCCCTGTTTCAAAATCTGCACCTCTTGCCATTTGTGCCTTCATAATCTTGTCTGTTTCCTCCAGAAGGGTTGGAATAAACCGCAGTGCTATAGTCATCATCATTGCCAGCTCATGAGCAGGCACTCCTATCTTCTTAAAGGGGTTCAACAGCTTTTCTATACCGTCGGTCAAAGCGATAGGAGATGTTGTCAGAGTAAGGAGAGATGCTCCCGTTATTAGAAATACCAGTCTTAATCCCATAAATCCCGCTTGGTACAAACCTTCCCGTGTAATTGCAAGACCAAATACCCTATAAAGCACTTCCCCTTGTGTCATGAAGGTATTAAGTGCCACTGTCAGCAAAATTATTACCATCAGCGGTTTCAGACCTTTAAATATGAACTTCAATGAAATCTTTGAAAGTGTAAGCACCAAACCCATGAATGCAACAATATACAGGTATGAAAAATAATTCCCAACCAAAAATAATAATGTTATGAAAGCAAAGGTTATAATTATCTTAATTCTGGGGTCCAGGTTATGTATCGGGGTATCCCCGGGAATATATTGTCCAATGGTAATATCCTTAATCATATTTATTACCTCTTAAAAAGCTTCAGCAGCTCATTTTTTGCTTCATCTATATTAATACAGTCAGATATTTCAAACCCTTTTTTTCTTAGCTCCCTTACAAGATAAGTTACCTGGGGAACACCCAGCCCAATCTTTTCAAGAGTTTCAGCTTCCTTAAAAATATTTCTTGGAGTATCAAAGAATGCAATTTTGCCTTTGTTCATAACCAATACCTTATCCACCAGGTTGGCTATATCCTCCATACTGTGTGATACCAGCACCACTGTGATTTTTTGCTTTTCATGGAGTGCTTTTATTCCACCCAGAATTTCATCTCTGCCCTTGGGATCCAACCCTGCAGCAGGCTCATCCAATATCAACACTCCAGGCTCCATGGCCAGCACTCCGGCAATGGCTGCTCTTCTTTTTTGGCCACCACTGAGTTCAAAAGGCGATATATTACTTATCATGTCAAAATTCAGACCTACAAGATCAATAGCTTCCCGAACCCTTTTGTCAACCTCATCTTCGCTTAAACCCAGATTCTGAGGGCCAAAGGCAACATCCTTGTACACCGTTTCTTCAAAAAGCTGGTATTCGGGATATTGAAAAACCAAACCTACCTTCTGCCTGATTTTCTTCATCTGTACATCCTTGGTATTCAACTCAGCCCCATCAACAAATATCTTTCCGCTGTCAGGCTTCAACAGTCCGTTCAGATGTTGAATCAGGGTTGACTTCCCTGAGCCTGTATGACCAATCAAGCCAATGAATTCCCCATCTTGTATTTCGAAGCTGATATTATCTATAGCTACATGCTCAAAGACTGAGTCCTTCATATATATGTGTGTCAGATTTTCTACTTTAACCGGCATAGCTCCACCACCATTTCTTCGACAGTCAGAATATCCGGAGGCAGCTTGACCCCCTCCTTACTCAACCTGTAGCTCAATTCCGTAACCTGAGGAACATCAAGTCCTGCATTCTTGACTGCTTCCACTTCCTTGAATATGTCCTTGGGCTTTCCTTCCATAATAATCTTACCGCTTCTCATGACGCATATCCTGTCTGCCTTTATCGCTTCATCCATGTAATGGGTAATAAGAACTATGGTTATCCCGTCTTCCTTATTAAGCTTTATAATGGTATCAAGCACTTCCTTTCTGCCCGATGGGTCAAGAAGTGCAGTAGGCTCATCAAGAATAATGCATTCCGGCTTCATGGCTATAATTCCGGCTATTGCCACTCTTTGCTTTTGACCTCCGGACAGGAGGTGCGGGCTGTGGGTTGCATATTCGGTCATTTCCACTGTCTTTATGGATTCATCTACTCTTTTTCTTATCAGAGAAGGCTCAATCCCCAGGTTTTCAGGACCAAAGGCCACATCTTCTTCAACTATGGTGGCTACTATCTGGTTATCGGGATTTTGGAATACCATACCTGCTGTCTGTCTGATATTCCACAAAAGCTTTTCTTCCTTTGTATTCATTCCCTTTACATATACAGTACCGCCACTGGGCAGCAGCAGTGCATTGAAGTGCTTCGCAAGTGTAGACTTTCCCGATCCATTGTGCCCGAGAATAGCTACAAACTCACCCTTACCTATACTGATGTTTATTTCATCCAACGCTATATTAGTGCTGCCGCTGTGAGTGCTGTATTCAAATTTTACATTTTCTGTGGTAATCATATTTGCCATATTAATTCCTTCTTCTCCCGGGCGGGTGCTTTACCCGCCTCGACTTATAGCAATGGGCAATAGGTTTAAGCAATGCTTCGAAGCTTTGCCTGAATCCTCGTGCCTCGTGCCCGGCGTTTTGCGCGCAAAACGCCATCCATAGCAAAACGGGACTAAGCAGTCACTTAATCCCTAATTATTAGATATAATTTTTGCTTTCTAAACTAATTCCAATACAACTACTTCTGCTGCATCGCCGCGTCTTGGAGCAACTTTTGCTATTCTTGTGTAGCCACCGTTTCTCTCCTTGTACTTTGGCGCTATCTCATCAAACAATTTCTTAACTACATCTTCTTTTGTTATATATTCTAAGGCCTGACGTTTTGCATGCAGGTCACCGCGTTTGCCGAGAGTTATCATCTTTTCGGCAATGCTCTGGGTTTCTTTCGCCCTTGTCCCTGTAGTCATCATTCTCCCATGCTCAAGAAAAGAAGTAACTAAATTTCTAAGCATGGCTTTTCTCTGATCAGTAGGACGTCCCAGCTTTCTATATCCAGCCATTGCAATACCTCCTTTTGTTCAATATATCGTTTATGTGCATTGAAAGATTATTCCTCGCTCATCTTCAAGCCCAAGCCAAGGGCTTCAAGCTTCTGCTGCACTTCCTCCAATGATTTCTTACCCAGATTTCTTACCTTCATCATATCTTCCTCTGTCCTCTGGGTAAGCTCTTCAACTGTATTTATACCGGCTCTCTTCAGGCAGTTAAAGGATCTGACCGAAAGGTCCAGTTCTTCAATAGTCATTTCAAGAACCTTTTCTTTCTTGTCTTCTTCCTTCTCCACCATTATTTCTACACTGCCAACATGCTCAGTCAAGGTTATGAATAACTTCAAATGTTCACTGAGTATCTTGGCACCGAAGCTTATTGATTCATCCGGCTTTATTGTACCATTTGTCCATACTTCAAGCACCAGCTTGTCAAAATCAGTAACCTGACCTACCCTTGTATTCTCAATCAGGTAGTTAACCTTTCTAACCGGCGTGAAAATTGAATCTATCGGAATCAGTCCTATTGGCTGTCCCGGCTGTTTATTTTTCTCTGATGTCTGATATCCTCTACCCTTTTCTACAGTCATTTCCATATAGAATCTATGACCTTCATCAAGAGTGGCTATATGAAGATCCTCGTTCATGATTTCGATATCAGCATCACAGATGATATCTCCAGCCTTTATTTCCCTTTCACCCTGGACGTCTATCTTGATTATCTTGGTATTATCCCCGTGCATTTTAAGCGCAAGGTTCTTGATATTCAATATTATTTCAGTCACATCTTCTGCTACGCCAGGAATAGTGGAAAACTCATGGAGCACACCATCAATCTTGATAGATGTGACAGCTACACCGGGAAGAGATGAAAGCAATATTCTTCTCAACGAATTCCCAAGTGTAGTGCCGTAACCTCTTTCCAGAGGCTCCACAATAAACTTTCCAAAAGTATAATCATCCGACATCTCAATGCATTCTATTTTGGGCTTTTCTATTTCAATCATCCGACAAAACCCTCCTTTTATCTATAGCATTAAAAAACATTCTGAGGGTAACTGATCCATTCAATAAATCAAAGAGTCTACATATCTTATTATTTATGCTGCACTGGAGCTCATTATCTTGAATACAACTCGACGATGAGATGCTCTTCTATTGGAAGGTCAATATCTTCTCTAACTGGAAGAGCAATTATTCTTGCTTCCATCATTTCCGCATTTACTGACAACCACTGTGGGGCTGTCTTGCTTGCGGAATTTTCTGCAAGCCCTTTGAACTTCTCTGTACTCTTGCTGCTCGGTCTTACAGCGATAAGGTCGTTAAGACCTGTTTGATAGGATGGTATATCCACCTTCCCACCATTCACTGTAAAATGCCCGTGCCTGACAAGCTGTCTTGCTTCGGCTCTTGATTCACCAAAGCCCATTCTGTACACTACATTGTCAAGTCTGAGTTCCAGAAGTCTTAAGAGGTTTTCACCTGTTACACCCTTCCGTCTTTCAGCTTCTGCAAAGTAGTCTCTGAACTGTTTCTCAAGTATGCCGTATATTCTTCTGACTTTTTGCTTTTCTCTGAGCTGTATGCCATATCCGGACATTTTCTTTCTGCTCTGTCCATGTTGTCCAGGAGCATAAGCCCTTCTAGCAATAGCACATTTATCTGTATAACAGCGATCACCCTTTAGATAAAGCTTAGATCCTTCTCTTCTGCAAAGTCTGCACTTAGCGTCTGTATATCTTGCCATCTATCACACCTCCTCAATAACTAAACTCTTCTACGCTTTGGCGGTCTACAACCGTTGTGAGGTATCGGAGTAACATCCTTTATAAGGCTGACTTCGAGTCCCGCAGCTTGAAGTGATCTTATCGCTGCTTCTCTGCCTGCACCAGGTCCTTTAACAAATACCTCTATTATCTTAAGACCATGTTCCATTGCACCTTTTGCAGCAACTTCAGCTGCCATCTGTGCAGCAAAGGGCGTGCTCTTCTTTGATCCTCTAAAGCCAAGTGAACCGGCGCTGGACCAAGACAGTGCATTTCCCACGCTGTCCGTCAAAGTAACTATGGTATTGTTAAAAGTGGACTGTATATGTGCAGCTCCCCTCTCAACATTCTTTCTTTCTCTTCTTTTTCTAGTTTTCTTAGCCTTTGGCTTTGCTACCATTCAAGCAAACCTCCTTTAACTACTTTCTTCTTACACCAACAGTCTTTTTGGGACCTTTCCTTGTCCTTGCGTTTGTCTTTGTTCTCTGTCCCCTAACTGGAAGGCCTCTTCTGTGACGTAATCCCCTGTAGCATCCAATTTCCATTAATCTTTTTATATTTAAAGCTGTGTCTCTTTTCAGGTCGCCTTCAACCTTATATTTCCTATCTATTACTTCTCTTAATCTACCTATTTCAGCTTCAGTCAGATCCTTTATTCTTGTATCAGGACTTACACCTGCTTCTGCCAAAATCTTGTTTGATGTTGCTCTTCCAATACCAAATATATATGTCAGACCAATTTCTGTTCTTTTGTCACGTGGTAAGTCAACACCGGCAATTCTCGCCATTAGTACTTGCACCTCCTACTTGGTTTATAGTTTATAATAAAATCAACTGGGAACACCCTTTTAGACGGGCCAGCCGCGCTCCCTAAATTGGTTTTAACCCTGTTTTTGTTTGTGTTTAGGATTTTCGCAGATAACCATTACTTTACCTTTTCTCCGGATTATCTTGCATTTTTCACATATAGGCTTTACTGATGGTCTAACTTTCATCTTAAACCCTCCCTGTATCATTTACCACGCCACGTGATCCTGCCTCTGGTAAGATCATAGGGTGACAGTTCAATTGTTACTTTATCTCCAGGTAAAATCTTAATGAAATTCATCCTGAGTTTACCGGATATATGTGCTAAAATTTTATGACCGTTTTCAAGTTCTACCTGAAACATTGCGTTTGGTAAAGCTTCAACGACTTTTCCTTCTACTTCTATTACATCCTGTTTTGACATAAGGTAATCAGACCTCCTGTTCCCGATATCAATCAATAGATTTTAACAGTTTCCTGATCTCGCTGTTATTAAGCTTCTCACATGATTCCAATTTGTCTTTTATTTCCCCGGCAACATGATTCAGCTTTCTAAGATGCTTTATTTTCTTCCGTTTGGGCTTTTCAAGCTTTCTAATGCCTCCATCAGAAATATAGACATACTGGTCATCAATTATACATAAAACAACGAATTTATGATCTTTATCCCGTCCGGCAGTTGATATTACTATCTGCCCTATACTTAAATCCTGCATATATTCACCTTTCGATGACCTACAAAAGCGTTAATATCTCAGGCTTGCCATTGGTAATAACAATTGTATTCTCATAATGTGCCGATGGCTTTCCATCAGCCGTCACGACTGTCCAACCGTCCTTTAGCACCTTGACTGCATATTTGCCCAAGTTTACCATGGGTTCAATAGCAAGTGCCATACCAGCCACAAGTCGAGGTCCTTTGTTTGGCGGCCCATAATTTGGTATCTGTGGCTCTTCATGCATGCTGCTTCCTATTCCATGACCAACAAAATCCCGGACTATGGAAAAACCGTTTGATTCCACATGCTTCTGTATTGCATTAGAGACATCCGACAGCCGTTTACCGGCAAGTGCATGTTCGATTCCCGCAAAGAAGCTTTCTTCTGTTACCTTTAAAAGCCTTTCCCTTTCATCATCTATATGCCCTATCCCGTAGGACCTGGCTGCATCTCCATAGTAACCTTCATATACAGCCCCAATATCAATCCCTATTATGTCGCCATCCTTTAACATTGTGGAACCCGGTATGCCATGTACAACCTGTTCATTTATTGATGAACATATGCTGGCAGGAAATCCATTATAACCCTTAAACGCGGGGATCCCTCCGCTTTTTTTAATATGTGCTTCTGCAATCGTATCGAGTTCCAATGTAGTAATACCAGGCCTAATCACCTCTCTCAAGAGCTCATGGGTCTCTGCAACGATTCTGCCTGCAATTCGCATCAGTTCAATTTCTCTAGGTGACTTAACGCTTATCATTTGAATCTCTCCAATGCATTAATTATATCCTCGAATACTTTATCGGCAGATTTCTCGCCATTTACAGCTACCAGAACACCCATTTTCTTGTAATAATCTATAAGGGGAAACGTCTGGTTCTTATATACATTCAAACGGTTTGCGACTGTTTCTAACTTGTCATCTTCCCTTGTATAGAGCTTTCCTCCGCACTTGTCACAGGTTCCATCCAATACAGGTCTGTAAAAGCATAAGTTATAACTCTCACCACATTTATTGCAGACTCTCCTGCTGGTCATTCTATCAATAATTGTTTTGTCAGATACCTCCAGGTTCACAACTGCATCTAATTTTTTTGCTATTCCTTCAAGTTCTTTGTCTAATGCTTCCGCCTGGACTAAAGTCCTTGGGAACCCGTCAAGCAGGAATCCTTCTTTGCAATCATCTTCAAGAAATCTGTTTTCTACTATTTTGAGAGTCAAATCATCGGGAACCAATAGGCCCTTCTCAATGTACTTTTTTGCTTCTACACCTATTGGAGTATCTCTACTAATGTTGTCTCTGAATATATCTCCTGTGGATATGTGCGGTATACCATACTTATTTTCTATCCGGCTCGCCTGAGTGCCCTTGCCGGACCCTGGCGAACCCAACAACACTATCCTCATTTCTTCTCTCCAATCTAGCGTTATGCGAAAATATAATATACAATCCATTCAAATTTCGCATAACGTTTCCTTACTTTATTGAATTAGCACGCGAGTGCGTTCAATATTCTATTTGTTCTATTTCAGGAAGCCCTGGTAATTTCTCATCACCATCTGTGCTTCAATCTGCTTTACAAAGTCCATTGCAACACCAACAACTATAAGCAATGAAGTACTTCCGAAATACACCTTTATTCCGGTGAAGTTCATAAGGAATATCGGCACTATAGCGATAACAGCAAGGAAAAATGCACCTACTAACGTTATTCTATTCAATGATTTTGCTATGAAGTCGGAAGTTGGCTTTCCAGGTCTTATTCCCGGTATGAATCCACCATACTTCTTGATATTATTGGATACTTCTATCGGGTTGAATGTGACTGCTGTGTAGAAGTATGTAAATCCAATGATAAGCAATGCGTAGAGTATCCCATGACCCCAAGTTCCCCAGTTGAAATATGTGTTGAAGAACCTGTAAGCTCCCGAATTCGGGAAGAATTGTGCGATCTGTCCCGGGAATGCTATTAGCGACATTGCGAATATAACCGGTATAACTCCGGCTTGGTTTACCTTCAGCGGAATATGGGTACTCTGTCCGCCGTACATTTTTCTACCAACAACCCTCTTTGCATACTGTACAGGTATCCTTCTCTGGCCTTCCTGTATAAGTACAACACCCATGATTATAAGTAATGCAAATACTCCAAACAGTATTATCTCTAAGAGATTAGTAGTTTTTACCTTATAGAGCTCTATAATTTTCTGAATTCCGCCAGGAAGCCTTGAAATTATACCGGCGAAAATCAGTAGAGATATACCGTTTCCGATACCCTTTTCATTGATTTGCTCACCCAGCCACATCAGAAATGCTGTCCCGGCTGTAAGTGAAAGAGCAACCAGTATTACTGATGCGGCATCTGTCCTCAAGAGATATCCCCTGAGTCCATAAGATAATGCCGAAGCCTGGATAAGTGCCAGTACAACAGTGCCATATCTTGTGAACTGAGCTATCTTCTTTCTGCCCTCTTCACCCTCTTTAGCAAGGGCTTCGAGGCTGGGAATAGCTATAGTAAGAAGCTGCATTATAATGGTTGCGTTAATATAAGGTGATATGCTCATTGCGAATATTGCGAAGTTTTCAAATGCTCCACCTGAAATAGTGTCAAAAAATCCGAGTAGACCACCGCCTTGAATAAGCTGTGACAATGCTTCGGTATCCATACCAGGTACAGGAATGAAGCTTCCGAGTCTGAATATTGTAAGCATAGCGAGTGTGAACATCATTTTATATCTCAGATCAGGAATCTTCCAAGCATTTCTTATTGTGTTAAACACCCTATATCACCTCTACCTTTCCTCCTGCTGCTGCTATTTTGTCTGCAGCTGTTTTACTGAATTTATGTGCTTGCACTGTCAAATTTTTTGTAAGGTCTCCGCTGCCTAGTATTTTAACTCCACCAAGCATTGCTTTTACCAAGCCTGCTTCTTTTAAGACCTCCGGGCTGACAACTGTTCCGCTGTCGAATCTTTCAAGGTCACTGAGGTTAACAACAGCATACTCTCTTCTGAATATATTAGTAAAACCAATCTTTGGTATTCTTCTATACAGAGGCATCTGTCCGCCTTCAAAACCAAGCCTTACTCCGCCGCCGGACCTGGAGTTCTGTCCTTTTTGGCCTTTGCCTGCGCTTTTGCCCTGACCGGAAGCTGTACCTCTGCCAATTCTCTTCTTTGACTTGGTACTGCCTTCTGCAGGTTTAAGCTCGTGTAATTTCATATTTACACCTCCTTGATTACATTTCCTTTACTTCAACCAAATGTATAACCTTCTGGATCATACCTCTTATCTGAGGTGTGTCATTGTGTTCAACTTCACTGTTAATTTTCTTGAGCCCCAGAGCTATTACTGTTTTTACCTGGTCCTCTTTCCTGCCTATTACACTTTTTACCAATTTAACTTTTAGTTTAGCCAAGGTTCGTCCCTCCTAGCCTAATATCTCTTCTACAGTTTTACCTCTAAGCTTTGCTACATCTTCCACTGTCTTCAATGAAGCCAGCCCCTTTATAGTAGCATTTACCATGTTTCTTGGATTATTTGATCTCAAGGATTTTGTTCTTATATCCTTTATGCCAGCCAGTTCAAGAACTGCACGGGCAGGACCTCCTGCTATAACACCAGTACCTTCTTTTGCAGGCATCAGAAGCACTTTACCTGCTCCGGACACACCTATAACTTCATGAGGTATTGAAGTTCCAACTATAGATACCTTTACAAGGTTCTTCTTTGCATCTTCGATACCTTTTCTGATTGCTTCAGGTATTTCTACTGATTTTCCGGTGCCAACTCCAACATAGCCATTCAAGTCTCCAACAACTACTATGGCGCTGAATCTGAAGTTTCTACCACCTTTAACAACCTTGGCAACTCTGTTTATAGCAACAACCTTTTCCTTAAGGTCAAGTTTACTTGCATCTATTGGCTGCATTTATTTCCCTCCCTTATCCTAGAATTCCAATCCAGCTTCTCTAGCTGCATCAGCCAGCTCCTTGACTCTACCATGATATATATATCCGCCTCTGTCGAAAACAACCTGCTTTATACCAGCTTCAATGGCTTTCTTGGCTACTAATGTGCCAACCTCTTTCGCTGCTCCCTTGTTTCCGCCGTGACCTGGATTATCCTTTAACTCTTTATCCAGAGTTGAGGCTGATACTAAAGTAACACCCTTTACATCATCAATTAGCTGTGCATATATATTGTTAAGACTTCTATAGACATTCAATCTTGGTCTTTCTGTTGTCCCTACAAGCTTCTTTCTCATTCTCAAATGTCTTTTCAGCCTTGTGCTGTTCTTACTGGCTTTAGTTATCACCCTGTGTCACCCCTTTGTTATTTATTTCTTACCTGTTTTACCTTCTTTTCGTCTGATTATTTCATCAGAGTACTTGATACCTTTTCCTAGATATGGTTCAGGTTTTCTGACCGCTCTGATGTTAGCCGCATGTATCCCAACCAATTCTTTGTTTGAGCCCTTTACAACTATCCTGTTTGGAGCCGGAACTTCGGTTGTTATTCCTTCCGGATCATCCATTTCAACCGGGTGCGAGTAGCCCATTGTAAGTGTAAGCTTCTTGCCGGCCTTTGCTGCTCTGTAACCAACACCGTTTATTTCAAGTGTTCTTTCGAATCCTTTTGAAACACCTTCAACCATGTTGTTTACAAGAGCTCTTGTAAGCCCGTGCAATGCTCTGTGCATTTTCTGATCAGTTGGTCTTGTAACTATTACCTTGCCGTCTTCTATCGCTATATTAATATCTTCATTCATCTTCTTGACAAGCTGACCCATCGGTCCCTTAACTGAAACCGTATTGTCATCAGCTATCTTTACCTCAACTCCCTGGGGAATTGCTATAGGTAATTTTCCTATACGTGACATGCTTGCACCTCCTCTATACGTAAGATTTTACCAAACGTAGCAAAGCACTTCTCCGCCAACGCCCTGGAGTCTCGCACTCTTGTCTGTCATTATTCCCTTGGATGTTGAAATGATTGCTATGCCTAGTCCTCCAAGTACCTTTGGTATATCTTCATTCTTTGCATATACTTTAAGCCCTGGTTTGCTTATCCTCTTCAAACCTGTTATAACTTTCTGCTTGTTTGATCCATACTTAAGACCTATTTTGATTAAACTCGTGTTTCCGTCATCGATTATCTCATAACCCTTTATATATCCTTCATCAAGCAGGATCTGTGTAATAGCCTTCTTCATATTCGAAGTAGGTACGTCAACCGTATCGTGCTTAACTGTATTGGCATTTCTGATTCTGGTTAGCATATCAGCAATTGGATCAGTTGTAACCATTAATCTTAACCTCCCTTATACCGTAATTCATGGACATTCCGCATCCTTCAGTCCATTCAGTGCTCTGCACTTTAGGTAATTTCTGAAACTCTGTTTATGTTTACTTGATGACCTTAACGGACATCAACTATATCATCTTACCAGCTTGCTTTCCTAACACCTGGTATTTGACCTTTATACGCTAACTCCCTGAAGCAAATACGGCAGATACCATACTTTCTCAGAACAGAATGTGGTCTTCCGCATAACTTGCATCTGGTATATGCTCTGGTCTTATACTTTGGTGCTGCTTGCTGCTTTAATACCATTGACTTCTTAGCCACAATTTTACCTCCTTCGCGCAGTATTTGCTGCTAGCTTGCATAAGGCATTCCGAGGAGTCTCAAGAGTTCTCTTGCTTCCTCGTCAGTCTCGGCTGTGGTTACGAATATAATATCCATACCCCTGATTTTATCAACTTTATCATATTCTATTTCAGGGAATATAAGTTGTTCTTTTATACCAAGCGAGTAATTTCCTCTACCGTCAAATGCTTTAGCGGATACCCCTCTAAAGTCTCTGACTCTTGGAAGAGCTACATTGAATAACTTGTCAAGGAATTCATACATCTGCTTGCCGCGAAGTGTAACCTTCGCTCCGATTGACATTCCCTGTCTGACCTTAAATGCTGCTACTGACTTTCTTGCCTTTGTAACAACCGGCTTCTGGCCTGTTATTGTTCCAAGCTCTGATACTGCGGCATCAAGGCCTTTGGCATTGTCCTTAGTATCTCCCAAACCCATATTAATTACTACCTTCTCAAGTTTTGGTATCTGCATAACACTCTTATATTGAAACTTCTGCATCATTGCAGGAGCAACTTCATTCAAGTATTTCTCTTTTAGTCTGGCCATTTCTTTCTACCTCCCTTCAGAGATTATTTATCTAATACTTCGCCACAGCTCTTACAGTATCTAACCTTTGACTTATCATCCAGTATTTTGTGTCCTAACCTTACGCCCTTTTTGCATTTGTCGCACCATAGCATAACCTTTGAACTGAATACTGCTGACTCCTGGTGTATTATACCGCCCTGCTGCATGTCTTTGCCGGGTTTCTTGTGCTTCTTGCTCATGTTGACTCCTTCAACAATCACCTTATCTTCCTGTGGTAAAGCTGCAAGCACTTTTGCCTTTTTGCCTTTATCCTTGCCGGAGACTACTACAACTGTATCTCCCTTTTTAACATGTAATTTTTTAACTTCTGCATTTGCCATTCAATACACCTCCCTTAAAGCACTTCAGGTGCGAGGGAAATTATTTTCATAAAATCCTTTTCACGAAGTTCTCTCGCAACAGGCCCGAATATACGGGTTCCTTTTGGTTGCTTATCGTCCTTTATGATTACTGCTGCATTATCATCAAATCTTATATAACTTCCGTCAGGGCGTCTCTTACCCTTTACAGACCTAACAATAACGGCCTTAACGACTTCTCCCTTTTTAACAACACCGCCTGGTGTTGCGTCTTTAACAGAAGCAACTATTACATCTCCAATGTTTCCATACTTTCTTGTGGAACCGCCCATTACACGTATACACAGGAGCTCCTTCGCTCCGGAATTATCTGCTACATTTAAACGTGTTTCCTGCTGAATCATTCAAAACCCTCCTTTCGGAATTTTTACTTAGCTTTTTCAATTATTTCAACAAGTCTCCATCTTTTATCCTTGCTCAAAGGCCTTGTTTCCATAATTTCTACCTTATCGCCTATTTTGCACTCATTATTTTCATCATGTGCCTTGAATCTTGTTGTTCTCTTTATTGATTTGCCGTAAAGCGGATGACGAACCAGCGTCTCAATAGCTACAACTATCGTTTTATCCATCTTGTCGCTTACAACCTTACCTATTCTGGTCTTTCTATTATTTCTATCCAAAGTCTAAACCTCCTTCTTCCTACTTTGCCTGTGCGGACTTAAGTTCATTTTCTCTAAGGATGGTTTTTATTCTAGCAATAGATTTCTTTACATCTCTAACCCTGAGCGGGTTTTCAAGCTGTCCTGTAGCCATCTGAAATCTAAGATTAAAAAGCTCTCCTTTTAACTCAATAAGCTTCTGCTCCAACTCATTAACAGACAAATCGCGAACTTTGTTAGCTTTCATTTGCATCACCAACCATTTCCTCAGTTTGCTGGCGGGTTACAAACTTACACCTGACAGGAAGCTTGTGCACTGCGAGTCTAAGAGCTTCTCTAGCTACTTCTTCCTCAACACCCGCTATTTCAAATAATACTCTGCCCGGCTTTACAACAGCTACCCAGTATTCAGGAGCACCTTTACCGGAACCCATACGGGTTTCAGCTGGCTTCTGAGTTACCGGCTTATCCGGGAATATCTTTATCCAGATCTTACCGCCTCTTTTTGTATATCTTGTCATTGCCTGCCTGGCTGCTTCAATCTGGTTGCTTGTAATCCAACCTGGTTCTGTAGCCTGAAGTCCGAATTCACCATAAGCTATAACGTTGCCTCTTGTTGCTTTGCCCCTCATGTTGCCTCTCATCTGCTTACGGTGCTTAACTCTTTTTGGCATTAACATTATGCTTCTCCTCCTTCCGCAGCTGCTGCATTCAGCTTAGCCTGCTCGTCCTTACGAGTTTTGGCTTGTGGAAGAACCTCCCCTTTATATATCCAGACCTTTACACCTATTCTTCCATAGGTAGTTTTTGCTTCTGCGAATCCATAATTGATATCTGCTCTCAAAGTCTGTAGAGGAATTGTTCCTTCACGGTACCATTCGCTTCTTGCAATTTCAGCACCGCCGAGACGACCTGCGCACATGATCTTTATACCCTTTGCGCCTGATCTCATTGTTCTCTGCATTGACTGCTTCATTGCTCTTCTGAATGATATTCTCTTCTCCAGCTGTGCTGCAACGTTTTCAGCTACAAGCTGAGCATCCATTTCCGATACCTTTATTTCTGTGATGTTTATTGAAACACCCTTGTTGTTTGTGAGTTTTTCCAAATCTCTTTTAAGCTCTTCTATTCCAGCTCCGCCTTTTCCGATTACCATACCCGGTTTTGCTACATGTATGTTAATCTTTATCTTGCCGGCTGTTCTTTCTATTTCAATTCTTGATACTCCCGAAGCATAAAGCTTGGATTTCAAGAATTTTCTTATCTTGGTATCTTCTACTAAAAAATCTGCAAAGCTCTTATCATCTGCATACCATTTTGTGTCCCAATCCTTGATGATACCAACCCTAAGTCCGTGTGGATTTACCTTTTGGCCCACTAAAATCCCTCCTTCTTCACTCTTTTTCCTTAACCGCCAATGTTATATGGCTTGTTCTTTTGAGTATGCTCACGCCTCTACCCTGTGCCCTTGCCATAAATCTCTTAAGTGTAGGTCCCTGAGTGGCATAAACCTCTGAGATGTACAATTTGTCAACATTCATGTTGAAGTTGTTCTCGGCATTAGCCACTGCAGATTTTAAAAGCTTTTCCAATATCGCCGACGCAGATTTTGGTGTATGCTTTAATATAGCAACAGCGTCTCCAATCTTTTTACCTCTGATTAAATCTATAACTATATTAACCTTTCTCGAGGAAATTCTAACGTGTTTAACTATAGCTTTTGCTTCCACAGGAAATACCTCCTTCCATATTATCATGGTTCTGCTTAATTAGATTGCTTTCTATTTCAGAGCTGAAGACCTTTCCGTGTGATGTCCGTGACCTCTGAAAGTTCTGGTGGGAGCAAATTCACCCAGCTTGTGACCGACCATATCCTCTGTCATATACACAGGAACATGCTTCCTGCCGTCATATACCGCAATAGTGTGGCCTACCATTTCAGGGAATATTGTTGAGCTCCTTGACCAGGTCTTAAGCACAACCTTTTTGTTTGCCTTGTTCATATCTATAATTTTTCCCAATAACTTCTCATCTACATAAGGTCCTTTTTTTGTTGAGCGGCTCATTGATTTGCCTCCTTTCATTTCCGGTTTCGCGTTTCGTGTTTCGTGTTACGCGATCAAAGTAAGTGCTTCGTAGCCCCGCTTGCACACGCGCAACTCGCAACGCGTAACTCGTAACAAATCATTCTATTTCGTATTTCTTCTCTTTACGATGAACTTGCTTGAAGCCTTCTTATTGTTTCTTGTCTTATATCCGAGTGTTGGTTTACCCCAAGGAGTAACAGGTCCTGGTCTTCCTATCGGTGACCTGCCTTCACCACCACCATGAGGATGGTCTACAGGATTCATTACGGAACCTCTTACTGTTGGTCTCACACCCATGTGTCTCTTCCTGCCGGCACTGCCTAATGTGATGTTTTCATGATCGAGGTTTCCTACCTGACCTATTGTCGCTTTGCACTCGATTCTTATCATCCTGACTTCTCCGGATGGAAGTCTTACCTGTGCATAATCCCCTTCTTTAGCCATAAGCTGTGCGGAGTTTCCTGCTGATCTTACAAGCTGTGCTCCCTTCCCTGCTTTAAGCTCTATGTTGTGGATTATAGTACCCACCGGTATGCTTCTAAGTGGTAAAGCATTTCCAACCTTTATATCAGCACTATCTGATGATATAATGATGTTTCCTACTTTTAATCCGTTAGGAGCTATGATATATCTCTTTTCACCGTCAGCATAATTGAGTAGTGCTATATTGGCTGATCTGTTAGGATCATACTCGATTGACGCAACGGTTGCAGGTACATCAACCTTATCTCTCTTGAAATCAATTATTCTGTATTTTCTCTTATGTCCGCCACCTTGATGTCTAACTGTTATCTTACCATAATTGTTTCTTCCAGCTTTACTTTTTAATATTTCAACCAGGGATTTCTCCGGTTCTGTTTTTGTAATTTCTTCAAAGGTTGAAACCGTCATATTACGTCTAGCTGGAGAAGTCGGATTATATTTTTTTATTGCCATTTTTTCTCCTCCTTTTACAGTCCTTCGAAGAATTCGATGCCCTTGCTATCTTTTGTGAGCTTTATGATTGCTTTTTTGTAGCTGGGTCTTCTTCCTTCATATTTCCCCATTCTCTTCATCTTGCCCATTACTCTTATAGTGCTGACCTTGTCTACCTTTACCTTGAATATCTCTTCAACTGCATATTTTATTTCAGTCTTGTTTGCATTGACATCTACTATGAAGGTGTATTTCTTGTCTGCCATTTCACTCATGCTTTTCTCAGTTATTACCGGTCTTCTTACTATATCGTAAGCGTTCATTATGCATACACCTCCTCGACTTTTTTAACAGCGTCACTTGTTATTATGAACTTGTCGTAGTTTAAAATGTCGTATACATTTAATGTATTCACCGAGGCTGTCTTCACACCTTTTATGTTCCTTGCAGATTTAATAATGTTCTCATTGCTCTCAGCCATAACGATGAGTGTCTTGGAATCAACCTTGAGGTTTTCAAGCAAGCTTACAACCTGCTTTGTCTTTGGTGCATCAAAGTTCAACTCTTCAATAACAACTATATCATTGTCGATAACCTTCGAACTTAATGCCGACTTCAAAGCTATTCT
>Ga0209643_1000420_pt1 | contig 81259 bp, 71 predicted proteins | sample AutmiccBRH37_all_FD_187383 | JGI IMG/M metagenome (GOLD analysis project Ga0209643, IMG submission 187383) | Deep subsurface microbial communities from Mt. Terri, Switzerland - Autotrophic microbial communities BRH/37_all (SPAdes) (version 2) | ecosystem: Environmental > Aquatic > Deep... | reverse complement strand
GTATAACGTGGCGCGGGTTTGCGAAGTTGCTTTGGAGGACAAGGGTTTTCTTGTCCGGAAAAGCAATTTTGCAAACCCGCTGATAGGCGATGTTGGGAGCGCTTTAGCGCGAACCCGCCTATCAGCGGGTGTAACCCGCGCCACGATAGGACGGAATTGTGAGCGCAGCGAGCAATTTCCGTCCTATCTATTGCATCTCCGCACCTTAGTTCGTTTTATATACCAATATGGTGGTATCTGCGAACTATAGTTCGTGAATACTTACTTATAGGTTTACTCTTCTTTACTAATTATTCGATCTAACGGGCTTTTGATTCTGCTGATACTAGCATGTGTTAAATGTGTATAAATCTCTGTGGTTTTTGAGCTGTTGTGTCCCAATAACTCCTGTATATATCTTAAATCAGTACCTCCCTCCAGTAGGTGGGCAAAAGAGTGTCTCAAGGAATGTACCGCCCATATCTAGCCAATATTTGCTTTACTTCTACATTTAATTTGCATCACCTTCCAAATCAATACATTTTTTTACATTATTTCCTTGGTATTTCCTTCTCCAGCAAATTTTCTATACTATATTCCACATAATTATTTCTTGACACTTCCAGAAGGCTTGAGAAAAGGATGCTTCGTTAGCCAGGAGACCTTCCTGTTATCTATTATTCTTGTTGGATGATGGTAAAGTCCTCAACCAGAGTTTTATTTTGGTTGGGGACTTTTTATATTAAAAACCAAGGAGGTAAAAGCAATGTCCTTATTAAGGAATGCTCAAAATGTGTTGTTACCAAAGAAATGGAACAAGTAGCAACACAAGAAAAAGTCAGTCCTGAATTTATCAGACAGGGCGTAGCTGAAGGCAGGATAGTTATACTTAAAAATGAAAGAGGAGATTTCATATCTCCTCTTTTAAGAGTACTGCTTTAACTATTACTCCCGGTGGGATTGGCCCTGTCCCTGCTGGTATATCTATTAGTGCATTACAGCCAGCCATTGATTTCATTATACTTGACGCCTGTTTGCCTGTCTGCTTTGCAACCCATTTTCCGTTTTCATAACTTACATGAACCCTTAAATACCTGCGTTGAGGGCTTTTTTTACTAAACCCTTCTTCGAGTATTACCTCTAAAATAGGTTGTTTTATATTTTTAAATCCTTGAAATTTCTTAATCAAGGGCCTTACTAAAAGTTCAAAGCTGATTAAAGCCGCTGCTGGATTTCCTGACAATCCAATCATTAATTTCCCATCCTTAACCGCCCCTATTACTGGAGTCCCTGGTTTAATATTTACCCGGTTAAAAAGGATTTCAGCACCGATGTAACGAAAAGCAGCTTCTATTAAATCATAGTCACCAACTGAAGCTCCACCGGTAGTTACTATTAAATCATTATCCTGCAAAGCAACAAGGATTTTTTCTGCTATTGCTGTTGTATCATCGGAAATACATCCTAATGATCTGCCCTTTCCCCCTAAACTGTTTATTAAGGCTATGAGGGAAGGTAGATTGCTGTTATATATCTGGCCATGTTCCAGTTCTTCCCCAGGCAATTTCAATTCACTTCCAGTAGATAAAACAGCTACTTGTGGATTTTTATACGTTTTAATTTGTGTTAATCCTACTGCAGCAAGAATACCAACATAATATGGTCCTAATAATTCACCTTTAGATAATAGAAGTTCTCCCTCTTTCATATCTGAACCTATAAAGATTACATTGCTATCAGAAGGCAATTCTTCTGTTAAGGAAATTTGCTCTTCTTCATAAAGAACATCTTCTTTTTTTATGACCACATCTAGTCCATCTGGAATGGGGGCCCCTGTTAGGATTTTTACACCACATCCGCCTTCTATCCTACTAATTTGTCTTGTGTCCCCAGCCTGGACTTCATCAACGATTGTAATTTTTACAGGTTTATCTTTGCAAGCACCTTTGGAATCTTCTGCCCTTAGCGCGAAACCGTCTAATGGGGATTTCTTGAAAGATGGAACATTTATTGGTGAATATATATCCTCAGCCAATACACGTCCATTAAGGTTTTCTATTAGTATAGTTTCCCCTTGCAATGGATTAATGTTATTTAATAATATATCTTGTGCCTCTTCCAATTCAACGATTTTAAACTTCATTGTTCTATACTCCTTTTCCAAAGCTGCATTGGGGATACCTACAAGGTTTACATTCCAAGCATAGGCCTCCATGTCCTAGATCCACGAAATCAGCTTTAGTTATTCTTTCTCCAACAAGTACTCTAGGCAATATTAAATCGAATACGGTTATTTTTCCGTACATTACACATCCTGGCAAGCCCATAACAGGTGTATTCTCCAGATATCCCATGAGGAACATGGCTCCTGGTAAGACAGGGGCACCATAAGAAATAATATTGGTCCCCATTTCCCTGATTGCTGCGGGTGTAACATCATCAGGATCAACTGACATTCCGCCTGTGGTAAGAATTATTTCGGCACCTTGGTTTATTAACTCTTTAATAGCTTTTTGAATATGTTCCTTAGAATCTGGAGCCAATATCTGTCCGATTACCTCACTTCCATAGGGCTTTAACTTGTTTACAAGAACTGGACCAAAGGCATCTTTAATCCTACCGTAAAAAACCTCATTACCTGTTGTTACAATTCCTACCTTGTGGGTTTTGTAGGGCTTAATTTCTACTAATCTTTCCCCTGCACATAATTCTTCGACATATTTAAGCGGTTTTTCATTGATGACCAATGGAATAATTCGAGTTCCAGCCACAAGTTCTCCTTTTTTTACAGGACAGTTATTATGGGCCGTTGCGAACATAATATCGTCTAGGAAATTTATTTCTCTTAAAACTCCCTGGTTAATTTTTAGCAATCCATTGTACTGTGCAATGAGGTTCACTTTTCCTTCCTTGGGTTCAGTAAAGGTTATTCCACTTTTTCCTCCCGCTTTTGCCAACCTTAAAGCTGCCTCATCCTCATGAATCTGCCCGTTTTCCGGTTTCATTATATAAATATGGTCTTTTCCCAGCTTAAGAAGTTCAGGGATATCTTGGATTGAAATTATATGGCCCTTTTTATAGGCTCTTCCTTTGAATTCACTAGGTACAATTTTGGTTATATCGTGGCATAATACCATCCCTACAGCCTCTTGAACTTTTACCTTTTCCATTATCATTCCCCTTTTAAGTATTTTGTGCAAACAAGAAATTTTTGTAATAAAAAAATCCTTATCCCCCAAAAGGAGATAAGGATAGACTAGACCTATCTCTTTTCTCCTTTCCAATGGGGAGGTATAACCGTTTCCAGACATACCCCGTGAGTAGTTTTACTCAGGACTATATACCATAGAACTTAACCTTAGGAAATATAGCCTCGGAGAAATACAAAATACATTTCAAATATTAGTTAGCTTTTTTAGTTAATATTTGCTTGGACTTTACCTTTAACTTCAGTAGAGTTTGTAATAAATTTTTGGTTCAATTACCATATATGCCATGATTGTAATCCCGATTGCTCCGAGTATCAATGACCATTCTACCCAAGTTGGAATATAGTTTGAATTGGACTAATCTGACAGGCAATTACAAAATTAATTCTCATTAAAAGTACACCAAACATTGCTAATATTGAAGCTCCAAAAACTCTTGCCGGTTGGAAATACTAATTGGCCTTTGTTCCGGGTAAATTTTTTAAAAACTGCATATCTTCTTTTATAAATTTTTGCGTTAATAATGTTAAATTAATATAAAAGTCAGTATTGGAATGTTTAACTACAGCTTTAGTAAAATCATCTATCCATAAACCTAAGTGTGTATTCAAAAATATTTCCTGCTTTACCAGATACATCAATTCATTTGTTTCTAAATAACGGTAGTTTAAGTAATACAAAAACTCTAACTCTACCGCTATATGATCTGGTGCTTCTTTAAAAGAAGCATCTATTTCTAAACCTGCCTCTGCATACTGCCTGCAAGCATCCATAGTAGAGTCACCCATCACTTTTCTTTCATTATCCAAATATATAGATCCATAGGGTGCCGCTAATACATCGAAAGGCCCCACAAACAACTTAGCATAATCTACTAATAAATAATTTGCATTAGCAGATGTCTTAGCCAAATCTTTTTCCATTTTGTCCATAAATTCAGTACCTGAATATATATAATCTGAGATTAGTTCTTTTAATTCTTTTACATATCCAGCGGTATCAGCATTTGGCTGATAATATAATAAAGAAAGCAGTTTATAGATATCAGCTCTTTTTTCAATAATCTTTGTAGAGTTATTATTTGTCAAAGTTATTCACCTCTACTTTTTAATAGTACGGGAGCAGTGTTTTGGACACCGCCCCGTACTGTTTATTCTAATAACTTCTAATATAAAACACCTTAGGCTTTGTACCTAACTCAGCTTTTAGTTGTTTAGCTCCATGCTTACTGATTAAATAACTAATTTCACTATTGGGGTCATCCAAATCACCAAAAATACGGGCATCTGCCGGACAGGATTCTACACAATATGGCTTTACTCCATCTTTAACCCTATGGTCGCAAAAGCTACATTTCTCAACTATACCCTTAGGCCTAATTCCCGCATAGGTTTTTTCCCGATCTGGATTATAATAAGGAATGGGAGCGCCTGCTTTATCTGCTACTTCTTTACCACTTGAAGTCCCGTCTTGGACAGCATTTTCACTACTGTTCCAAAATTTATGAGGGTTCTCTTTATTAAAATAGATTACCCCATAAGGGTCGGCAATCATACAACTTTTACAACCAATACATTTTTCCGGGTCATGTAAAGTCATACCATTTTTATCTTTATACATGGCTCCTACGGGACATGCTTTTACACAAGGTGCATCTTCACAGTGATTGCAAAGGGTAGGCATAAACTCAAAACGGACATTGGGAAATTCACCGGTAGTTTTATGAACATAATTTGACCAAAAGAAGCCCTCTTGCACATTATTTTCATTTTTACAAGTTATAGCACATGCACCACAACCTGCGCATTTATGCAAATCTATGACCATTGCATAGTTAGGCATATAATCACCTCCGTTTTATTAAACTTTTTCCACTTTTATCCTGGTAACCCCGCCATGGCGGGCAGTACTGCCGCTAAATCTATCATAATCGGCAGGAAGCAGTTCATTATTATTACCACCCCGGGGCAGCATCTTTTGGAAATCCTTGGCTGCTATTCTTCCATAAGCCCAGTGACCTTGACCATAACATTTTGCAATAGTTCCAGGACGTACACCTTCCCAAAGCTTAGTCGTACATTCAATATGTCCTGTGGGTGAGATAAGTCTAATTTTGTCACCTGTTTTAATTCCTAATTTTGCTCCATCAACCGGGTTTATCTTAGCAACGTCATCCCACTTTTCATCACCTGGATCAACGTCTTTACAGTCCTGATACCAGGAACTGTTAGCGGAGCGGGCTTCACGATTTAATCTGGACCTGTGTTCAAAGAAAATAAAGGGATACTCATTTTCTTCACCCCAGCGGAATGCCGGCTCATAGTGAGGAATGAATGAATGCTCACCAGTAACCGTGAATTTACAGGTCTTCATTATATCATCAACATCAGTAGCGTGCTTTTCTGCATGCCCTTCTAGTGATTTTTTTAATGTTTCACTATAAAACTCAAACATCTTAGTTTCGGTATGGAAATTACCCCACATTTCTTTAAAAGGATATGGCTCCGAATTCCAAACACCTTTTTCCTGAAAATCTTGCCATCCTTGGAATTTATCGCCTTTACTATTTAGTGCTGGATCCCACATGGGTTGAGTAAACATCTTTAGAGCATATAAAGTAAATTCTAAACCATTAGTTGGCTTTTTACCTGTTTCCGGATCTTGGAACTCATTTTTATAATAGTTAAATAAATTAGGATATCCCTTTTGAGCCAATTTTTCTGCTATTAACCAGGGTATTTCTGTTTCATCCATCCGTACATCCCACAGTGGTTCGATTACTCTTTGGTTCATGGTGGCATAGGCATATCTGTTAGCTTTGGATTTTACATAGCCCCATTTTTCATATTTATGCTGGGCTGCCGGTAAGACAATATCTGCAAACTTAGTCATCTCAGCAGGGTTAGTAGTAATATGAACAAAGAATGGAAGCTTTTCTAAAGCTTTTTCCCATCTGGATGCTCCAGAACAGGAGAAGGCAAAGTTATTCCAATAACCGATAGCCATTTTAATTTCATAAGGATCTTCATTTAAAATTGCATCGGCTGCACGGTTGGTCACTACTCCACCACCAGATGCACCTTTCTTCAATGCCGGGAACTCCTTATAACCCCGTTGGTCCATTTTAGGATACTTTTTACCTTTAGCAGCAATTTCATCTACATATGCATCATAGCTTGGGATACCATTAGCCGGTATCTTCATTACCTGCAAAGTACCGCCTTTATTATCAACAGAGCCTACCAGACCATTTAAAGCATGACAGGCCATTGCTGCATAAGCACCTCTAACCTGCATAGCAGAACCAGGTGCCAGCCAGGAGATAACATTAGGAGCATTGCCAGCAAAATCTACAGCTACCCGTCTTATTTGTTCTGCAGGTACACCAGTTATATCCTGAGCCCATTCTGGAGTTCTATTCATGAGCTCCATATTCCACCATTTAACTACACCGTATGTGTATTTTTCCTGGAATATATCCTCCTGCACCGAAACACCGGAACTAAATCTATTAATACCATCAACGAAATCCCCGACAAACTCTCTAGACCATAAGCCCTCTACCAATATTACATGGGCCATAGCTAAAGCTAACGCTCCATCTTCTCCGGGCACAACGGGCAGCCATTCATCGGCCTTGGAGGCGGTAGCTGAAAGTCTGGGGTCAATAACTGCCACTTTCGCCCTGTCTAAAACATCTCCCCAGACGTTAAGAGCACGGGGAACCTGTCTATTAGAGGCTAAGGGGTCTGCTCCCCATAATAGTACATATCTCGTATTTGGCAGGTCGTAATCCCGATAATCCCAAAAACCTTCTGTATAATATGCCCCAAATTTCTCCGCTTCAGCACAAATTGCACTATGGGAAATTCCATTAGGAGAACCATATACTTTAGTAAATGCATCATAGATAATATCACGCATATAAGTATAGCGACCACGGAATGTCACATACTTATGAGTTTCATTGCTTCCACGCAGTTCCATCATTTTTTCAGCAATAGTATCAATTGCTTCATCCCAGGTTATCGGAACAAACTGGGGATCTTCATTTCTGCCCTTCTTAGGATTTGTTCTTTTCATCGGTACTTTAATACGATCGGGGTCATAAACCTGTTGGAGTGATATATGAGCCCGGGGACAAACCTTTCCTTCCATTGCTTTGGAATTAGGGTTACCTCTAACTTTTATGGCCCTGCCATTTACTACATATACCTGAACAGGACACCATGTAGTACACCCCTGGCAGGTAGTGGATTTCCACTGGCCTTGTGATAATTTATTGGCAGCATCACTATTTTCTGCAAAAGCTGTTAACATCGGCTTACCTTTAATACCTGCAACAGCACCGGCAGCTACTGATAATTTTATAAACCCTCTACGGGAAACTTTCATCCATTCTTCCCTCCAGTCCTAAAGATATTTTATAAAAATGGGAACCTAACTTGACCAACTATTAATACAATATGCTTTAATACAAAACCGCCGATTAAAATTAAGGCAGTAATAATGGGAGCAGCAGTTAAATTGTCTTTTCTTTTGTTTAGTTGAGACAGTATTAGAACTAAAGGAATTAGTAAGCCCACTATTATTACTCCACCCCACCAAAGCATACCGTGATTGGAAATTAAATAATCCAAAGCTTTTTGTGTTTCTAAAGTACCATTGTTTAAGGAAATAAACCAAACTAAGACAATTGTTATATTGGCTACAATTAAACCAAATAATAAACCTGAAAAACTAAAATTTCTACTCTGCCCATCAGCAGCTGCTGTTTCCCTTTGGGTAACATTACTTACTGTTGAGGATTTAAAGGAATTAATTAACATTACTACTGCTGTACCAGTTAAAATTGATGAAAATAAGAACATAACTGGTACTAATCCGCCGCTCCACAGACTTCTGCCAACATTTGCAGATAATAGTAAACCATGGTATATACCAACTGCTAAAGCTAATAGTGAACCGAGTATTAGGGTTAAGTTATATATGCCTGAATTGTCTTTGTTCTTCAAAATTAAATAGGCAAATATTAACGCAAGTAATATAAATCCTCCTTGCAAAAATACCCCCCAGGACATTACTGATGAAGAATTAAAATTGAAAATAGTTGTTATAAATCTCATAGGTTTACCCAGCTCAGTAATTAATGCTAACAGTCCTATCATTATTGATATAGGTGCAATAACTGCACTAAGTTTGATAAGTTCACGATAACGATCTTTGCCGTAAAAACTAAGTAATGCCGCAAACAGAAAAGCTCCTATTCCAAGTCCCCCTAGAAAAAAATCTAGAGTAACTCGAATATCCCATGGCGCATAAAAATTCATTTACAAACCTCCCTTATTAAAAATTTCTCATAATATTTAACTACAGATTAAATATTCTTTAAATTTACCCCCTTTGTGAAAATAATCTTAGTTTTATTATGATGTTTTTTTGTTGTTTTTCATATCGGTCAAAACCCTTAAGTTACATTTTTCATGTAAGTAAATACCCCCAAAAAAAGAAATGGTTGTAGGTGTTTTTGCCTACAGCCACTTTTATCTAATACTTTTATAAATTTATCAGTCCTTCATTCAAATTCTATCAAGCCTTCATCAAAAGCGTATCTTACTAATTCCGATCTTCTACTTAAATTCAACTTCTTTGATATTCTAGCTTTATGAGTTTCAACGGTTTTAACACTTATATATAATTCATCGCCTATTTGTTTATTGGTATAGCCTTGTGCTATTAATTTAAGTACTTCCGTTTCCCTTGAACTAAGAATTTGTTTAGATTCATTATTTTCTTTAGCAGCTGTTGGTGAGATAAAACCACTAAGAAGGTTTTCAGTCATGCTTGAATCAATATAGTATTCATTTCCATATACTGAGCGAATAGCAGACAGCAGATCTAAATCAGCGGCATTTTTAAGGATGTAACCGTGGCCTCCAGACTTTAGGACGTCTTTTAAATAGCTATCATCCTGATGCATTGTCAAAACTAAAATCTTAGTGTCAGGTGATAGCTGCCTAATATCAGGTATAGCCTTTAATCCCCCTTTGTGAGGCATGTTTAAGTCTAGAATTAAAACATCAGGCTTTAAAGTTTGGCATGAATGTATTGTCTCTACATCAGTAGCAGCTTCACCGATAACCTCCATGTCATTTTGAGCATTAAGCATCATTTTTAAACCACTACGCAAAACTGCATGATCGTCAGCAATGACAATTTTAATTTTCATTAATATCAACCATCCCTTCTAAGTTAATATGAAGATAGATAGTTGTTCCTTGACCTAGAGTTGATTCGATAGTTAATTGTCCTCCAAGCAAATTGGCCCTCTCCCACATACCATGTAAACCTAATTTCTTCTCTTTAATGGAAGAATTAAAAATTTTTTCTACATCAAATCCTACCCCGTTATCTTCTATTATGGCCATTAACTTATTACCTCTTTTCTCTATTATAACACTAGCTTCTGTTGCCCGTGAATATTTTGCTATATTTGTTAGAGCTTCTTGAACAATTCTATAAATCGTTAGTTTAATTTCTGGCGGCAGTTCTATCCCAGTAATACCAATAGCTTGAAAATCAACATCTACTCCCAAACTTGCCAAACATTCCTGAGAATATCTATGCACAGCAGCCTCTAGTCCCAGGTCATCTAATAAACTTGGTCTTAAAGCAAAGGCCAGACTCCGCATATCTTCAATTGTATTATTTGCTATATGTCTTAAATCCCCTACTTTATTTCTGACATCGTCAATATTGTCGCTGCTCTCTAACATTTTTAAACCTATCATTAATGACGTTAAAGATTGACCCATGTGATCATGAAGCTCTCTAGCAATCCTACTTCGTTCTTCTTCCTGGGCACCTATTATTTTATTTAGTAAATTGGAGCGAGCATCATGGGCTTTTTGTAAATTCTCGATCATATTGTTAAATGCTTTACCCAAATCAAAAAATTCATCCTGTATCCACCAAAACTTTACTCGTTTTGTAAAATCACCTTTACCTACAGCGTTTGTAATTTCCACCATATGGTTTATGGGTTTAGTCAAAACTGATGTTAAGAAATAGGCAGCAATTATACCAAAAAATCCAACCAATACAGTAGTTAGTAATAAGCCTTGCGTTGTTTTAAGTAATAGTTTTTGAATTTCTCGCTCAGTCATGCCCAACCTAACGGTTCCTGCTCTATTATCAAAAATGGGTAATGCCAAGTCATAAACTAGACCTTCTTCAGTTTTTAAAATTTCTAAATTATATGCCTCATGTTCTATAACAGTATTACTTTGGATTAAACCTTGAGGTAATAACATTCCAAAGCTATTAGCAACTAAATGTCCTTCAGAGTCAAATATTAATACATAACGAACATCTTCATTATTTTCAACAATATTAGTGACAAGCTGATGCAATGCAAAACTATCATTAGTAAATATAAGGTCCACACTTCGTGCTGCAGCGTATTGTCCTAAAGAAATTCCTTGCTTGATCAACTGCTCACGCAGTGTTGTTTGCATTGTAAAATAATTTTGTGCAGATGCAAACAGGCCTAGTATCAAAACTAGACCAACCACAATACCCATAATTTTTACTCTGACACTAGCATAGGTTAAAAGATTTATTAAGGCTCTACTTTTGCTCACTTAGCACCTCCTCAACCATATCTCTTAAACTATCATAATCTTTGTCCTCTTGAACAACAAATTCATCTATTCGCAAATGTTCAAGAATCCTTTGTCCTTCAATATCAGTATGCATAGTTAACAATATTCTTTTTAAGTTTGATGCCAGTTCCAAATCTAAATCAGGTCTAACTACTACAGGTGGCATACCAAATTCCACTGAAGTGTTAATTATCTTCACTTTTTCTATAAAACTCGGATCATTTTCAATTGTATGGTCAAAAACCAAGCTGTCAACAGCAGCTCCATCTACTACATTATGCGCTACTGCTGTGATAGAATTGTCATGGCTATAGGTAAAAGTCACACTATTAAAAAAGTCTTTAGGCATATATCCAAATTTTTGAACTAGAAAAGTAGGATAGATATAGCCTGTATTAGATAAAGGATCAGTAAAAGCAAATCTTTTATTCTTTAACTCTTCAAATGAATAAATATCACTACTCGAGTCTACTATAATATATGATCTGTAGGTGTTTTTACCTTCAATTTGTGGGGTTAAAAAAGGCTTTAAATTAAATTCTTCAACACCTAACACATAAGCATAGGTACAGATAAAAGCTAAATCTATCTCCCCTTTCTTCAATAAATCATTTACTTCTTGATAGGTCTTTCTTTGGACAACTTTAATAGGCATTCCTACCTCTTTTTCAAGATACTTTAACAAAGCACTATAATATACAATGCTTTCTTTAGGTGAAGTCATTGAAGATATAGCAACTCTCAAAAATTGGCCATCATCATCATTTTTTTGCTGGTCATCGATTGGCTGAAGATCATTTAATGTTACTTCCTGGTATTCTTTAGGGTTACTTGTACAGGAAGTGGCAAATAAAAGAGCAGCTGTAAGAAATAAAATTGTAATTATGTGATGCTTCGGTTTTAATGACATATTTCTCACTCCCCAGCATTTGAATGTATACATATCATTGTAAACCATATTTACTTTAAAATGAAGGACATAAATTTTAACAAGTGTCAGTATTGTTTTAAAGCTGGTATCCTAATTATTCAACTTTTGCCCCATATGACTCAGCAAATGAAATTGCTTGAAAAATGTCTATCTTCGTACCTTTAAGGTTAATACTCTTGAACAGTTCCAATAAATTTATCTTGATCCATTGCAACTAAAGCTAGTGGTATTTTATTAAAATTCAATCTCTCAGAAATAGAAGCTTCAAAATCTTTTAGGTTCCTTTCAGGATATAAATAACCCCATTCATTATAAAAATGTCTTGAAATTTCCTCAATCAATTTAGGATGGTTTTTTAAATAATCAACTTTAATATCCATTCTAATCTCACTCCACACCTTTACAGGCCTCTTTTAAAAGTCCCGACTTGACCTATTTAAAATTAACTATTACCGTCCTCATTATCTTCCAATTTACTTAACTTTTGTTCAACATGTACCTGTTCGGAAAATAAGCCCAGACTATCGTATATGTATAGCTATGCAAATGTCTATCAAAAATTGTTGGTTAAATGATGATTGCTATTTATCCCCTAAGGCTGTCTTAAAACAGTCTTCATTTGGCCACCCCCAATATTTTTTTGAAAATCTGACTTCTCTACCATTCGGTGGTATTTCCGATAGGTTCCCGAACTTATTCATTTATCGCTTCCAATGTTATTAGTACTATCTCGGGCCGATTATGAAACCTAATAGGTAATACACTTTCTCCTAGTCCACCATTAATTACCATTTTTGTGGAGTTTGATGAAAACAGGCCATAGTCCAACTTTGGAAAGAATCCTTGCCCTGGTGCAACAATTGCCCCTATAATCGGTAGCCGCACCTGACCACCATGAGTATGCCCTGTCATTACTAAGTCAATGTTAGATTGAATTGCTGATGGATAAATATTCGGTGCATGAGCTAATAGTAACCTTGGCGAAGAATCATCAATTCCTTCCAAGGCCAAATCTAAATTATCCTTTCCTAGATAAGGGTCATCAACACCAATAATCCACATGTGCTCTTCACCCTTAAAATATTTGTGATTTGAATTCTCTAGTACAAGTACTCCCTCCGAGATGAGTTGTTCTTTTATCTTATAATTATTCCACCACTCGTGATTACCGGGTACAAAAAATATGGGTTTATCAGTTAACCCTTTTATTAAGTTGATAGCTGGATCTGTTCGGGGGTTGCCTTTATCAACGAAGTCCCCAGTAATAGCAACCATATCAAACTTGTACCGATTTATTAAGTCAATCAACTGTTTTTGGTCATTACCATACTCTTTGCTATGAAGATCTGTTAAATGAAGAATAGTAAAGCCATTAAGTGTGGAAGGCAAGTTACTAATAGGGATACTATACTTAGTTACAGCAACATTTTTAACCTCAAAGAACATGTAAGATATGAAAGCCATTCCACCACCAATAACAAAAGTACGCCGTGAAATCTTTCTTGACCTCAAATAAAAGCCTCCTTTAAAGTCTATTTACATCCACTTCACGTCCTTCTCAATACTTTCTCGAACACGAAAAACGGCAATCTTTCGAATTAGAGGCAAAGGTAGAGGTTTATCCAACGGAAACTGAATTGTGCTACTGGATGTTTTATAATCTGAAAGGTCTTTTGCAAAAGCTTTCACTACTGACGGCGTGGGGTAGAAACTGATGTAATGTTTGAATGCAGCAAACTGGAATAGGATTCTGTGATAGGAAAAAGCGGGCACTCCCCACTTAATACTTTCCTCGGCTTCAGGTGCGGCTTTGCGAAGACATGCACGCATTTGTTTCAAAGCCTTTTGAATATCTTGTGGAAACCCGGCAATATATTCGTCAATGTTATTTGCTTTATTTGTTGTCATACTATCTACCTCCTATAATTAAAAACTACAACCATTATATATAATTTTTCATCCCCCACTATAATCAAATCTACTTCCATTTGAAAGCTTATCATTCCTTCTTCCTCGTGAGAAAAATATTTTGTAAACTGCGTTAATCCTTTTCAAACCACAGTAATGCTGAAACCGGGTTTGGAGATTCTCTTGCCACAGCATGTGCGCCTGCTGAAGCTTTCATCGCTTCACCTACTGGTACATTTTTACCTAGTAAATACTTAAGAAATGTTTCTTGTATAGTATTCCATAATTAGGCATTATTTTCCTTTAGTTTATAGTAGTTGAAAGGAATCTGATGTCACCTTAAAAGAAAGGCGCAGCCTTATAATTGTTCCAACATAACCTTTTCACTAGATGGAAAGGACTTTAAATCTCTTTTGAGGTAATGTCTTGATTATATAAAAAAGATGCTTTGCCTATGGCAAAAACATCCTTTTATCTTATCTCATGTTTATGCTGTACTTTTAATGATTTTTTAGAGCGCCATATGCTGATCATACATTAATAACTGAAGCCTCCAAGGAACGTAACTCTTTTGAACAATGAGCAATGTTCTTATTTGGGCAAATCTTTAACTAAGTACTCCAAACCTAATTCTTTAAGCTTTTCTTCTGTAGGAACACCATTATTGTCCCAGCCTCTTAATCGATAATAGTCATCCAGCATTTCATCAAGATGAACTACCAAATCCTTTTTTATGGCTTCTTTGGGATGTAAAATAAAATCATCATCAGCAACCATTTTATATACGTTGATTGCTTCTTTCAAAAACCTTTTTGGTAGCTGATCGTCCTTTCGATTCAGTCCAAGGCGAACATTGTACATCCTCTCAAGGTTAACTATTCTTTCTCCAGCTTTAACAAGCTCATCAGTAGTATATTTCTGTCCTAAGGCTGTTAACCCGCTACTTATATCTTCAGGATACAAGCAATAGTTTTCTGTAGTGGAAAACTTACACACACCTACTGCATCACTAATGGCATTATAGGCTTCTGTAAATTTAATCATTCTTGCTTTATGTTTTTCAATACCAATGTCCATAATTTCAGGATAAATATCATTAAAATATTTTTTTGCAACGTCCACATGTCCCGCAAGGTCAATAGTGGGTAAAGCGTAGAGGTGATCTGCTCCCCTATTGGCAACTGCATGGCCTAAGGCGAAGGCTTTTACTACCCTTGGTTCCTGTCTTGGTAATTCCATTCCCTTTACGTGCATTGCTAAATCCTCTGCCCCATTACCAATCTTTTCTGCTGCTCTTTTCACACCTTCAGCAAGTAAGTCGCCGATACCATCTCTATAGGCTATCCTAGTTATTAACTCTATAATTTCTGTTGTATTACCCCACTCAAAGTTTAGCTCATCATCACTTATCAGGCCTTTTTCTTTACATTCCATGGCGAAGGCTATAATCACCCCAGTAGAGATGGTGTCCATACCATAATCATTACATAACAGGTTACCATAAATAATTGATTCTAAATCTTTATTGCCGAGTAAAGGCCCTAGAGCATTCATAGTTTCATACTCGGGACCTTCAGTTTCACATGCAAACTCACCAGTCTCAACCTTGGAATATCTAGAACATCTAATAGGGCATGCAAAGCAACCCATATTTTTCTGCAAATATTTCTTTAGTTCCATAGCATTAACACTCAAATTACCTTCAAATTGCACTTGCTGATGGTTTCGAGTAGGTTGATCACCTACTGTATTTTTGGGATCCATTAAAAGAGCTGTTCCCCATTCCCGTAGTCCTGCTGAACCTGGATGATCTTTTACCTGTTTCATGGATTTCTTTGCTATTTCTTTAAACTCAGGGGAGGCTTCTACTCTTTTACTTGTCCTCACGGTAACAGCCTTTAGATTTTTTGATCCCATTACAGCACCTAACCCACATCTTCCTGCGGCACGCCCAAAGTCATTAATTACAGAAGCCATCTTAACCAGCTTCTCTCCTGCAGGACCAATACATGCAACCTTTGAACCAGGATACTTGTCTCGTAGCTCAGTCTCCACCTGAGAGGTTTTCATTCCCCAGTATTTTTCCCCATCTATAAATTCAATTGCTTCATCCTCAATCCAGACTACTAGAGGCTTTTCTGCTTTCCCAGTAAAAACAACTGCATCATATCCAGCCCTGTGCATCTCTGGTCCAAAATGACCTGATGAATTTGCATATCCATATATTCCAGTCAAGGGTGACTTAGCTGTCACAGTATACCTTGCTGAGGCAGGCCACTGAGTACCTGTTAGTGGGCCAGGAGAAAAAATTAAATAGTTATCAGGACCTAATGGCTCTACATCAGGGTCTACATTATCGTAAAGTATTTTTGCAGCATAACCCCTACTGCCAATGAAATTCTGAAGATCATCTTTAGGAGTTTCAATTAACTTGTATGTTTGACTCGTCAAATCAACATATGCTGTAAATCCCATATTTCACTCTCCTTTCCTATAAAATGATTTATATATCGTTTTTAGCCTTAGACCCAACCTCTTCAATGGCATCTATAACTTGTTCATATCCTGTACACCTACACATGTTTCCAGAGATTGCAACTTTTATTTCGTCTCTAGTAGGCTTTGAGTTTTTATCCAGTAAACTCTTTGCACTTAACAGCAAACCAGGTGTACAAAAACCACATTGCACAGCATTATGCTTTATGAAGGCATCCTGTAATGGATGAAGCTTCTCCTCATCTGCTAGTCCCTCAATGGTTATTATTTCTTTGCCTTCCATTGAAGCTGCTAATACCAAACATGAGTTAACATTTCGATCATCTATTATAACTGTACATGCTCCACACTCGCCTACTCCGCAGCCTTCCTTGGTTCCTGTAAGGTCTAGTTCATTCCTTAGCACATCAATTAGCCTTGCATAGGGTTTAACACTAACAGTAATAGGTCTTGAATTGACTGTCATGGATACTAGAATTTTTTCCACCTATTCCACCCCCCATGCCTGTTTTAACGCCCTGTTAGCAAGTGTCTCTATAACTGGCCTTTTATACTCTGTTGACCAACGGATACCTGTCCTGTTGATCATTTCCTCTGAAACCAGCTTGCTTGCCTGTGCTATAAGCTCCGAGGTTGGCTTTTTGTTTAAAAGTATTTTTTCAGCTACCTTGACCCTGTCTGGTGTTGGAAATACAGATCCAGGAGCTATTCTTGCCTCTTCAATACAACCATCATCACCAATACCCAAGGCTACTGCTATATTCATCCGTGCTATTGCTAAAGCCTTTCTACGCCCCAGCTTAATAAAAGCAGTCTTTGTTGTTTCTGATAAAATCTTAAAGCTTATTTCAACAAGAATTTCATCAGACTCTATATTTGTACAATAGGGCTTTGTAAAAATACTGATTAAAGGTAGCTTTCTTTCTCCCCTTATGCTTCTAAGTTTAATATCTGCATTTAAAGCTATTAAAGGTGGTATAAGATCAGCTGCTGGGGAAGCATTGCATATACTACCACCAAGGGTACCTCTATTTCTTATCTGGGGAGAGCCTACTGTAGAAGCTGCCTGGGATAAAAAGAAAGCTTCTCTTTGGATTAATTCTGATTCTTGCAATTCATGGTGCGTTGTAAGACCACCAATATAGATATGGTCGTCTTCTTTTTTAATGTAATTGAGCTCCTTAAGCTGGTTGATGTCTAGGACACACTTTAAGTCCTGTAGCTTTTCCTCCTGTGCCCTAATCTGTACCATAAGATCTGTTCCGCCAGCTAGTATTTTTCCCTTAGATTGTGCTAAGAGCTGACAAGCTTCTTCTATTGTATCTGGTCTAAGATAGTTATACATAATCATTACTTGCCACCTCCTGATGTTAAGCTTTTACCTAAGAGTACTTTTTCTAGATCAGCTGGCAATTGTCTTATCCTTTTACCAGTTGCATTATAGATAGCATTTGCTATTGCTGCTCCAACGGCTTCTGTGGATGGCTCTCCAAGACTCTTGGCACCATATGTTCCCTGCTTGTCATCACATTCAAATATTTGGACTTCCATCTGAGGCATATCCATTGCTGTGGGAATTATATAGGTGTCAAGATTTAAAGTTTTCACCTTACCCTTTTGAACTTCAACCTCTTCAGTTGTAGCAAAGCCCATTCCCATAGCTATTCCACCATAGACTTGACCTTTGATTAAAGCCGGATTAACAGCTGTTCCTACATCGTGGCCTGCAGTTACTTTAATTACCTCCACATAGCCAGTTTCTGTATCTACCTCTACTTCCGCTACGACACAACCATATGAATAGGTTGGAAAAGCTTCTCCTTGTCCAGTATGGTGATCATAATTAAGGTCCTTAGGCCTAAACCATGCAAAAACTGACATTTGCCTGCCACTCCATAGCTGTTTATTACACACATCACTAAAAAACACTTTATTTTCATGATTTGATATATCAAAAAATACCCCTTCTTCTATATCCACATTCTCTACTGTAATGTCTAGCATCTCTGCCGCTGTTATTTTTAAAATATCCTTAAGCTGTTCTGAAGCAATTTTCATTGATTGGCTTCCCATAACTGTACCTCTAGAAGCTACAGTCATACCTCCATCAGGCATGGAATGGGTATCTACCCCTATAAAGTTTATCTTATCTACTGAGACGCATAACGCTTCTGCAACAATTTGCGAGAATGCAGTCTTTAATCCCTGTCCATTTTCTACTAGTCCCGAGTTTATTATAACTGTACCATCTTCTGTTACTGTGACCATGGCTCCTGAAGCATCTATACTTTCTGCACCAAATCCACAGCCCCTGAAACAGGTTGCTATTCCAATACCCTTCTTTATGCCTTTTGGGGACTGGCTACTGTCAATTTCTTTAGCATAACTGTTTGTTTTTTCAATAAAGCTTGTAGACTGTACTAAGGAATCCATTATTTCTTCAAGAATTACCGGTCCCTCAAGTCTTTGTCCTGTTGCAGTAATGGATCCTGTTTTTAAAGCATTTATCCTACGTATCTCAATAGGGTCTAATTTAAGTTCCTCAGCCAATTCTTCAATCAGCTGCTCCCCAGCATATATTATCTGTGGTGAACTATACCCCCGCATTGCTCCTGAGTGAACATTGTTAGTGTATACCCCGTATACCTCAACCTTTATATTGGGTATCTCGTAAACACCTGCTGCATGCACAGAAGCTCTAAAATTCATAAATTGAGTTTGGTTAGTATATGCACCACAATTGTCAACTAGCTCTGCTTTTAGGGCTATAATTTTGCCTTCTTTAGTGGCTCCAATCTTATATTTTAATCTAAATGGATGTCGCTTAGAGCTTTCTAAGATTGATTCTTCTCTGGTCAAAACTATTCTTACAGGACGCCCAGTTTTATTGGCTAATATTGCAGACCTACCTGCTATCAAACCTACAGCTTCCTCTTTACCTCCAAATGACCCACCTAGGGTTTGTTGGATAACTCTAACCTTGTGCATGCTACATTGTAAGATGTCAGCCACATAACGCCTAGTAAAATACGGATTCTGAGACGAGGAGTGTACTGTCATACTCCCATCAAAATTATTAGGAACAGCTACACAAGCTTCAGGTTCAATATAGGCATGTTCCACATATTGTGTTCTATATTCTCTTTCAATAATAACATCACATTGGTTAAATCCTTGATTAACATCCCCTTTACTAACAGGGAAATGGGACTCTTTAAATATATTGTTCTGTGCATTATCATGTACTAGAGGTGCACCCTCTGCTAAGGCTTCCTCTATTGTGTATACCCCAGGAATCTCTTCATACTCAACTTTTATTGCTTTTAAAGCCTCTTCTAAAACTTCTTGTGTTTCTGCTGCAACAATTGCCACAACATCTCCAGCATAACGAACCTTGTCCGTGATATACATGAAATTAGCCCAGCTTTTTGGTTTTTCCAAATCTTTGTGGGTTAATACTTCCCATACACCAGGCAAAGCCTTTGCTTTAGAAATATATATACTAGTAATTTTTGCATGGCTTAGGGTGCTTCTAAGCATCCCGCCATACAGGGTGTTTGCAAATTTTAAGTCTGCAGCATATTTTGCTTTTCCAATTACCTTATCGAAAGCGTCTACTCGTGGGACAGACTGATTAAGATATTTAAAATTCTTATTTCCAAGTAAAGGCATAGCCTTCCCTCCACATTTTAACCTAATACAATGGTTATTTTTTGAGCAAAACATTAATTTTTGCCACTAAGTTTTTATTTATTTGCTAAGGTATTCCTTTAAGTTCACATTTTCATAGACTACACGTTTGTAATCCTTGTTTTCTTCAGATAAGGTTGCATCAATTCCCATTTTGGTCTGCACCCCTCTAGCATCAGAGCATGGATCTAGCTCATGACCCTGGGAGTTTGGTACATAGAATATATCCTTTTCAGGCTTCACCCTAGTAGACATTGCCCACATAATATCTCCTGGATTAAATATGTCTACATCAGGATCAACAACGATTACATTTTTGATATTAACATAGGCTGTCATTGCAGCTAGGGCAACATTCTTGGGCTCTCCAGGATTACTTTTTTTAAGCTGTACAAGTGCCAAAAATCCTCCTCCATAGGGAGGAATGTGTACATTAGTAACATTTTTTGATACATAGGTTGTAAACTTCTTCAATAATGGTTCTCTGGGTAACACATTACCCAAATTAATATGCTCGTAGGAAGCCCCTGAAATAGTCTGGTAGATTGGACTATTTCTATGGCATATAGCCTTAACAATAAGGGTAGGACTCTTCCATGGTTCGCTATAGTGCCCTGTAAATTCTCCTAAAGGTCCTTCTTCTTCCCTTATGTTTGGAATTATTTCAGCTTCAATTACTATCTCTGATGTTGCTGGAACATAGATGTCAGATGTCTTACACTTAACAACTCCAATGGGTTCACCACGTAACGAGCCTGCTATTTCTGTTTCATCACCGTCAAATCTATATCCTGCAGCTATCATAATTACTGGATCTACACCAATAACTACAGCAATGGGAAGGAGTTTCTCTTGAGCTTCAGCAGCATCATAGAAGTCTTTTAGATGCCTCCACTCATTGATCATAATCCCCATTTTGTCTTTACCCTTAACCTGCATCCTCTGGAAAGAAAGGTTATGGGTGTTACCATCTAACCCTTTGGAAACTATAACTCCTCCAGTTATAAATGGTCCTGCATCCAAAGGAGCATGAGTAGGTATGGGTAACTTACTTAAATCCACGTCATCTCCAAGGATAATATTTTCATGGCATGGAGCATTTTCCACCACACATGGCTTTACTGGGTTTTCTAATGCTCTGCTGCATATCTCTACAATGTCTTCTTTTTTGCAGTCTAATGCAAGTGCTATTCTTTCTTGGTTACCCAGAACGCCACCTATAACCGGAATATTGTAGCCCTCAATATTCTTGAAGTAGCCTGCCCCTAAGCCATCCTTTTCCAAAGTAGATAGTACACTTCCTAACTCATGGTCTATAGACACTTCCTTTTCGATTTCTTCCAACTGCCCTGCATCCATTAAAACATTCATGAAACTTCTTAAGTCTTTTATTTTATTCAATATAATACACCTCTTTTTTTAAAAATATCTGCACCTAAATATTTTTTCTTTACTTGGTCAGTAACTTCAATACTTCTATTTGATTTTAACCCCCAATAATAGCAATGAAAAAAGAAACGGTATCGCCTTCATTTAGTTTTTGCTTGACTTGAGGATTTGTAACTTGATTGTTAATAAATAGTCTTATGTGAGGATGAATGTTCCCGCTTTCATCTAGCACTAAATAATTGAATTTTTCACCATACTTTTTGGAAAGATACTCAATTAAGTCCTGAACCGTACTCTCATCCTCCAAATCAAGAAGATCTATTTTTTTCCCAAGAGAATCACCAATTAAATTAAAATACTTCACATAAACTTTGATGGATACACCCTCCTTTTTGAAAAAGATCTTTGTTTTACCATTTACGTAACATTTTAAGCTTCATTATATCCGGATTAAAATATATTTGATTATAGGATATAGGGACATCTTTAATATTGTAAAATAATTCCCTCCAGCTAATCATAGGACTACCCTTTTTGATAGCAAATATACTTTCCTCCTTTTCCCCAGCTGTCATGGGAAGAAACTCTAAAATTGATTGCACCAAATCTTCTTTGCAATACTTCCACACGAATTCATAGCTTGTCATTACATCCTCATCCTCAGATGGAAACGTCTGCATATATATTTTGGGTATTTTAATTAGTGCTCTAATTGCTACTTTGTCATTTGCATAGAATAGTCTTTCAAAAGTAAAAAGTTGTTTACCCTCTTCTACACCCAAACTTTGACATTCCTCGACGGAAGCACATTCAAAACCATAGACGCTTTGAGCTAACCGGGTTGCATATCCCCCGTCCTCCAAAAGGGTAATAAAATCTAAAATAGAGTCAATTCTCATTCTTGCATTAAGGGCACTCTGATGAACAAAACTGCCTTTACCGTGTTTTTTCGATATGACTCCATCTTTAGTTAATACCAACAAAGCCTCACGCACAGTACTATGGCTTACACCTAATTCTCTTGCCAATTCATCTTCTGGAGGTAATTTATTATCACTAAACCTACCATCAGTAATCATATCTAGAATATCTTTTTTTACCCGTAAGTATAGCTTTGACATGTCCTTTTTTTTCATGTCTATTAATCTCCTCATTGTAACGTAATTCCAACAGATTTAATTGTCAGACTTCAGATGACCTCATTGCTAATATATTCTATATGATTTTTAGCATTCCTTCTTTTTTTGCGGAAAAATTAAGGGAAATCTCTAAGCTTTTATCATAGAGAATATCTCGGATGGGTACTGAGTTTTAGTAGCTTTGCAAAAGACATAGAGGGTAACCATCTTGAAGGTTTGAGGAGAAGACATGGAAAAGCTTCCAAATTCGAAAATACACCTTTAAGGTGTATTTTTAATTATTGTATATGAGGTGGGAGGTTTTACGGTTCTTAGCTACTATCTTACCGTTTTTTATAATATGTGATTTATTGGCTTGAGAAATAATCGCATCCTTTGCTGAGGAAGCATCAAGAAGTACTAGATTAGCTGTATTACCAACTTCTAGGCCATAATCCACAAGACCCATACCCTTTGCAGCATTATACGTTCCCATTTTTAAAATATTTTCAAAGTCAATTTCTCTGCCCATTTGAGCTACCTGTGCCATTAAGAGTGCTTCTTCTAACATATCAAAGTTACCAAAGGGTCTAAATGGATCTCTCAGGTTGTCAGATGAATAGGCTACGTTAACTTGATTATCCAGAAGCTCTCTAACCCTTGTAATACCACGACGTATAGGCTGGCAATCGTTACGTCCCATTAAATATAAGTTAGCGGATGGAAGTGTAACGATAGTTATCCCTGCTTCTTTTACTTTCAGTATAACTCTCATTGCCGTATCATCATCTACAGCACTCAGGGAGCAGCAGTGCCCAGCTGTCACTTTACCTTCATAGCCTTCCTTGATAGTCTTTTCTGCCAGGTATTCCAGGGCCTGGATATTTGGTTCATCGGATTCATCCACATGGAAATCTAATGGACAATTGTTGGCTATAGCTAATTCAAAAAATGTATCTATAAACTCCTTGTGATTTGGAGCTAAGGTAGGGCACCCCCCTAAAACAGTTGCTCCCTTTTCTAAAGCTTTCTCTAAACGACTTAAATTTTCCTTGTCTAATACATCGGGAAAGGGTGTTGCAAAAGCTACTACCTCAAGTGTAATATAGTCAGCCATATCCTTTTTTAATTCTAGCAACGGAGCTATGGCTTTGAATTTCAATTCCTTGCTAACTGAAATATGGGACCTAAGAGTTGTTGTTCCCCCTACTATGGCTTTCTCCAGAGCTTTCTTTGCTCTTTCATAGAAGTTTTCCTCATCAACTGTTTTAAAATACACTTTAAAGTTCTCAATGGCCTCTTGTAATGTTCCACTATGATTAGACACATGGTCATCAAGCAAAGCCTTTTCCAGGTGTGTATGGGAGTCAACAAATCCTGGAATTACCAATTTGTCTTTACCATCAATTATTTCTTTGGCATTAACTTTAATGTCGGACTCTTTTAAGGAAACCTTAGCATGACATATTCCAATGTCTAATTGTTCAACTTCACCAAAAATATTTGCCTGTTTAATTAAAATATCGAGCATAATCAAACTCCTTTGTTTTCTAATAATTAAGTGTTGAAAGAAAAAAGCCAGAAACATTTTGTCCTGGCTAGCTTGCATCAATTACAATTCCTTATTTAAGGTGCACAGCAATACCTTTTGTTTTTTACGGTTCCTGATTTGAAGTACATAAATTATTGACAGTACTACAATTCCAGCAGCATTAGCCCAATAAATATGTGTGAACAAACCAATCCCTGCTGCCACTAGGATAAACTGCTGCCACAGCTGCAACTTATCTAACAGCCACCTAGATAAACCAGCCGACAAGGCAACTACTCCAACAGATGCAGTTGCAACAGCCAAGACAACTTCTGAAACCGTACCTATAGCCATTATTGCAGGATTATAGATAAATGCAAAAGGTATTAAGAAGGTTACCACAGCAAGTTTACATGCTACTAGTGCCGTCAAGTTTTGATTGGCTCCTGCAATTCCAGCAGCACCATAAGCTGCCAAGGCAACTGGTGGAGTGATTGCAGAAGAAATTCCATAATAGTAGACAAAAAAGTGCGCAGGCATTAATAATACACCCATATCAATTAGAGCTTGAACAGTTAAGGCTGAAACAATTACATAAACTGCCGCCGCAGTCATCCCCATTCCTAGAATAATTGAGCTTATCATGGTTAAAATTAGGGCTAGGAAGAGATTTCCTCCTGCTAATGATAAAACTATGGATGAGAACTTGATGCCTAATCCTGTAGAAGTAATTACCCCCACTACAATACCGGCCATTGCACAAGCTACTGACACTACAATGGTATTTCGGATACCCTCTTCAATAGCTGATAGTATTTCATAAATACCCATCCTGGTTTCTTTGCGCATATAGGATAAGATCACCATCATTCCCATACCCACGGTTGCTGCTCTCATAGGACTAAAACCTTTAATAAGTAACGCCACCAAAACGACTATGGGCAGTAAGAAATACCAACCTTTTTTAAAGGTTTCCCACAGATTTGGAATCATTGCTGCTTCTAAAGGCTTTAAATTAGTTTTTTTAGCTTCAAAGTGAACCATTAACATTACGGCAAAGAAATAAAGTGCGGCAGGAAATAGACCATAAAGCATAATCTTTGAATAAGGTGTACCTGTAAATTCAGCAATTAAAAAAGCAACCGAGGCCATAATAGGCGGCATAATCATACCCCCATTTGAAGCTGCTGCTTCCACGGCGGCAGCAAAATGAGGCTTATATCCTACCCTCTTCATTAAAGGAATAGTTATAGAGCCGGTTGCAACAGCATTCGCCACTCCACTACCATTGATAGTTCCCATCAATGCACTAGCAACAATTGCTGCTTTAGCAGGTCCACCCCATAACTTACCTGTCATAGCGAAAGCCAAACGAATAAAGAATTCCCCTGCTCCTGACTTGTTTAAGAAGCCACCAAACAGTATAAACATAATCACATATTCTGCAGCGACCTTAATGGGCACCCCTAGGACTCCTGTGGTCTGGTTATACATAAAATCAATAAACCTATCATAACTTAAACCCCTATGGTACAAGTCACCTGGCAAATAATTGCCAAAAAGAGCATAAGCGATGAATATTCCCACTATACCTGTAATTACCCAACCTAGTCGTCTTGCACCGGCATAAATCACTAAAATAATTAAAAAAGTACCAAAAACCTTATCGTAAAAATTCGGCATTCCTGCCCTATAAATAATATTCTCATATTGAACATAAGAATATATGGTTAACCCAACAAGTAAAGTAAGCATGGCAACAGCTAAGAACTGCAAAAAGCCATTTTTAATGGATTCCCTCTTTAAAAAGGAATCCCTTTTTAAAAAGACCAAGTCCCCAACAATAACAAGAGCTAATATTGATATCAGGTGAATCATTCTATACTGCCAAGTTTCCAATAAGCCAAAGAAGCCAGTATAGAGAGAAAAAATACCCAGACCCAAAGCTAATAGCAAGAAAGTCAGTTTGAAAAACCCCTGCTGGATAATTCCTTCTTCTTTAATATGATCCACAGTTGTCTTTGGACCGATTTCTATATTTTTAAAAATTTCCTTACCCTCTGATGATACCATATAAAATCTCCACCTCATCTTAGGCTAGTTATAAAGCATTTCTAGGCACATTAGCCTAGAAATGCTTCAAATCTATCTACTCTTTTATAGTATACCGTTTTCCTCATAGTAACGCTTTGCACCAGGATGTAAGATTTCAGGATCAATACCCTTTAATGGATTATCTGTAAGGTTAACACCCTTGATTTGATTAAACTTATCAGCATTATCCATAAGTACTGTTAAAAATTCATAGACGAAATCCTCCGACAAGTCCTTTCTGGCAAAGATAACAGAAGTGTGAGCAATTGTTTGCGCATCCTCCTCTTGCCCTTGGTATGTTCCTGCAGGAATAACGCCTTCATAGAAACCCTTGTTCTTAATAAAGAATTTCTCTAGAATGTCTGACTCTATGCTGATGACTCTAGCCTTATTATTTGCTTCAATCTCCATAATGTTAGATGTAGGGTAAGCGCCTTTAAAAGCTACTAAATCAGCATGACCATCATTTATTATACTTGGAGCTTCTCCCCAGCTTACAAAAGAAACTTCTCCTCCATTACTCTGAATGCTTTCATAAGTCATATCTTGTAGTGCGAGCAATTCTTGCATAATAAACTCAATGCCCCAGTTTTTTGGACCAGGAAGGATTCGTTTGTCCTTAAGGTCAGCTATGCTTTTAATATCACTTTTAGCCAGCACAGTTAGTTGTACATAGTCCTCTGCAATGTTGATAATTGGTGCTACATTTGTAATATCTTCTTCGCTAAATGGACCGGACTTTTCAAGAGCGTTAAAGATGTCAGGAAGAGCAGCCATACCAATATCCATATCTATACCTTTATCTACGTGTCTGATATTTGTAACTGCACCCCCTTCAACCGAAGTAAAAGTTGTGTCAGGGATTTCATCCTTTAACACTTCCGTTAACTGAGCACCCAGTAAATACCATGAACCTCCAGCACCGCCGGATCCTATAACAACATCTTTAATTTCAGTTTTTTGTTCTCCATTTCCATCAACATTGTTCTCAGGCTCTTGACCGCAACCAGCTACGACTACCAAAGCAACAACTAAAACTAATGCTAGCACTACCAACAACCATCTTTTTTTCATAGAGCATCCTCCCTAATTTGCCTAAAATTTTAACCAACCTTATAAACCATCAACAACCAGCAAATGCGTTTTTCAAGCCTATAGTTTAAATCACCCCCTCAGAAAACATACATGTACAAAGATTATTTAATCCAATCATCTACAACAACTTTATTAGTCTTTTTCAGACTTTCCATTACCTGATCACCATCTAAACTAATAATTGCCATAAAGAGACTATCAACAACACACAGTTGAGAAGTACGAGGCTCAATGGTACCTGTAATAGTTGATCTGATATTTGTACTACCGTATAGTACTAGTTCTGCTACCTCTGTTACAGGAGAACCAATATTATTGGTAATTACTATGGTCCTGGCATTATTTTCCTTGGCTAACTGCAGAACCTTAACAATTCCTTTTGATGCACCTGAGTAAGATAAAGCTATCACAACATCATTTTCATCAGTTAATGCAGCCTGAATACTCTGCATCCGCCTGTCTTGCAGGAACGAACATGAAATACCAATCCTCAACAGCTTGTGATACAAATCTATACCTACAGCTGCCACCGGCCCTTCTGCAAAAATATATACTCGCTTGGCCTTTACTATAACGGAGACAGCCTTTGCAAGCTCTTCAGGACTTAAGATGCGTACTGTTTCCAAGCTTGCCTGGGAATTGGAACGGCAGATTTTTTCTACAATAGTCTTAATATTATCATCCTTGGTAATACCTTCATGTACATCAGGTAAATCTATACCAAGGTCTCTAATAAAAGCTACCTTAAAATCTTTAAAACCTTTATAACCTAACCGTTGGCAAAAGCGAGTAACACTTGCTTTACTTGTCCCAATATTTTCGGCTAACTCTTGTATGTTACCGCTAGAAATAACTTCTTTATTCTGCAGAATGTAATCAGCAATCTGCTGTTCCGTGGGAAGTAATGCGTTATAAGCAGAATTTATGCGGATTATAGCTCCACCTTGTAAATCCGACCAGTTTCCCATTAATACTCACTCCTTCTATGTGTTACCTCTTGCCCTTCTCTAGTATTAGGGCTATTTCAGCCACACGATTGCCCAGTTTATTGAGACTCTCTACCCCAACCAAATCAGCTTCTACACCATCGGAACCCTGATCCTTTGACCAAATCATAGCTCCAGAGTAGTTACCTATTTCATTGCCGATAAAAATCAAACCTCTTGTCATAGCCACATGAATTATTGAATTTATTGTCATTTCCTGTCCCCCGTTACGAGTCCCACCTACTGCTATAGCCGCAGCTAATTTATTTTTTACTGCTCCGCTCATCACATGATGGAGTGGACGCCACCTGGTGAAAAAGGCATGCATTTGGGGGGTGATATTCATGCAGTATACAGGAGACGCAAAAATAAAGGCATCTGCTTGAAGGATTTTTGGATATAATTCCTCCATGCTATCTTTAATAGGACACAATACCTTTTCCTTTTTACAGTAGTCACAATGATTGCAAGGCTTTATTGTCTTGCCCTTTAAAGCTACAATTTCTGCCTCTATTCCTTCTGTTTGCAGGGCAGCCTCAACTGCTATTTCTAAACTTTTATAAGTTGCTGATTTTCGTGGGCTACCGCAAATCCCTAAAATTTTTGCCACAAACATTCCCTCCTACTTCTTGACCATTAGTAAATTCTTAATGCCTACTTATTCTTTTAGAAGCCTTTCTACTTTAACTACTACCCTACTAAATGGATCAGGGCAAGCAACTTTCGCCTCTCCCCTTTCATTCTCCCATGGCACGTTACCTCCTGAGGCAAAGGCCATACAGGCAGGAAATACTGAGTTAAGTAGTTCTGGGCAGATATTATCGGAGTTCTCTAACACCATACATCCTTTGTCTCTAATGATAAAAGATCTACCTTCAGTTAGACCAGCGCTACAGGGTTCATTTACAGATACAACTGTTACTTTTACGCTATGTTTCAAATTGTTCACCTCACTCATTGCGTGAAATAAAGTTTCACCTATTAGGTTATAATATTCAATATTTTTTCACAATATCCTGCCATCTTTGAAATTTTATTTCATAAAAAATACTAATGGATGAAATTTTTTACCAAGCATTACACAAAAGTACTCAACCTACATAGTAGATTAAGCAATTAACCTTTACCTATATTAAGAATATGCTCCTCTATTCCTTTATTCAGTATTTAATGGCCTTGACTACTACAACATAAAGAATCTCCCAATAAGTTAAAAACACACCTTAAGGTGTATTTTTAACTGTATTATATGAGGAGAGAGTTTTTTATATTTTTAGCTACTACCTTACCTTTTTTCATAACATATGATTTATTAGCTTGTGAGATAATTGCATCCTTAGGTGATGGTGCATCTAGAAGTACTAGATCTGCTGTATTGCCAACCTCTAGTCCATAATTCACAAGGCCCATGCCCTTTGCAGCGTTATATGTTCCCATTTTTAGAATGTTATCAAAATCAATGTTTCTGCCCATTTGGGCTACCTGTGCAATTAGGAGTGCTTCTTCTAACATATCCAAGTTGCCAAAGGGTCTAAATGGATCTCTTAGGTTATCTGATGAATAGGCTATGTTAACTTGATTATCCAGAAGCTCTCTAACCCTTGTAATACCACGACGTATAGGCTGGCAATCACTACGTCCCATTAAATATAAGTTAGCTGAGGGTAGTGTAACAATAGTTATCCCTGCCGCTTTTACTTTTTGTATAACTCTCATTGCCGTATCATCATCTACAGCACTCAGGAGCAGCAGTGCCATTAATTTCACCTGTAAGGGGGCTTTTGCCTCCAATAGAAAGTCTTCCAGATGCAAATATTAGTTCTATAATCCAATCTCTGGTGATACCGAGTTAATTAAGAAAGGGAACAAACAGTATATACTGGCGTTCCCTTTCTTCAGTAAGTTAAAATAATCCTTATTATTTAGTAGCTAGGAGACAACACTTACAAATCAGTTTCATCTTTTTCTTCAACTTTACGACCTGCCATCATCAATCCTATATTGGTTTTGTCTGCCTTATCACCGTCTACAATACCCATTAATTCACCTTCATACATAACTCCTATACGATCACCTAAAGATAAAACTTCATCTAATTCAGTTGAAACTAACAAAACAGCACAGCCTCTATTTCTCTCTTCGATAAGGCGTTTATGGATGTATTCAATAGCTCCCACATCAAGACCTCTCGTTGGGAAAACAGCAACAAGTAAGGTTGGTTCATGAAAGATGGTACGTGCCACTACAATCTTTTGTTGATTGCCACCCGAGAGGTTGCCTGCTGATACTGAAGATCCTGTACAACGGATATCATAGTCCGTGATTAAATCTTCTGCAAGCTTTTCAATAATATCTTCCTGCATGAAATGCTGCTTACTGTAAGGTTCTTTATAGAAGCATTCCAAAATCATATTGTCCATAATTGTCATATCTAACACAAGACCTTGCTTTTGCCGATCACCCGGGATATGACCAGAACCCATTTCTATTATTTGCCTAGGGCTCTTATTAGTAGCATTTTTTCCCTGGATATTGACATTGCCTTGAGTAACGTTTCTTAAACCAGTTATAGCCTCTACCAATTCCGTTTGCCCGTTACCATCGACGCCTGTTAAAGCAAAAATTTCGCCTGCAAAAACCTTAAATGATAGATCCCTTACAGCTAGTACTTGTTTTTCATTCTTAACATATAAACCTTCAATCTTCAATGTTGCATCTCCTAGGCTGGCTAAAGGTTTTTCAACTCTTAACACTACTTCCCTACCCACCATCATTTGGGCTAACTCCTCAGGCGAGGTATCTTTTGTAAACACAGTATCTATCATTTTACCCCGACGCATTACCGATATTCGTTCACTAACCGCCATCACTTCGTTTAGCTTGTGGCTAATAAATATTATAGTTACTTTTTGTTCTGTCAATTCTCTAAGCATAACAAACAGTTCTTGTGTTTCTGCAGGAGTTAAGACCGCTGTGGGTTCATCAAGAATTAAGATTTTAGCACCCCGGTAGAGGGCTTTTAATATTTCAACCCTCTGCTGCTCACCTACAGAAAGCGTAGAAACTATGGCATTCGGATCAACTTTAAGCCCAAACTTTTCCCCAGCCTTCTTAACACTATTTTCTATATCTCGCATGGACAGTCTTTGTTTTCCAGGCATTCCTAAAATAATATTTTCTGCAACACTAAATACAGGAATCAACATAAAATGTTGGTGCACCATACCGATGCCTAGGTCAATCGCCTCTTTAGGACTTGCAACGGCAATTTCTTCGCCTTCTAGAAAAACTTCCCCTTCATCAATTCCATATGCGCCATATAGAATATTCATCAGGGTACTTTTTCCAGCACCATTTTCTCCTAAAATAGAATGAATTTCTGATGGGTAAATGTCTAAATTAATATTATCGTTTGCTAGTACTCCCGGAAACCTCTTAACAATATTCCTTAAACTTAGGATGGGTTTCATAAACTATACCTCCGTAACCTTATCTTTAATAAGCTTTTTCCTTTTACTTTGCCCCTGTTCTCTAGCATAAGGAACACCGCTAGCAGCAGGACCCTTGGAAGGCCCCATAAATACTAAAGCTACTAAGGTGATAAGATAGGGTAACATAAGGAAAAATTGATATGGTATAGCTTGAATGTTAAAAGCTTGCAAACGAAGCTGGAGAGCATCTCCCATACCAAATAAGAGAGTCGCTAAAGCAGTACCAACTGGTGTCCATTTACCAAATACTATTGCAGCAAAAGCTATAAATCCTCTGCCTGCAGTAATATTATCATAAAAAGTATTGATTCCACCCAATGTAATGGCAGCACCTCCAAGCCCTGCCAAAACACCACTAATGATAACCGCTGAATATCTGACCTTAATCACATCAATACCCGCCAAATCTAAAGCTTTTGGATGCTCACCAGCAGCACGTATAGATAGTCCCCACTTTGAGTGATACAGTAGAAAATGTATTATAACAATAAGAGCTATTGCAAAATATACTATAGGGAGTTGGCTAAAAAAAATCGGCCCAATAATGGGTATCTCACTTAAAAAGCCAAGCTTTACAGGAACCATTCCCGGGCTTTGTAGCTGCTTTAAGTCAGTACCAAAAATAAATCTAAAAAGAGTACTGGTAACTCCAAGTGCCAACATATTTAGACCAAGAGCAGTCACAATCTGATTAACCCTAATAGTTATACTAAAATATGCATGTACTGTTGCAAGGGCACCACCTGATAGTGCTGCGATTAACAAGCCTAAAACAACACTTTGAGTGTATAGAGAACCTAAATACCCAAAAAATGCTCCGGTAAGCATCATACCTTCTAAACCCAGATTAAGCACACCTGCGCGTTCACAAATCAAACCACCTAGAGCAGCTAGCAAAAGAGGAGCGGTCAATCTAATAGCGGCATTATAAAAGTCAGGATTAGTCAATAGTTGAGATAACATTAAGATTTTCCTCCTACCCGCTCAAATATACGTCGTAAATCAAATTTATAATTAGCAAACCCAAGAACACAAAGTATTATTATCGCTTGTATGATGAAAATTATAGTAACTGGAATTCCCATAAAAATCTGCATGGTAATAGCGCCGTTTCGCAAAGATCCTAAAAAAACAGCTGCAATCACAACACCTAATGGACTTAGACCACCCAAAAGGGCGACAGCTATAGCATCGTAGCCTGTATTTAGTAAAAAGTTTTCTAATAATAAATGTTGGTTTCCGAGAATTTCAACTCCCCCAGCTAAGCCGGCAAGTCCACCACTAAATAACATAGTTAGTATAAGAATACGGTTAGAATTCATCCCCGCGGTCCTTCCAGCATGAAGATTAGAACCTATTACTTTAATTTGATAACCATAATCTGTTCTCTTAAACATGATATGTAGAACAAATGCAGCCAACAATGCTACTAAAATCCCTGCATGTAGCTCTGTCCCAGCCATGAGCCTTGGTAGTTGCGCTGATGGCGCAACTGGTGGTGACTGAGGTGCATACGTCCCCACGTCATTTAGAAAACTATGAACTGAATAATTCACAAGAAATATCGCAATATAGTTCATAAGTATAGTTGTAATAACTTCATTAAATCCTTTTTTAACCTTTAAATAAGCTGGAATAAGGGCCCACAAAGCGCCAGCAGCCATGCTCGCTGCTAACGCTAGTGGGAGATGAATAACCATTGGCAAACCGGTAAACCGTACTCCAACAAAAGTTCCAACCATTGCCCCTACAAAAAGCTGTCCTTCTGCTCCAATATTGAAAATACCTGCCCTAAAAGCTAGCATTATCCCCAAAGCCGCAAGCAGAAGTGGTGTACTTACAACTAAACTAGCCCCAAAGTTACCCATTCCATAGAAAGCCCCTCGAAAAAGAGCAACAAAGGTATTCCATGGACTTATTCCTTGCCAGAAAAGTAGCGCAGAGCTAACTAGCAGAGCAACTGTAATAGCCAAGACAGCCGCGACTAAGTAGCTAAATGAATTCTCCAAAGACTTAGTAATTTTCATAAGAGTTGACAGTCACTCCTTACTTTTAGAGATTGGGTATATTAAGGATCAAATCACCATCCAAGTAACTTTGTACAGCTTGTTCTACTTCATCAACTACTTCCTGAGGAACTTTATCAATAAATGGAGCTATGGATTGGGCATCTTCCGCCATACCATAAACATATCTTTTTGCTTCTCCATTTCCTAATACCACATCTGTCATTTCTAGATACAAGGCTTCAACAGATTGAAGTCCACTAGTTATAATTGTATCTGGTGCCATAAAGTTTTGGTCCGATACCCAACCCATTGCTAATGCATCTGCTTCTTCAGCCGCTTGAAAAACTCCGACGCTAAAGGAATTACCCATTACTAAAAGAACATCAGCTCCATCGGCTAGTTGGGCTAAAGCTGCTTCTTTAGCTTTGGGAATGTCGTTCCAACTTCCAATATAAGATACTGCAACGTTTGTGCCTGGGTTTACCTTCTCGACGCCTTCTTTAAACGTATCCACATCAGCTACAACAGTTGGAGCCTCCATAGCTGCTACCACACCAACTTTATTAGTTTCAGTCATTAAGCCAGCAACCATGCCTGTAAAATAGCCAAGTTCTCCAAACAGAAATCCAGTACTATAAAGATTTCCCCCTGCAGAAGTACCATTGACAGTTATAAATGTAGTATCAGGAAACTCCGGTGAAACTTCCTTCATTGGTTCATCAAATTGAAACCCATGTCCATAGATAATGTCATACCCCTCACGTGCATAAGTACGAATGACCTGTGCCATACTAGCCGGAGCTACCTGTTCACTATAAGAAATCTCAGCACCATATATCTCCTCAATTTGTTCCAAGCCACTTAGTGCTGAAGCATTCCAACCACCATCATTTACAGATCCTTCAGTTATCATGGCTACTTTAAGCTGTTTGTCCACCTGCCCATTGTCTGATGGTTCTTTACCTGGTTCCTCTGCATCCGTTCCTCCACAGCCTATTGCCAATACACTTATTAATAATAATACAACAAAAACTAACAATCTCTTTTTCATTAGTATAGCCTCCTAAGGATTATTTGTATTAACAGCCTAAGAAAAAATGTTTATAAACACCTTCCTTTCTTAGAAATTAATATATTTTACTTCTGTAACACACTACCTATACAAATACCTTCTAGCTATTCGGCTCTCTAACTATAGAGCAACCTGTGTATTCTACAATCCCACCTATGGCAACTGCAGGTTTTTTTATTGTCACCTTTATTTGTTTAATAGGATAACATGCAATGACATCATCTGCTATTCTCTGTGCTATTCTCTGTACCAGTTTATGTTCTTCTTCAGTAACTATTTTCTTAATAATATTGTAAACAGTTACATAGCTAAGCCCATCCTCTAAAACATCGCTTTGGCATATTTTACTCATATCATAGGACACCTCAGCATCCACAACAAATTTTTGACCCAAGCGGTTCTCCTCGGGGAAATGACCGTGACTTCCCCAAAACTGTAGTCCTTTTAACAGTAAAACATCTGATTTTTCCATAATAAGCCCTCCAAATATTTTTTTGATAATTCTTTCTGGGACACTTACACTAAGTAGCTTGGTTAAGTTTAATTAACCTTGCAGCTTCTGCTACCTTTCTACCAATTTTTCTGGCATTTTCCAAGCCTTCTAAGTCCTCTTGCGCGCCTAATGCTTTTTTATCTTTACTCCATACACTAGCACCATGATAAGTGCCTAAACCTCCACTAACTGTCATAATTCCTTGGGTATAATAGAAACCTAAAATTGCATTTATAGTCTGCTCTTGACCACCGTTGCGTGTACCTCCTACAGCTATTGCTCCTCCTACTCTAGAACTAAAATAATCCGGATTTTTTTTTAATATTGTGTAATTGGGTCGAAAACGATTAAAAAAGGTTGCCAGCTGACCAGTTACATTCATATTATAAACTGGAGACGCCACTATGTACCCATCTGCATGGTAAAAGGGCTGATAGAGGTCCGTCATGTCATCGTCAAAAATTACACAATAGTCAGCCTCTTGCTTAACACATTTATCACAGTGGATGCAGAAGTTAATTTTTTTGCCCTTTAATGTAATTAGTTCCACTTGTACATCCTTAACTTTAGATGCTTCCTTCAATGCTTCTTTGATTACATATTCTGTAGCTCCAGTTCTAGGGCTACCACACACGCCTAAGATTTTAACCACCAAATAGCCTCCTCAATTTCCTAAAAACACTTCCTTGCCACTTACTCATCTACATGCTTACCTGCCCTTCTAAGTCAAGTTGTTTTTCTCTTGTCTCCAAGCATTTATCGATACATGCTAAAAAAACAGGTAATTAACAAAAAATGGCTAGTTATTGTTTTGGATTTTTGTCCATTTTTATGAAGCTTCCCCAGCTATTAAAAACTGTCATCAGGGGAAAATAATGAAAACGTTTTCATTATTTATTAAACTAGTATTCTTCATTTACTCCTGAATTCCTTTTTTCTTGTCAGAAATTTTAATATTTTCATACAAAAACATGGCATAAATTTTGCTAGGATGTTTTTGTTTAATTAAAGTTGTTCTTTTTCCATTGAAACCGTATACATTTTATATTTGAGTATGATATAATTTTAATGGATAATCATGGGGGGATATTATGAGTATAAAAAAAATAGCAGAACAAGCCAAGGTTTCTATTGCAACTGTTTCAAGGGTGCTTAACCATCCAGACTTGGTACATCCTGATACCAAAAATCGAATTATGAAAATCATTAAAGAGCTAGATTATGCTCCCAATCCATTTGCACAAGGATTAACAACAGGAAAGGCTTTTACTGCAATTTTAATAGTTCCCACCATCAGAAACCCAGTTTTTGGCCAAATAGCTGAAGGATGTGAAGACATTTTTTTAGAAAATGGATATGATCTGATGATACAAAGCACTCAGGGTAGCCTTTGTAAACAAAAGCTCATTCTCAATAAGTTATTAAAGCGACGTATAGACGGAGTAATATTGGCCGGTTCTGGACTTTTTCACTCAGATTATTTAGAGATGCTAAAAAAATTACATATTCCTGTGGTAGCGGTGGAATACTTGCCAAGCCAACAGGAATATAGTTATGTATATATAGATGATGTAGCGGGCACTCGTTTAGCTTTTGAACACATAATAAATCAAGGCCATAAAAACATAGCTCTTATTACTGGAAATAAACAACTATTTGCAACCCACCGCAGACTGAAAGAGGCAAAAAGAATGCTTAATGAAGCAGGTATCAAATTAAAACATACTCACAGTAAACTTGGAAGTTACGATACAATAGAAAGTGGATTTGAGGCCTTGCAAGAACTAGTACAGCTAAAGCCAAAACCAACGGCTATATACGCATTTAACGATATAATGGCTATAGGGGCGATTAAAGCCATTAATCAACTAGGCTTAAAAGCACCAGATGATATCGCCATTATTGGTTTTGATAATATTCCCATGGCACAGTTTTGTACCCCAAGCTTAACCACTATACACTCACCCAGTTTTGAAATGGGACAACATGCAGCAAGGTTACTACTTGAAAATATGCAAAATAAGATTGTTCCCCAAAAAAAAATGCTCTTACCTGTTGAACTAATTGTCCGTGACTCATGTTAGTCTACTACACGTAGCCCATAATATAGTTTACAAATTTTTGCCTGGTATAAACCTTCACATAACTCCTTTCCCCACATACTTAAAAACAGGTGACTATCCTATAAAATTATATAAAAATACCCTCACATCACATATATGACATGAGGATTTTTTTAAGGCCTTTTTTCTAAAAATGTCCTTGACTTAGGGTGCACTTTATTTCAGTTTGCCCCCTTTTTCTAAATTAAAGTAAATCCTTCAGAACACTTTCTAGTTCTTCCTGAGAGAAGTCCCATTCTAGATCAAATGGAGGTAATTTCTCTTTGAGAAAAAACTCAGGTATCTGATCAGCAGATGATAGTCCTGCCATTTTATTATATTCAATTTCTAGTAGAAGTAGTTTTTTGCCTAGATGTTTTAGGAAATCCACTTCTAATTCTAAACTATAGAGACTATTTAAAAGGTTTATCAAGGCCTGAGGATTAGCACCAGTAGCACCTAGTAAGAATGTACATAATCCCAATGAATCATACGCTGCTCTGGTTACTTGCATGTTTCTTGAAAGTTCAATTTGACCATCTCTGTTATGGTGATTGACAGGTGCAAATACTGTAAGTCCAGCTGTATGATCAGCTCCCATTGGAGTTGTGGCATAGGTAATACCTGTTCCTTTCACCCCTCTAGGATCATAAGCTGACATACATTGATTTTTAACAGCAGGAGTTCTTTCAACCCCTAATACTTTACCGCAAATTGCAGTTCCCATACCTACTAACTTTGATTGGAGATTTCCTCCAGGTAAGCCTTTAAGAATGTTTTTAAAACCATCTATATCTCCAAAACTGACATAACCAGCCTCAGCCATAATTCCTAAGGCTCCCCCTACATCAATTGTATCTAATCCATAATCATTACACATGTAGTTAAGTTTTCCGATTTCATCGAGATTTCCAATTCCTATATTTGAGCCTAGTAGACATATTGACTCATACTCAATTGGGGCACAAAGTTCATTTCCTTCTATATCAGGATAGACGTTTGAGCATTTTATTAAACAAGCTTGCATGCAAGATTCGCTTGTTTTGCCTGTGCCACCCCTTTCGACTATGATGTCATACATGGCTTCTCCACTGATTGCATCGGCTTTTTCAAATCGGCCTAATTTAAAGTTCATGGTGGGTAGTGCACCTATTTGATTCACGGGCATTACTGTTGAGGCCGTACCATATTTGGTAAGTACGGGTATTCTTTCGCTGTTTACAACTATGTCATTAAAATCCTTACGTGCTTTTTTAAATTCATTATTTGCAGCATTGGGATTAAGCTTTTTACCGCGACTGTTGATTATTATTCCTTTTATACCTTTGCTTCCCATAACCGCACCTAAGCCTCCACGTGCAGCTAGCCTGCTAGGTCTCCCATATAGATCCGTAATACTTATTCCAGCTGCATAAAGCTTCTGCTCTCCTGCTTGACCAATTGTAATAAGTGAGTAATCCTTCCCGTAGGTGTCATAAATCCTTTTGGCAGCAGCAAAATTTCCAAGTCCTGAATATTCATCCGCAGGAATAAATTCACATTGATCTCCGTCGATTTTTAATAAATATAAACCATTTGGCATTTTACCTTCTAATATTATAGCCCTAAGACCTTCTTTGGCCATGGAAGTTGCAAATGTTCCACCTGCATTACTTTCCTTAATTCCACCTGTAAGGGGGCTTTTGCCTCCAATAGAAAGTCTTCCAGAGCTAGAAACACCTGTACCAGCTAGTGCTCCTGCAGCAATGACAATTTTATTTTCTTCTCCGAGTGGGTTGCACCCAGCAGGAACTTCCTCGTGGAGAAGCTTACTGGTTAGCATTCTTCCGCCTAATAGAATATCATCATGGCTTAATGCTTCAACTTTCCATTGTTTAGTAGATAGATTTATCCTAATTGTATTCACTTAAATCCTCCATTCTTTGCTAAAACTTTACGTTTTAATAGTTTTAAAAAGGCTTATTAGATTCCGGCTTGGGCTCTTAATCTAGCTCCTACAACAGCACTCTTTTTTAGGACCTCTTCTTCATTAATATTTAAAATCTTTCTATTTTCCATAACCACTTTTCCGTTAATAATTGTGGTTTCAACATTTTCTTCTCCTGAACTGTACACTAAAGCTGTTACAGGATCGTGCATAGGCATTGTTTTAGCCGTCATGGGATTAAAGATGAACATATCTGCCCTTTTTCCTGGTTCAAGACTACCAATTGATTTTTCTTTGTTAACCGTAACTGCTCCATTTATCGTAGCCATTTTTAAAACATCCATGGCTGACATAATTGTTGCATCTCTATAAAATACCTTCTGTAATAGAGCTGCATTTTTTAGAGTCTCAATCATATCTTGGGAATCATTACTAGCTGCACCATCCGTAGCTAGGCCAACTGTAAGTCCTGCCTCCATGAAATCCTTTACAGGGGGAACTCCAGATCCTAGAATCATATTTGCAGTAGGGTTGTATGACACTTTAACATCCCACTTTTTATAGGTTTCTATATCACTAGGCTGCATATGAACACTATGAACAGAAACTACATCAGGCCCCAAGAAACCTATATCATCGAGAAACTCTATGGTTCTTTTGCCATCCCTTTCAAGCGAAAATTTATCATCATTCTCTGTTTCTACTAAATGCATAGCTATCAGCATTTGATGCTCATTAGCAAAGTGGCGCACCATTTTATATTCCTCTTTAGTCAAATCCCAAATAATGCCAGGTGCCAATGCAATAGTTATCATATCATCTTCATCAGATGGATACTTATTCAAAAGTCTTTCAACATCGTTTAAACACATTGGAACTGTCTCGATTATTTCACAGTCGCACCTTTTAGGTAAACCAGACACATTTGAATAAGCCCTACCCAAAATACCTCTAATTCCTATATCTTTAAAAGCCTCAATGATTGCATCATCAAGTTCTGCTTTAGTATGACAGTACATATAATCCATTATTGTAGTAGTACCTGAATGGATGGACTCCATGCACCCTATGAGGGCTGCATTATAGCAGGCCTCTTTATCATAATAAGGTAGTGCATTTCTTACAGACGCATCTAGCCATTCTATTAGGGGCTTATCTCTTCCCAACCCCTTTAGAAGAGTTTGGAATAAATGGGTATGGGTATTTATCAATCCAGGAAAAACAACTTTGCCTTCTGCGTCAATAACCTTTTCCGGATTACCAAATTGATTAGGATATTCTCCTTCAGCTATTTCAACTATTTTCCCGTCCTTTATGGATATAAAACCCTTGCTGATTTCGGTAAGATCTTTGTCCATTGTAATAATTCTTGCATTTTTTATTAATAAATTCACTATTTAGCACCCCTTTTCTGAAAATAGCTCTATTTACAAGGAACAAAAACTTTATTAAAGATGTTCACACAGGCTTCTGATTCTAGTTTTATAGGATTATTGCGTGCCAAGAATGTCTCTGCGGCCTCTTTTCCAAAAAGCTCCATCTCCTCTTGGGTTGGAGTATAATCATAATATTTATCTGGTATCTTAAGCTCTAGGCAAAACTGCCTTACTTTCTCAACTACTTCATGAGCGGCTTCTATGGATGAAAGTCCAGATGTATCTATACCAAAAAACTTAGCAATACTTGCAAACTTTTCTGGGGCTGCACTCACATTAAACTTCATGGCATGTGGTAACAATACTGCATTTGCCAAGCCATGTGGTACATCATAGTAGCTCGCCACAGGACTAGACATAGCATGGACCATTCCTAAACCCGCCTGATCCATGGCCATTCCTGCAAGGGTGCTAGCTTTGGCCACTTGTTCTCTAGCAAGCATGTCATCTCCATTAGCAAAAGCTATAGGTAAATATTCACCAATCAGTTTGATTGCTTCAAAGGCCAAAGCATCAGAAAAGGAATTAGCCCCTAAACCCACATACGCTTCAATAGCATGGGTTAAAGCATCCAATCCAGTAGTTGAAGTTAAATGGGGTGGTAGTGATCTAATTAAAGCAGGATCTACAATTGCTACTGTTGGATACAAATAATCATTAACAATTCCTTTTTTTACATTCCGATCTACAATTACAGCAATTCTAGTAACCTCACTTCCAGTTCCTGCTGTTGTGGCAATAGCTATAAAAGGCAACCCCGGATTTTCCATTTGCTTTCCTTCCCATTGGTATTCTTCTAATGTTCCTGGGTTTGTTGCCAAAACACTTACTATTTTAGCCACATCTAATGGGCTTCCACCCCCGAGACCAACAATTACTGAAGCCTGCATCTCTTTAACTTGAGTTAAGCACTTTTCTACTGTTTGAGGACGTGGATTAACCTCTACCGAATCATACACTTCATATTCAATTCCAAGTGAACTAATTTCTTTAGTTACCATTTCTACAATTCCTACTGATACTAGACCTTCATCAGTTATTATCAATACCTTATCACTTTTATTAATAAATTTCTTGATGTCTTTTAGAGCATTATTACCAAAACAAATTCTTGTTGGCATATAAAAGTTAGTTGACACAGAATCACCTCATCATTTTTACTAAAATATTTTTCCACCAGGTCCGCCCTTCTTTAATCCTCTATTGTATATTTGATAATGAAAATCTTAAAACAAACAGCTTAACCTTTCATGATCAATTTTACCTTTTGTAAATGTTTTGCCGCTAGCTAGATTATGGAAACTAACCCTTGCTGCCCCTTCTAATCCATTAAGTATCTCTGTTACTTTCTCATCTTGTGATCTAACCCAAACATTAACATTTGCTCCGTAAAGGACTGCGGCATTTTGCCTTTCTTTAGCTTTGCTAATATCATCAACAAAGGGTAGTATGGGACAACTGCCCCATGCCCACATAATTTCATCATGTACAAACCCACAGTCTACCATAGCTTTAATTGTTAATGCTAAAGACAATGATGAATGATATGCAGAAGAAACTAGGCATGTTGGAGAAGCAGTCAGAACAAAGATTTTTTCCAATGGTGATAAAATAGAGTTTTGAAATATTTCTGCAATGTCTTTTTGATACTCATACCCATCATATTCCACATAAAACACGGTCTCATGTACTTCGTCAGTAGTGGTTGGTCCTAAAAACTTTTGCCCGGGACCTGCCACCAAAAGTTTATTTTTTTCCCTGGGAAGAAGTGAATTTAAAGAGGCAAAGACTGGTTTATCGGAATAAATATCTACTGATGGCAGATTATAGCTATTACAGGCAAAGTGGCCATAGTTAATGAGGCCTAATCCACCTAAGAGAATTTCAAGTAACCTTTTGCCCGTTTCCCAGCTTCCTTTTTCTTTTATTCCCATGTCTATTAGTGTAATATTGGGTGCCATTTGAGTTCTACTTACATCTGGGCCAACTGTCTTCAAAAACTCTTTTAGCAACCTTACGGATAATTTATTCATATCTAACATAGATGCAGCCTCCTTTATAGTATTGATCTGCAGTCTCTTAATTGTTGTTTAACCTTTATTTAGCCAAGCAAATTCTCTTTTAGTAACTGATAATTAATTATTCCTGTACTATAGGAATTTCCGGTAGAAACATTGTAAAAGTTCACCTTACATGGAGCGTCCCAATTTCTTGGAACCTTAGTCCAGTCATTTTCACACAGGTTAAATAGTGTCATAAAAGGGGTTCCAAAGACATCTTTGTTCTTAGAAAAAGGGAGATCTTCAAGGATGGATTCAATTTCCTCATCCTTACACCTTACATAGATGTTGCTTTCTTGACCGTATATAAGGCAATCATTAACTCTGCCCCAAGCAAGCATTTCGTCATCTACAATAGATACAATGGGGCTAACACCTTCGGCGTGCACAATTTTATCCATTGAAAACCCTCTGTCAAATATTGAAGGTAATGACTGCTCCACGTTTCTCGCACAAACCTGGATTGCACCAACTATTCCGGCGGTTGGGGCCACAACTATATAGAGGTTTACTGGTTTTAGATCAACAGTATGTGCAATGTATTGAGCCAAATCATCGTCAGGGATATCAGTAGTTTGAATCATGGCCACCGCCTCATGTGCTAGTATGTCCCTGTAATCTACTGACTTGGCAAAACTATCACTTCCATTAATAGCTCTAATGGGACCAGAGATTGTAATGTTTTTATTCTTATGCACTATTCTCCAGTAAGCCACATGAGAAGCCATCTCAGCAATGGCAGGTTCTGCTACATGTATAACACAGGTTGGTACACTATACTTATCTAAGTACATTTTTCCAAAAGAACACTGGCCAAGCCCACCTAAACCTATTTCCGTAAAAAGCTTTGCGGCCATCCATCCACCAGGATGATTAATACCCATATCTACAACAGTAGCACCACAAGCTAGCTTTATTATTCCAACACCTAATTCTTCTGAAAAAGGAACTATTTTCTCCTTAATTATCTTAACAGCTTGCTTATTAACGCTATAGCCTTTTATTGTAAGCATCTCCTCTCTAGCTATTGTATCTAGTACATAGTATCTAGTAAGTTAATCGTTGTGCTGATTAACTATTTTCCTTAGTCAACCAGCATAGCTGGAGACCGGGGTTTTAGATGGTATCTTTAAGTGAAGGAATTCCTGCTTCGCTAAGAACTCTTTTAATCAATTACAGGCATTTTCTGCCTTGACATAAACATTCCCCAACGTGTAAATTCCCTCTTGATATCCGGGCATTAATGCAATCGATTTCATTACTTTAGTAAATTATACAAAAAACATATAATTCCTGCTCTTTTTTTAGTTTTTTCTTTTTTTATTTTTAAATAAATATTATACTTTTTTTAATTAAAGAATCTTTCTTTTTATATAGCTTCTCAAATCCTTTTAAATTGATTAAAAGATAAATTTGTAACAATATCATGTAACTATATAAATAATTCTTGCAATCGTTTTCATCAGGTAGGTAAAAAATCATTAGAATAAGTGGGTGAAATAATGTATAATTTTGATGCAACTAAAATTTATGCGGTTTATAATTAATGCTTTTGGCTTATGTAGCTGCTGATGGATTAATAAGGCTGCGCTATCCAACAGAGTTAATCAGCAAGATTTTATAGCTATTAAGACGCTAACTATTGAAGATTTCATTACTTTAATTCAAACCCATCCTACCTTAAGTGAGGTAATTAAAGGAGCAACAGCTCTTGATATAACTAAAGCTTAGTATTCATTAATACTAACTAAAACAAATATAGCCGAGGTGTGTTTAATTGAGTCTAAAAATATCTGATGTAGCAAAAATAGCCGGGGTTTCATCTTCAACTGTCTCTAGGGCTCTAACCAGACCAGATTTAGTTAAAGTACAAACTAGGAAAAAGATTTTGGAACTAGTCAAAGAGTTATCATATACACCTAACCCCTTTGCTCAAGGCTTAACAACTGGTAAAACCAATATGATTGCCCTAATTACACCAAACCTTAACAATACTTTTTTTGCTCAGCTAGCTGAAGGCTGTGAAGAAGCCATGCGTAAAAATGGTTACCACTTGGTAATTGGTAATTCCTTTAATGACAGTCAGGTTGAATTAGAATTAATAACCACCTTTATAAAAAGAATGGTTGATGGAATAATAATGGCCGGTTCTTTGACTGTTAAGGATATTGAGGGCCTTCTTGGTCAACGCAACGATTTAGCCGTTACCTTTGTGAATTATAATATTGACCTGGATTTGGGCTATGATTCGGTTTTAGTAGATGATACTCTTGGAGGAAGGTTAGCCTGTCAAGCCCTTGTAGATACCGGTATAAAAAGAATCGCGGTTATTACTGGCCCCGCTCGTAATCCTTACACCAAAAGACGGTTTAACGCATTTAAAAAAGAACTAGATAAATCTAATATTGAATTAAAGCCTGAATATATTGCTGAGGGAGATTTTGGTTCAATATATAGTGGATTTGAAGCAATGTCTAAAATGCTAAATTATAAGGACAGGCCAGAAGGTGTTTTTACCTTAAATGATACTCTGGCAATTGGTGCTATTAAAGCCATTCATAGTAAGGGCTTAAGAATTCCTAGTGATATTTCTGTAGTTGGTTTCGATGATATTCCCATTTCTAATTATTTAGTACCCTCTTTAACTACAATAAGCTCCCAGAGCTTTGAATTGGGCAAAGAAGCAGCTGCTACTACAATAAATAGAATTAGCAATCCTTTTAAACCACCTGAGCAAATAATACTTCCTGTAAAAATGGTCAAACGAGAATCCTGTTAATAGAACAAGAAGAGGTTTTGCACCCTTTTCTGTTACTACTTTACCGCCTCTAAGCAATAATTGACAAAAACTTATTATCTGGGGGCTAACTGATGAAAATTATAGCTGGAGGAGCAGGAAGCGGGAAAACTAAAAAATTGAGAATAGAAAAAGAGGAAGAACCGGGTTAAGTTCTTCCTCTTTTTCTACTTGCGTCCTTCATTATATATTGGGAAGTATATTTAGTTATCTCTTATTACGCATCCTGTCCTACCACTATCTCGCATGATCTGTGTACATTTGCTACAGGCTATACAAACCTTTGATTTTTCTAGTTTACCTTTTTCTAACAAATCTTTTACAAAGTCTGGATAAGCGAATGCCATCCTTCCTACTCCTGCTTTTGTTCGCTTGTTTCAATCGCAATTTTAGCAAAGTTCACCCGAACACTAATTGCAACCTTAGACACCTTTGAGTAATCCAAAAGTACTGTCCCAAAACAGGAATCTATCTAGGCTAGCTTTTTGGTAGGGCTCTAGATATTATAGTTCTAATTTATTTCTTAACAAGGTTTCTAAATTAGGCTCTCCTATTTCCTGTAATTCATAACTTACTCTAAGTGCTGGCTTATCAATCTTTATTAGCCGTCTTAGGTCTATTGGTGTTCCTATTACCACTACATCAGCTTCAGTTTTAGCAATGGTGTTTTCAAGCTCCTCCATTTGCTTTTTACCATAGCCCATGGCAGGAAGAATATTTGATAAATGGGTATAAGTATTAAATGTTTCTAAGATACTGCCCTGTGCATAAGGTCTTGGATCAACTAATTCAGTTGCACCATATTTACGTGCTGCAATTGCTCCGGCACCATAGGTCATGTTTCCGTGGGTCAAGGTTGGCCCATCTTCAATTACTAGCACTTTTTTGCCATTTAGGACTGAATAATTTTCTACAAAAATTGGGGATGCTGCATCAACTATTGCTACATTTGGATTAGTTTTACGAATGTTATTACGAACCTTTTCAACATTTTCAAGTGAGCTAGTTTCAATTTTATTAATTATAACAATATCTGCCATTCTTAGATTTGTTTCACCAGGATGGTAGTTCAGCTCATCTCCTGGTCTATGGGGATCCACTAAGGTGATATGAACATCTGGTTTGTAGAAGGGTAAGTCGTTATTCCCACCATCCCAAAGAACTACGTCTGCCTCTTTTTCAGCTTGATTAAGTATCTCTTGGTAATCAACCCCTGCGTAAACAATGAAACCTTCTGCTAAATGGGGTTCGTATTCTTCCCTTTCTTCTATCGTGCAGTCATGTTTATTCAAATCTTCGTAGGAGGCAAAACGCTGGCAAGCTTGTTTTTCCAAATCACCGTAGGGCATTGGGTGACGTACTACTACTACTTTTTTCCCTAATTCCTTTAATACCTTTGCAACCTTACGAGTAGTCTGACTCTTGCCCACACCTGTACGAACAGCACAAACCGCAACAATGGGAACACTACTTTTTAGCATTGTAATTTCAGGGCCCATTAACCGAAAATCTGCCCCTGCTGCTAATACTGCTGAAGCTTTTGCCATTACTGTTTTATGTGAAACATCACTATAAGCAAATATGACCTGATTTATTTTATGTTCCTTAATTAATGAATCTAGCTCAGTTTCATCATAGATTGGTATTCCTTTAGGATACAATTCCCCCGCTAAAGCTGATGGATATCTTCTTCCATCAATATTTGGAATTTGGGTAGCTGTAAAGGCTACCACCTCGTAGTTACTATTATCTCTAAAATATGTATTGAAATTATGAAAATCTCTTCCGGCAGCTCCCATTATTATTACTTTTTGTTTCACCATAATCTCCCCACTCCCATTCAAATTTTTATAATATCAATCCAACTGCTAACAAAGCACTATAAAAAAAGAGTAGGTTTGCAGTTTTTCCAAGGGTTGGGTTTAGTTGTCTGCCTTCGTTTTTTGCTACTTCTCTAACCCTTTGTACTGCAACAGGTATTGTTAGCAATGGAAGGAAAGCCCATGAGTTTTGTAGCATTAAGATTAAAACACATGAATAGCCAACTATTAAAAGAACTATGTATTGAATAATACAAAATTTATGTCCATAACGAACTGCAAGTGTCTTTTTGCCTGCACTTGAGTCTGTATGGCGGTCTCTGGTATTATTTACAACTAGGATATTAGTTGCTAGGGCACCTACCCCAGTAGCTGCTATTACTGAAGAAAATGTAATCTGTCCTGCTTGAAGGTAATAGGTTCCTATAACTGCTACCAATCCAAAGAATATAAAAACTGCTACATCGCCAAGTCCGTTATAGGCTAGCGCAAAGGGCCCAGCTGTATACATTACTGCAGCTGCTATACAAAAAATGCCTATGATAAAAAATATTACTCCTCCGATGTAAGTAAGATATAAGCCTACTAGCAGAGCTGCTAAAAGTACAATAATTGTACCAATTTCCATTTGTGTAGGCGAAATTAATCCTGCTGCAACGGCTCGCTTAGGTCCAACTCTGTTGAGCTTATCAGTTCCCTTTTTATAGTCAAACAGGTCATTGGCATAGTTTGATCCGATTTGTAAAAGGGTGGCCAAGATTAAACACGCAATTGTTATAACCAAAGAAAAGGACAGGTTTTGATAGGCTAAAGCAGAACCTACTAGTACAGGAGCAATTGCCGCTGGCAAGGTACGTGGCCTCGCTGCCATTATCCAGGGGCTTATCCCATCTGGCTTATTACTTTTATGCTGCTTATAACTCAAATCAAGAACCCCCAGTCTTCAAATTAAAAACATGACAAACGAAACGTCCCCTTGTCATCCCCTTGTCATCATCAATTAAAACCAGCCACGAGAACCGTCCCCCTGGTTGGTTTTCTTAGATCATTCTGATGGCGAATTCGGGACAGACTGGATAGCAGTAGCCACACAATATACATTTTTCATGGTCTACAACTGCCCTATCACCATCACCCATGGACAATGCTTCGTTTGGACAAGCCTCCATACAAAGGCCACATTTTTTGCAGAGAAATGCCACAAATATTTTTTTAGTATTTTCTAAATCCGGCAGCATAGCCTGGGAGGTTATCTCTCCATTGAAAATCTTAACATTTAACTCAAGCTCATTACTGTTGATTATACCCATGGATACTGCATGTATTCCATCTATATTTCTAGCAAATTTCACAGCATCAAGTAGGTCTCCAACCAAATTGCCTCCAGCAAGAACCTTCATGGCATAAGTTCCTTTTCCAGCTTCATGACATTTATTGATTGCTTTTATCATATCCTGTGCATTGCCCTTTAATATTCCCCTGCTTTTTTTATTAATTAGTGGGTAAACTATGTCAATTTCAGACATGGTGGATGCTAATTCAACCACTTCCACATCATGGGTAGCTATCCCTACAGCACGGATATAGCCCTTTTGTTTATAATCCAGCAAACATTTGAATGCCTGCTCCCTTTTTTGAAAGACATCTGTAGAACTCATGGCAGCATGTAGATGGAAGATATCGATTACATCTCTTTTTAAGCTTTTTAATGCTCCCTGAATGGCTTTTTCCATACCCTCATAATCTTCAGCCATGGACTTTGAAGTTATTACCAAATCACCACTAAAGCCTTCAATCCCCCGGCTAATATGTTCATATGTCTTATAAGACTGAGCAGTGTCTATAAAATTAACACCCATTTCAAGTGCTTGTCTTATTAATTTTCCTCCATCCTCAGGAGACAGATTTGCTTGTAGGGGACCCATTGGTAATGTACCAAAGCATAGTTCTGAAACTTTTATGTCTGTTTTTCCTAAAATAGCATATTTCACTTTTTGATTCCTCCAAGTAGGTTAGTTTATCTCATTTTATCATGTTTAAATTCCTAGGGTCAATAAACAGGATTCTTTATTCAGGTGGAGTCCTGACTCCATCTGAATATTATAGAGCGAAACTTGCCAAATTGTTTGGCTTAGCTGAGCTAATCCTTTAGGGAAAACCGTTATCCAGGGGCTTAGTACCACTTATCTGCTATTTTTCAATCTCCACATCCACATTAAATCCAGGCAAGAGAAAGTAATCATTATTTTCTACTGTAATGTGAACCGGTATGATTGTTTCTCCCTTTCTCTCAATAGCTCTTCCTGCTATATTTATAATTGTTCCTTCGTAAGTCTTACTACGATCTGCTAATGGTATAATAGTTGCTTTTGCACCAACCTTAATTTCTTTAATAAACTCTTCAGAAACATCTGCTTCAACCACTATAGTGTCTAGGTCTATAATACTAAACAGTTTTGTTCCTAATTCAATAGAATCACCGGGAAGATATCCAAGCTCATATATAACACCCTTCTCCACATTGGAAATTATCTCCTTCCCATTTATGACATAATCTTTTAACAATTTGTTTTGCATATTGACCAGGTCACTCTCTATAAGGGCTATTTTCTGTTTTTGCAACTGAATTTCCGGGTTATTGCTATTAGTAAGACCTAATGACAGTTCAAGATTCTTAACAGCCGTTTCATTTTCATCAACTACTTTAGAATAGTTATCGAGTTCAGTCTTAGTTATTACCCCTTCACTATATAATATTTCATTTTGTTTAAGATCTTCCAGAGCTCTATCATATAGACTTTGAGCATGTTTTAAATCATTAGATACTTTATTACGATTGTTTTCTAGTCTTTCAAGCTCAATTCTTTCCATATTTATTTCTCGCTGTTTTTTGGAAATCTGTAAATTGTAGTCATCAACATCTAAAACTGCTATCACATTACCTTTTTCAATAATTTCTCCTTCTTTTACTAATATTTCATCTACATTAGCAGGAAAATCGATAGTTACGTTATATGTATCATTTGCTCTAACAACTCCAAAAGCAAAAATTTTGTTCTGATATTCCTCAAATGTTACCTCAGTATCTTGTTGATTATCATTACCATTTTGACCACAAGCCGTGACTAAGACCGTTAATAATAATATAAATATTATGATTGCTACACAATTTATCTGCTTTTTCATGAATTCCACACCTTCCCATCCCGTACATTAATAGTTCTATTGCCATATTCTGCAGATTCTAGTGAGTGAGTTACCTGCACAATAGTTTTATGTTTTTCTTGATTTATCCTCTGAAGTAATTCTAAAACTTCCGCTGTAGTTGTAGAGTCTAGATTGCCAGTTGGCTCGTCAGCTAGAACAATTTCAGGCTGATTAATCAATGCCCTAGCTATCGCAACTCTTTGCTGCTGGCCTCCTGACAATTCTCTTGGAGTATGTTTGCGCCTGTCTAAAAGTCCAACAACTTCCAATATTTCTTCTAAGGGCTCTTGATAGGTCTTAAGTTTCTTTCCGTCCAATAAAACAGGCAAAAGCACATTTTCTTCAACATTAAGGTTTGGTATTAGATTATAGAACTGAAACACAAATCCGATGGATCTCCGCCTCATTTCACTTTCCTCTTTGTCTTTCATAACTCCAATATCATTACCTAGGACCTTTATTTGGCCACTAGTTGGTTTATCTAAACCTCCAAGTAAATATAAGAGAGTACTTTTCCCTGACCCTGAAGGCCCCATAATGGAAACAAATTCTTCTTTTTTAATAGTTAAATCGATCCCCTTTAGCACTTCTAAACTAACTTCTCCTAGTTGAAAGGTTTTACATAGGTTTATGGCTTCTATTACTACTCCCATTGGATTTCACCCTTTCCCATTCTTATTCAAACTTTCCTTACTCAAACTTTAAAGACGATACTATACTCATTTTTGATGTTTTAAGTGCGGGACTTATTGATGCAACGATTGAAACTACAGTACCAGCTATAACTGCAAACCAGAAGACTGTGAAATCATATTGCATGGTACCACTTAATCCCATACTGCGAAGCAAATAAGAAACTGTATGAATACCCATGACACCGCCTAAAACCCCTATAACCCCCGCTATTAGTCCCCCAGACAAAGCCTCTATCAACAGCATCTTTTGTGTTTGTTTTTTACTCATACCTACAGATCGTAGGATAGCAAAAGATCTCCTTCTTTCCATGAAGCTAATTATATAATTGTTTAGAACACCAAAGATACCAATCACAATGGTTACATAGGAGAACCCATCCAAGAGCATAAAGAGCTGACTATTGCTCTGGTGATTTATTTCCACTATATTTTCTATAGTATCATTCCAAAAAGGGGCTCTGCTATATTTTTTATTTATTTCTTGTTGGACGAGTTTTGGGTCAGCATTGGTTTTTATGTAAACCATATCATAGTACTGTTCATTCATATCTAGTTTCAAATACCTATCAGACATGACTACATAGTTTCCATTGTTTTCTATGGTGTTCATAAAGCCAATTATCTGGTAGGGAATATCCCCCCTGGGAGTTTTTAAGGTCATTATGTCATTTTCTTTAAGTCCTAATAAGTCTTTAATATGGTTTGCAACAATAACAAATCTACCGGAGTTTAATTTCTTGACTGCCTCTTCAGGACCCTCTGGTACTTCTATATTCATAAATTCAAAAAACTTTTCATTGATACCTTCAACTGTCCATATCTTATAATCAGTTCCCACAACTTCCACATCCCTAGCAGTAAGGGCCCCGTAGGAGTCCTGCACCCCGGGCACACTTCTTAGGCCTGCTTCCATATGTCTATCAGCATTATAAGGAGATGCAATTATCTCAAACTTCCAGTCTCTAAAAAATGACGTCACTTCAGTCATAACACTAAAGCCCACAATTTTTACAATTAAAATACAAGTGATGCCAATATATAATAATGCAATATTATTTATGATGTTTTTATTGTTCCTTAGATTTTTTAGCGCCAATACCCCTTCATTTCCAAAAAGTATTTCAAATAACCCTTCCATGGATCTTATTAATAAATTTAGAATTAACGGTAACAGTAATATAACACCTACTATGCCTATTAGTAGTGCCAGGGTTGATAGGGGCATAACCAGTTCATTTGGAGCTACTGGAGGAATTGCCAAGGAAAGGGCCAATAGTATGAATCCTAAAATATATTTATACTTTTTAGGTCTCTTTTTGTTTTCAATGTTATTTAAAACAATGTCCTTAACTGGAATTTTAGCAACCTTCCAAATTGGAATAAAGGCACTTGAAAATGATAGAATTACTGCCAAAGTAAAGGTAGTAAAAACTTGTGCTGGTGTATATACCACATAGGTTGTAATGCCCTGTAGCCAGGTAGGCGTGGTAAGCTTTGCCATCACATTAAGGACACCTATCCCAAGGATGCATCCAAAGAATCCGCCAATTATACCGTAGATTAAGCTTTCACCTAGAAATACGGTATTAACCATTTTACGAGTTGCTCCCACACTCCTAAAAGTACCTATTATAGGTATTCTTTCATACGCAATTACTTTAAAGGAAGTATAAATTATAAATATACTTATTAAAACCACAATAGCAATCATCATCATAAATGGTTGTGTTATCTGATTTGAATATTCCTTAATATCTGCTTCACTAATTGTTTCTGTTACAGTATAACGAGGATACTCAAGAGATACTTTTTCAATAAAATCATTTTTTTGAGATGCATCCTGAAGTTTCAAATATATTGTATTAGATTTTCCTCTAACCTGGTTTAAAGAATTAACATATTCCTTTGGTACAACAGCATATGTAGTTCTACCATCTTCCAAAAACAGACCACTTGGTTGTGCAATACCAACTATTTTAAACTGAATCTTCTGTCCTTGTACTTCTAAATCCAGACCTTCTCCTATTTCAAGGCCATACTTTTCAGCAGTATCTCTATTAATGATTACTTTTCTCCCCGAAAAAGGTTCCAACCCTGACTGCTCGGCTAGAACCAATTTATGCATCTTATTTATGTCATTGAATTCATAGCCAAGAATACTAAAACGCAGCACGTCATCTCTTGATACTTTATAAACCCCACTACTTTGCATTACTCCAACAGCATATTCCAATTCATCAGCATAAGAACCAAGTTGGTTATCAGGAATAAATGAAGATGGGGAATTTTCATTAGGATATATCATTATCTGAGCAGTCCCATAATACTTAGTAAGATACTCAGAATATGTTTTTTCAATTGTATTAGCTAAGCCTGTAGAGCCAAAATACAAGGCAGCTGACAGCATAACCGATAAAATGATTAAAAAGGTTCTTAGCTTTTTTTCTTTAATATTTCGTATCGTAAATTTAAGAATTATATCCACAATTTCATCTCCCAAAAACTAACTATACAGCGCATAGCTTATGTCCCTATACAAAACTTAGCTTGTGCCATTAAGTTGATAAGCACAAGCTTTTAGTAATCAGTATGCTATTTTAGGGTGCAAAGCCTTTAACAAAAGACGAAGAGCACCTGTAATAATCGTCGCAACTATTATATACAGCCCAAAGAAAAATTGAACCCTGTTATTATTATCTTTTTGGGTAATATATGATAAAAAGCCCTTAGTTACCTGAGCTAAATCCTTTCTAAAGTATAATATGACAGCTAAAGCTGATGCCAGGTGCAGGAAAATTTCAAAAGCCAACCCTGGGAAATGGTATCCTAATTGAAATTACCTTGTAAAGTATAGCATAGGAAATTATACTTATCTATAAAGAAAAGATTAAGCTTTTCTTAAGTAATTATTAACAAAAATAATATGACCCAACCCAAAATGGATAAGGCCATACTATAGCAAATCTGCAGTATTTAACTTTAAGATAGATTACTTTTTCAATCCACTTTTTTCTTCCATTAAAGCTTTTACCTTCATTGATAAACCAAAGAGATTAATAAATCCCGTTGCATCATTTTGGTCATAAACTGCACTTTCTCCGAAGGTTACAATATCCTCATCGTATAGAGAATATGGTGAAGATGACCCTGCTGGCATTATATTTCCCTTATATAGCTTAAGCCTTACCTTACCTGTTACTGTTTTTTGAGTGCTGTTCACAAAAGCATCTAATGCTTCCCTTAATGGGTGGAACCAAACACCATCATATACTAACTCAGAATACCTTTGAGCCAAAAGTTCTTTATAGTGGAAGGTTTGTCTGTCAAGGGTTATTAATTCTAGTTCTCGATGACCATAATACAATACTGTTCCACCTGGAGTTTCATATACTCCCCTTGATTTCATTCCTACAAGTCGGTTCTCAACCATATCACAAATACCAACTCCATTTATAGCTGCAACCTGATTTACAAAATCCATAAGCTCAATGGGACTTAAAGCTTTTCCATCAATTCTTACAGGAATGCCTTCTTCAAATTCAATTTCAATATAAGTAGGTTTATCTGGTGCCAATTCTGGTGGAGTGATTATCTGTAATAATTCCGTAAGTTTGGGTTCATTTTCAGGATTTTCTAGGTCCCCACCCTCATGGCTTAAGTGGAAAAGATTTCTATCCCTACTATAAATTTTTTCTTTTGTAACACCTAGAGGTATTTTTCTTTTCTTAGCATATTCTATACAATCTTCTCTTGATTTTAAATCCCATTCACGCCAGGGAGCAATAATTTTCAAATTAGGATTTAAAGCCTTCACAGCTAATTCAAATCGAACCTGGTCATTTCCCTTTCCTGTTGCTCCATGGGAAATAGCTTCTGCACCTTCCTTTTTGGCTATCTCTACAAGTCTTTTTGCAATTAAAGGTCTTGCAAAGGAGGTCCCCAGTAAATACTTGCCCTCATATACGGCTCCGGCTTTTAAACACGGGTATACATAATCTGTAATAAACTCTTCTCGTAAATCTTCAATATAAAGCTTTAAAGCTCCACTATTGATTGCTTTTTCATGTAAATGTTCTAATTCTTCTCCCTGTCCAACATCCGCTGCCATGGCTACTACTTCATATCCGTAATTATCCTTTAACCATGGAATAATAACTGATGTATCAAGTCCTCCTGAATATGCAAGTACAACTTTCTTCATAGATACACACCTTACCCTTCTTATGTCATTTTTCTATAGTAGCGCTGCTAATAAACCTTTTTGAGCATGCATCCTGTTTTCAGCTTGGTCAAACACTACTGAGTTAGGACCATCTAAAACCTCGGAGGTAATCTCTTCACCCCTGTGGGCTGGCAGACAATGCATTACAAGAACATCTTTCTTAGCTTTTTGTAGGACTTCAGAATTCATTTGATAACCCTGGAACAACTTCAATCTTTCTTGTGTTTCCTTTTCCTGTCCCATACTAGTCCATACATCTGTATAGACGATATCGGACCCCTCAATTACATTTTGTAGATCAGTCTCAATATAAATTTTCGAACCGCTTTCTATCGCAATAGATTTTGCCTGATCCACTACAGATTGTACTGGTTCATATCCCGGTGGAGTCACTACTGCAATATCCATCCCAACCATAGCACATCCTGTTAGTAGAGAATTAGCTACGTTATTTCCATCACCAATATAGGTCATTTTCAATCCTTTAAGGATACCCTTTTTTTCTTTAATCGTAAATAAATCTGCAAGTATTTGGCATGGATGCAAATAATCAGTCAATCCATTGATAACTGGGATACTAGCATTTTCTGCAAGCTCAACAACACTCTCATGGGAAAATGTTCTAATCATGATACCATCTAGATAACGAGAGAGGGTCTTTGCAGTATCACCAATTGTCTCTCCTCTTCCAAGCTGCAGTTCATTGGCGCTTAAAAAGAGAGCATATCCGCCTAGCTGTACTGTACCAACCTCAAAAGAAACCCTTGTTCTAGTTGAAGGTTTATGAAAAATCATACCCAAGGTCTTACCCTTTAGCACATCATAAGGCTCTCCTTTTTTTGACTTCTCCTTGATATCTGCTGCTAAATCCATAATGTAAAATAGTTCTTCTTTAGAAAACTGAGTTAAACACAAACAATCCCTACCCTGTAACCCTTTCGCTAATTGCTCCTTAAATTCCATTTTAAACCTCCTTTTTATTTATGGGGACATTCAATGTACCCAATTTATATTTATTCTATTTCTGACATAACGACTTTAAATATTTCTAAGCCCTTATCAACGGTTTCCTTATCTACATTAAGGGCAGGAAGGAATCTTACTACATTGCCTCCTGCGGCACTTAATAGTAACCCTTTTTCCATTGCTTTTTTTACTATAGGAAGGCTTTCACCTTTTACTTCCAAGCCTATTAATAATCCAATTCCTCTAATTTCTTCAATAGAAGGAAATTCATTTTTTAATTCACTTAGTCTTTGTCTAAAGTATTCACCCATTTTTTCTACTTGTTCACAAAGGTTATCTCTTAAGAGTATTTCTAATACCTTTTTCCCTGCTGAACATGCCAAGAAGTTTCCTCCAAAGGTTGATCCGTGGTCTCCAGGTTGAAATGACCCGGCCACTTCTTCAACAGCCAACATAGCTCCAATGGCTGTGCCATTACCCAAGGCCTTTGCTAAGGTCATTATATGTGGCTTTATACCATAATGCTGGTAAGCAAAAAGTCTCCCCGTTCTACCCACTCCACATTGTACTTCATCTACTATGAAAAGAAGGTCCTTTTTCTTACATAATGCCTCAACCTGCTGCAAATAGTCTTTTTGGGCTACATGCACTCCACCCTCACCCTGCACAGGCTCCAGCATTATAGCACATGTTTTTTCTGTTACTGCTTCCTTAAGGGCTTCAATATTATTAAATGGAACATACTTAAATCCTTCCAATAATGGAGCAAAACCTTTCTGTACTTTTTCCTGTCCGGTTGCAGTTAAAGTTGCCATTGTTCTTCCATGAAAGGAACTTTTCATTGTTATTATCTCATATCTTTCAGAACAATACTTCAAGTTAGAGTATTTTCTAGCAAGCTTAATAGCACCTTCATTTGCTTCAGCACCACTATTGCCAAAAAATACTTTGGCAAAACTGCTATTCTCCACAAGTGTTTTTGCTAGCTCTACCTGTGGTTTTATCCAATAAAGATTTGAAGTATGCACTAACTCCCCAGACTGTTTATACATTGCTTGAGTAACCTCTGGGTGACAGTGTCCTAAAGAAGCAACAGCCAATCCACCAACAAAGTCTATATATTCCTTACCATCAGCATCCCAAACCTTATTGCCTTCACCCTTTTCAAGGGCAATGGGAAATCTTCCATAGGTATTCATTACATATTTTGTTCCCATCTCATATATGTCTCGGTTATTCATTAAAATCCACCTCAAATTTATCCAAAATATTCTATAGGGTTATGACCCCCACTTCTATAAGTGTGTCTAAATCAGGTGGAGTAGAGTCTCCATCTGATTCTCCGATGTTCAGCTTTGGCTGAACGAGTTCACTAGTCCGTTAACTTACCTAGTTTCCTACAGTTCAACCATGGTTCCAACTCCTTGATTTGTGAAAACTTCCAGAAGCGGCGAATGAGGAATTCTCCCATCAATAATATGTGTCTTTCGTACGCCCCCTTCAAGAGCCCGCACACAGGATTGAATTTTAGGAATCATTCCCTCGGAAATCACTCCTTTCTCTATTAAATCACGAATTTCTCTTACCTTTAATACTGAAATTAAAGAATTCTCATCATTTCTGTCTTTTAAGATACCCTTTACATCGGTTAAAAGGATCATCTTATCTGCACCTAAGGCCCTAGCCATATCTCCCGCTACATAATCTGCATTTATATTATAGCTCCGACCTTTATCATCAACTCCTATGGGAGCAACAACAGGAATATAGCTCTGTTGAATGACGGTCTTTAATATCTCAGGATTAATCTTTTTTACTTCTCCTACAAAACCTAAATCATGGATAACAGTTTCTCCATTATGGTCTTTTGAAGTAGCCTTATGAGGAATAGCTTCAATTAACTGCCCATCCTTGCCGCTAAAACCTAAGGCTTTTCCTCCACTTCTACTTATGGAACTAACAACTGATTTATTAACCTTACCTACTAGCACCATTTCTACAACTTCCATAGTTTCCTCATCCGTAATCCTTAGCCCATTCACAAAAGAGGATTTTTTTCCCAACTTATCTAACATATTATTTATCTCAGGGCCCCCGCCGTGGACAATAACAGGATTCATTCCCACATACTTCATTAATACGCAATCCTTTGCTACAGCTTGCTTCAATTCTTCATTAACCATGGCATGCCCACCGAATTTTATCACTATTGTTTTTCCAAAAAACTCTTTAATATATGGTAAAGCTTCTGCCAGTACGTTGGCTCTCTCTAATGGTGTTAAATTCATATTATTTCAATTCATCCTTTCATGAACGATAGTCAGCATTTATTTTTACATAATCATAGGAAAAGTCACATGTCCAAGCAGTAGCTTCAGATGATCCCAATTTCATATCAACCACAAGACCAATATCTTTTTCTTCAAGAATAGCCTTTGCTCTAGCTTCACTAAAAGAAAGTCCCATTCCGTTTTCCATCATCTGTTCCTTACCAGCTTTAGATTCTATATACATATCAACTACACCAGGGTCAAAATTTGCTCCTGAATTTCCTACTGCCATAATTACCCTGCCCCAGTTTGCGTCTTCCCCAAAAATTGCAGTTTTTACAAGGGCGGAGGTCGTAACACATCTTGCAGCCTTTCTGGCATCTTCTACTGATTTGGCATTAATAACCTTAACATTTATAAATTTGGTTGCCCCTTCTCCATCTCTTACTATTAACTCAGATAGTCTATAGCAAAGTGCAGATAGTGCATTTTTAAATGCATCGTAATCTGAATTTTTTTCAGTTATTTGCTCATTACCTGCACAAGCATTTGCTAATACAAGCACCATATCATTAGTGCTGGTATCTCCATCTACAGAAATCATATTATATGTTTCATCTACTACTTCTCCTAAAGCTTCTTTAAGTAACTGGGGAGTTATGGATACATCAGTAGCAACAAATGAAAGCATAGTTGCCATGTTAGGATGTATCATACCTGATCCTTTTGCCATACCACCCATTTTTACAGTTTTCCCACCTATTTCTACCTCAACCGCTGCCTCCTTTGGAAAGGTATCGGTAGTCATAATTGCCTCTGCAGCATCACTTGAGCTGTTACTATTAAATAACGACTTGCTCGCTTTCTTTATTCCTTCTAAGATGATATCCATGGGCAATTGAACGCCAATGACACCAGTAGAGGAGATTAATACTTCCTTCACATCTAACTTTAATTGGCCTGCTGCTATTTTTGCCATTTCTCTGGCATTTTCCATGCCCTTTACACCAGTACATGCATTTGCATTGGCACTATTTATTACAATGGCATTACAGTAACCATTGGAAGCTTCTATATGTTCTTTACTAACTAATACTGGAGCTGCTTTAACCTTATTCTCTGTAAATACACCAGCAGCTGCAGTTTCAGCCTCAGAATAAATAATAGCTAAATCTTTTTTGGCTTTTTTAAGACCGGAATGAATTCCAGTTGACTTAAACCCTTGAACATTCGCTATCCCACCATCAATAAACTTAAATTCTGACAAAATTATTCCTCCTTTTAATGAACGGGGACACACCTCTTTTAGAGATATGCTTTGTTGTTGAGGAATGTCCCCAACTTGGTGAATGGGGACATTCCTCTAGTTTCAGGAGTCAGAAGTCCGAATTCAGAAGTCAGAAGTAAGATTTTCAAATCTTACTTCTTGCTAACTTCTTGCCTCGTGTATCTTGCCCCTTGCCTCTTGAATATGAATGTCTCCAATTAACCTCTTAGAACCAGCCAGCAGAACCGTCCCCCTGGTTGGTGTCCCCACCTTACGGGTATACAGTTAGTATATCTAATGCTGTAGTTTCTTCTAGACCAAGAGCAATATTCATATTTTGTACTGCCTGACCTGATGCACCTTTAATAAGGTTATCTATTACTGAAGCAACCACAATCCTATTGTTTCGCTTATCTACTTTAAAATTAAGAAGGCATTTATTACTGCCTGCTACCCATTTTGTATGAGGCCATGTTCCTTCTGGTAATATTCCCACAAAAGGTTTATCTTTGTAGAAATCATCATAGATTTGTCTTATATCATCCTCGCTAATATCCTTTGTCAAAGTTGCATAGCATGTGCTTAGTATTCCCCGATTTATTGGAACTAATTGGGGAGTAAAGGTTATAGTCACCTGATTCCCTGCTACAAAGGAAAGCTCCTGTTCTATCTCTGGCGTATGGCGATGTTCTCCTACACCATATGGATTAATATTATCACTAGCGCTATTAAAGTGGGTTATGGCGTTTGCTTTTCTTCCTGCCCCAGATATTCCCGACTTAGAATCAATTATTAATCCTTTGTATTCAATGATTTTATTTGAGAACAATGGAGCTAACCCCAATATAGCACTTGTTGGATAACAACCTGGATTTGCAATGATTTTGGCACCTTTGATTTGTTCACTATATATTTCTGGAAGGCCGTAAACGGCTTCTTTTAATAGATGGGGAGCTTTATGTTCTGTTTTATACCAGTTAGTATAATTTTCTAATTCTTTTAATCTAAAGTCAGCTCCCAAATCTATAATTAGCTTGTTATTATCATAACCCCTTCTAGCAATCTCTGAAGAATATCCATGAGGAAGAGCTAAAAATAAAATATCGCACCTATCAAGGGCTTTATCACAATGAAACTCTTCAAGTTCCATATTAAAATTCAAGCCTAAACTTGGATAAATTTCATTTAGTTTTTTTCCAACATAAGATTCTGAAGTAAGTAACTCCAGTTTCACTTGGGGATGCATCTGTAAAATACGTACTAATTCTAATCCTGTATAACCACTAGCACCCACAATACCTACTTTCATATTACAAAGCCTCCTAATTTCCATTTTAGCTATGCTTATAATTATACAAATTAACGCATAATAATTCAATAGCTTTTTTTACTATTATACTATATTTTATTATAAACAATAAAACAGACACAGAAAACCATGCAATTCCGTTTGCTATGGTCTTCTGTGCCTAGAATATACATTCAGGTATCAACGGTTTACAAACTTTTTCTGGCTTCTGACTCCTGCCTCACGTTTTTATTCTTAGTAACTTACACTTAACTCCTTTGATCTTTGTGCTGCCATTTTTACTGCTAAGCCAATCATTTTTGTGAAACCTCCACTTTCCAGTTCTTGTAGTCCAGCAAGAGTAGTGCCACCTTTTGAACTTGTTAACTGCACAAGCTTATTGCTATCTATGCCTGATTCTTTTACAAGCTTTGCTGCCCCAAAGACAGTCTGTACTGCAAGCTGAAAGGAAACTTCTTTTGCTAACCCATTTTGTTCCCCAGCCTCCGCCATTGCAGCTATCATTAAATATACATAGGCTGGACCACTACCACTTAGACCGGTTATTGTATCTATCATATCCTCTTTAACATGAACTACAATACCTAAAGAACTAAATAATGCATCAACTATAAATCTTTGACTATCCTTGGTATTGCAGCCCATTGTAACAGCAGTAGCTCCTGCCTTAACTTGACACGGTAAATTAGTCATAGTCCTTACAAGGCAATAATCTTTTCCTAGGTAATTTTCAAACCATTCATGGGACAAACCCGCTGCAGTAGATATAATCAACTGCTCATGGGTTAGAATACCTTTCATCTCATTTAAAGCACCTTCCATGTCTTGTGGTTTTACACCCAGAACAACAATTTTTGCATTTTCTAACACCTGGTGTTTATTACTGCTAACATTAACACCCCATCGTGTTTTCAAACCTTCTAACTTGTTTTTATCACTCTTATTAGTTACATAAATATTATTTGCATCAGCAAATCCGCTGCTTAGTAATCCCTTTATCATTGCTTCAGCCATATTTCCTGCACCTATAAAGGCTACCTTCCCGAACATATTCATATTAAGCTCCTCCTTTTTTGGGTCATGTTTTTGTGTCGTGCAGTTTTTGTAAAATAAAAAAGCTCTTCATCCATAAAAGGACGAAAAGCTTAAGTTTCCGTGTTACCACCTTAATTGATACTGCAATAATACAGTACCCACTCAATCAGGTACGCCTGCGTACAGGTTATACCCTCCCCTCTAATAACGGTGGGGCTCCGTAACTGGTTTATCACCAGCGGTTCCAGGGTGGGTTTCGGAAAATTTTACTTGACGATACCTCACAGCCAAGGGCATCATTCTCTGACAAGCTCTCTTCCCTACTATTCCCTTTCACAACCTTTATTTCAATTTATAATTTTAACATTAATGATATTTTAACAGGTTACCTTAAAAGTGTCAAGTTATTGTACACTTTTTGTGCAAAAAACTGATATTTTTATTTATAACCGTATTAAGCATCCGTAATACCCACTTCAACAGAATAAGTAACCAATAACGAATGAAGTTTTGGATATACTAACAAACATAGGTTGATAATTTTTATGCAGATTAGGAGGATTTTTCCATGCAAGATATGATATGCGATTGTGTATGTGTTTATAGAAAAGATGGTATGTGCGAATTAGGTATTCCGGTATTAACAGGAGAGAGGCAAAAGCGTGGATTTTGCCCCGCACTTTCAAGAAGTGGAAGCCATAAGAGTCAAGGTAATAATAGTTTAATTTAGAATAATAAAGATAATTGATTAGTAAAACAAAACTTGGCGGGCGCCAGTAGCTCTAAGATTTCGTATTTTACAATAAATACTATCTACCGATGAAGATTATATTTCTGTTAGTATAAGTATAGACGGTTCTTAGCTTGCCTCAAGTTAAGAACCGTCCCTGAATAGCATTGCTTAATGTTGTGTTAACTTAATTACCATGACTCTTTTGGAATGAGCCCGATAACCAAAGGTGTATCTGATCCACCTGGAGGTGTATAGACTAATGACACTTCTTTTCCTTCTGGCACAACCCCAATTATTGCAGAGAAAAAAGAAGTACCTAACACTCCCATGACAGGAAACAAGTAAACATTGTCATCAAATGCTTTTATAGAACCCTTAAATCTTGTCCCGCGAGCATTGATCAATGCTCCAGTAGTGACTTCACTTTGAAACCTAATATTATACATTACTCCGTAGTTACCTCTGTTAATAACATGTTCCCCAGTTAACGCATCTGTGCCTTGAAGAAAATATTCTTCATTTATACCTCTGCCAATGAGAATTTTTTCAGGCTGAGTTCCACTTGGCATAACATCAATTAAAATGTTACTATTTTCGTAAGTCCCTCTTGGATGTTGCCCGTCTGGCTGTAAAATTTCTAAGGGTGTTGAATTTGAATACTTAGTATCAACCATAGCTACTGTGATTTGTATAGGCCCACTTGCTTCAATATCCAACATGCCAGACATTAGCTCCTCCGGCCTAATAAATTTATCAGCTTGCAGGCCATTTAATACAATCCTTTGTCCTGGAGCAATACTTAATTTAGTTACTTCATCAGATGATAGATAATTACTACTAACTTTTTGCCCCAGGTGCATTTCATCATTAATGGGCCCTCCCAAACCAGACTTACTAACTATTAATTCTACAGGTTTGTCACCTTTATTTTCTGCCCAAACCTTTAGTAGGCTATTTTGTCCAGTTAAATTTTTATGATAGTAATAAACTCTAGCCGCCCCTTGAATCTTGTCTTGATAAGTTATTCCAGGATATAGCACTCGCTCGGGACTATTACTAAGAAGTAAAACAGGTCCACCGTGCTTTACTATCCAATCCGCATCAGGAAGTAGATTATAGTTGTCATAATCAGTATTGAGTATTATATCTCCTGGGTGGGGATCTAGAAACCTAAAGTTGAATTCAGATTGCACTTTTTCCTTAGTAACATCTATTTCAATACTAGCTTCTTCACTCCAGTTATTAAAAGAATCTCGAACCTTTAAAATGACTTCATAAGTACGTTCACCGAAAAGGGCTTTTGGCTTTCCAATCACTTCGTGCAATTGACCTGTACTGCTGTACCAACGATAAACCCATCGCTCTTCTTCTATTAAGTCCCATTCCTCGTCATGACTATCATACTCAAATTCAATCAATTCTCCTTGAGCAACCACAGTTTTGTTGGCCTCAAAAATATTTATAATCGGAGATTGATTAGGATGTACTTGTAATTCTCGCTCATACCAATCACTCCAAATACCTAGTTGGTCTTTAACCTTTAAACGTATAGTGTATTTTCCAGGGCGCTTAGTTAAGATATTTCCTACTATGCTATCTACTACTATTGTTTGTCCATTTTCTGATTCCACTTCCCATAACCAGGCTGTAATCGCATGCCCATCAGGGTGAACAGAATTGTCTCTGATCTCAAGTGGTTGACCCGCATAAACTTCTTTATTCGATAAACTGAAATCTGCAATGGGAGGAGTAACCTCTATCTCATTGTCCTTGTCTTGACTAATAAATATCTTTTTAGTTGTGGTTTCATACCTGACATTAAGTCCCATATTCTCTGATAAAAATCGTAGTGGTACAAGAGTACGATCGTTATGAAGAGTAGGTGCTTGCTGCAGATTAAATCCTTCACCATTTACTGATGCAACATTTCTATTAAGCCACAAATTAATTTTTTGATCCTCACGGCTAATACTTATTTCCTTTTTTGCACTATCCCAGTCAACTATTGCTCCCAGGACATCCTGAGCTACAAAGCGTACGGGTAAAAGGGTTGTTCCATCTAAGATAAATGGAAATATTTCTAGCTGGTGACTCTCTCCGTCTATTATTACAATATTGCTGCCTAAAGTTAATTCAACCTCTTGTGGTAAAGATTTATCTGCTTTAGCTAGAACGGTACTAGTGGAAATAGTAAAGATAAGTACTAAAATTGTAGTTAAATAAAAAAAAATTTTCACTCAGTCACCTCTTCATAATGTATGTACTATTATTGTAGACTTTAAAGTAACTACAAAAGTTCCCCTTAATACTCCATTTAATTTATCCGATTACTATCACCGCTAGCCTTGCATGGGTTCAGCTATCCCAACAAGTTGGCAAGTTTCGCTCTATAACCTTCAGATGTAGTAGAAATTCCACCTGAAGTCAAAAATCCTGTTTATAACAGATATTAAATATACCTTTACAAAAAAGGTATACTTTGTATGCCATTAAATTAATAGAACAGAGAACACTATATTGTACGTTCCAAAGCATGAAAAACAAGGGGTCCCTTTGTATAATACTCTACCCCTCTTGCTTCTTAGGAAGCAAAATGGAAGCAAGAGAACCGTCCATACGCTTCCTTATAAATTTCATCGTACATGCATGAAAAGCTGAAACTTTTTAATAAGTCTCAGCTTTTCTTGAGTATACTATCATCCGCTGTCATTCTAAAACCAATAGAGGTCCTTCCCGTCATCTATATCATATATAACTCCTTCAATATATGCGTCCTCAAATTCATCTTCAATGTCCCTATATATATTCTGCATGAATGGGTATATGTCATCATCTTCATCTAAATCGTCCCACTCGTCATCATAATCATATAGATCAATGTTTACAATGAATAAAATGTCATCTTCATCTCCTTCAAGCTCTATATACACCTGCGTGTCGCCAAGCTGATCATAATATTCATCATCCAACTGATCCTCTAGGTCTTCCAGAGAACCTAGATAGGCATCATACTCTATTTCTACATTTCCTTGGGAATCAATTTCAAAATAGACCAAATTCTCATTTTCATCTATGTCAATGATAAACCCGATAATATCCGCATTTTCAAATTCATCTAAAATATCATCACAAATGTCCTGGAGATAATCTTCTATATCGCTGTTGCTCAACCTATTCCATTCTGTGTAAAAATCGTACAGGTCAACCTCTATTTCTACCTCTATATCATCTTCATCTCCGAAAAGATAAACCTCAAAGTCAATATCCTCATATTCATCATAATCGTCATTCAATTGATCTTCCAGGTCATCAATATCCGCCTCATAATCTGTTTCCACATTTCCACGAGAATCTATCTCAAAAGAGATTAGCTCCTCATCCTCATCTGTGTCAATGATACTCCCGGTAATATCCGCGTCTTCAAATTCATCCAAAATATCATCACAAATGTCCTGAAGGTAATCTTCTATATCACTATTGCTCAACTTATTCCATTCTGTGTAAAAGTCGTCCAGGTCAACCTCTATTTCTACCTCTATATCATCTTCATCTCCGGAAAGAGAAATCTCAAATTCAATGTCCTCATACTCATCATAATCATCATTAAGTTGGTCCTCCAGATCATCAAGATCCGGCTCCTTCTTACTAATATATTCTTCCAACTCGGCAATTCTTACCTCAAGCATAGCTATGGTATTGTCTTTAGCATTCAATTGCGCCTGCATATTTTCTAAGGCAGGAACCGGCTTATCAGACACTACCACCGTCTTAGTAGCATCATCCCATGTTATATTCTTATTAAATACTTCCCCCATCTTCCGCAATGGGATATATGTAGTCCCATCCGCTAAAAACGGTTCTGCATGGGCAGTGAGATCACTGCTATTATAGATTATCTTCGTCAGTCCGAATATCGCGTTCAATGTCTTCTGATTTGCATTAGCAGCCTGGGATGCCAATGTGGTTGAAGTAAAAACAAACAAAATCGCAAAAAGTAGTGCCACCCTTTTCCATCTTTTCTTAATAATTTTATCTTTCTTCATTACTCAGTCCCCCATTTTAACTAAATTTATTTGGTATAAAGTTCCTCCTATATAATTATAATAACATAAAATTTATACCTTGTACTATAAACTCTTGGCCCAAGAAGCTGTTTCTTATTTTTCTTCAGGCCGTACATTTTGAAGCAAGAAAACCGGCAGACTGCCTCAAATATGTTTCTGCCAGTAAGAAATATAAAACAGGGCACAAATTAATCTGTACCCTGTTTTTTTACCTTTTTAAGAATACTATACCAGGAAGCAAGAGAACCGTCAGACTGTGTGAAAAGTATCTACTACCGATTCCCATAATACCACAAAAATGATATAATGTCCCCATGATCCCATGCATTAGTTTTAATTTCTTAACACAAAACAGGAATTGTTATATCTTCTACAGTAGCATTCCCTTTATTTAAATTATGGTTTTTATGTACCATTTAGCTTATTTCCAATTTATCAAATAGTTATTTAGGTAATTGTCAATACTAAACCAACCGTATGCTTCACCTAGCCCTTCATCAAAAGTTAGTGGATTGAGAAAGATAATAAGCATATTCCATCGGTCTACTATAGATTAGTTGCACATGCTTAAAGTTCTTAATGTGTTTGTAAATGCTTTTTTGGGGTTTCCCGTTAATTTCTATAATCCACAACTTCATTTCTTTGTCTAATACAAAATCCACACTTAATTCTCCCATCATACCATTATGAGCCTCCAATACTTGTGCAGCATTTACACTTATCTCCTTAATGGATTGGAGAACAATTTCTTTCATTTTTTTCAAAGGAAATAGTCTAGCAATAATTTCCTCAGCATCATAAATTGACTCATATGCACTAGTGTTAAAGTAAAGCTCATTAGCCACTCTACAGACCATGGTGGAAACCGCCCATTCCCCGCTTATGTTTTTTTGAACAAGAACCCGAATATCATAATAGTGATGATCTATCTGACTAGACTCAACCCCTTTCTGCACTATAAAACTTTTTCCGCAAAGGATTTCATCTAATTTTTGCTGAATATCCTCATTTTTTCTGCAAATAAATCTTGGGGCTAAGCTGTGTAAAGATATGTGAACGTCTCCATTTTCCTTTAGCTCTACCCTATACACGCTCTTTCCCTTATATCCATATGAAGGCTTAATGAATACCAGTTTATATTTTTTCAATAGTTCTGATACATTCACATCATTTAATAAAAATGTATCTGGTATATAGCCTTTGAGGATCGACATATCTAATAGATTATATACTTTCCATTTATTAAACCAATTTATATTGTTAAAACACTTGCTACTGCCAATTATATTCGTTAGGCGCCGAATAGTTTTTGTTTTTTCTTTATTGTAGCACTGGTTATAAACGGCATGAGGAAAAGGAAATTTATTTTTTTTCCATTTACCCCTAATCAGGTAAAGCCCAACAATTTGTTGCTCTTTCCAAAGAATATCTGCCGAAGTAAAGGCGTAAAGCCTTAAGGTCAGATTATGATAACGTTGATAAAGCTTCAAAATTCTTTTTTTATTTTTCCTGTTAGATACCAAAATACCTGTTAATGGGTAATCATCCATCCTTATAACGTCCCCTCTTTTTTATCTCTTTATTATCCTATGCTAGCCTGAAGATATTGGGATAGTATTCACCTCTATTAATCACATCTTTTTCCATTTGAGAATATAATAAATAAATCTCAGGAAAGGATTGATAAAACATGGGATGTATTTGTCCTCCAGGACCTCCAGGACCAGAAGGACCTCAAGGTGAACAGGGTGAGACTGGTCCAGAAGGACCTCAAGGTCCACAGGGACCACAAGGACCGCAGGGTGAACAAGGTGAGACTGGACCAGAAGGTCCTCAAGGTCCAGATGGACCACAAGGACCTCAGGGTGAACAAGGTGAGACTGGGCCAGAAGGTCCTCAAGGTCCACAGGGACCACAAGGACCGCAGGGTGAACAAGGCGAGACTGGGCCAGAAGGTCCTCAAGGTCCAGAGGGACCACAAGGACCTCAGGGTGAACAAGGTGAGACTGGGCCAGAAGGTCCTCAAGGTCCAGATGGACCACAAGGACCTCAGGGTGAACAAGGTGAGACTGGGCCAGAAGGTCCTCAAGGTCCAGAGGGACCACAAGGACCGCAGGGTGAACAAGGCGAGACTGGGCCAGAAGGTCCTCAAGGTCCAGAGGGAATACAGGGACCTCAGGGTGAACAAGGTGAGACTGGACCAGAAGGTCCTCAAGGTCCAGAGGGACCACAAGGACCTCAGGGTGAACAAGGCGAGACTGGGCCAGAAGGTCCTCAAGGTCCAGAGGGACCACAAGGACCTCAGGGTGAACAAGGTGAGACTGGGCCAGAAGGTCCTCAAGGTCCAGAGGGACCACAAGGACCGCAGGGTGAACAAGGCGAGACTGGGCCAGAAGGTCCTCAAGGTCCACAGGGAATACAGGGACCTCAGGGTGAACAAGGTGAGACTGGACCAGAAGGTCCTCAAGGTCCAGAGGGACCACAAGGACCTCAGGGTGAACAAGGCGAGACTGGGCCAGAAGGTCCTCAAGGTCCACAGGGAATACAGGGACCTCAGGGTGAACAAGGCGAGACTGGGCCAGAAGGTCCTCAAGGTCCACAGGGAATACAGGGACCTCAGGGTGAACAAGGCGAGACTGGGCCAGAAGGTCCTCAAGGTCCACAGGGAATACAGGGACCTCAGGGTGAACAAGGCCCAGCTGGAGGATTGTTGACCTATGCAGATTTTTATGCGCTGATGCCTCCTGATAATGCTGCAACAGTTGCTCCCGGTACAGATGTGGACTTTCCCCAAGATGGACCTACTAGCGGGACTACTATTTTCCGTACTGGTCCCAGCACATTTAACTTGTCTGATATTGGCACATATCAGGTCTTGTTTCAGGTGAGCGTGAGCGAAGCAGGCCAACTGATTTTAACTCTCAATGGCGCTGACCTTGCCTATACAGTTGTCGGTCGAGCGACAGGCACTACTCAGATAGTAGGTGTAGCTCTTGTAGAAACAACATCCATCAATTCAATACTCACTGTGCGAAATCCTGCTGGCAATCCAACGGCACTAACCATCACTCCTCTCGCTGGAGGAACAAGGCCTGTTTCAGCACACCTTACTATTATGCAAATAGCATAATGGAAGTGAGATATCATTGTGAAAGGTACGGCAATCTTAAATTAGCCGTGCCTTTCTGGTATTAGTGCTAGTTTTCCATTGTCTAAAACCAGTTTGCCATCTATTCTTAATGTGGGTTTCATGATTACTCCGTCTAAGTGACTTGCTACCTCTACAGTACCTCCAAAGTTACTGTTATCTCCTAGGGCAATATGTACTGAGCCAGCTATTTTTTCATCTTCCAATATGAAACCAGTAAGCTTTGCTTGTGGGTGGACTCCTAATCCCAGCTCGGCAATATTTCTTGATTTTTCACCGTATTTATCAAGGATTGCTTTTAACTTTTCTGCTGATTTACCTCCAGTAACTTCAACAGCTAATCCATTGTCAACCTTTATATTAATAGGCTCATCAAGGAGACCTACCCCAGCCATTGATCCATCAATAACAATTTGACCCTTGGCCATTCCTTCAACAGGAGCAATATATACTTCCCCAGCAGGCAGATTCCCGAAATCTCCAGGTTTTATGTAAACTCCACCGTCGATTTGACCCACTCTATTTTCTATAGAGAAGGTTAGATCTGTCCCAAGTTCAGAAGTTAAATGGACTTCTTTACCCTTGGTTAAAATATCTTCTAGCTCTGCGCAATCTTTTTGTAATTTGCTATAATCTATTGTAAGGGTTCTTTCAATCATGCCCTCTGTTAGACCCGGCATAGATGCAACCCTTGTACCATTCAAATTGGCCTGTTTCCGGGCTTTGGTATGGGATAGTGACCTAGAGGTTATAAGTATGGCTACATGGGCGTTTTTCATGGCTACAGCGACTACCTCAGGAGGTTCTTCGCCATTGTTGTCTCTGGGAAGAAAATTTATATGCATCGCTTCTGTTTCCAAGTCTTTTGCAGCTTCAAAAAAGCGAAGCCCCAATTCTTGTAAAGGCGTATCAGTAACAATCAAAATCTGTTCTCCATTTTTAACTCCCATACTGTTTTGTAAAGTGAGTATTGCAGCTTCCTTTAAATTCATTCTATCAAAATCCTTTCTTTAAAAGATTTAGGCCTTCTTTTTCCTCTTTCAAAGAGCAAAATGCTTCACTTATAGCTATAATTCTTTCTTCCTTTTTTTGTAGATTTCTAGCAATATCTTTAAATTTAATGTTTCCCTTACCAACTGCCAGATGATTATCTCTTATTCCATCATTATCACTTATATGCAAGTATCTTACTGATTCTCCAAGGACATTGAGCCATGTGCCTATGCTATAATCACTAAACACATTACAGTGTCCTACATCTAAGCAAACTTTGAAGTACTTTGAATTAAGGGTTTCAACCATTCTTTTTAATGGTTCAGGATTTACATCAAATACGTTTTCTAAAACTATAGTTATTTCTTCCCTTTCTAAAATTGGTATGAGCTTTTCCCAAAATAGTAAATTTTCCTTGACCCAATAATCCTGGTACCAAGGTTCGCAGTTGTGAATCTGGCTGAAGTATGTATGTATTACAATCCACTTAGAACCAAAGACTTTTGCAACTTCTACTGCCTGGAGATATCTTTCAAAGGTTAGTTGCTTAATACTTTCATCCATGCTTATAGGATTTAAGTCCATATATGGACCATGGATAGTAATCTCCCCGTTAAAGCTTTTTAAAAGTCCATGATATTCCTTATGTAAAGACTCAATCCCATGGACAAGATTTTCAGGAAATACAAAATCCTGTATTTCCAAAATATCAAATTGGCTACAGCAAAATTCCTTGTTTCCTCTTAGCTTATCTAAAAATATTCTTGTTCCAATTCTCATGGTTGCTCTTAGCTCCTAGTTTTAGTCAATAATTCCTTTTACTTGGCTTGCACATTTATGACACTGCCCATCTTCATAAATTACCTTGGTATTATAGAAGTTCCTCTCTATTAATAAGGCTCCGCAGTCAGGGCAGAAGGTATTACATTTATCAAGCTCTGGTGCATTACCTATATATACATATTGCAGATGTTCTTTGGCAATTTCCCAAGCCTTATCTAAAATACTTAGTGCTGTAGGCTCTATTTCCAGCTTATAATTTGGATAGTAACGAGAAAAATGTAATGGTATTAATGGATCAATGGAAGCCAACCACCTTGCTAGCTCCTTAATTTCATTACTGTCGTCATTTAATCCAGGAATTATAAGGGTGGTAACTTCTAAATGGCGGCCCATTTCCTTAGATAAATAGCAGTTTTCTAGTACAGGTTTCAGCCTTCCTTTAACAATATCCTTATAAAATCCATCTGTAAATCCTTTAACATCAATATTTAATGCATCTATATTGGCTAGAAGCTCCTTAAATGGTTTGGGATTTAAGAAACCATTAGTAACAAGTACATTGACCATTTTTTGTTCCTGAATGAGAGGAGCTGTATCTCGAATAAATTCATACCACATTCCAGGTTCTGAGTATGTATAAGCAACCCCTATGGAATTTTGGTTTACATAATACCTCTTTGAAATTTCCACTACCTCATCAGGTGTGATGTCCTTTCCGGTTTGGGCAGCATGGGCTATCTGCCAGTTTTGACAGAAGTCACAATGTAAGTTACAGCCAAAGGTACCTAGTGACAAGATATTTCTTCCTGGGTGAAAATGATAGAGTGGTTTTTTCTCTATGGGATCCACATTGACCCCTGTAACCTTGCCATAATTCTCACTATATAGCTCACCATCTATATTTTCCCTGACCCTACATTTACCCTTTTTTCCTTCAGGAATATTACAGGAATGGGGGCAGAGGAGGCATAAAACCCTGTTATTTTCTTTTATCTGGGTGTAACTGGCTAAATGCATCAAACTTCACTCTCCAAACAAAGTAAATACTAGCGGCAGTAGTCATCGGGCAATACAACGTTAATAAAATCTATCTACCTTAAATCTGTATATTATGTAATCTTCATCTTGACTTATCTCTGCCTTGCTAAGGGTAATTTCAAGCTGCTTTTCAACAGTATCAACGCCTTCTAAATTTGGTAAAAGAACTCCTGATCTTCCTTTACTTTTTACAATTATCCCATAGTTCATAGGGTCAAGTTGATCTGTTGACTTAACCTTTTCTGGCTTTGATAATACATCAACAGAAATAACTATCTCATCTAATTCATCTCTTTTAACTGGCAAAAATCTTGGATCTCTAACCCCAGCACTAACACTATTTTCGATTATTTCTTGCGCTAACATAGTTCTAACAGGTTCAATAGTTCCTATGCAACCTCGCAAATGACCATTTTTTTTCAAGGATACAAAGCATGACTTCTTTTGCTTTAAACTTTCAGGTATTTCATCTGGAATCGATAAGTAATTTCCGGTTTCTAAAAAGTATGTGAGACTTTCCCTTGCAAGCTGAACTTGTAGAGATTCATTTTCTCTTGTTCCAGCTATGCTTTTATTTTTTTCAGCGCTCCATTCCTTAATAGAAGATGTGCCACTTTTTTCAATATTAAGTACTGAAACTAGATAACCGACACCAAAAGGGCCTTCGTAGTTAAAGAGAATCGGAGTAACTTTGTAGCTATCTAAAGCTCCTGCAAGCATAATTAATGACCTCAAACCACATTCTCCAGCCTTCTCCACAAGCTCCTCATCAATGTCAAGAAATTCAATTAGGTTCTCCGTCTTGACAATTTCCCCTATTCTTAGGTCAAAATCTTTACCTGCTGGATCATATCCTGCAGGTGCTGTTTTTGTTAAGCGGTGTGATAAATCTGCACTGGCAATTATTGCTACGTTAAAATCCTTATCATGCACCACTTCTTCTATCAACATTCCAAATCTATAGAGCTCTACATTATCTAATAGTGCCATTGATATTACTACTAAAGGTACTTCAACGCCTTCCTTTAGTATAAAATCAAGGGGCACTAATACTCCATGATCTAAATCCTTCTTGAGACCGTATTTATTGGCGTTATTCTCATTAACCTCTACCATGGAATAGCCATTTTCTTCAGCTTTTTTTACAATTTCCTGCTGCAATTCTTTATGATTAATAAATTCGTATCCATTGCTTTTTACTCCAAAGCTAGAAAAGTCACCCTTTAGCTTTGTACTGCCTTGAATTGCTATAGCATCCTGAAAAAGATTGCCATGAGGAGTAATGATAATTATTAGGTCAGGTTTAGAATCCTTGACCTCTTTTGCCCATTTTTTCATTGCTGCAATAGTCTTTTCCGCATCCTGATTTTGTCCACCACCAACCTCATCAATAATTATAGGGGGATGAGGCGCAATGCCTGCAAAGACAAAATTGCCCACAAATATCACATCCTTTTTGATTTTTATATACTCATGTAAGAAAATGGTATAATGAAGCGAACCATTAAATTGAGTTGTGCAATTATTGGTTTATGGAGGCAAAAAAGGCGTTATGGTTTGCTTGTATGAGCGAAGCGAGTTTGCAAAGCATAGGCTTTTTTGCTGGAATAAATCTTAGAATTGCTAAAACTTAATTTCCGGGTGAACGAAGTTATGCTGTTTTCTATTCACTCAACATTCTTGTTGACATACACTACCTCTGTCTTTTCCATGGACTCTTCGATTAGTTGCTCAATTTGGAGTTTTTCTTCAGCTTCTACTACCTTGTGAAGTTTTGGTTTGGTTGCTGGGTTTTCTGGTAAAAATATTGTGCAACAGTCCTCATAGGGTTGAATTGATGTTTCATAAGTGTTAATTCTTTTAGCCATATCTATTATTTCAATTTTATCCATGGTGACTAATGGCCTAAGGACAGGTAACGAAACCACCTCATTTATCACACTCATACTTTCTAACGTTTGGCTTGCAACTTGTCCGAGATTTTCTCCTGTTATTAGTGCAAGGGCTGTTTCCCTTTCTGCTATTTTTGCTGCGATCCTAAACATCATTCTTCGCATTATTGTTACATAGAGCTCTCTAGGGCAATCCTCTTTGATTGCCTTTTGAATTTCTGTAAAATGGTTTATGTAAACCTTTATAAAGCCCTTATATGTTGTCAGTTCACCCACCAAATCCAATACTTTCTGTTTAGCACGTTCACTAGTAAATGGGTAGCTGTGAAAATGTAATCCAACTATTTCTACTCCTCTTTTCATACTGAGCCAGCCAGCAACAGGGCTATCAATGCCCCCGGATATAAGAAGTATGGCCCTACCAGTCACACCTACAGGTAATCCCCCGTTGCCAGGATAACCCTGGGTATAGATAAATGACCCTTCTGGTCTAACTTCTACATATATCTGGGCATCAGGCTTATGAACATCTACTGTCCAATCCTCTGTGTTAATTAAAAGATGGGCTCCAACCTCTCTACTAATTTCAGGACTAGTAATGGGAAAAGCTTTATTGGGACGTTTTGTGTTAACTTTAAATGTTTTTCCTGGGGACTTCGTTAACAATATCAGAGCGGCATCCTTTATTTCCTGTAGGTCTAAACTTACAGATATGGCAGGGCAAATTGATGTTATTCCAAATACCTTCCTCACTTTATTTATAATTTCTTCATCTATTTCCGGCACTTCTATAAGTAATCTACCATATATTTTTTTAACTTTACTACCCTTAGTATCATTAAGGATAACCTTCAAATTGCTTATCAATTTGTCCTCAAATCTAAATCTATTTTTCCCCTTCAGGGCAATTTCACCATATTTCACTAAAAGAATTTTGTTCATCTTCTTACCTCCTTAAAATGTACGGTAACACACCTCGATTACAACTGTCTTAATTCTTTTACTCTTTTTTCAATAATAGCTGCTGCCTGTTCCATTTCATGCTCCTGATTTTGATGCCCTATACTTAGTCTTATTGCTCCATATAAAGCCTCATTTTTTGCTCCTATTGCCTTTAATACATGACTAGGCTTGGGATGGCGGGAATGACATGCGGAACCAGTTGATACAAAAAGTCCATCCTCTTCACACATATGTAATAAAACTTCTGCCTTGTCCACACCTTGGAACCATACATTTATGATTGGAGTATGATAGTCTTCTGGTTGTCCATTAAAATGGACCCCTGAAATTTTCTTTAAACCATTTAATAAACTGTTTTTTAGCTGTATGATTTTTGAATTACCATGGCCTTTAATTATTTTTGCAGCTTCTCCAAGACCCACAATTCCTTGAACATTTTCTGTGCCAGACCTTTTGCCAGCTTCTTGTTCTCCACCTACTATCAGAGCTGGGATATTTAGCTTATCATTAATGTATAAAGCACCAATTCCCTTTGGGCCATGTATTTTGTGTCCACTTAATGACAATAAGTCAATGCCCCACTTTTCAGGCCATATATCTAATTTACAAAAGCTTTGTATGGCATCAACATGAAATAATGCCTTGCTTTCTCTTAGAATCTTTCCTATATCCTCAATGGGCATAATAGATCCAACTTCATTATTAACATGCATAATGCTTATAAGGATAGTCTCTTCTTTAAGTAATCCTTTTAGATCCTCGAGAGAAATTACACCTTTATCATTAACAGGCAGGTAAGTTACTTCAAACCCTTCTTCTTCTAGTTCCTTAAAAGAATGTAGAACTGATGCATGCTCAATTTTTGTAGTAATTAAGTGATTTCCCCTCTTTTTATATCTTCTTGCAGTTGACTTAATAGCCCAGTTATTTGCCTCTGTCCCACCTGAACAAAAGTATATTGAAGAAGATCCAGTCTTTAAAATATCACCTAAAGTACTTCTTGTTTTTTTCAGTTCTTTCTCAGATTCAAAACCCTTTCTATGTAAAGAAGATGGATTGCCATAGTTCTTCAGCATAGCTTCTGTCATTCTATCAACTATCTGTGGTAAAACTTGTGTTGTAGCACTATTATCTAAATATATTTCCTTTTGCATAATAACCCCTTCCAGCACCTTTTCTCTTATTATAATACACTTTTTTGGTCAATCTTAGCAATTCGGTTAAATAGTGATATAAAGTACTATATACGTAAAAAACAGTTACTTCAAATAAGTAACTGTTTATATATTATCTAGCTATAGATAGCTGACCCGCCTAAGTTTACTGGCTAGCCATGAACTTTAATATTCCTTTATAGATTGCTTCAGCTAGCTTATCTTGATACGTAGGGTCAATTAATTTTTTTTCTTCCTGGGGATTTGATAAAAAACCTACCTCTATAATACAAGCAGGCAAATCTAACTGGTCAAGTAGGTACGAAGAATTTATAGTTAAAATCTCTCTTTTAGTATTTGTAGTTGCTTTAAGCTCTTCTTGAATATATCTTGCAAGGATTTCATTAGCTTCGCTTTTTGGGTTGTAAAAAGTTTGTGCCCCAGACCACTCAGAACCAAAACTGTTCACATGTATACTTACAACGATGCTAGCATTTTTCTGCTCTGCCTCTTTAATGCGGTTATCAAGATCTTTCTTTTTCTTTGTTCCAGGTCCAGGAGTTGCAAAATCTTCATCCTCATCTCTAAGAAGAACTACTAGAGCCCCCTCTTTACTTAGTTTTTTTGCCAATCTTTCTGCTATTTCTAAGGTAATCACCTTTTCATCAGTTCCAAGAGGTCCTTTAGCTCCTGGGTCATAACCTCCGTGTCCAGGATCAATACCAATTACTTTTGTTTCAATTGCCCAAGTCATGGCATCAAGAGTTCTAGTCTCAATAAGTGCCGTAAGGTAAAAATATGTGAGCATAAGTACCGCTAATAAAACAATGGCAATACTCATTAGCGTATATCTTAGTTTAAATACATAAAAACCAGTAGGTTTAAACAGCATAAAAAACCTCTCCTTCCTAGATTAAATCTATGCCGGAGAGGTTTTGCTTATTACTTTTTTTTAGCTTTCATTAACCAGCTGTTTTTCTTCTGTATCGGTTCCACCTTTTAATGAAGATAACAACATTGAATAAAGTCTTTCCTCTTCACCGGAAATCTTCTTGAGCATTGCAGACGTTTGATGTATCAAGCTATTATCTCCACTTTTTGTAATAGCATTGAAATTACAAGTTACTTCCTTCCATAATTCTGCAATCCTTTCTGCCTTATCAACAGCACCTATTGTCTCTAATTCTGGAACAATCCTAGTGGCCTTTGCGAGATATTTAGCAAACAGGCTTCGATAAGCAGTACCATCATCTGCACTATCTAAGACTCTATAACAGTACATAGCACTCCATTTCCAGTCTTTAGCTTCTTCCTGCCAACGACCTAAATCCTGAGCAAACATATGAATTCCAGATACCCCTGAGTATACGTTGTTCTCAGATAACATATGGTGTGCTAGTTTATATAATGAGTTGCGGATACTACTTCCGTCTATTTCTATACCTTTATCCTCAACTACAAGCCAACGATTCCTTTGATCAGATGGATTATTATACATAGCATATGCCAAATCCTCAATTAAGATCTCCTTAGTCTCTTCATATGCTGTATCAGCTACTTTGATTACTCCATAAGTCTCTTTATAGTCTATTGCTATGATAGCATATTCTTCATCTAGATATAAGCTTTCCTTGTTGTATGGCAAACAGCTAGGGTTAACTCCTAGAAGTACTGGCTTTCCTTTGCGTAAGGCAGTCTTTATTTCATCCCACGGGAATTTATCATTACTGCTCCAACTCTGGGAAGAACTATTATTAAATATATTTCTAACATCAAGTTCCCTGGTTATTGAAAATACTCGACTTGGTGTCGATGGATTATTTTTTATGTATCGAAAATCTAGACCCTGCCCACAACCAAATACCAATTCTTCTTCTAAACATTCTTTATCCCCCGACATATAAAGGGCCATGGTTGCTGCCATATTATGCTTTCTAGGTAATATGACATTATTTATGTGTTCGCATAACATGTTAAAGGCCTCCTTTTTTGAATATTTAGAAGATTTATAGTATTGTATATTTCCTTACGCAATACACAGTGATTTCTTGAGATTCTCTCCTGATTTTATTATATGCTATCTATAAGACCACTTCTAAGGTTTTTCGATAAACGGTAGAAAACAACCTGTAGATGGTAAAATAGAGGCGTTGTATGGGAGTGAAAATCAAAAAAGAGGAGTATGTATAAATATACTCCTCTTCTACTATTATCTTTTTGAGAATTGTGGTGCTTTACGGGCTTTCTTCAAGCCGTACTTTCTTCTTTCTTTCATTCTTGGGTCACGGGTTAGATATCCATTTCTCTTTAGTGAAGGTCTATAACCGCCATCTGCTATTAAAAGAGCTCTAGCAATACCCATTCTGATAGCTCCCGCCTGTCCTGTTGAGCCTCCACCTTCAACCTTTGCTTTAACATCAAATTTTCCCAAGGTTTCAGTCACATCGAAAGGTTGTCTAATAATCATTTTCAGAGTTTCTTTATCAAAATACTCATCAATGTCTCTACTGTTAACTGTTATTTTTCCGTCTCCAGGAATTAGATATACCCTAGCTACTGAATTTTTTCTTCTGCCTGTTCCGTAAAATTGTACCTGTGCCATATTAGTCCTCCTTTCTATGCTCCCCAGATTTCTGGCTTTTGAGCTTCATGTGGGTGCTCGCTACCTTTATATACTCTAAGTTTAGTTAACATTTGACTTCCTAGCTTATTGTGGGGCAGCATTCCTTTAACTGCCTTTAGAATAACCCTGTCAGGTGTTTTATTAATAAATGTTTGATAATCAATTGATTTTATTCCACCTGGATAACCTGAATGTCTATAGTATCTTTTCTGTGATAATTTATTACCTGTTAAGTGAATTTTTTCTGCATTAATTACAATTACATGATCTCCCACATCCACGTGGGGTGTAAATATTGGTTTATGTTTACCTCTTAGCAATGTTGCTATTTCAGAGGCTAATCTGCCTAGGGTTTTTCCATCAGCATCAATTAGATACCATTTCCTAGCAACTTCGTTAGGCTTAGCCATAAAAGTTTTCATATTGTCCCTCCTTAAACTTGTTTAACTTATATATTTACCAGATTAACGGGGCAGGAAATCTGGATAAATTCTTACCCATGTTATTTTAATAAAATAGTAGTGGCATGTCAAGAGATTCTACGTTACAGAATAAATTTTCCTTTATTTCATAGTCAACCCTAACCAGGCATAATCCCTTTGCAGGAGCTGTAGGGCCTGCCATAGCGCGATCTTTGGCATCAATTATCTCAGGAATATCCAGTAAAGATAATTTTCCTTTGCCAATCAATATTAGAGTACCTGCTATTATTCTAACCATATTGTACAAAAATCCATCTCCATAAATATCTAGAAATACAAAGCTTTTTTGAACTGTTATTTGACATCTCTTAATATTTCTTACAAAATCTTTTTTTGAAGTTTTAGCCACGCAAAAACTTCGAAAATCATGTTCGCCCTGCAATAAGGAAGCTGCTTCAGACATCACTTGAATATCAAGCTTATGAGGTATATGATGGCTCATCTTATTATAAAATATGTGGGGAAATCCCCCTGTATAAATGTGATATCGATACCACTTCCCCTTAGCATCCTTGATGGGATGAAAGTCATTTTGTACTGCTTCTGCCTTATAGACAACTATATCCTCTGGGAGTATTCCATTTAACGCAGTTGGGTATCTATCATGGGGGATGGAACTCTTAGTATAAAAAGAGGCAACCTGTCCCAAGGCACTTACGCCAGCATCTGTTCTTCCGGCACCTAATACTTTTATATCTTCTTTAGTTAAAATTTTTAATGCCTTTTGAAGTTCGTTTTGAATAGTTTTAACATGGGGATATTCTGGTTGAATTTGCCAACCGTTGTACGATTCCCCCAAGTATCCAATAGTCAATTTTACCATTCTCACATCTTTTACCTCATTTATAAAGAATAAAAATTAATTCTACAATTCCTTCTTAGATAATAATTATGATAAGACAATTGTTATATGAAGCGAACCATTATTAATTTTTATTTGCAATTCTTGGTTTGTCCGATGACTATCACCGCTAGCCTTGCATGGGTTCAACTATGTCAACAAGTTGACAAGTTTCACTCCAAGACTCCCATCTTCTAGCCTTGCACTAGTATTTCTACGCATTGCTAAAACACAATGCTAGAACTACGGTCGTAAGTGGGAGATAAGCGGTGCTATG